>Ga0207421_10000070_pt1 | contig 107506 bp, 99 predicted proteins | sample SodLakKL_010_SED_4_FD_187542 | JGI IMG/M metagenome (GOLD analysis project Ga0207421, IMG submission 187542) | Alkaline sediment microbial communities from Lake Tanatar, Kulunda Steppe, Russia - 8KL_010_SED (SPAdes) (version 2) | ecosystem: Environmental > Aquatic > Non-marine Saline and... | reverse complement strand
CAATAAATTCATCAGAAACCCCTTCTTTGCTTGACAGTCGCTATTGAGCTGTGATAGAATTGCTTCGAGCCGTTGATGCGGGTGTAGTTTAACGGTAGAACATCAGCCTTCCAAGCTGATAGTGAGGGTTCGATTCCCTTCACCCGCTCCATTGAAGAGATGCATGAATACATGCGGGTGTAGTTTAGTGGTAAAATACCACCTTGCCATGGTGGAGTCGGGGGTTCGACTCCCCTCACCCGCTCCATTCAAAGATAAAAGCCCATTGCGATGGGCTTTTTTATTGTTTTATGCATTTGATGGCGTATTTGCCTGGGGCATCGAGATAACCGTCCTCCTCGACTTGTATCTTTACCCGGTCCACCGCTTCTCGGAAGGGGCGTTTCAGTTCTTCGAAGGGAAGCAGAGTGATCTCATGATGCATGATCGCCTCCCATTCTTCGATGATGTGCTCATAATCGGTGTTCATCCAGCCGGGAGACGTCTCTTCCCCCTTGACAATAAAGCCCGAGCATGACAACGCCTCTTTCAAGGTTTCAGGCGGAATGCTTTCGGCGAAGGTCTCACCCCGCAGTTCGAAAAGGGCCTTCGCTAGGTGCCATCGCCGCCATTCCCCCGTATGAGAGGCATCCGGCGTGTCAGGAAGTTCCGAGACGATGATGAGCTCCCCGCCTTCCCTTAGCACGCGATGAAAGGCCTTGATCGCTCGCAGGACGGCAAGTGGGGGGCGGTTCAAAAAGATGATGGTGTCGTCGCAGAGGACGATGTCGATGCTCTTGCTTTCAACTTTTTTCAAGGAATGGATGTCATCCTCGATGAAAGTGACGAAGGATGCTTTTTCGTCCAGGTCCTCCCTGATGGATTCGACAGTGTCTTGTTCCTGGTCGATGTCCACGCTCAGAATTTCTTTTCCTCCGTCTTCGGCGAGGCGCTCCGCGAGTCTTACTGTCGCGCCGCCGACGCCTGTGGCTGCGTCGAGGACGCGCTTGTCTTCAAAGTCCGTGCTGGTGTAGACGAAATCATCTAGATGCATGGCAGCATCCTCTCTTTTCTAGGAATTGAACACGAGCTCGGGATGCATGTCGGCCACTTTTTCAAGTGTCTGATAGACGCTGCATTGTCTGGTGGCGATGTCGAACGCTTTTTCGATTTTGCGCTTGTCCTCTTCCTTCGCGCCACTGACCGTGGCTTTTACATAAACGTCTTTCAATGTCGCCGGGACTTCATCGCGCTTGTTTCCTTCAATGCTGTAATGGACGCTTTCAATCGCGATGCGCTTCTTGTCGATGACGGTCTGGAAGGTGTAGTGCAGACAACTTCCTAGACCGCCGAGGATCATATCGTACGGGGCGAGTGCGCCTGCCTGGCCTCCGACCTGGGTCGAGCCTTTCCTGCCGGTGAGGATACCTTGTTTTTCCGCGTCGAATGCGACTGAGATTCTGATTGACATGTCATGCCTCCTTGATATAGCGTTGGTAACGTTTGATGCTGTCTTCGATCAGGGTTTCCGCGAACTCCTTGTCGTAGAAATCCCCGACCTCGACGATCTTGTTCTGCTGCAGGTCCTTATAGGTGCGGAAGAAGTGCTTGATCTCCCTGAGCATGTGCTCCTGGATATCCTTGAGAGTGTGGATGTGCTCGAAGCGGGGGTCGTTCTCCATGACCGAGATGATCTTGTAGTCCTTTTCGCCGTTGTCTATCATATCGAGCGCGCCGATGACGCGTGCATCCACGATGCATCCCGGGAAGGTCTTCGTGCTTGCCATGACCAGGATGTCCAGCGGATCGTCATCTTCGGCGAGCGTGTCCTCGATGTAGCCGTATTCGGCGGGGTAGGTCATCTGAGAGTAGAGGACCCTGTCGAGCTTGATGCGCCCTCTGGCCTTGTCGATCTCGTATTTGTTCTTGGTGCCCATGGGGATTTCTATGATGGCTTCTATGACACGGTCGGCCATTGAAACCCCTCCTTTCTTTCATAGTTTTTTCTTCATCATCCGGTGTTCGATGCCGGCGTCGAGATAGACCTCTCCATATGGTGTGTATCCAATCGCTTCGTAGAAGGGGACGATGTAGGTCTGTGCCCCGAGTTTCAATGTGTCCATGCCATTTTCTCTGGCATGCGTCTCCAGGGCCTCCATGATGTATGTTCCGGCTTTCCTCCGCCGGTGTGACTTCAATACAGCGACGCGGCCGACCTTGTTGTCGACGAGCCTCGCTGCGGCGATGGGACGCTCACCATCGTAGAGATTGAAGAGAATCGCCCGGTAGTCGTCCTCATCGAACTCCAGATGCCAGGGGATGTTCTGTTCCTCGATGAATACGGTGCCCCTCACATAGTAGTGATCCAGCATTGTCCTTTGGTCGTTGGCTATGGTCGCATGCATGATGCGCCCTCCTTTAGAGGCTTTCTTGTGGCTATATTATACATGAAGGCGTTTCAAAAATAAATATTGTGTGGTAGTATAAGTAAAGAGAGGTGAGAACATGCCCTATGAACCGCTGATTTTTCTGCTGATTGCAGTGCTCGTCATCCTCCTCGTGCTCTGGTGGCGCGAGCGCAGGAAATTTGAAGTGGAAAGCGTCTATGATGTGGATGGTCTGATCGATGCCTTCGGCGAGGACAACATCATGTCTGTCGCTTATGAGCGCGGCAAGATAGTCGTCGATGTGCAGGATGTGCGTTCGGTGGACCTCCAGGCGATCAAGTCATATGGCGCCGAGGGTGTGAACGCTGTCGGGAACAAGGTGAAGTTCTATTTCAAGGAAGATACGCAGACGTTGTTTGATTCCCTCGATGAGAGATTGAAGACACGAAAGGATGAGGCGGAGTGAGAAAGGAATTCGTCATCGCCAATGAACAGGGTCTGCATGCCCGCCCCGCAACACTGCTCGTCAAGAAGGCGAATCAGTTCCAGTGCGACATTTCCATCACTCATGAGGATGAGACCGTGGACTTGAAATCGATCATGGGAGTGCTCTCCCTGGGCGTCAATAAAGGGTCGCTCGTCGTTATCGAGACCGAGGGCGAAGATGAAATCGAGGCGATGGAGGCGATCAGCGAGCATATCAAGGGAATGAATGTCGATTAGAGCCCTGCGGGCTCTTTTTTATCTCCGGCCCCTCCCGAGACCTAGTTTGCGGCTGAGCTTGGCCGCTTTTTTATTGGCTACCTTTAGGGCTTCATCCCGCCCCTTGTCCAGAATGTCGTTGAGCTCCCGGGAATTGATGAGCTCCCGGTAGCGTTCCTGAATGGGGGAGAGCTCCTTGACGACGCGTTCGGCGAGGTCGTCCTTCAGTTGTTTGTATGTGGCATTGCTGTAACGCGCGGCGATAGCTTCAACGGAGACGTTCTCCAGTGTGGCGTAGATGGTGAGCAGGTTGGAGATGCCCGGTTTTCCCTCCCGGTCGAAACGGATGTCCGCCCCGCTGTCGGTCACGGCGCTTCTGATGCGTTTTCTGATGATGTGCGGCTCATCAAGGAGGTCGATGTGGCCCTTGGTGTCCGTGTCGGACTTGCTCATTTTCTTCTCCGGGTAGGCGAGGCTCTTGATGCGCGCCCCGACTTTGGGGATCAAGGGTTCTGGCACAGTGAAGAAGTCTCCGAAGCGGTTGTTGATGCGGGTGGCGATATCCCTCGTGAGTTCGAGGTGCTGTTTCTGGTCCTCGCCGACAGGGACGTATTCAGCGTCGTAGAGGAGGATGTCGCCGGCCATCAGGGAGGGATAGGTGAACAGGCTGGAGGGGATGCCTTCAAAGGCCTGTTCCTTTTTTTCCTTGTATTGCGTCATGCGCTCGAGTTCGCCCATGTAGGTGAAGCATTGCAGGAGGTATCCCATGTGCGAGTGCGCCGGGACCTCCGATTGGATGAAGAGGCTCAGGCGTTCCTGTTTCAATCCGCAGGCGAGGTAGAGCGCGGCGAGCTCCTTGATCTTTTTCCTGAGGAACTGCCGGTCGATGGGAAGTGTGATGGCGTGCAGGTCCGCGATGAAGAGGAAGAAGTGATGGTCGCTGTAGGAGTTTTGCAGTTCGACGAAATTCTTGATGCTTCCGAGGTAGGTCCCGAGGTTCAGACTGCCTGTGGGTTTGATGCCGCTGACGATATGCTTCATGGTCTCACATCCTTTCTTTCGTATAAAAAAAGCCCTTGCGCACCGGCAAGGGCGGAGAGTCCGCGGTACCACCTTGTTTTTTTACTCTGGCTTTTAACGCAAGCGTACGGGGGTCTTTAGTCCCGCTCCGGGCTCCACGGTCAGGCTTCTGTCCGGCTCACACCATCCCGGACTCGCTGAAGGGTGCCTTCCGATGCCCTTCAACACGTTATATAATATTGTAACCCACTTATGCGTTCAAGGCAACCTCCAATTCGTCGAGCAGTGCCTCGAACCTTTCTATGACACCATTGAAGGCCTTCTTGTCCTTCAAATCGACGCCGGCGTCTGCAAGCTGGTCCAAGGGGAAGTCGCTGCCGCCGCTTTTCAACAGGTCGATGTGGCGCTTGATGTTCGCGGGGTCTTTCTTCACTTCCTTGTAGAGAGCAAGGCTCGCCGCGAAGGAAGTGGCGTATTGATAGACATAGTATGGCGCGAAGAACATGTGGGGGACGAAGGCCCACACGGCGCTCTTACCAGGTTCTTCGTCGATGTCGATGTCGTAGAAGGACTTGTAGAGGTCCTGCATGATGCCCGAGAGGGTCTCGTGAGTGATCGGCTCATTAGCTTCCGCCTTCTCGTGCGCTTTTAGTTCATAAGCGGCGAAGAGGGTCTGGCGGAAGAAGGTGGCGATGATGTCGTCGATGGATTGCTGGAGGAGCTGGATGCGGTCCTCCCGTGTTCCCTTGTTCTCCTCGATGAAGGCATCGAGAAGCAGGTGTTCGTTGAAGGTCGAGGCCACTTCGGCGACGAATATGGGATAGTTCTGCGTGGGGATGGGCTGGTTCTCCATGGCGTAGAGCGAGTGCATTGAATGCCCGGCTTCATGCGCGACGGTGAAGACATCGCTCAGAGTGCCGTCATAATTGAGCAGGATGAAGGGGTGTTCATCGAGGGCGGAGGATGAGTAAGCGCCGTCCTGTTTCCCGTCTTGTTCGTAGACGTCGACGTAGCCGTCCTTCAGTGCATCCCGCGCCTTTTCATGGAAGTCATCCCCGAGTTCTTTGGCGGCGTCGAAGAAGAGCGATTTCGCCCCTTCATAGGAGAAGGTGCTCGTCCCTTCCGCGAGCGGCAGGAAACGGTCGAATGTCCGGTGTTCTTTCAGGTTCAGAACCTTCTTCCTCAGCGCATAATAGCGCTTGATGAGATGCGTGTTGGCTTCTGCGGTCTCGAGCAGATTGTGATAGACTTTCGGATCGATCCGGTTTCCGTGCAGGTAGGCTTCGAGCGTGCTCGGGTAGCCCCTGGCTTCTTTTTTGGCGATATCCGACTGAAGGACCGTGTCATAGATCTGGGCGAATGTATAACGATGACGGTCGTAATGGGAGAAGATGGCTTCGAACACTTTCTGTCGGTCTCCGGCGTCCTGCAAATCCGCGAGATGACTGCGGAAGTTGCCGCTGGTCACTGTGATTCTCTCGCCGTTTTTGAGGGTCACTTCCCTGGAAGCGTTGTCCGCGATGGAAAGGGCGCCGTGAAGGTTGCTTCCCTGTTTGCTGAGGCGGTTGTAATGCGAGAGGAGCTTCTCGCTCTTCTCATCAAGGATATAGTCGCTTTGATGGAAGAGCTTCTCCATAGGGAAGCGAAACGCCTTCAAAGCCTCATCCTTTTCAATATATGAAAAGACTGTGTCCCTGCCGAGCTCGATCAGCTCCGGCGCTTCAAAGGCGGTGGCCTTCTTGTAGGAATCGACGAGATTGCCTACACGCTGTAGCTTGGCGGCATTCTTGACATTCTTTTTATCCAGGTCGCTCTTTAAGGAGGCGTACTGGTATAGCTTGTTCAGCTTTTTAGAGAGTTCCTTCTGAAGGATGTAATAGGCCTTGAATGATTCGAACTCATGCAGCGTCCCCTCGAAGGTGCGGATTTCCTCGATGCCCTTTTCAGTCTTCTTGAAATCCTCTTCCCAGGCAGGGACGCTTTCATAGAGATTTTCCAGTTTCCACTTCATAAATCTACCTCCATCTGCTATAATACATGCGCATTTATTATAGCATACTGATTGTCAAGCATTTACATTAAAAAATTGTTTAGATTTTTTATAATTTGTGTTATTATTTAACTACAACGTCACGACAGACCATCATCGAGAAGGAGGCGTTACGCCCATGATACAAATGTATACCACACCCAGCTGCTCATCGTGCAGGAAAGCCAAGAAATGGTTTGAAGAACATCGCATCCCCTACAAGGAGAAGAACATTTTCAATGTCAAATTGACCAGGGAAGACATTCATGCCATGCTCAAGAACTCCGAGGGAGGCTTCGAGGATATCATCTCCAAGCGGTCGAAAGTGTTCCAGGAGAATGATCTGAATCTCGAGGAGATGTCTTTGAGCGAACTGACGGATTTCATCATTGAAAACCCGAGCGTCCTTCGCCGCCCCATCATTATCGAAAACAACAAGATGCAGGTCGGCTACAATGATGATGAGATCAGGGCGTTCATTCCCAAGCGTCTGCGGGAGATCATCATGTGCACGACCTGTGACAAAGGGGAGGACTGCGATTATCGGCATGCACTTGAAAAGTATTTCGCAGAACTCAGAGAGAAGGAACAAGAGGAGTCGACACAAGCCTGAAACGGACCGGTGCTTTTGCACCGGTTTTTTCATGGATATGATAAAATGAAAGCGAAGGGGGGATGCCATGCGGTCTATTACATTGAAAAAGAAGGACCCACGGGTCACCGCCGCTTTTGAAAAGCGCCTGAGGATTCTTTCTGAAGAACTCGCTTCCGCACGCGGCGGCCTCGCTTTTCTCTCGCAGCTTGAGCGTCTGGATTCAGAACAGCACCCCTTTCTATCCGAGGCGCCGCGATTTACAGCGTGGCTGTTCGAGGCTCAGTGGCGCGAGGTGGTCCTGACTATGGCCAGAATCTATGAGATCCGCCGCAAGAACAAGGATCTCAAGAATTTACAGAATTTCATCCGCTTCCTGAGTCGTCAACGGGCCGATGTGTTCTACCGGGCTTTCATCGGCGATGAGGGGTCGACCCCCGTCGCGCCGGATACGGATGCCCTGATCGATTCCTTGAAGCGGGTGCTCGAACAATATAGCGACGTGATCCGCGCCATCATGGCCGAACGGGACAAGACCATCGCGCATCTTACCGCCTCCAGATCTCAGGTCCCCTTTGAGAGAGAGACGCTCGATTCCCTTGTGGAAGCGACCATCGACTGGCTTCATGATGTGCGGTACCTTTACGACCGGCGTCCACTCGAGATTCCAAAGACACCGGTCAGCGACTTTTTCGAAGCCATCGACGCTTGTAGTTGTGAAACAAAGCGTTGAAAACGTTTTAATTTGTATGACAGGTTGTGTTTTGAACGCGTATTCACTATAATTGGAAGTGTGATAAAAAACAAAGGAGGAATTCCATGTCAGTACGTATTGCAATCAACGGCTTCGGTCGTATCGGAAAGCTCGCTTATCGCTACATGAAGGACAATCCCGATTATGAGATCGTCGCGATCAACGATTTGACGGATGCGGAGACGCTCGCATATCTGCTCAAATACGACACGGCTCACGGATCATACAAGGTGGACAGCGTCGAGGCGAAAGAGGACGCCATCGTTGTCGACGGCGACGAGGTCAAGGTGTACGCGGAGAAAGACCCTGAGAGCCTTCCCTGGGGAGACCTCGATGTCGATGTAGTGCTTGAGTGCACCGGCATCTTCACCAAGAAGGACGGCGCGATGAAACATGTCAAGGCAGGCGCGAAGAAAGTCATGATCAGCGCGCCGGCCAAAGGCGATGTCAAGACTATCGTCTACAATGTCAACGATGAAGACCTCGACGGTAGCGAACAAGTCATCAGCGGCGCCTCCTGCACCACGAACTGCCTAGCTCCCGTAGTCAAGGCGCTCGATGACGCATTCGGCGTTGAAAAGGGCTACATGACGACCGCCCATGCCTATACCAACGACCAGAACACGCTTGATTCACCGCATGCGAAAGGTATCAAGGCCCGTCGAGGCCGCGCAGCCGCCTCGAATATCTCGCCGACGACGACTGGTGCGGCGAAAGCTGTAGGGAAGGTGCTTCCGCATCTCAACGGCAAGCTTGACGGCATCGCCTTGCGCGTCCCCACAATTACGGGGTCAGTCGTTGATTTCGTCGCTGAACTCAAAGAGAACGTCAGCGAAGAAGACATCAAGAAAGCTGTCAAGGATGCAGCGGACGGCGAGACGCTCGTCTATACGGAAGACCCCATCGTCTCGAGCGATGTCATCGGAACCACATATGGCTCACTGTTCGATGCACAGATGACAAGAGTGCTCGACGTCGACGGCAAGCAGATGGTCAAGGTTCTCGCCTGGTATGATAATGAAATGGGCTATGTAGCGCAGATGGTCCGCACGATGAAACTCCTCGCCGAACAAGTCTGATCATTGGCTATAAAAACACCGCAGCTTTTCTTAAGCGCTGCGGTGTTTTTTTATCACCGGAAATAGTAGCGTCTGTCGAGAAGGTTCCTCGCGATGTTCTCGCAGTGGTCGCCGATTCGTTCTATGTTTGAGAGGATATCGACGAAGAGGACATCATCAGCGCCATTCTGGTCTTTCGAACTTCTCAGCACGTGCTCCCTTCGACACCGGCGCACCGCGTTATCGATGCCCTCCTCTTCATCGGAGATGAGGCGGGCCTTCGCTTCATCCTTCTCCTTGAAGGCTTCGAGGGTCTTGTTGAGGATGTGTTCGGCGAGAGAGTAAAGATGTTTGAGATTCCTTTCCGCGTCCTCCGTGAGATGGAGTTTCTCGCTGTGTCGGTACTCGAAGAAGTCAAAGAGATTCTGGCAATGGTCGCAGATCCGCTCGAAATCCCGGATGGTATCGACATAGAACGCCTGTTCATTCGCGAGGGCATCGTCGCTGATTGCGTGGGCGATTTTGATAAGGTAGTCATGGGTCTTGGAATCGATGGTGTCTATGATCTCTTCGAGCGCTCTTCCGCGCTCAAGGGATTTTTTGTCGTTTTCGAATGAATAGCGGACGCTTGCACGGTACATGTCTTCGGTGATCTCCCCCATTGAAGCGATGACGCGCTTGACATTTTCAAGGGCGAGTCCCGGAGCGCTTTTAATGAGGGAGGGCTGGAGGGTCTCGACGTTGGGGAGCGCATCGGTCTTTCCTTTGATGATGCGTCTTGAGAGTTTGTCGAGCTGTGTGATGAGAAAGTACATGATGACGGTGTTGAACAGATTGAAAAAGATGTGTGCGAAGCTCACTGTCATCGCGGTCTGCTCGCCGCCGAGGATATGTGTTTCGAGGGTGGCGATGAAGGCTGTGTAGGGGACGATGAGAATCAGGAAGATGATGCTTCCGCCGACGTTGAAGATGACATGGGCGGCGGCGGTCTGTTTTGCGGCGGTCGAGCCGCCGAGCGCAGAGAGAATGGCGGTCACGGTGGTGCCGATGTTGCTGCCGAAGACGATGGCGACGGCGCCGATCAAAGGCATCGCGCCTGTCCTGTAAAGCTGCTGCAGGATTCCGATGACGGCTGTGCTCGATTGAACGACGACAGTGGAGACGGCTCCGACAAGCACGCCGAGGATCGGGATGTCGCTGACCGCGAGCAGCGCCGCCCGGAACCCTTCGAATTCAGTGAACACTGCGAGCGCGTTGCTCATCAGATCCAGGCCGAAGAAGATGAGTCCGAAGCCAAACAAAACACCCCCGAAGCGCTGAGGCCGCAACGAAGGTGAGAATAGTGCAAGCACGCTGCCGAGAGCGATCATCGGCAGTGCGTAATCATATATTTCAAGCCCGATGAGGAAACTGGTGGCGGTGGTGCCCAGGTTGGCTCCGAGAATGACGCCCAGAGCTTGAGGGAAGGTCATGAGGCCTGCCCTGACCAGGCTGACGGTCAGTGCTGTGGTGCCGGTGCTCGTCTGCAAAAGGACGGTGACGAATACTCCGATGAAGATGCCTTTGAGCGGCGTGTTGGTCGAACGTTCGATGAGTATTTTCAGTTTCCGTCCTGCGAGGAGTTTGAGTGAGTCGCCCATCTTGCGGATGCCGTAGAGGAAAAGTCCCAGGCCTCCGACGACGTAGAAGACTAGTTCAAGGACATCAAGCCCGTTTGAAAGCGCCACGTGCATCACTCCCATCCTGAACACCAACTGTATCATAGCATATTTTTTCAATTGTTCGTACAGGCTTATCGGCCAAAAACGTTTTCAACCCCGGGACTTCACGCGTGCGACGCTATATGAGGGCATTTCTTTTTTCCATCGAGTTTGTTATAATCAATTTGAGGTGAATAATAATGAAAGCACATGCACAAAAAGCAAGAGAAGCGCTTTATGAAAGAATGGAAGAGGATTCAGCCGCGTTGCTTTTCTCCGGGACGCCGCCGCACAAGACCCTCGATCAATATTATGATTATACGCCCCAGCGGAATTTTTTCTACGTGAGCAATATCAGCGAACCCAACATGATCCTTCTTCTTATGAAGGGCGGTTCCAATGAGAAGACACTCCTCTTCATTGAAGAGAACACCAAGAAGAAAATCCAGTGGGAAGGCGCCACCATGTCGAAACAGGAAGCCAGCGAACGCTCCGGTATTCCGGAATCGAATATATATACGCTCAATCGTTTCAATGCTGTATTCAACCAGTTGATGAACTACGCCCGCTCCCCCATGGGTGTGACACCGAAGGCGCTCTACCTCGACCTATATCACCCTAGCTTTGAAGAGAGACCCGAGGCTATCAAGCAGGCATCGACCATCATCAAAAATTATCCGGAACTTGAAATCAGGAATGTCAATGAACACCTTTCCTATCTGCGCATGTTTAAAAGCGACGAGGAGATCCAGGCGATCAGAGAGGCCATAAACCATACACAAAAAGGTCTCGACACAATTATGGAAAACCTCGGTACGCGCACGCATGAGTACCAGCTTGAAGCGGATTTCCTCCATAGAATCACACTCGAGGGCAGCGAAGGAACCGCCTTCGACACCATCGCCGCCAACGGTGAGAACGCCGCCATCCTGCATTATACGGACAACACCGCCAGACTTGGGAAAGACAACATGATTCTCTTCGACCTCGGTGCCCTCAATAACAACTACGCCGCCGATATCTCGCGCACTTATCCCGTATCAGGAATCTACAGCAGACGCCAGAGGGAGATCTACGAGATCGTCCTCGATGTCAACATGGCCACAATCGAGCAAGTGCGTCCCGGCGTGACATGGAAGGAACTCAACACCTTCGCGAGGGAACGCCTTGCAGAGCATGCCAAACGTATCGGGCTGATCGAGGAGACCGAGGAGCTCAGTGAATACTATTACCATGGCATCGGTCATTTTCTCGGTCTCGATGTACATGATGTCGGTCATTACAGTGAACCGTTCAAGGCCGGCATGGTGCTTACGATCGAACCCGGCCTCTATATCAAGGAAGAAGGGATCGGTGTCCGCATCGAGGATGACATCCTAGTGACAGACAACGGCTGCGAAAATCTGAGCACGGACATCGAGAAAGACCCGGACGCCCTGGAAAGCATGATAAGGTCCCGTTGATGAAGAGCCTTCCTGGGAAGGCTCTTGTCCTTTGACGGTTGAAACGTGGTGCAATGACAAGAAAACGAGGTGACGCGCGTGCAATATCTAGAAGGCCCCATCCGTTCGATTCTCTTTTATAAAGAAGAGAACCATTTCGCTATCGCCAAGATCGAAGCGCGCAGAAAGAGCGCGTCTGATTCCCTGCTCGATTTTCCTGATGAAGTGAAAACCGTCAAGGGGCATCTCCCCCATCCGAAAAAGGGGGAGGTCTACAGGTTCTTCGGCGAGTTTGAAACGCATCCGAAATACGGCACGCAGTTCAAGTTCCAACGTTATGAGCGTTTGGAGGAGGCGAGCGAGGAAGGGCTTGTTGAATACCTTTCGAGCGACCTTTTCCCCGGCGTCGGAAAGAAGTCCGCCGAACGTATCGTGAAGACACTCGGGACGGACGCCCTGCAGAAAATCTCAGATGACGACAGCGCTCTGGAGGAGGTCCCCTCTCTAAGCAAAAAAGCCAGGACCACCCTGAAACAACACCTTCACGCCAACAAGGCCACGGAGAACACACGTATCAAGCTCCTCGGCTACGGCATCTCGCATCGTCTTATCGACCGCATCCTCAAAGTGTATGAAGCGCGTACCGCGGAAGTGATCGAAGACAATCCCTACCAGCTCATTGAGACTGTCGAGGGGATAGGGTTCGAGCGCGCGGACCTGATCGCTAAGAAACTGGATATCCCCGATGATGATCCACGTCGCATCCGCGCGTTCCTCATCACCCATTTCCAGGAGATCGCCGCGAGCCGGGGCCATACCCATATAGAAAAAAGCGCCTTCTTAGAAGAAGCGCACCATCAGCTTTCAAAACATGTGGACATCCCTGAGACCGTTGTCGCTTCATCACTCGAATCGCTGATCGAAGAAGGGCGTTTCATCTTTGACGGGGAAGCGCTGACACTCAAGCACTTCAAGGAGAGTGAAGAGTCGATTGCAAAGCGGCTCTTCGCTTTCAGTCAGGGATACAATGAAGCGGCCAAGCAGAAAGTATCGCGTCTCATAAAGTCGTTCGAGGATGAAAAAGGCATCACCTACACTGACGAACAGCGCCGTGCGATCGAGGCCGCGCTTTCTCATCAGGCCATCGTGCTCACCGGGGGTCCGGGTACAGGGAAGACGACGGTGATCGAAGGCATCGTTGAGGTCGCGCGGCGATATTTCGATTATGAAGGGCCTCGCTACGATGAAGAGAGCGACATCCACCTGATCGCTCCGACGGGGCGCGCGGCGAAGCGTATGAATGAAACCACCGGCGCCTACGCATGCACCATACATCGCTTTTTGGGTTATGGTTACGACGGCAGCTTCGCGCATGATGAGACAGCGCCGAAGCCCGGCAGTCTGTTCATCATCGATGAAGCCTCCATGATCGACATCTCCCTAGCGGCGCATCTTTTCAGAAGCCTTCCCGACGAGGCGCGGCTTGTGATTGTCGGGGATGAGGCCCAGCTTCCCTCCGTCGGACCGGGGCAGGTGCTCAAGGATATCATCGACAGCGGCCTGCTGGCGACCATCACGCTCCATGATATCCATCGCCAGGCGCGAGAGTCGAAGGTCGTCGATCTTGCGAGGCATGTAAGGGATGGAGGCCTTCCGGATGATCTGTTGAAGACTTTTCCCGACCGCTATATCTTCAAGGAACGTCCGGAACGTTTTCACGAACGTCTTGGAGGCATCATCGACTACTTTTTGGACAAGGGTTACGACCTTCATGAGGACATACAGGTTCTCATCCCCATGTACAAGGGGCCTGTCGGCATCCATGAGACCAACCGCTTCCTGCAGAGCAAGTACAACCCGAACACGGAGAAAGCGATAGACCATGGCGAAAGGACATTCAGGATCGGTGACAAGGTCCTTCAACTCATCAACCAGCCGGAGGATAACGTGATGAACGGGGACCAGGGTGTCATCGTCGGCATCGACGATACAAGCAGCGAGGTGATCGTCTCCTTCATGGGCAACGAGGTCACCTATAGATACGCCGATCTCAAGAATCTCACGCATGCCTACGCGATGAGTGTCCATAAATCCCAGGGGAGCGAGTACAGTGTCGTGGTGTTCCCTCTCTTCAAGCGCCACAGCATCCTCTTGAAGCGCAAGCTCATCTACACCGGAATCACCCGCACGGAAAAGACGCTCGTGATGCTCGGGGAGATTGAAGTCCTCTCCAATGCGATCAGATATCTTGAAGAGCGCCGAGCCACGAAACTGAGACAGAAGCTTGAAGACACCCTGCAAAGAGAAGGCAGAAAAACATCCATCGATGACGCCCTCGAACGGTTAGAAAAAGAAGAACAAGAGGCGCCGACCCCTTATGACTTCATGGAGGGTAGGCCCCCGCCGCAGGATATGACGCCGGATGTCACCCCTTACATATTCGAGAAGAATGGTGACGACTAGAAAGAATACGCCTCACTGCCAGGCGTATTTTTTTAAAAAAAAGACTAACAATGCTTTGCAATTATAAAACATTTTTTTGACAAAATGTCATATCTCTTTTACTTTCGCCTTTTTTTGTGCCTGCCATTAATTTTCCCGTCATTTATTCATTTAAATGTTTGATTTTTTCCGTTGATTGTTTATAATATAATTACGATGTGTCATTGTGTCATACAAAATGGGGGTGTTGGTATGTATCATTACATTTCCCGCCTGAGTCTTTTGATGACACCATTCAGTCAAGCATGCAGTCTTTAGCATGCTTTTTTTCATTTGTCCTGAGGAGTGAGGATATGAAGTGGTTAGCGATTATTGTTGTGGTTGTAAGTTCAGCGCTGCTTTCAGCATGTGAAGAGACGACCTACGAGGTGACGTTCTATGATGGCGATGAAGTTCTTGAAACGATCGAGGTCGGTGACGGGGAGTATGTCGAGGCCATATCCGGTCCTGAACGGGACCATCATGACTTCACGGGATGGTTCACCTGCCCCGATGCCATAGAGACCTTCGATTTCAACGAAGCCGTTACAGAGGATGTGGAAGTTCATGCAGGCTTCGAGCCTGTGACATATTGTATTGTTTTCAAGACCCACAGCGGCAGCGAAGTAGAGACCATCGAAACGCATTATGAATCGGAGATCGACCCGCCCGGTGAACCTACGCGTGAAGGCTATCAGTTCGAAGGATGGTACGAGGACGAATCCTATGAGACGCCTTTCGTTTTCTCGACGATGCCCGGCGAAGACATAACCCTGCATGCAAGATGGGAGGCCATAGGGTATGTCCTTCATTTTGAAACCTATGGCGGGAGCGAGGTCGAGGACGTTGTCGCTGATTACGGAGAGGAACTGGAACCGCCTGAAGCCCCGAGCAAGGAAGGGCATTCCTTCGAGGGATGGTACACTGACGAGACCTTTGAGGAGCCTTTCACTTTCGATGTCATGCCGGATGAGGATGTCACGCTTTACGCGAAATGGGCGCTCGAGTCCTATTCAATAGATTTCAATACCCACGGCGGGACAAGGATAGATGCGCTCGAGGTTGACTTTGAAGCATCCATCACTCTTCCCGAAGCGCCTGAAAAGGAATGCCACGAATTCGCTGGATGGTATATGGACGCGGCGTATGAAACCCCCTTCGATTATGACACGATGCCGGCTGAAGATATCACCCTGCATGCAAGATGGGAGGAAGTGCTTCCCTATGAAGGGGCGTTTGCGATAGATCTGGAGGATGCAGGCATGGCAATAGTGATATATCTGAATATCGATTCGAACTCTCAGTTCACGCTCGCAAGGGATGAAGCGTGCAGCGATGTGGTCAACACCGGAGAAGTCATCGAGGATGGCGACGAAGCGTACAGGATGGTTTATGATGAGCGTGACAAGGACACGACTTTTGTACTGTCTGAAGGGACACTGGTATTCACTTCCGATTTGAGATATCTGGAAACTTTTGATCTTCCTTATGAACATGAAGAGGGATATCTCAAGGCGGTCCCTGTTGAAGATTCGTAGCGTTATCCACCTATCCGACGGATAGGAAAAAATAAAAAAGGAGGATCGAGGTGCTTAGGCACCGAACATTATGGCTATGGTTAAAAGAACAGTGATTGTCGCGACGTTTGTCTTCATGTTCGTCCTGATGGCGGGATGTGAGCCTGAAGAGCGCGAGATCGAATTCCAGACAACGGATGAGCACATCGAATGGCGTTATGAGGGCGAGGATGAATGGACACAGCTCATCGCGCTCGAAGAACTCGAAGGCCCTGCTGGTGAAGACGGTGAAGACGGCGAAGATGGCGAAGACGGAGCGGACGGTGAAGATGGTGAAGAAGGTCCGCAAGGCCCAGCCGGCGAAGATGGCGAAGATGGAGCGGACGGTGAAGATGGCGAAGACGGATTGAGTGCGTTCGAAACCTATCTTGAACACTATCCCGGATACGATGAGGATGAAGCGACCTGGATCAAGGAAGTGGCCCAGGGGACCCTCTCAGTGGAAGTGACCGTCGTCTTTGCGGATCTTACCGAGAAACCAAACACCTTCATGAAGGGTGAAACACTCGGGGAGTCTCCTTATGAAGAGGACTGGTATCTTGATGAAGCGTACGAAGAGCCTGCGGATGAAGAGGTGGTCATGGAGGACACCACGCTCTATGTCGAGGATGTCGTGAACCATTCGACCTATACGTTCGATGTGGACATGGAGGATCCTGTGGTGGCTGGCGAAGCGATTGATTTCGATGTGACGTTCGCTACTGATCTTGAAGGCCCGGAAGGCTATGATGATGTGCGGTTCAGAATCGAGACGTCAGTGCCGATGATGTCAGGTCTCGAGGTCGATTACTCCGCGACCGACAGCGAGGGAGAAACGCATACTTTCACGAATGATGGGTACTGGGGGCCCTCGGAAGGCTTTGAACTACCTGCCGATTATGATGAGACGACCGAGTGGACCCTTGAGTTCTCCGGAGCCGGTGAATTCGATATCACCATGTCGCTGATAGATGCGGATACCGAAGAAGTGATCGCCGGAATCGAAGAGACCGTTACAGTCGATGTCATTCCGTATTATTCAGTCTATGGGTTCGATGCAGAAATCCCTGTGACTATCAATGTCGACGAGGACACTGCGGTCGATGTGGCCTTGGTTACGGATGAGGAAGGCTACAAGGGCCGCGAGAATGTCAGGTTCAGATTTGAATCCAGTGCGCCCGAGGGCGGAGAGGTCACTTTCACCGCCGAGGATAGTGAAGGTGAGACATACTCGTTCACGGATGAAGGCTACTGGGGTCCTTCCGATGGTTTTGACCTTGACACCGACTATTCAGAGATGACCGAATGGACAGTGAACTTCAGTGCCATGGGGGCCTATGAGATTGAGATGAAACTCATCGACGCAGAAACTGAAGAAGTCATCGATGACACGGTCCATACTGCATCGATTGCTGTCGGGGAAGCCGATATGACTATCGCGGAGGCGATCGCCGCAGACGATGAGGAAGCAGTTGAAGTCAACGGTATAGTCACAGCGATTGTTGACGACCGCACCTTTTATATCGAGGACGCGACCGGCGCTATTAATGTTGTTGATGATGACGAGGATTATTTCAATGATCTGAATGTCGGTGATTTCATTGTCGTCGAAGGACAGAGAGCGGAATATGAAGGTCTCCGTCAAGTCGATTCCCTCGATGATATCTCAGTCATTGAATCAAACTTTGATCTTCCTCCAGTCAAGAGCATCCAGGAGGCCGATATTACCGATGAAGACGAAATGATCGCCTTCCAGGGACATCGAGTCGATATGTTCATGCCGAGCGTCGACAGTGTTGAAGAGGATGATGAGGGCAATGTGATTCTGACACTTCAATGGCTAGAAGGCATGGCATATATCGATGAACTCGTCGAAGTGCGTTATGATGCCAGCCTTGACGACGAAGGGGCGAAAGATCATCTGCTTTCCTTCGAGGAAGGACAGAATGTGATGGTCAACGGTATGATTCTCGGCTGGCACGACGGTCCTCAGCTTGTCTACACATCCCCTGAGGAGATCGACGTGGCGTTCATGCCTTGATCAACAAGCATTATAGTTTGTGAAAGGCCCTGATCTCCCGCGCAGCTGCGCGGGAGATCTTTTGTTATGGTGTCCGCATGAAAAAAAGCCCGCATGCATGCGGGCAAGGGGAAGGGGGGCAAGGACAACCGACCGGTTGGTATCAATCAGTAGGGGAACTCGAGTTTTGTGCCGAATCCGTCTTTAGAGGCGGAGTTATCGTATATTTCCTCGATCCGGAATATATAGGCGGGGTTTTCCTTCCAGCGTGCTTTGTTCGGGCGATGATAGACATCGTGCTGCGCATTGATGAATTGCTGGTAGAGTTCCTGCTTTTTTGATTCTTTTTCGTCGTAGATCTCGATTTTACCGCGAACCTCGTAGGAGACCATCGGTGGTTGATAGAAGATTAACGTGGCTTCCCGGTTTTCCTTGTAGTTGGCCCAGCTGTGCTTCTTGGCCATTTCAAGGCTCCCCATCTTGGTGAAATCAATACGATGGCGTACATCGGGGTCGTACATGTACTTGGTTAGGATTTCAAGGCCACGCTTGCTGTAGGCCTTATCATCGCCGTCATAGCTATCGATATGCTCAAGATAGGCCTCTAGTGTCTCTTCAAGATATTCATCCTTGGGTAAAAATCCGACACCCTTGACTGAAGCGTTGAGCCCCTCGGGACCATGTGACACAAATGCCGGAGTGTGTGAACAGAAACTCAGGAAAATTTTCTCTTTTGTCATATCTTCGCCTTCGCGAAGTTTCATGACTGTGTTCGCTCGAGTCTTGAATGCCCAATTAAAAAAAGCTTCAGCGGTTCTCATGATTTCATCCTCCCAGGGTTCTCTTTTTATGACACACTGTCATTTTATCACATCATTATGCCAGGGTCAAATGAAATCCCGCAGTTGTAGTCATTAGGTAGCTTTTAAACATGAATTTCACTTAAAAAACTATGCTGTTCGGAGGGAAAAACAAAAAAGCGTGTATATGACACATTGACACATTGAGCATGCAACGATACAATTTGAGTATACAACTATCTCTCATCCTTAAATCTCCTATTGTGGCTTTTCAAAAAATCACCCTTCAGTTTGAGAGTGGATTGACCCCAAAAGTCGATTTTTCTGTACTTCGATGTGTTATCACATTGTATATAAAAAAATAGGAGAAGAGGAGATTTTGATGAATTTCAAATGTTTTGGAGTGCTGATGCTCTTGGCCTTCCTGTCATTCGGCATTGTAGCCTGCAATGGTGAAGATCCGGAAGAGGAGCCCTTTGAGCATGCCGGTGAGTACGAAATCGATATCGAGGATTTGGGCATGCCCTTGATTGTCTATCTTCGTATTGAGGAAGACGGCACATTCACTTTTGCGTCTGACAGTGAGTTCGAGGACACACGCAATACCGGAGAAGTCCGTGAGACGGACGATGAAGAGTACATGATGGTTTATGACGAAGGGACGCATGAGGATCCGGTGACTTCCACATTTGTTGTAGAGGACGGGAATCTGCGTTTTACCAGCACCATGCCTTATGGAGAGGCGAACATCATGTATGAACATGAATGTGATATCGACCCCGATGTAACCCATCACCTGATGGCGATTATGATTCGTTATGAAGAGTACCTCGGACATTACGGCGGTTCCCACACCGTCGAAGCGATGGGTGGCGAGATTGAGTATCACTATGCGATTGAACTTATGACAGGCGGTGTCTATTCATTCAGGAGCCTCTTCGTCATGGGTGGCGCGGCGCACTCTTATGAAGAGGTCGGCGATTATACCATCGATGAGGACGCCGGAACCATTGAACTGGACCCTGAGGATGAGGATCCTGTAGAAGGCAGTATCGAAGAGGATGAAATAGAGGTTCCCATACAAGCTTCGGACATGGCCTCAAGAGAGACCCAGACACTCGAGACGACCACATCCTCTGAGTATGCCGGTGTATATCACGCCGCTGCCTATCGTGAGATGGAAGGCACTGTGATGTATGATACTACTGCAACGCTCATCATGGGGCATTTCAATGATTACATCTATGTAGCTGAAAATGTAGCGGAGGATGAGGAAGACATAATTCATGAAGAGGGTACCTATTCTGTCGAAGATGGAGAAATTTCCTATGAGACAGATGAAGACGAGCTTGAATTCAGTGGCGATTATACACAGTACGCAGTGAGCGGTGAGTTTCTTCTTTCCAGTCAGGTCGATATGCGCAGCGAGGAGACATTCTATTCCGAGCATGTACAAGGTGAATTTAAAGCATCAGGTGAATTGGATGATGTAGAGCACCATGTGACACTTGAACTTGAAGGTGACGGGACCTTCGCTCTTGCCATCATTGATGAAGCTGACGAGGTGTTCCATGAAGAAGACGGCGATTTCGAGATTGACGGGAATGAACTGGTGCTTAACGATATTCACACTGGTATGATCAGTGAAACTGGCCTCAACATGACATTCAACATCGATGATGAAGAATACGGTTTCGGACTTACAAAATGATGTGAGGTTCTATCCCCTTGTTCTAGAGGATGTGCGAACGCCTTCACTCCTATCCTCTGAACAAGGGGTTACTCATTCAGAGGTGATCAACAATGTTTAAGAAACTGATGATTCTGTGCGTGCTCACCTTTTTGACGCTTGCACTCGTCGCCTGTGGTGGCGGCGACTACCCTCGTCGCACGGATGATACCAATACACTATATGTGGGGCGGCGTGAAGACTCCTTTCCCGATTCTTTCATGCCTTGGCTCTCAAGGGAAGGGTTGGCGCCGACTGTTTCCAGCATGATCTACAACACGCTTTTCAGCTATGATACCGAGACGGGTGAATTCGACCCGCTTATAGGCAAGGAATGGTATTACGTCGATGACAATAACGACCCTCTGCTTACAGAGGATGGTGAGCATGATTACGAGCAACTCGCCGAAATATATGATACGCCGGAGAAAGATTATATTCCGGTTAAAATCACACTGCATGATGATGTGACCTGGAGCGATGGTGAGCCGTTGACGGTGGAGGATATCTATTTCTCCCTCGATGTGGGTTCGAACCATGCGGTTTCCAATCACGCAGGAGCGTTGGCCTGGACCGCCGACCTTCAACATGAGTATGATGAGGGAGAGCTGATCAATCAGGGGATATTCACTTATGAGCGCGGAGCGGAAGATGCCGGCTATGATATTCCCGAAGAGGACAAGGATACGGTGATGTATCTGCATGTCGACAAGATACTTGGTACCGTGACCAGCTTGTTCACATCGATGCTTATTTTGCCGGAGCACATCTGGGAGCCCATCATATGTGAGGATAATCCACTGAATCACTCCAACCCTGATGGTGAATTGCTGGAACAGTACAAGAATCCTGTAGGGAGCGGCCCCTGGGAACTGGATGCTGAAGAGAGCGGCTCTCAACAGATTGTCCTCGACAGAAGGGATGAGTACCATCTCAGAGGAGATGATGGCGGACCGCTCTATACGCCCGAGACAATCCGCTACATTCTTTATCAGGAGGTGAACGTTGGTATATATTCACTCCTGAAAGGTCATATTGACATTCTCGATGAATCAGTACCACCGGAATACAGAAGGCTCTTTGAAGATGAAGAGAACATTGTTCTCGGCCAGTCACCGAGCAGTGCCATTGAAACACTGGTGTTGAATGTGAATCCCGTTGATTCAGAGCTCACCCCCGAACGGAAGCTTTTGACTGACAGGGATTTCCGCAAGGCGATAGCGCTGGCCATAGACCAGGAGTATCTCATAGACAATGTTTTAGAGGGGGCCGGTGGTGCAGTGAGTCCAGGCCTCATGCACGAGCACATGGAGGATTTTTATAATCCCGACGCTTCGAAACTCCCTGAGGACAGGGAAGAGCGCATAGAGAAGGCGAACGATATATTGGACGACATTGTTCCGGAGAAGGACGACAGCGGCTATCGTTTGCTTGATGGCGACCGCATAACGTATGAAATTCTCGGCCATCCAGGGCAGCAGGACACCGTCTCCTATCTGCAAGTTCTCTTTGCCGACATAGGCATTGATGTCCGTTTCGAAATGCAGGGCGCCAGGCCCGAGCGGACATTTCTCTATCACAGCCGTTTTGATATGACTTTGCAGGGATGCATCTTTTCTCTGGAGAACATCGATATCATGTATGAATCGCATTTTGTGAATCTGGGAGCTACATCTAACTACGGACGGCTACAGAATGAAGAACTTACATCCATCATCCGGGAGATGAGAGGCACCTTGAATCTTTTCGAGAAATATGAATTGATAGAGGAGATTCAGCCTCTCATCGCTGAACAGTACTACAAGATTCCTGTTTATAGACGGGGTATTCTTTCAGTTGCGCGTGACGATCGATATATCGGCTATCAAGAGGTCATTGGCGCGAACTTGATGAACACCGATACGCTTGAAAACCTTGAATGGTTGGAAGAGTAGGTGAATGCATGAAAAAAGGTTATGTCATAAAAAGAATCCTGTATTCCGTTTTCATATTGTTCGTCGTAACCACGCTTAATTTCTTCATTCCGCGTATTGGCGTGGACGATCCGGCTGAACGATATTATCCTCCGCAGGGGAATATGAGCGATGCCGAGTATGAAGTCATAAAGCAACTCACTCGTGAAGAGTATGGGTTCGACGTCTCCACCCCGGAACAATATCTCAATTATCTAGGTGACGTCGCCCAGGGGGATTTCGGCACGTCCTTTAGAAGCGGCAATCCAGCTGTGACAGGTCTGATTGCCGACAGACTCCCGTGGACACTCACATTGTCAGCGACCACACTGGTACTGGGGCTGATAGGTGGCATATTGTTCGGGGTGTTCGCAGCAACAAAACGAGGCAGGTGGCAGGATACCACCCTGCTCAACATGTCGACGATCATGACGGCATTGCCCGCCTTTTTCATTGCCTTGATTCTGTCATTCTATCTGGGTTTTGAATTTGAAATATTCCCCGCGTATACGAATCCTAACCTTGTCGGTGATTTCAGCTTCAGTCTGGACGGGCTTCAGATGCTTGCCCGCAATGCGGCGCTGCCGATTATAAGCATGTCCTTCGGTAGTATCATCGGCTATGCACAGACCACCAGGAACGCCGTGATAGCGGTCACCAATGAGGACTATATTGTTACCGCGAGGGCCAAAGGACTTCCACAGCGTTCCATTCGTTATAAACACACCTTGAGGAATTCACTCCTGCCTATCGTAACAAGCCTCGGTTTCAGTATCGGTGGCTTGCTGGGAGGTCAGGTTGTCATTGAACAGATTTTTAACTGGCATGGCATGGGGACATTGTTCCTTGAGGCGAACGAGATGAATGACTACCCCCTTATGATGGCAATCATGTTGCTGTTATCCGCTTTCACGATTCTAGCGATTCTTGTCACGGACCTCGTCTATGTCCTGCTCGATCCTCGCGTGACGGTGGGTGAGAAGCGATGAAGAAAAGACAGGATGCATTGCACATCCGGATCAAAAGACAAATGAAACGGCGAATTCAAGGCCTTGTTTATTTCATCAAGAGGCTGTGGGCGCATCCGAAAGGAAAAATAGGCTTGAGCGTCGTCACCTTCCTGGTACTTGTCGCCTTGTTCGCCCCCATTATTGCTCCGTTCGATCCATATGATATTACCGAGAGGGCGGAGAAGGGATTGTCTCCCCGCCTCCAGCATCCGCTCGGGACAACTATCAACACAGGTCAGGACATATTCAGCATGTTGGTATATGGAACCCGTGTGTCCTTGGTTGTCGGCATCACTTCAGGCCTTTCTATTGCGATGGTCGGAGCGATACTTGGCGTTACTTCGGGGTATATAGGTGGTTTTGTCGACAACCTCATCATGCGTGCCGTCGATGTATTGCTAGTGATTCCTTCACTACCGTTGGTCATTGTGCTTACCAATGTATTAGGAAGGGATTATTGGATTATCATTCTGATTTTCGTCTTTTTGGGCTGGGGCGGTCTTGCACGTACGATACGGTCCCTCGTTCTTGTAATCAAGAACAGCAACTATGTGCGTGCCGCTGAACTAGCCGGAGCAAGCCGCTGGCGTATAATGATCAAGCATATTCTCCCCGGCACTTCTCATCTTCTCATCATGAGCACGGCATTATCCACAGCCGGTATCATGGTGGCTGAGGCAGGGCTGAGCTTTCTTGGCCTCGGCGACCCGACCGCTATCAGCTGGGGGCGTATGCTGGCTCAAGCCCAAGAAGGAGGCGCATTGCTCTTCGGCGCATGGTGGTGGATCATTGCACCGGGTATCGGCATATTCCTCGCAGTATTTTCTTTCATGCGCATCGGCATCGTGCTTGAAGAAATTCTGAATCCCAAAATGCAGGCGTCAGCCGGAATTTTCAAGATTTTCAAGAGTCTGGATAGCAGTTATGTTGAGAAAGTGTTCGATTCAATGGATGAAGAGGACAGACAAAAGACCGGCGCCGTAGCGCCGCAGCCTTCGGCGCACTCCTGGGAGGATGTTTAATATGGAAGAACCGACACTTAGAATGCGCAAGCTCAAAGTCATCTTTCCAAGCGGTCGAGGCATCATCCGGGCTGTGGAAGGCGTCGACATCGACATTGAGAAAGGGGAATGCGTCGCGCTCGTCGGTGAGTCGGGCTGTGGTAAGAGTGTTACATCGCGATCGATCATGAAGCTCATCGACTCTCCGCCGGCATTGACGCGCGTGGATGAATTGTATTTTGGTGGAAAGGATATCAAGGATTTTTCGGAATCAGAGATGCGCAAGGTCCGCGGCAAGGAGATGGCTATGATCTTCCAGGATGCTATGGAGGCCTTGAATCCCGTTATCACATGCGGGAAGCAGATAGCTGAGATATTTCTGAGACATCATGACATGGACAAAAAAGAAGCGCGCAGGGAGACAGTGAAAGCGTTGGAATTGGTGGGGGTTCCGGAACCGGCCTCCCGGGCGAAGAATTATCCGCATGAATTATCGGGCGGCATGCGTCAGCGCGTTTTGCTTGCCATGGCCTTCGCCTGCATGCCTAAACTCATTCTCGCCGATGAACCGACCACATCTTTAGATGTGACCATTCAGGCCCAGGTGTTGAACGAGCTAAGAAACCTGCAGAAGAGTCATGACGTTTCCTTGCTGCTTGTAACTCACGACTTGAGCGTGGTGTCCAACCTTGCAGATAAAGTATATGTCATGTATTCCGGCAAGATTGTGGAGAAAGCAAGCCTCAGGCAATTGTTTGAAAAACCTCATCATCCCTATAGTATAGGCCTGCTTAATTCAGTTCCCAAATTATCCGATGAAGAGAGCGGTTTTGAACAAATACCCGGTACTGTTCCACATCCCATGCGCAAACCGGAAGGATGCTATTTCCATCCACGATGCAATCACGCAACCGAAAAATGCAAAAAGGAAATGCCACCGCTCTCAGCAATCAATGATGAAAGCGAAGTGCGCTGCTGGCATCCGCGGAATATGGAAAGAGAGGAGGCAATGACATGAATAAAGACCCTATAATCACATTAGAGAATATCACTGTCGATTTCCCTGTGAAAGGCGGTATTCCGTTTCTTCCGAAAAAGCGTCTGCAGGCGGTGAGCGATGTCTCCTTTTCAGTCTTTCCCGGTGAAACCTTTGGCATCGTCGGTGAATCGGGATGTGGAAAATCAACTCTTGCCAATACAATGCTCGGCATCGTAAAGCCATCCGTCGGCGAGGTGACTTTTAAAGGAAAAAAGCTTTTTGACCTTTCCCGCAAAGAATTCAAGAGTATAAGACGGGATATGCAGATGATCTTTCAAGACCCGTATTCCTCCTTGAATCCTCGTTTCACAGTGTTCCAGGTCATCGCCGAACCAATGATCATCAGCAAATCCGCAACAGAAGAGGAGATGGTCGAGCGCGTCGGAGAACTATTGGAACTGGTTGGACTCTCCAAGGATGACATGCATCGTCACCCTTCTGACTTTTCCGGCGGGCAGCAGCAGCGCATAGCGATTGCGCGCTCGATCATCCTCAATCCGGATTTTCTGGTATGTGATGAGCCTGTCGCTGCGCTCGACGTATCCGTGCACGCACAAATTCTGAATCTTTTACAGGATATCCAGGAACGCATGGATATAACCTATGTCTTGATATCCCACAATCTCGCCATGGTGAAGAACATCTGCGACCGCATCGTGGTCATGTATCTGGGGAAGGTGATGGAATCAGGTCGCAGTGAGCATATCTTCGATCATGCGAAACATCCGTATACACATGCGCTGTTGAGTGCGGTCCTGGATACGAACGTGGAAGAAGAGAGGGAACTGGTAGTATTGAAAGGGGATATCCCCAGCCCCATCGACCCTCCCAAGGGCTGTAGGTTCTACCAGCGTTGTCCATATGCTATGCAAGGGTGTAGAACAATTCCGGTGCCGCAGGTCGAGATTGATTCAGGACATCACGTAGCCTGTCATTATGTCAATGGCTTTCCCGAAGGGGACAAGCCTGAAGACTACGATAAAAGAATAGAGCAAGCTCATGAAGAAGCAAACGTTTAAGCGGGGAAGCCATAAGGACATCGGTCTTTTCATTCTGGCGCACATCCTCTCGTTCCCTTTTATCGCGCTTTTAAAAATCGTGCCAGCTTGGTTGTTCATTCCTTGTCTTGTGGCGATGCATATCGGGATTGCGTTGTTTCTGCTAAGCAAGCGCAATTTCGAGGCCAGTGAAATCGACATCAGACTGCATCTGAAAACCGTCTATATCCTCCTGGCCCTGTATCTGCCCTTACTTCTTTACCGTTTGATGAGTGCCATTTTCCCTTATGATGTCCAACCGACATATCTAGCCATTACCACAGCGGTGTTGACGCTTTTTATCACTATTGTCAGCGTTTTGAACATTGCCGCACTGACGCGAAAACTTGCATGAATTTGTCATGATGCATAATCCTTTTAAAAAGGAGAATATGGCGATGCCAGATCACGAAGCAACAAGGTATCAGACTCTCAAGCATGTCTGCGAACTTATCGGCGCGACTCCCCTCAGCAAGATTTCATTCAAATACAAGGGGAATCCGCGTTCGGTCTACATCAAGCATGAATCCTACAATCTGACAGGTAGTGTTAAGGACCGAATGGCGCTCTTCATTCTTTACAAGGCAATGCAGGAAGAAGTGTTGTCACCAGGTGATGGCATCTATGAAGCCTCAAGCGGGAATGCCGGCATCTCCTTTGCGGCGGTCGGTCGTTTCCTCGGCCATCCTGTGAAGATTTTCATGCCGGATTGGATGAGCGCTGAACGACGTCGGTTGATTGAGAGTTACGGCGCCGAGGTCGAGCTTGTCAGCCGTGAAGAGGGCGGTTTCCAAGGAAGTATTGAAAAATCAAAAGCCCAGGCTGAAGCGACGAAAGGCTTTCTCCCCAGTCAGTTCTCCAATCATGCGAACTGTCGGGCACACTATCTGACAACGGGGCCTGAGATTCATTATCAACTTGAAGCGTTGGATGTGGCTCCGGACGCCTTCATCGCCGGCGTCGGCACTGGCGGCACAGTGATGGGAGTGGGGCAGTACTTGAAGGAACGTCATCCCGGTATCAGAGTGCATCCCTTGGAACCGGCGAGTTCCCCGACCCTTTCAACAGGCTATAAAGTAGGAAGTCACCGAATACAGGGGATTTCCGATGAATTCATACCTGATATAGTGGATCTGGACTCTCTTGATGATGTTGTGCATGTGCATGATGGCGATGCCATCCTCATGGCGCAGAAAATCGCTTCGGTGCTCGGTCAGGGTGTCGGTATTTCATCGGGGGCGAATTTCATCGGCGCTCTTAAGGTTCAGGAGAGCTTGGGGAATGACGCTGTTGTCGTTTCTTTGTTCCCGGATGACAACAAGAAATACCTCAGTACGGACCTCATGGAGGAGGAGCCATGTAAAGACGGTTATCTGACACCGGATATCACTGAGCTGCATCTTGAGAACTGTGTCAGTGTCCGGAACTTGAAAACACGCAATCGCATCCCCCTGATATGCGAAGCGGAGTGATTTTTCGCTTTTCCGGGAATATATTACGGACAATGGACACACTGATCTGAAACCGTCTATGATGCATTCTAAATTCTCAATGAATGCATTCCAGAATGGTTTTTACTATCACGAGCGTCTCTGTGTCCGTGCAGAATAAAAAATGCAATCAACGACTTGGAGCTTCCAAGTGTTGATTGCATTTTAGTATGTATTGAAAAAACGTCGTGCTACAGGGCTTTTAGAATCCGGTAGGAGGTACCGGGTAGGGTCAAGGCATCATCAAGGCGTATTTCAGTTCCCTGCTCGAGGTCATAGAATTCGCCTCTTTCATCGGTTGGACAATCGATAGAATGTTCGGCGGTATTCATGAAGAAGAGAAGGTCCTCCTTTTTGAATACCAATATGTCGTCTTCCGCCCTGACCCACTTGAAATCAGGACTTTTGAAACCAGCCTCCTGTCTGTACAGGGTCGAGAAGGTTTTAAAGAAGGCTTTCAGGGATCGGTTCTGGTTGTCTTCCTTCCACATCATGACCCTGCGGTTGTCGGGGTCCCTGCCTCCTTCCATGCCTATTTCCCCTCCATAATAGATTGAAGGGGTTCCCGGAAGCGCGAAGAGCAAGACATATGCGAGTTTCAAGCGTTCGATGCCAGGAATGATGTGTCGGATACGTGGCGTGTCGTGATTGTCCAGAAATGTGTAGAGATTGACGATCACGTGCCTCGGATAGTTGATAAGCACTTCGTTGATGGCGTTTTTTAACGTTTCCCCTCGCCCTGATGCTTGGCTTTTGAAATAGTCGTGCAGCGGAAACATGTAGTCGTAGGCCATCGCGCTGTCGTGCTGGTCGCCCGTGAGCCACGGGTAGGCGTTATCCCAGGTCTCGCCGACGATGAAGCACTCAGGCTTCGCTCCCTTCACTGTATTGCGGAAGGCCCGCCAGAAGTCATGTGATACTTCATTGGCCACATCAAGGCGCCAGCCATCGATATCATAGTGTTCGATCCAGTAACGGGCGACTTTCAGAAAGTGCTCGCGCATGATGGGGTGATCCGTGTTGACCTTGGGCATGTAGGGGGAGAAGGCGAAACTCTCATAAGGCGGTTTGAAGCGTTTCCTATTTTCAAGGTCGCGCTGTGTCTTTCCGGGGTCGAACCCTTCCTTGAAATAGAAACAATCGTAATAAGGGCTCTCTTTGCCGCGGCTGAGAACATCCTGAAAGAACGGATGCTTGTAGGATACATGGTTGAACACGGCATCGAGCATCACGCGCATCCCCTTCTCATGCGCCGTTTCGACGAGCGCTCTGAAATCCTCCTCGCTGCCGAGTCTCTCATCGATGCCGAAGTAATCCGTGATGTCGTATCGATGCGCTGTCGAGGAGGGGAAGACGGGGTTCAGATAGATGGCGTTCGCGCCGATGTCCTGAATATAATCGAGTTTCTCCGTGATGCCCTTCAAGGTGCCGCCGAAGAACTCCCGGTTCTCGTAGGCCTTCCCTTCTTCGGATTTCAGGCGTTCATCCTCCCTTCGGAAACGGTCGGGGAAGATCGAGTACCAGATTGTATCCCTTACCCAATCCGGTGCTTGATATATGTCCGCTTCTAAAAGGTAGGGGAACGCGAAGAGATTGTCGCGGTTCGAGCGTTCTTCCGGATGCTTTCTTACATCCACTGTCTTTCTTGGTCCGTAGAGATAGCGTCCGTCGATCAGGAAACCGTATTTCACACGTTTGGTAGGAACGTCGATACGGATGAAGTAGTGCGTTTCACCGTCGGTCTCGGCTTCTTTTTTCATGGGGTGCGTTTGGTGAGCGCCCTCCCACATCACGTTGCCTTTCTCATCCTTTGTCCTGGCGAAGGGGTCGCCGAAGATCAGCTCGATGGATGTGAATTGTCTACGGGTTCTAAGGCGTATCTCCATTGTGGTTGTGGAGACGGCGTAGGCCATATGTGATTTCGGGATGTGGAACACGTCGCTTCTTTGCATGAGAATTTCCCTTTCATGTGAGATGTCTGCGGTATTCAGGATAAATAAAAATGTCCCGAAACGCAAGTAAAAAAGCTCCCTGCATGGGAGCTTCTCATCCGCGCATGGCCATGCGCCGGTAAGTGTGCCGGACACCGCGGATGACTATGGAATAGGTGGTGATGTTCTCCGGGACAGCGATGCCGAAATAGCCGGCATCCCCGATATGATGCAAGTCGACGCCGAGGCGTTTGCTGGCGAGGGCGATTGTCTTGATGGTCTCAGAATCCGCGCCCTCCTGTGACGTGCCGATGGCGCTCATGGCGAGCGCGCCCTTTTTGTGTACGCGTTCCACCAGAGGGTATAATAACGATTCATGAATGCCCGGCACAGTGCCCGGAGCCGGGAAGAGAATTATGTCGGCGCCGGTCTTCAGGAAGTCATCGACATCGTCTTCAGTGACAATGGTCGATGCGGTCTCGCCACCGATGCCGGAACTGTGCATTTTTCCCGCGGCAAGGACAATGTCGTCGCCCAGCGCCTCCTTGATGGCCTTGAGTGATTCCTTGATTCTTTGGTTTGTCACGCCGGTCTTGGGGTTCCCTGTTAGCAGGATCAGCTTGACGCCCTGGCTGAAAGCCTTTCTGGCATTTTCGACCGTAGCGCGCTGTCCCTTGGGGACGTCCCGTTTCTCCTCCATCATCGCATCACTCGAGACAGGCTCCAGATTGATACCGATGATGCGTCCTGTGCGTGCCTCCAGTGTCTTTGGGATGGCATCCTCCGTATCGAAACCAGCCAGTGTCGGGTTGTCGACATCGTACATGTTCAACAGGAGGACGTCCGCGCCCATGCTCGTTGCGAGCTCCGCATTCGACACGTCATGGAAGAGCGCCGGGGCCGGGGCGATGACCTCAGTGACTAGGCTGCGCCCTTCAGCCGCCCTGATGCTCTCGATGAGATCCTTTCCGGAGAGTTTCGCCGCTTCACTTGGACGGATGTCCAGCATGCGTTTGTTCATGGTATCACCTCACTTCAAGGATAGTTTCAGTGTATCGCGTGTATCGGTCTCTTTCTTGAGGATTTCCACTTTCTCTTTTTCAACGAAGACAAGCGGGGTCGCCGGGTCGTAGCCTTGTTCCTTGATATAGTCAATGTCGAACTCGAGAAGCACGTCGCCCTTTTTCACTCGGTCACCTTGTTTGACGTGTTGTGTGAAACCTTCACCTTTCAGTTTCACCGTGTCGATGCCGACGTGAATCAGCACCTCCACACCGCTTGCGTTTTTCAACCCAACGGCGTGCCCCGTGGGGAACATGACGCTGACCTTACCCGAGAAGGGCGCGTAGGCTTTTCCTTCTTCCGGTGTGATCAGGAAACCATCGCCCATGCCTTTATTGGCGAAGGCATCGTCCGGCGTTTTGTCAATGCCGGTATAATCTCCTTTGATCGGCATGGTGATTTTGGTTTTCATGCAGTGTCACCCTTTCATTTATCAGGTCGTTATCTATATAGTATCGAACAAAGGGCGGTTCGTAAAGAAAAATGAATGGAGGGCTTCCCCCCATTCATTTTCTTTGGAACGCATGTGTTATTCGACGTGCGCTTCCATCTTTTCGGCGATGAATTGCGCGCCGGTTCCGACAATGACCTGTACGTTCTTGCCGGAGACCATGACATCGGTAGCGCCGTATTCCTTGAGTGCTTCGCGGTCGACTTTCTCAGGATCCTCGAGCTTGAGGCGGAGGCGTGTCACGCAGTAGTCGAAGTCTGTGATGTTGGCTTTGCCGCCCAGGGCTTTGAGCATCTCGGCTGCGATCTCTTCATTGCTCATATCTTCTGCAGCGCCGCCCATCTTTTGACGACGTCCCGGTGTGGGGATGTCGAATTTGACGATGAGGAAGCGGAATGAGAAGTAGTAGATGGGGAAGAAAATCGCACCCATGATAAGAAGTGCCCACCAGTTCTCGGCAAGCGGGTTAGCGGCTTGAAGGCCCATGTCGATGACACCTGCACTGAAGCCGAACCCGGAGATCGCTGGGATGGCTGAGGCGATGATCATGGAGATACCGGTGAAGACTGCGTGTACGAGGAAGAGAAGCGGTGCGACGAAGAGGAAGGAGAATTCGATGGGTTCTGTGATGCCGGTGAAGAAGGATGCGAATGCGGCAGAGAACATGATGGATGCGACTCTGGTTCTGTTCTCAGGCTTGGCCGTATGAACCATGGCAAGCGCCGCACCGGGGAGACCGAACATGAAGATGGGGAAGTAACCCGCCATGTAGCGTCCGGTTTCGCCGGGGATTGCTTCTTCAGCTTGTGCGAGGAAGAGCTCCAGGTCGGCGATGCCGAAACCTTCGAACCAGAACACCGCATTGAGTGCGTGATGCAGTCCGAGCGGAATCAGCAGACGGTTGAAGAAACCGTAGACGCCGGCGCCGAAGTGTCCGAGGTCACCCATTGTGACGCCGAAGCTGGTGAGCGCGTTGAAGATACCCGGCCAGATCCAGAAGAACGGAATGGAAATGACAAGGGTGATGCCTGCGGTCATGATGGCGACAGCGCGTTTTCCGCTGAAGAAGCCGAGCGCTTTGGGCAGTTCGACATCGCGGAAACGGTTGAACGTATGACCGCCGATGATACCGGAAAGGATACCTAGGAATGCGTTCTCACGGTTTTCAAATGCGAGCTGCACACCATCTTCGAGATCTCCGAAATCCGCTGCGAAAAGCCCGTCGACTGTGCCTGGCGAAAGCATGGTGATGAAGACGAGGTACGCAACCAGTCCTGCAAGAGCGGCCGCGCCGTCCTTCTTCTTGGAAAGACCGTAAGCGACACCGACAGCGAACAGGATCGGGATGTAGCCGATGATGGCGTTACCTGCGCTTTGCAGGAATACCGCTGCGATGTTGTCCGGAGCCACTACCTCGGAGATCCAGTAACCGACACCGAGCAAGATAGCGGCGGCGGGCAATACCGCAACAGGGAGCATCAGGGACTTACCGATCTTCTGCAAGTACCCTAGGACGTACGACAAGACGTTTTTGACACCTTCCATGAAACAGACCTCCTTAAAATTTTTAACTGACTGAAAAATCAGTTTGTTCACTCATTATTGTACAAGCGCTTGCATTGAATGTCAATTGCCTTGAGCTTCAAAGATTTATTTTTGACTTGGAATAATTGTGAAAATGGAAGTGTTCTGATATTCTTGAACTGAGGTGAGGATATGTTTGTAGAAATAGTAGTGACGAGTGTCAGTGAAGCTAAGGCCGCAGCACAAGGGGGAGCTGACCGCCTCGAGCTTCTCAGCGGACGTAAAGAAGGCGGTATGACGCCTTCGCTCGGGCTGATCGATCAAGTGACCAAAGCGGTCGACATCCCTGTACAGGTCATGCTCAGGACACACGCTGAATCATTTGTGTATGACGAGGATGATATCACTGTCATGTTGAGGGATCTGGGGACAATCAAAGCCACTAGTGCAGCCGGCATTGTGTTTGGCGGTCTCAATGAAGACGGTGGTATTGATGAAGAAACCCTGCAAAAAATCATCGACAGGAAAGGCGGGCTCAAACTTACCTTCCACAGAGCTTTAGACAGCGCTAAAAATTATGAAAAAGCTGTCAGGACCCTGCTCGATTATGACATCGATACACTGCTCACTTCCGGCGGAGCGGACGATGCCATCGCCGGAATGGATGCTATACGTGATGTCCGAGGAGTTGTGGAATCCGCGGGTATTGAATGTCTTGCAGGCGCCGGCCTTAAACCCGAGAATATCGAGCAATTCTGCGAAAAGACCGGTATCACTCATGTACATGTAGGTTCGGGCGCGAAAAAGGACGGTGTCGTCGACCCGGAGACGGTAAAATTCATAAAACGCTTGAAATAGGCTCGCATTCCGTTCATCACTCAGCAGTCATAAAGATAAAAAAAGCATTCCTAGAATGCTTTTTTTAAAGAGGATGTTCCGGGATGCTTTCTTACTGAGTCATCCTGCCAAGTCCCTTGCCAGTAGCGCAGCGCCGAAAGCGGGGTCTTTTTTTGCGTTGAACATAGCATAAGCATCATCATAATCCTCGATCTTTTCCAACAGTCGCTTGCGGTATATGCCCTGGGATTGTCCCAGCGATCCACTGATGGCTATAGCTTTGTTTTTAAGGTCGAGTTTTTTGTCAATACCCTTGATCATGAGCATCATCTCATCAGTAGAAGTTTCAATGATGTCCAGAGCGACAGGGTCGGCATGCTCCGCATAGGACGTGACAATCTTACCCAGGCTGGCGACGGATGTACGTCTTGTATAGTATTCTTCATACATGAGCACCATATCGAAGAAGCTGTTGATCGAAAAGTATTCGAGCAGCCTTTCTGTAAGAGCACTGCCCTCTACGCGGCCATCATAGGCCTTACCCATATAAGCCATGGCCAGGGAACCGAGTCCATAGGCACTGCCGAGGTCTCCCTCTTTATAGGAATATCCACCTGCGCGATGTGCATTCCCCGCTTCATCGACGCCGAATGCCACACTGCCGGTGCCGATGATCAAAGCAATCCCGGGTTCTCCTTCAAGCGCTCCGTTATGAGCATTATAGACATCATTTTTGACTTTGACCATCGCATTGCTTAGATGTTTATTCTCTTTCAAGCATTCAACCATGTAGGTTTCATCGTCCTTGCCTGCAACATCACCTAGACCGGCGAAGACGCTTTCTATGCTTTTTTTCGCCTTCTCCGCACACCGGTCTATACAAGTGTGGATATTTTTCAGGCTCTCTTCGATGGACACAGTCCGAATAGACGATGGTCCTGCCTCCTCAGTGTGGATGAGATTCAGATGCTCATCCAGAAGCATGGCCTTGGTCTTTGTTCCGCCACCATCGATGCCGATGTACATATCAAGCGCCCCTTTCGTAGGATTTCACATCCTATTATATCCGAGTCGTTGGGGAAATGAAACTGTATATAATTGCGAAAAATTAACTATTCTTGCCTGAATGTCGTGTTATATTGTAAATATTCATAAGGGGAATTATAATGGAAGATGGGGTCAGGAGGTGCGTGATGTACGAGAACAGTTCTGTAGATGTTTTATTGAAGCGTATCAATGAACCTGAAGAGTTCGCCCGCAAGAGTCTTTTTTACTATACCTCCTTTTATCAAACCAGAATCAATAAGGAATATTCTCTGGAACATCATACTGGCGACAACTTTTATCTGTTCTATGTGACCAAGGGGTCACTTTTTGTCACCTTGAACAGGGGGGTCTTCACGCTCTCCAAGAATGACTTGCTGCTTGTCAAGAAGCAGACACCCATGAAAATGTCCTCTTCCGATTGTGAACTCTACACTGTTTCTTTCGATGGGAAGCTGGCGCCTGACTATATAGATGTGTTGATTGATGAGCAGGACTACGGAAGATCTATCTTCGATTTTTCCAACATTGTGATGTTTTTTGTACGTCTCAAGGAATTATCGAGTTATGATATCCAGAACGATGCGTATGTGTCTTTGAACCTAGAGGCCATTCTGGTCGAGATGTATTCCAGACGCTATTACGGCAACGAGGTCGATATACCGCAGAGCTATGCGATCATCCAGGCGCTTTTCTATATTGAACAGAATGTCAGCGGAAAAATCACCCTGGAAGACTTAAGTGAATTTGTCGGCTATAGCGTCTATCATTTCTCCCGGCTTTTCAAAAAGGAAGTCGGCATGCCGCCTTACGAATATATCACCCAGTTCCGTCTCGGACTCGGCAAGCATTTTCTCATCACGACACGCAAGCCTATCAAGGATATTGCCCTGGAGTGCGGCTATAACAATGAAATCAACTTTTATTCACTGTTCAAGAAATATGAGAACATGAGCCCGAAAGAGTTTCGGGAAAAGAATGCAAAGAGTGAGGATTGATTGTTCTTGAAGATTTATCTGATGCATCAGACCCACACGGACATCGGTTATACCGATAGGCAAGAGAAACTGATCAAGTATCATGTGGATTATTTGAAACAGGCGGTCAAGATCAGTGAAGCGATCGCGCAAGGTAGAAAAGAATGGGAGGGCTTTGTCTGGAATAATGAGACATTCTGGATTCTGGAACGGTTTCTGGAACATACAGACAAGTCCTGGAAAGAGCGTCTGTTAAAAGCGATTCATCGAGGCATATCCAGCTGGCCGGCAACTATCTGAATCTGACAGACCTCGTCGATTATAACATCCTTGCGAAGTATCTGAAGCGGGCGAGGACATTCGCGGATGAAAACGGTATACGCCTGGACAGCGCTCTGTCGATGGATATCAATGGCTGGTCTCAGGGATATGTCGATGCAATGTCTGATGCCGGCATTCATCGTTTCTACACCTGCATCCATAACCATCATGGTTTTGTGCCGTTCCAGAAGAAACACTTCCCGTTCTACTGGGAGAGCCCGTCTGGCAAACGCATTCTCGTCTGGCACGGGGATGTTTACAATCAGGGGAATGTCTCCGGATTGATGCCTGATGTATATGCCGACTTTGATGAAAATAACAATCCGACCACCAAGGCCGTGATTAATGAACAGCAGCTCGATAAGGCCAAAGACTGGTTGGATGACTACCTCGAGTCTTTGCGACAGCAGGGGTACAGCTATGATTTTCTCCCGCTTATGACGAAGGGCCTGCTCGTCGATAATGCACCTCCCAACGCCCATATAATGGAGAGCATAAAGGCTTTCAACGAACGGTTTACAGATATGGAGATCGAACTGGTGGGTATCAATGACTTCTTCGACATCTTAGAAGCCAAGGAACTCCCCCTGGAAACCTATAAAGGCGACTGGAATGACTGGTGAAGCGACGGATTCGCTTCAACCCCGGCGAGTGTCGCCACATACAAAGAGACACGCCGCAGGTATCATCAGCTTCTCGAACTGAAGCGTTCCGGCTATCAAATGGATGAACAGGCATTGAACAGTCTCGAATACAACCTCATGATGTTCAGCGAACATACCTGGGGCTATTTCACCAGCGTCAGCGAACCCTGGAACAAAATGACACAGAAACTGGAGGACAGAAACCGCCTGTTCGCCTCTAAAGCTAGTGAGATTGCGGATACGCTCATTGACGATATCACATTCTCCGAAGGAGAACTGGCCAAAGCGGCGGGACGCCCCATGCGGTATAAAGTGCAGAATCCCTATCCGCATGCCTTGTCCACACCGGTCCTGCTTTATATCAACTGGTGGGAGGAATTTCTGATCGAGGACGGCTATGACCTCGTCGATCAGGCGTCAGGGCAATCCCTGGACTTCCAGGAGCTCCTCGTCGATGAAAAGAAACGCCGGGAAGTGAACACCTATCTTCAGCTCTCCCCTTTCGAGACGCGGACATTGGATATCGTGCCGACCAGACGTCGCAAGAGAGAAGTGCCGCTCGGCCCCTTGCATACACGCGGTGGTGTGTATGATTACACGCCCATACACCTTGACACCACGGTCTATGCGACGCAGTATCATATCGACACCCCGTTCTTTCACATCGCCTGGAGTCACACCGGTATCCACACCGTCCAGGATAAGGAGAGCGGCAAGAATCTAAAATCGACACATGAAGAGGGGCTTTTCCTTCCCATCTACGAGCGCACGCCGATTGAATACACTTATCAGTTCAATGTCGAAAAGATGCAGGCTGTCCGCAAGGAGTTCGGCCGCAACCGGAAACTCATCTCCACCGTACGGGACAGGGGTGAGCTGATCAATGTGCGCGTCATGAACAACGGCCCCAACATAGCGCGTGTACAGTTCAAGTACAGACTTGAAGGCACGCGGTACTGTGTTGTTGAACTGAAGACCTCTCGTGATGCTCCGCGCATCGATGTGGCGCTCATACTCCAGAAGGAGACTGTCTGGGAGCCTGAAAGCCTGTATCTGGCGATGCCTTTGACAGCCGGAGGGGATGAGACATTGTTCATCGACAAGGCCGGTGCCGTCATCCGTCCGAGGATAGACCAGCTTCCAGGCACACAGAGCCTTTTCTACACCACGCAAAGCGGCTATACGCTCAAAGGGGAGGCTTTGAACATCCATGTGAACCTCAAAGACACCCCGCTTCTGCATCTGGGAACGTTGGAACCGGGGCTTGCCAAAATACACGACGGTTCCCTGCCCAATGTGGACAGTCAATATGTATGGGCGATGAACAATTACTGGGAGACCAATTTCGCCACATCGCTCGGAGGGTTCTATCGCTTCGACTATAGCATCGGCCTTTCCCATGAGAATGAAGATGGCCGGACACTGATGGAAAGAACCGCTGCACTCGAGAAAACGCCATTGGTATATCAGGTGGGGTATCATGAAAAAACTTAGATTGACTGTGCTGATGGTATTCGTAGGTATTTTCGTTCTTTTTGCATGTGATGATGAAAGCGCCCCGACGATAGAGACCGCGGATATTGATCCATGCACGCTTGAAACCGACTCGAGGGGCGATATCATCCCGATCGAGGCCTTGGATGTCGAAGATGCAGAAATCATTGGCGATAAGGATGCCTTCATTGACATGTGCAAAACCCCTGAGCAGGCACCAATCCTTCTCAGTGACACAGACAGGAACACCTATCGCCTGACCTTTGAACTGCCAGGGAACTATCCGCTTGAAGAGGTCGAAGTGACGAACTATCTTGATGACGAGCGTTTCCAGGTGACGTCGATGCATGTGGAAGTCTCCCTGGTCGACAGTCATTATGAACGCATTGAAGAGAATGTCGACCTTGAGAGAGAAACGTCCATAGATATCGATGAGAACGCACACTATGTCCGCTTTGTCTTCAGCGCGGAAGCGGGAGAGGGAAATAAGGGTGGTTCCTATTTCGGTTTCAACGATGTGCGCTTCATGCTCGATGAGGGACATATAGCCGAACCGCTCCCCGAATATACGGACCCCTTCTTCAGGACATCGGGATGGACCGGTGCCGATGGTATCTTCTCCTATAATGCGACACATGGTGTGAACCATATCGGCGCTGATTTTGAAAGACTGATGTTCATCTTCAGTGACACCTACATCGGAGATGTCTATGAGAACAACAAACTCCGGTATAATGACACGCTTGTGAATAATACGCTTGCCTATTATGATCCTGAATATTCTTTTGAGGAAGGTCTGGAATTCGAATATGCCGGGACCTTCGACGCTCCGGAGAATATCTATGATCCCGATCACTATATTGGATATCACCCTTCCAACCTATATAGCGGCGACGGGCTGGACTATACCAATGTGGCCGATGGACGGCTTTTGGATGAATCGCTCGGTCACATGTGGAAGACGGAATCGGAAACGGCGGATACACTCATGCTTGACTTCAAGGATACGCAGTCCTTCGGCGCACTCCATCTTTGGAATTATAATGAGACCGACCGCACCGAGATCGGGGTGAGCGATTTTGCACTTTATTACGGAGACTCGCCTGATGCCATGTCGTTCTATGATGAATTCACGTTAGAAGAGGCTCCCGGGGAGACGACTGGGCCGCAATTGATCGATGATGATCCCTATGTTGATCTGAACGGCCTGCAGGCCCGCTATCTGAAGATTGAGATACTCGACAATCATGAAGCGTCCTTCAGCGCTTACGGGCTCGGAAAGCTCATGGCCTTTGACGTTGAAGGGGCCTATCTCCACGGAGAAGCATCGGCTGAAGATTATGTTCTCGATGAGCGCGCTGACGAAGGGGACCCACGCCTTTGGCTCCAGGACGGTGTCGTCGTCGGGGATGATTTCTATAATTTCCCCATCCTGGTCAAGGATGACCCCGAAACTGAATTCAAAGTCTACCGGGTCGGCATGAGCAAAACCCCTATAGTCGATGGTGCACTCGATTACGAGAACGCATCATTCATGGACAGTCCTTTGCAGGCGCGCACTGAGGACGGTGGGGAAATATTCTATGGCGCAGCGGTCATGAATCTGTCGAATCACCCTGATATCGACAATCCTTATGTCTATATTTATGGTTATAAGGATTTGAATGGAAGACACTTGACCGTCGCACGGGTCAAACCGGAAGACATGGAGAATTTCAATGCTTACGAGTTCTATGATGGTGAGACCTTCCAAGACGACATCACGGCGTCTGAAAAGGGACTGTTCGATGTGTCCGCGGAAATGAGTGTCACCTACATGCCTTCAGGGAAGTATGAAGGGCAGTACATGGCGACGTTCATGGAGAATACGATCTCCGGCCGAGTCGCCTATGCTGTATCAGACACGCCCTATGGCCCTTTCGAGGACCCGACGATCATCTATGAAGCCTCGGAACCTTATGAGCTCGACCACGTCTATGCCTATAATGCTAAAATGCATCCTCTGCTCTGCGATGAGGACGAGCTGGTGATCTCCTATAATGTGAACGGCACACAGACATCAGCGCTTCAGAACGCGCGTGTCTATTATCCCCGCTTCATCCAGCTACGCCATATAGAATAAACCGATTCTCCTCCTGTTCCCTCTCTCCGCCCGCGGGCGGAGAGAGGGTTTTTTGAACCCATTTTCTCTGCTGAAAAACTCATGATTATTGCTCAAGGTTTCAATTAGTCCACCCTCTCTTTTCATATTCATCTTATACAGGGCGCCCCTTTGCGGGCGCTTTTGTTTAAGCCCCTTATTTCCATAAGACATTGACGAAACTCGCGCTAGGCCTTATGATAAAAGTGAAATCCCTTACAAAGAGGAGTTGTTTTGATGCACAGGATACTGGCTGATCGCGCAAAGGACAAGGAAATGAAGGACCCCATCGTCGGTCTGTCGAAGGAACTCGCACAGGCGCGGGAGGAAGGAAAACTGAAGATCAATGCCACAAAGGGCATGTTCTTTGATGACGAGGGAGCGTTCCTCGCTTTTCCTTCCGTAGAGAAGACACTTGCATCGCTCTCTCCCATGGAGAAATACCCCTATGCGCCGACTGACGGCGGACAGGACTATCATGAAACTGTCAAAAACTGGGTGCTCGGCGCGCAGAGGGAAGTGCTTGAATCGTATGCCTATGTCGAGGTTGTCGCCTCTGCGGGTGGCACTGGTGCTATATCCAACACCTTCTCCAATTTTCTGGACGCCGGGGAAGCCGTCCTGATTCCCGATATCGCCTGGGTGTATAGGAACATCGGCAAGGAATTCGGGCTCGCGTCCGAGACCTATGAACTCTTCGATGAGAGCGCTCGGTTCAACATCGATGATTTCAAGGAAAAAGCCGATGCGCTCGCACACAAGCAGAACCGTCTCCTCGTCGTTGTGAACGACCCATGCCACAACCCCACCGGCTACACATTGAGCGATGAGGAATGGCATCATATCATGGAGACGATTAACAATTTGGCCGAGCACGTCCCGGTGACGCTGCTTCATGATATCGCGTATCTGGATTATGACATAAGAGGCCACGAGGCGGCCCGACGCGGCTTTGCGCGTTACAAGGACCTTCACGAGAATGCGATGGCCATCATCTCCTTCAGTGCCTCGAAGACATTCTCGCTTTACGGCATACGTACCGGCGGGCAGATTGGAATTGCGAAAAGCAAGGAGGCTGTACGTGCCTTCAGCGAGGCCAATCAGGTGACATCCCGCGCCAAATGGTCCAACCCGCCACGCCTGGGTATCTCGCTTGTAAAGCGTCTGCTCGCCGATGAAGGCGGTACAGAAGAATTCAAGGAAGAACTGTCACGGGCTTCCGCGCTTTTACAATCACGCGGCGAGGCGTTCATGCGCTATGCGGAAGAAAGAGGGCTGCCCATGCATCCATATGTCGGTGGGTTCTTCGTCACCATCCCGATCGAGAATCCGCAGGCGATCAGCGAGAAGTTAAAAGAAAAGGGCATCTTCCTTGTCGCGATGCCCGGTCTGATCCGTATATCCCTGAGTGCGGTGTCCGCTACTGATATAAGACCGCTTATAGATGCCATAGCTCAATCCATGTAGTTTTAAAACAAGGCGCAAAAAGCGCCTTTTTTAAGGATATGTCCATTCCTGCTGCCATTCGAAGCCTCCGTTGACAGGGTCTCCAAAAAATACGATCAATACAATCCATACAATGAAGAAGATGGCCATGACAATCACGCCGATCAATGCGCCGATGCCGGCGTATTTCGCATCCTTTGGTCTGTCCTTGTTCCATACGAGGAACAAAATGAGACCAATGATCGGGATGCAGAACCCTAAGAAACCAAAACAGATGTTGCCTTTTTCCGGAGTGTTCTCTGTCTGTGACATGCATAACCTCCTATCCCTTTTTTAATCGTATTATATCATGATTGCCCCAAGGATGCATGCATCGATTCAATCGCATCGTAAAGCCTGCAATTTCCAAAAGCGTCATATAGATGTTATAATAGAATCTGAACAAAGCCCGTATGACCTTGTAAAAGGTGACCTTATGTATTCTCTGTATGTCTATGCCTCGAGACAATCCAATCTCATATCCAGCATCATGAGTGAAATGTGGAATGCTGATCAAGCGACGCCTCTTGGCGAAGGTGTCTTTCGTGTGTGCTTCGAGACCCCGCCGGAAGAACCGATGGAGGCGATGCGTGAATTGATCATGAGCGATGTGGAAGTGAACCTCTCCATCACCTTGTTCGCGAGACGTACACAGAGTCTTGTGCCTGAAGCCTGGATTGCAACGGCATTGAAGCATCTTCCCTATGATCATTATACTCCGGAGAGGATTTACTATTATCTGCTCAAGCACTATCCGGATATACGGCAGATGATGCGCGAAAGATGTGATGATGTGCTAAGGAGGCATCTCGTCGAGACTGTGCTCGCACTTGCAAGATCGAATCTGAACGTGAGCGAAGCGGCCGAGAAGCTGTTTATCCATAGGAACACCATGCTCTATAGGCTGGAGCGTGTCAAGGACCGCACCGGTATCGACCCGCAGACGTTTCTCGGCGCCTCGATCTTTCATCTACTCTATACGCTCTGATTTTGTGCAGATTGCATATAGTCTTTCAACTCTTGATAATTTACAATAAAGGATGGTAAGCGCTTGTAAGTCTTATCTGCAAGACAATCAAAGGAGTGACGATACATTGGCTGAAGTGACACTGAATAATGTAAAGAAGGTCTTTGAAAATTCCGTAGAAGCGGTCAACGATTTCAATCTCAAGGTCAAGAACAAGGAGTTCATTGTCATTGTCGGGCCTTCCGGCTGTGGCAAATCGACCACCCTCAGAATGATAGCCGGCCTTGAAGACATCACCCGCGGCGAACTCTATATCGGAGAACGTTTCGCCAACCCGCTTCCTCCCAAGGACAGGGACATCGCTATGGTGTTTCAGAACTATGCCCTCTATCCCCATATGAACGTCTACGATAATATGTCTTTCGGACTCAGGCTGAGAAAGTTTCCCAAGCAGGAGATCCGTGAACGTGTGCAGGAGGCTGCTGAAATTCTCGGCCTTGAAAACCTTCTCGATAGAAAGCCCAAGGCGCTTTCCGGCGGGCAGCGCCAGCGTGTCGCCTTAGGCAGGGCGATTGTCAGGAATGCGAAAGTGTTCTTGATGGATGAGCCGCTTTCGAACCTTGACGCAAAGCTCCGTGTCAAGATGCGCGGTGAGATCATCAAGCTCCACGCCAAAGTTGAGACGACGACAATCTATGTCACCCACGACCAGGTCGAGGCGATGACCATGGCCGACCGTATCGTGGTCATGAACGATGGCTTCATCCAGCAGGTCGGAGCGCCTTCTGAAGTATATAACACGCCGGCCAATCTGTTCGTCGCCGGATTCATCGGCACCCCGTCCATGAACTTCGTCGAGGGCGAGCTCACCGACAATCAGACTTTCAAGTCCAGGGACTTCGAAGTCCATGTCTCTGATGAGCACTTCACTCTCATGAAAGATAAGGGCTATGTCGGCAAGAAAGTAACACTCGGCATACGTCCCCAGGATATTCATGACGAACGCGCGGACGATCTGATTGAAGCGAACCCCGACGATTTTTTCGAGGCGGAGGTCTCCATCGCCGAGCTCATGGGCTCGGAGACCAACATCACCGCTTCAAAAGGGGATGAGGAGCTCATCGCCCGCGTCGATGCCCGTACGGATGTCGCTATCGGCGACACAGTGAACTTCATCTTTGATATGGAACGCGCCCATTTCTTCGACTCGGAGGATGAACAACGCATCAATTAAGCCTCCGTAGGAGGGGTTCTATGGCAGAACGCTGTTCTAACTGCGGTAGAGAGCTCGATGGACAAAGATGCATCTATTGCGACACCCTCGCCGACGCTGTCAAGTCCTATCAGCTATACGGCAAGGGGCACGTCGGCTTTGCCTTTCTGGGATTTTTGTTTCCGTTCGTAGGGTTCTTGATCTATATCGCGTTCAGACAAAGACATCCCGAGGGTGCGAGATTCATCTTGATCGGCGTCATCATCAGTACATTCATCGCTATTGTCCTGGGACTTGCTTTTGTGGCAATGTTCGCATTCTCACAGTAGATGCGAAAGGGATATACATTCTGTTCAAGGGGGGGTAAAAACAAGAGGCAGAGTTATTAAGTTGTCCATGGAAACAACCTGAGGATGAAGCGTTCATCCGCCAGTCCGTCCATTTCGATGGACGGGATATGTAAGAAACAAGGAAACAATGGAATCAATGGAAACAAAATATGAAAGGAGAGGTATGCACGATGAAGAAAGGTTTACTAGCACTAGTATTAGTTCTATCATTAGGACTGTTTGCGGCATGTGGTCTGTTCGAAGAAGAAGAACCTGAACCGGACATCGACCCTACCGAGATTCAATTCTATAACAGCGAAGGCTGGGACGAGGTTTATGCCACTGCTCAGGACGCTGATGGAGAGGAACTCCTAGGCGAATTCCCTGGGGAAGAGGCAACATTGTTGGAGGATGTCGATGTTGAAGATGCGGATGAAGATTTCTACGCTATCGATGTCCCTGTTGAGGACCTTTTCGACAATCCTGTCACCATCTCTTTCAATGACGGTGACGAAGAAGAAAGCGAGCCAGTGACAGTTAACCACTCCGACCATTACTTTGTGACTTACGATGGGGAAGGCCCCTATGGCTCAAGAGCTGATGCGGCTTTCGCCATGAGAGAAGTTGAAGAAACCACGGTCTATTTCTACAACGCGTACGGATGGGAGAATCTCGGCGCGTATGCCTGGAATGACGCCGGCGATCAATATTTCGGTGATTGGCCGGGCTCTTCCGACGCCGTCCAGGAGGACGACAGGGAAGATTGGTATTATGTCGAGGTTCCCGAAGAAGTGGATGAAGTCGAGATCGGCTTTATCATCAATGGTGAAGACGAAGAAGGCGAAGATGTACAGACCGAAGATATTCTGATCAACGATTCCGAACTCGTCTACACACATCCCGATATCCCTGATGAATCCTATGCCTACAGGTCTTATGAGACGGCCGAGCATGTATTCGATGTCATGGACGAAACCACTACAGTCAACTTCTACAATTACGCGGTAGAAGGCACGGATTTTGAAGGCTGGGACGAAGTCTATGTGGATGCTGTCGATCATGAAGGCGAAGTCCTTGTCGAAGACGAAGAAGTCGAAGAACACTTCGGCAACTGGCATCCAGCCTACATCCCCTTTGTTTTCAATGACGAGGAAGAAAATGACGAAGAAAACGACGAAGAAGAGAACAACGATGCCTATTTCGAAGTCACATTCCATGATGGCAACGGCGAAGAAGCTGAGACCCAGACCATCACCGAGGAAACTGACAACTATGTCATCTACAATGAGCTCTTCGCTTCCAGAGAAGATGCAGAACTTACCGCAGCCGGCGTAACAGTTGTCTACTTCTATGACGCAGCTGGCTGGGACAATGTCTATGTCGAAATCACAGACGATGAAGCGCTCGATGAAGAAACCACCATAGACCCCTATGACGATGCAGGAGAATTCGACTGGTCCCAAAACGAATGGTATGAGATCATCGTTCCCACAGTCCTTGAAGAGGATGAATCATTCGACATCACTGTCGATGACGGCAACGACAACAGTGTCGACGCAACCATCGACGATGAAGAATATATCTATCTCACCGAAATAGACCTCTATAACGACATGGTTGAAGCGACTGCACTGGCAGAGAAAGAAGTCAACGACGTCTATGAGACAATCTATTTCTACAATGTGCATGAATGGGATGAACTAGGCGGCTACCTTTGGGACCCCGCTGAATTGCTAGGCGGATGGCCCGGCGGTGAAGCAGAACATGATGAAGGCAATTGGTACTATATAGATGTGCCCGGCCTCGACCTTGAAGCCCAAGGAACAGATTTCATCTTCAATGGCATCGATCCTGAAATTGAAGATGAGGATGAGCAAGAGGTTCAGACCGACGATGTCGAGATTCCTGATAGCGACCATGTCTATATAGCTATCGACAATGTAGCTTATACCAGCAAGGAAGACGCTGAAGAGGCGACCGAGGACTATCTCGCCGAGACCCAGGTCCACTTCTACAACAGTGAAGGCTGGGACGCAGTCCATGCAACAGTCGACGATGGCGAAGAGGTACATGAAATTGAGGGTGTTGTCAACGAGGACGCACCGTTCGAAGATTGGTATCTCATCTCAGTCCCTTGGGCGCTTGAAGAGAACGAATCATTTGATATAACGTTCCATGACGGCGACGATGCTGAAAGCGACCCTTACACTGTCGCCTATGAAGAGACGGATCTCTACATGTCATTGGTCGATCGCTTCCCCACACTCGAACAAGCGACGATCTGGACCGACTATGACGAGGATCTCTTCACCGTCTACTTCTATAACAGTGACGACTGGGACGCAGTCCAAGTATGGTCATGGATGCATTTCGGCGACGAAGAAGTCTGGACTGACCCGTTCGATGGCTATCCTGAAGCCGACCTTGAATGGCCCGGCCCTGAGATTGACGAAGCCGAAGAAGACGGCTGGTACTACGTAGAACTGCCGGTCGATCCTGACTCAGAACAGGTCCCCTTTGTGGATTTCATCAATGCTGAAGATGATGAAGTCGGCACCGGCGAAGTAGAATTGATCGATTCCGATCATGCCTACGTCACTGTCGACGGTGAAATCTTCGAAAGCATGGATGACGCAGAGAATCATATTGCTGACTGATCGGCCTACCTAGGAAATGTTTAAAAGGCAAATTCGCCTGGGCGGATTTGCCTTTTTCTCTAATTGTATCCAACAAAACTAACTTGGAGGTTTATACATGTATTTAATCAAGCGGTTCCTGACCGCAGGGGTTTTTGTCATCGCCCTTATGCTTGCAAGCATGACAGTCTCCGCGACCGATACTGACACACTCGTCATCAATTATTTCCGTTTCGACGATGATTTCTCCTTCTTCGATTCCGTGTGGCTCTGGCCGCATGAACCGGAATCGGGGGAAGGCGAACGTTATCACTGGACGGACGAGACGGATTTCGGCAGGCAGCTTGAACTCGACCTTGAGGGGACGAACCTTGAGGATTCAACCGAGATCGGCGTCATCGTCCGCGGGGATGACTGGGACAACCGCGATGTCCCTCAGGACCTTCATATCGACATGACCGACCCCGATGAAGACGGTGTCGTCGAAGTCTTCATGGTGCAGGGCGACCCGACCATCTATTATGATGAGGACGAGGTCGACACCTCGCACAGGATACTGTCCGCAATGTTCGATGACACCTCGACCATCAGCTATCGGACCACGCTTCCAGTGGGTGAGGAGGACGTGGAGGTGCTTGCGAACGGCACTTCCGTCGCTATCGATGAATTCTCCTCCGACAACGACACCGGCACCATCACGCTCGAGGAGGAGGTCGACCTCGAGTATGAATACACCCTCAGCGCCGACCTTGGCGAAGAAGAACCCGCGGAGCGCGTGATTGACCTGCACGGTGTGTTCGACAGCGACGAATTCCACGAGGAATACGGCTATGACGGCGAGCTCGGCCCCATATACAGCGAGGACGAGACGGAGTTCAAGCTCTGGGCGCCCTTGAGCGAATCCGTCGAGCTCAATCTCTATGAGAAGGGCCATACATCGAGCTATGAGGACTATGACGGCAACGATGGTGTCGATGATCCGTATGAGACCATCGAGATGAGCGAAGGTGAACAGGGCGTGTGGTCGACGACTGTCGAGGGCGACCTGCACGGTACGTATTTCACCTACACCGTGGACAACGGTGACCGCGGCGGCCCGCACGAGGTTACCGACCCCTATTCCTACGCCACCGGTCTGAACGGTCAGCGCTCGATGGTCGTCGATTTCGAGCGCCAGAACCCGGACGGCTGGGAGTACGGACGTTCACCGCATGATATGGATTCCCCGGCCGACGCCATCATCTACGAACTGCATACACGCGACTTGACCTCGCACGAGGCGTGGGACGGCACGGAGGACTACCGTGGCAAGTTCCTCGGCCTTGTCGAGGAGGGCACAAGCCATGAAGGCGTCACCACCGGCTTCGACCACATCAAGGAACTCGGCGTGACGCACGTCCATCTGCTTCCGGTGATGGACTTCGGCATGGTCGATGAATCCCGTCTCGACGACGAAGAGATCCACGGTGTCTATAACGGCATCTTCAACTGGGGCTACATGCCCAGGCACTTCAACTCGCTCGAGGGCAGCTACAGCACGGACCCCTATAACGGCGAGGTCGTCGTCAATGAGTTCAAAAAGATGGTGCAGGAATTCCACGAGAACGATATCGGCGTAATCATGGACGTCGTCTACAACCATACGGGACAATCCGCCGAATCGAACTTCCATCAGATCGTCCCTGGCTATTATCACCGCTTCGATGACCAGGGCAATTTCTCCGACGGCAGCGGTACAGGCAACGAGACAGCGTCTGATAGGGAGATGTTCAGGAAGTTCATGGTCGACTCCATGACATTCTTCGTCGAGGAATACAATGTCGACGGCTTCCGCTTCGACCTAATGGCCCTGCATGATGTCGAGACCATGAACACCGTGGCGGAAGAGCTACAGGAGATTGATGAGGACATCGTCCTCTACGGCGAACCCTGGACGGGCGGCGCTTCAGAGCTTCCCGATGAGGATGCAGCGAACAAGGGTAACCTCGACGAGATGCCCGATATCGCCGTGTTCAATGACGATTCTCGCGACGGTATCGCGCAGGGACACTGGGCGGACCACATGGAAATTGGCTTCGTCCAGGGCGACGATAACGCCGATGATGATGTGTTGCTCGGCGTCACAGGCGCGGTCGACATCCCCGGCCTCGGCTACCAGAACCCCTGGGCCGTGGAGCCGACGCAGACCGTCAACTATGTCTCCGTGCATGACGATATGACCCTGCATGACAAGCTCGTCTACAGCACCGGCGCCGACATGGACGACCCCGACGACATGGCGGGCATCGTGCGCATGCAGCGCCAGGCCAACAATATCGTCCTGACCTCGCAGGGAATCTCGTTCCTGCATGCCGGTGCCGACTTCCTCCGGACGAAGCCGCTGCTCGACCCGGAGATGCAGTCGGATTACTTTGAGGATGAGGACATGCCGTTCGACCCCAACTCGTATCGCTCCCCCGACGAGACCAACCAGCTCGATTGGGACAGGAAGGTCGAGTATCACGACACGTTCGAATACTATAGAAACCTGATCGAGCTCCGCAAGGAGAAGGACTTCCTCACGCTGCCCTCGCAGGAGGATGTCCAGGGCACCCTGCGTCTTATGTCGCAGGAAGACGGCATGGTCGCCTATGCCTTCGAAGCCGACGACGACCTCTGGACCACGACGCTTGTCGTGCATAATAACGGCACAGAGGCGCGGGACTTCGACATGCCTGGCGGCACATGGAATGTGGTGGCCACGACCGATGAGATCGGCGACTTGGATGACGAGACGACCCTTACGACGCTCTTCGAACAAGACGGCGGCGAGACCATCGAGCTTGCGGCTAACGAATCACGCATCATGTACACCGAAGAGGATATCAACGTCTTCGCCGATCCGGACGATTATGAACCGGATCCGGTTGAGGATGAGACACCTTGGGGCATCATTATTTCTGTCGCCGGCGGCGTCGTAGTCATCGCTGTCGCCGCAGGTGTCATCTACAAGGTCACACGTCCTTCATAACAAGGGAACGAGCGGATTCATAAAAATAAGAACCAGGCGCGAATGCACTGACCCCCAAAAGTTGGACAGAAAAACGATAGTCTAATAGAGCTGTACTTGAGAGGACTGATTCCGGACTTCCGCAGGAGTCAGTCCTTTCAGTTTGAGTGAGATGCGCTCGTTGTTATAGTAGTCGATATAGGCATGAAGAGACCGGAGGAACTGATTGATAGAGGTGAATCTTTCGCCATGATAGAATTCTGTCTTGAGAATGCTGAAGAAGTTCTCGATGACGGCATTGTCGAGACAATTCCCCTTTCTCGACATGCTCTGATCGATACCGCTTTCCCGGAGCTTGGTGATGAATCTGCGATTCTGGTATTGGAAACCTTGATCGGAATGAAGGATATGGGGGCGGGTCTTCCGCTTTTGCAGGGCCTTTTCGAGAGACTGCATCACGAAAGGGACACTCGGAGTGAAGCTTGTGGCGTGGCCGACAACCTCCCGACTGTGAAGATCGAGGATGGAAGATAGATAGATACGTCGTCCCAAGAGATGGAACTCAGTGACGTCCATCACCCATTTCTCATCGGTATGCAGGGTGTCGAAATCGCGATTCAGAAGATTGGGTGCCCCCGGCCGACTTCGCCTTTGTAGGAACGCTACTTCTTGCGGCGAATCCGTGCTGCCAAGCCCTCTTCCTTCATGATTCTATAGACTTTCTTGTGGTTGACAGCGAGCTGGTGGCGCTTGCGTAATGTCAGCGTGATTCGTCGATAGCCATAACGACCGTGATGGTGGTGATAGATTTCCCCGATCAGCTCTCGCAACGCTTTGTCCTTGTCTTCTCTCCCGAGGCGGCTTTTGACCTCATAGAAGGTCGAACGCCGCATCTCGGATATGATGAGTAGTATCCGGAGCGCACAGCGGTACTTTCGCCTCAGTTCCTCGATGATTCTCACTTTTTCTTCTTTTCGCGCTCTTCCCGTTCGCGAATCAAGGCGTCGAGCTTTTTTAGATACTCCACCTCCAATCGCAACCGACGGTTCTCTTCGAGAAGGTCTTTGTCTTGGTTCACATCTTTCTTCACTTTCTTTTTGGGACGACCACGGCGCTCCTCCGCCAATGCTGCCTCCCCTTTCTCATGCAGGATGCGTTCCCACTTGTAAAAGACGCTGGCTTCGATGTCATATCTTTCTTTCGTGGCCGCTTTGCCACGCTTCCTGTAGTAGGAGAGAATCTCCAGTTTCTTCTCCAAGCTGTAGGATTCACTCTTCTTCCGCATAAGCCCTTTTCCTCCTTTCAGCCGCCTGACCCATTTGTAGATGCTGCTGTCATCCACATTATACACGCTTTTCGTATGGGATAGGCCGTTTCGGAAGTAATTCTCTACCACTTTCTTCTTGAATGTCGCTGTATAGTTTTTCATAGAAAAACTGCACCCCTTTCTTGGATTGTTAGTGTCCAAGTTTCGGGGTGCAGTTCAAAAAGCCTGGTCCTTTTTTGTCTGATATCGGAAGGTTGGATGGTGCTTATTCAATCAACGATGCGTCGCCTTCAACATCCAGAATGACTGTTGAGCGACCCTGCATGGTAATGTCTTCCTCGATTTCTGCATCATGTGAGGTATAGACAATATCGTAGCTATCAGCCTGGAAGGGTGTAGTTCTCTCCTGCGCATTGAGGTTGTGCACAACGAGATATCTGTCATCGCCCCCGCCACGTTCATAGGCCATGAACGCGTTGCTGTCGGTTTCAAGAGCGCTGATCGATGAAGTGTTGCCGAGCACATCACGCGTCTGCTTTAGTTCGATGAGTTCGATGTAGGTGTTGAGCAGTGAATCTTCATCCTCGAGCTGTTCGTAGGCACCTGGGAGGTCCTGGTTGTGATCATCCCAGCCGGCGATGGAATCGTGGTGGCCATCCATCACGCCTTCGGCATGGTACGGACTGTCCGTCTCCCAGACGAACGGCTGCCTTTTTTCCGGGTCGCTGCCCGAGCCGGACATGCCGATCTCCTCGCCGTAATAGATCCAGGAGATGCCGGGCATTGTCATGAGCACGTGCGCTGCGAGTTTCGCCCGGTCCTCGTTGTATTGGAAGGCGTTCATGATGCGTCTTTGGTCGTGGTTGGAGAGGAATACGGAATCGATGTAGTCCTCCCGCACTTCCTCATAGGCATTCCGGCTGTCGATAAGGCCTTCGATCGCACCGTTGTCGCGGTCGTTGGAGATAGCGCCGACAATCTCGTCGGCGAATTTGAAGTTGAACGCCGAATCCATACCTTCGTAATACTGACTGACGTAACGCTCGCTTTCACTCCAGATCTCTCCGACGATGAAGGCATCTTCATCGATGTTTTTGATCTCTGCGTTGAATTCGCGGAAGAAGTCCACGTTCTCCTGCGTGGTATCGACGTCATCAGGATATTGATGGTCATCGTAGATATGCCGTGCGGCATCGATCCTGAATCCATCCACGCCTCTCTCGAGCCAGTATTCAGCGATATGATAGACTCTCTCCCTGACATCGGGGTTGTCGAAATTGAGTTCGGGCATCTGGTCCCAGAAGGAGCCGTAGTAATATTCGCCGTTGTACTCATGCCAGTTATGCCCCGGTTCGTCACGCCAGCTGTACCAATCGCGCATGTCCCCTTCATCCTCTCGGGAGCGACGGAACCAGATATGACCGAAATCGGTGTGGTTGATGACAAGGTCCTTGACGATCTTTATGTCGTGTTCTTCCATGGTTTCGGCGAAGGTCTCGAAATCATCCATGTCGCCGAACGTCTCATCGATGTCGTAATAATCCCTGACGTTGTACTTATGATAGCTCGGGGAGGGGTTGATGGGGTTGAGCCATACGCAGTCCACGCCGAGGTCCTCGCTCAGGTATTCCACGTTCTCCACGATGCCCATCAGGTCGCCGTCGCCGTCGGAGGTGCTGTCAGCATAGGAGATGGGGAAGATCTGATAACAGACATCGACATCTTCTTGGAATGCCGTCGAGGCGGGGGCGATATCATCCGCTGTGAACTCATCGTCCGGCGTTTCCGGATCACAGGCTGCGAGTGTGAATATGACTAGAAACAAAGTTGCGGCAATAAGACTTTTCATGTAAATCATCCTTTTTAAAAAGGGCTCCAGAGCGGAGCCCTTTGTGTGGTTTAGTCGAGCGTATCGTTCTCTTCAATCCAGTGATCAGCAGCGTCGACGATGGCGTCCTGCGCTTCTTCAGGAGTCAAATAACCATCCCAGACTTCAACCATGTAGTCTTCCACGCCGATGTCATAAAGGACACTCATCGCACGTCTTGAAGGATTGTTCGGAAGTGTCTCGGCTGATTCGAGCCATCCGTCCGCCATCATGGCTTCAGTCATGTCGTCCTTGTAGTCATCCGCCATGTCGGGGTAGATGTCAGCGTCTTCCTGCAGCGCAGGGATATAGGTCGAGTTGTCGATCATCGTTTCAATGGTGGATTGTTCATAGAGCCATCTCAGAACTTCGTTGGCTGCAGAAGGATATTCAGTGGCGCTGTTGATGACGAAGCCCTTGGTCTTGTATAGCGTTGAAGGATGCTCACCTTCCCAGGTGGGCACGCGGCTGAATTGGAATTCGTAGCCATAATCCACCATGGCTTCCTCGACGTCCATCCAGGTTCCGACGAGGCCGAAGGGATAGTCACCGTCAAGGTAGTTCTCCCAGCGCCAGTCCATAGCGTCGCCGCCGCGGATGGATCCGGTCTCATCAACGCTCATGTTGGTGTTGGAGAATTCATCGAGGAATTCAAGACCTTCGAGGAAAGCGGGATCGTCAAAGCCGGGCTCATTGTAGACCTCGTCTTCATAGATCTGCCAGCCACCGGAAGAGAGCTGCATATACCCGGACCATACCTCCGCAACGCTGAGCGGGAAGAATTCGAGGATTTCACGGTCTTCGAACTCAGGACGGTCGTCAGGGTCTTCGCCGAATTCATCTGCGAATTCGAAGATATCCTTCCACGATGCCAGTTCGCTCGGGAGATTGTCTTCTGTCCTGTCGTCTACATCGACGCCCATCTCGTCGAGCATGGTCTTATTCCAGGAGAACACCATGCCGTCGATGAAGATCGGCAGGAAGAAGTTGCCGTGATCGCTGATGTCATGATAGATGCTGTGTGTCTGTTCTTCGCCTACCTGCTCGTGATACTCATGCAATCTGCGGACCGCGGGTTCGCGGCCGATTACTTCGTTGTCAATGACAAGCGCTACGTCAGGGGCTTCGTCCTCCATGAGTTCAAGCCCTTCCATGCCGCTGTCCTCTGAGTTGACTGATTCATAGTCCTCAACGACGAGAAGGTCCTCGTATTCAGGATAGTCCTCCGCCCATTGCGCTTCGAGCGCTTCACGCATGGGGTCGCTGTCCACGCCGACGACGATTTCATCGGCGTCTTCTTCAATTTCGAACCGGCCGGCGTCTTCATCGAATACGACGCTCGGTTCCTCTTCCTCACGTTCACATGCTGCAACAGTGAAGACCATCAAGGCTGCAACAAACATGACCAGGAATTTTTTCATGATTCTAAACCCTCCTAAATTTGGATACTAATTTTTTGTTATATTACTGACTGTCCTTTTAAGAACTCCTCGATACGCTTCAATACACTTTCTTATGCTTCGATAGCATCAGCTCCTGAAAATTCATCGGCGTCAATAGAGCGGTTTTTCACTCTCGTTGATCCTATTGTAGACAAGAATGACTCTGATGAGGTATAGCATGGTGAAGAACAATGTGGCCCAGGTCGTAAGGGCTGAGTCGGCGAGGAAGGTGATCAACGAGAAGACGGCTGTGACGAGCGCCGGCCCTGTCATGGCGAATACCGCCATTTTAAAGGCGGAGGTGTAGTTGACCTTCTTGATCCTCGCGCGGAAATTAGTGAGCAGATAGAGGGCGGAGATGAACACGATATAGAGAAGCATCTGCGCACCCTGCAGCATATAGTTCATGAGCATGTTCTGTCCGATGTCTGCGTACATGAGGTTCATCAGGAACATATTCGTCGTCTCTTCGTAGTAGGCGTCCTTGTCTTCAGACGCTTCCGCCCGTTCACGGATATCCGAGAAATCAAACTCATCCAGAAGACGATAATCGCCACCTACGGCGCGGAAGATTTCGTCCTCTTCGCCACGGTTCTCGATGAACACAGCGGCGGCCTGGCTCTCTCCAAGGATGATCGCCGATTCATCGATGTCCTCGACATTCGGGAGGCCCTCCGTCGTATAGAAGCGGTAATCGCCGTAATAGGTGTCGTAGGAGGCATCGCAATCAAGCCGGTTGTCCTCGATGCGGCAGTCGATTTCATCTTTATAGAGTTCGACGAAAGCAGTATCCACATCATCCAGAGAATCAGGCATGTGGGTGTTCTGCAAGTGGGCGAAGATGCCCGGAGCCGCAATCATGGCAATGTTGACGAGGAAAAGGATGATGACGATGATAAAAGGCGCTTTGTAGGCTCTGAGTACTAGATTATGATTATAGAGCATCTTGAAGAACGTAAGCCATTTCTGTTTCATAGTTCACACCATTTCTGTGTCTTCATCAGCCTTTTTCAGCACCGGCTGTCAGTCCGTACGTGACGTATTTCTGCATGTAGATCTGCACGATCATGATCGGAACCGTCACGAACAAGGCGCCGGCCATGAACCACATGGGTTCATGCGGTTGTGTGTCGGGGGCGTTCATGCGGAAGAGCCACATGGCGACCGTTTCATTGTTGGGCATGAGGATTGATGGTAGGATGTAGTCCATCCAGGGTCCCATGAAGGCGTTGACAGCGATGAATCCCATGATGGGCGCTGCCAGGGGGACGATGATCTTGACGAGTATCTGCAGGTTCGTGGCGCCGTCGATCGCGGCGGCCTCATCAAGAGACTTGGGGACATTGCGCATGAATCCGCGCACGATGAATGTATTGAAGGGGATAGCTCCCGCTACATAGATCAGAGCGAGGAAGAAGGGGTTGTTCAGCCATCCGAATACGCGGAAGATGATGAAGAGGGCGATCATGCCCATGAAGCCCGGGAACATCTGGAGTCCCATCATCAAGAGAAGCGCCGGTTTTTTCGCTCTGAAGCGGAAACGCGTGACGGCGAAACCGACAAGGGAGGAGAAGATCACAACGAGCGTCGTCGAGATTGTCGCAACGGCCAGCGTGACCAGGAACGACCTTATATAGTCGGGGAACATCTGTCCCGACCTCGAACGGTACGTGAAGATCTCTTCAAAATTGGTGAGCGATAGTTCAGTGATGTTGGGGATGATCGGCACCCTGCCGATATGCGGCACATCGGAGAACGCCGCGGAAAGCATCCACAGAATGGGGACCAGACAGATAATCACTGAGATTATCAGCCATATGTGTATAAGGGTTCCAGCAAGACCTTTTTTGAACTTCAGCATTTTCATATCAATCATCTTCCTCCCAGAACGACTTGAGCTTGGAGAGATAATAGAGCGACACGACAGCGATCATGATGAAGACGAGAATGGAGTAGACCGCTGCGAGGTTGTAGGCATCGTGGTCCCCGGATTCGAAGGCCATGGTGTAGATCCAGGAGATGAGAATATCCGTCTGACCGGGTTCGATGCCCCGCAGGGCATTGGGGACATCGGCGGTGTGGTATCTAGGACCACCTCCGGTGAGGAAGTAGATGGCCCCGAAGTTGTTGAAGTTGAAGGTGAAGGTCGTGATGATGACGGGAGCCGTGGCCCTTAGGACCCAGGGGAAGGTGATGAAGCGGAATTTCTGCGGTGCCGACCCGCCGTCGATATCGGCCGCTTCATAGAGCTCTTGCGGTATGGTGCCGAGCACCCCTGTGATCAGCAACATGAAATAGGGGAAGCCCATCCACAGGTTCACCGTAAGGACGATCGCCCTGGCGAGGTTGGCGTTATCGGGATGCGTGAACCATTGGATGTTGCCTTCCTCGCGCGGTGAACCGATGAGTCCGATAGTCCGAAGGAACTCCCTTACATTATCCACGATTCCAAAATCTGCGAGAATATTGTTCATGAGGCCGTGGGTGCCTCCGAATATGTTGGAGAAGACCAGCAGGCTGACCATGCCGGGAACGGCCCAGGGCAGGATGAGGATCAGTCGCCAGACTTTTTTGAACTTCACGTATTTACTGTTGATGATCAGTGCCTGGATGAAGCCGAGTATGTATACGGTGACACTGCTCAGGATAGCGTAGAAGACCGTCCACCTAAGTACATCGAAGAAGAAGCTTCGCCATGCGGGTTCACCGCCGAAAAGCACGTCGGTGAACGTTTCAGTCTCCCAGGCGATGAGGTCCATCCTCAGTGTGATCGCCGCGTCATAGCTCGTAAAGGCGACGAGGAAGGAGAACAGGAACGGCATCAGTATGAAGAAGAGCACGAGGATCGCGCCGGGGAGGGTGATGATATAGGCGAAGTTCCGGTCCCAGATGGAGCGGACCCATTCTTTAGCGCTTTCGACCTTTTCGCCGGCCCTGATCCTAAGGTCTGTCTTATAGGCATCGCGGATGTTTGCGATCCAGAGACCGATCAGGACGACCATCAGCACTGCGATGATGATGCCTTCGCCCATCAGGGTCCTCGAGTTATCTGCGAGCATCCACGAGTAACGGGCGTCCTCGCCCACGATAGTGATGCCGCGATAGGCGTCGCCCATCGACAAGGCACCTAAAGAGAAAAAGCCCCAGATACCTCGTGTGATGATCCCTCCGTAATCTCTGAAGAAATACAGTTGATCGTCGGCAGGGTACTGCGAGAGTTCAGCCGGGGCGTAGATATAGTCAGAAGTGACGAATTCGACAATGAGGAAGACAAGGAAAATGCCTAGAAAGATACCTCCCTTGTACCATTGCTTGTTGCGGAACTGGCCGAGTCCCATGAGAAAAAAGCTCATGAGGCCCTTGCGGAAAGACTTCGGATGTTCTTTCGCGGCCTTATAGATGCTGATGAAGAAATTCCGGACTCCAAGAACGATCGCCCGGAAGAAACGGAAGATGCCGCGGACGAAACCGACCGCTTTATTCCTCAAAAAAAACACAAAGCGTCTTGATTGCTTGCCAATCCATTTTTTTAAGCGTTCAAAAAACTCCATTGTTCCAATCCCTTCACGTAATGCTCTATAGTGTTTTGTCTCACTTACAGTTAAATCCTATCAAAAAGAGGGCTGCTTGTAAACGCTTTTGGCTACGATTTATCACTCAAAAACCTCAAGTGCTAAATCCTTTCTGAATACTCAAAAAGCGCTTTGCATTTGTTTGAACATCGATTTCGGCCCTTCTTCGCACATACTCTGTAAAAAGAGAGCCGTGAGGGCTCTCTTTGCCTTGACAGAGGTGTTCAGACATATCAAAGCTGTTGTGGAGGGGAGGTGAAATTGAAAGCGGTTTTCATGCCATTCATCACTGGCGCTTTCTTTTATATATGCGCGCCTCATAAGGTGCGAATTCTTCGCTCTTCCTTTCAGCCTTCCCGATATCGACATTGGAGTAGTAGACATCGAACGTTTGCAGGTCCAGTGGGAATTCCATAGTGAGTGGCTTTTCTGAGAAATTGCAGAGGACGAGGTATTCGTGATGCTCCCCCGTGCTCAGATAGTTGAAGCTTTGGGGATGGCTGATGTCGTAGAATGTGAGATCGGCGAAATTGAGATTCTCTTTCGCTCTGAGAGCGAGCAGGGTCTTGTAGGTGGAGAGGATGGAGGACTTCGATTGCTGTTGTCTTTCGACGTTGATGGTTTCATAGTTGCTGTTGATCGGTATCCACGGCTTTACTTCGGAGAACCCTGCGTAAGGGGCGTCGCTCCATTGCATGGGGGAGCGCGCTGAATCGCGGGAGCGGTCCCTGAGCGCCTGCATGGCGGTCTCATGGGATGCGCCGTTTCGGCGGAAGTTCTCGTATTCGGTGAAGACCTCGACATCCCTGAAGTCCTCGAGGTTTTCGTAGTCGACGTTGGTCATGCCGATCTCCTCGCCGTAATAGACGATCGGCGTGCCGGGGATGAGGTACAGGGCGCATGCCAGCATCTTGGCGCTTCGCTCCCAGTGCGTTTCGTCGTCGCCATAATGGCTGACGATGCGCGGCTGGTCGTGGTTGTGCCAGTAGATGGCGTTCCAGCCCTTGTCCTTGAAGACTTTGTACCAGCGGTAGAAGCTCTCTTTCAACCGGGTGATGTCGACAGTGCCCTTCGCCCATTTGCCGGGCGTGAGCGTGTTCGTCTCATCCGTATCGACCCAGCAGTGCTCGAAATGGATGAGCATGTTGAATTCCTCGGAATCGAATCCGGCGTATTGAAGGGCCTCTTCGCGTGTGGCGCCGCCGGCCTCTCCGATGATCATGAGGTCGTTGGGGTGGAAGAGCTCCCTGCCCAGTTCCTGAAGGTATTCATGATGTTTGGGGAGGCTGGAGAAGTTCTCGTATCCCGGATAGCCGTCGGGGAAGTCCCAGTTCTTCTCCAGATGGTTGGTGGCGTCGACGCGGAATCCGTCCACGCCGAGGTCGATCCAGAACTGGATGACTTTTTTCATGGCCTTGCGCATCTCGGGGTTGCGCCAGTTGAGGTCGGGCATCTTGCGGCTGAATATGTGGAGATAGTATTCATCCGTGGCTTCGTTGTAGGTCCATGCCGGGTTGCCGAACCAGCCGATCCAGCGGGTCGGGCGCTTGCGCTTCCCGTCTTCGTATTTCGGTTCGTGCCAGATATAGAAATCGTGGTAGTATTCATGCTCCGGATGATTCGGATCCTTCGCCGCCTCGAACCACGGATGTTCATCGGAGGTGTGGTTGAGGACGAGGTCGGTGATGACTTTCATGTCCCTTTCATGCGCCTCTTTCAACAGCTCCTTGAAATCTTCGAGAGTGCCGTAGTCCTCGCTGACCTTGTAGAAGTCGCGGATGTCGTAGCCGTTATCGTCCATGGGCGAATCATAGTGCGGAGAGACCCAGATGGTGTCGACGCCGATCTCCTCGAGATAGTCTATCTTGCCGATCAGGCCTTTGATGTCGCCGATGCCGTCATTGTTCGCATCTTTGAAGCTGCGCAGGTAGACCTGATAGATGATTGCGCTTTGCCACCATTTTTCCATGCAGAACACCGCTTTCTTTTGTTTTCGTGTGTGATTGTACTATATCCACAGAGCTATGCCAACCTTCAGACGGTGTTGAAGATATCGTTGAACGTCTTTTCCCCGGAGAGGATCTGCCGATAGACTTTTTCCAGGGATGCGTTATCGAGGGAGGCCTTGAACCCTTTCAGCCCGAAGAACTCCTTGACATAGGGGGTCGCCGGCGTGAAAACGAGGTCCCTCGGAGAGCCGCTTTGTTCGATGCGGCCGTCCTTGAAGAGGATGATCTTGTCCGCGAGGCGCACGGCCTCCTCGATGTCGTGGGTGACGAAGAGCACAGTCTTTTTCAGTTTGGCGTAGATGCTTTTCATCTCGTTCTGCAGGTGCCTGCGGGTGATCTCGTCCACAGCGCCGAAGGGCTCGTCCATGAGGAGGATCTCGGGGTCGGCTGCGAGGGCCCGCGCGACGCCGACGCGCTGTTTCTCTCCGCCCGAGAGCTCTCTCGGATAGCGCGGGAGGTAGCTTTCGTCGAGACCGACAAGGTCGATGAGCGTCTTCGCCCTTTCACGGGCATGGTGCTTATCGTGTTTTTGCAGGTCGAGCACGAAAGTGATGTTCGCGGCGATGTCCATGTGCGGAAAGAGCCCGACTTGCTGGATGACATAGCCGATCGAGCGTCGCAGGGACACTTTCGGCCACTGTTTGATCGGATGCCCCTTGAAGAAGATATAGCCCGTGTCGAAATCGATGAGCTTGTTGATGAGCTTGAGCGTCGTGGTCTTGCCGCAACCGGATGTCCCGAGCAGCACGACGAACTCGCCATCTTCGACGTCGAAGCTGATGCCCTTCAGGACCGGGGCGTCTTCAGTGTAGGCCTTGTGGATATTCTGAAAGGAAATGACCGACATCAATCAAGCAGTCCTTCCGACTCGATGAAGTCCATGGCGACTTGGTAGGGGTCGTCGTTGTCGACCTCTACGCGGTAGTTGATGGCAGTGATGGTCTCGTTGTCTATCCTTCCGCCGAGAATGTTGAGGACATCCTCGAGTTCAGGGTATTCTTCAAGGGTCTCCTGACGGATCAATGTCGCGGCGTAATAGGAGGGAAAGAAATCCTCATCGTCTTCAAGAAGGCGCAGGTCGTATTCCTTAAGCCTTCCGTCCGTGGACCAGACGTTGATGACATCGACCTCGTCGTCTCCTATGGCAGTGTATTTCAGACCGGTTTCGAGTTCGCTGTTCTCACCGAACTCGAGGCCGTAGGCCGCTTCAAGGCCGATCATGCCATCCTCGCGCTCGAAGAAATCATATTCGGCCGCGAAATGGAGGTCATCCGCCTTCTCGGCGAGGTCGCTGTAGGTCTCGATGCCCATTTCGTCAGCCTTGTCCTCCTTCATGGCGAGCCCGTAGGTGTTGTTGAAGCCGTAGAGTTCGAGCCATTCGATGTCGAATTCCTCCCTGTAGGCCTCCCTGACGGCTTCCGTTAGTGCATCGGGGTCCCGGATCAAGTCCTCCCGGAGGACTTCCATCCATCCGGTGCCGGTGTATTCGGGGTAGATGTCGAACTGGCCTTCGACCATGCCGGGGTGGATGTTGTTCGTACCGCCGCCGATGCCGGACCTGTAGTCGACGGAGATGTCGGTCTCGCTTTCGATCAGTTCTATCATGATCTGGGCGAGGACGTATTGCTCGGGCATTGGTTTGCTTGCGAGCGTGACCTCGTCCCGCTCTTCACACGCAGTGAAGGCGAAGACGCCCGCTATGATGGTGAGGACTGTGAGGATTTTCTTCATGGTATCAACGCTCCTTTGCGGTTCCATAGATTTTGATGCGAATGCCTCTCTCGATGAAATTCAGGACGAGGTCTGTGATGACTGCGAGCAGGGCGACGAGCAGACTGCCCGCGGCGATGAGTTCATTGTGGTTGTTGGAGATTCCCCGCCAGATGGCGATGCCGAGGCCTCCGGCACCGATGAACGAGGCGATGCCGCCGAGGGCGATGGTCATGATGACCATGGTGCGGAACCCGGCGATGATTACGGGGAGTGCGAGCGGAAGCTGGATCTTAAAGAGAAGCTGTCGCACGGTGACGCCCATGCCCGTAGCCGCTTCGATGATGGTGTCGTCGACTTCGCTGATGCCGACGTAGGTGTTGCGGATGACGGGCAGTACGCCGTAGATGGTCAATGCGATGATGGCGGGGGTGTTGCCGATGCCTGTGAATGTGACCAAGAAGCCGAACATGGCGATCGAGGGGATGGTGTAGAAGAAGTTGGTGAGGGAGAGGACGGTGTTCGCAACCCCTTTATGATAGGTCATGAGCACCCCGAGGCTCACTCCGATGATTGTGATGAAGAGAATGGCGACGCCTGTGAGGTAGATATGCTCTAAAAGTAGATCGAGGAAGAACGCCGTCCGTTCGCGATATAATTCAATCACATTAAAAATGAACCTCATGGCCTCGACTCCTTTTGTCTTTACTTCTATAGGCTTATTCTATAGAGTTTCCCCCTCTCCTGCAAGCGATATTCTTTGTAAATGTCGCGTCGTCCCATTTTACCGTTTGTGCTTTTAAAGTGGATGCGCGGATGCTATAATACACTTGTCTCGAAGACTGGTTCCGGGGGAGGATTGCATGAAAATAGAAACGTCTCACGGCGAAATCTACTGTGCTGTGCATGGACCGAAGAACGGGGTTCCGGTGGTGTTCACCCATGGCATGGGCCTCAATCACCGTTCGTTCGACGCTCAAGTGAAGCGTCTGAAACCAAGTTACCGGGTGGTTGTATGGGACCTTCCGGGGCACGGGCTATCGAAAGAGACCGGCCCTTTCACTTTTAAGAAGGCGGCGGACGCCTTTGAAGCGATGCTCGATGAACTGGCCCTCGATGGCGTCTTCCATGTCGGCGTGTCCCTCGGCGGCTTCGTCGGACAATACATCGCCATGCATCGCCCGGGGCGGATTCATGGCCTCATCGATATCGGGTCCATGCCGCTTTACGGAAGCATGTCCCCCTTCAAGGCGAAGATGGGGTCCTTCTTCATGCATTTCATCAAGGTTCTGACGAACAAGCGCATGGCCAAAATGTTCGCGAAGAAGAACAGCGTCAAGGCGCCCGTGAGGGAATATCTCTATAAACAGGCCTTCAAGTCGGGCAAGCAGCGCTTCATTGAAACCAGCAAAGAGATCTTCAGAGAACTCCCGAAACCTATCGAGCGCTCGATCGATGTTCCCTGGTTCATGATTCACGGTGAACGGGAGCGGAAGATGCTCATCGAAGCCACTGACAAAAATGCACCAGAGGCCAGGAGGCTGACAGTTGTCAACGCCGCGCACCTGCCGAACCAGGATGCGCCGAAGGCGGTCAACGAGGCGATACTGGACTTTCTCGGGAAAAACACCTAGGAGGGACGTCATGAAAGCATATAGGGAATTGCCGGAAGGATACACCCTGCACGAGCATATCGACCTGGAGAAGGACAAGAAGCGGGCGATATGGCTGAATGTCATGACTATCGCGCTGTTTCTGGGGGTATTTGCATTCCTGCCCGTAATCGGCATAGACATCAGTGTGACACTGCCGGGGATATTTTTTCTGTTCGTAGGCATCGTGCTCTATATCGTCGCGCATGAGATCATCCACGGGATCTTCTTCCGTCTGGACAGAAACCTCAAGGTCCGCTATCAGTTCCACGGGTTCGCGGCAAGCGCGGCCGCGCCTGATGCGTATCTCACGAAGCCGCATTTCCTGATCGTCGGCCTTGCGCCGTTCTTCGTGCTCACCGCGGTCTTCGCCCTCATCCTTCCGCTTACGAGCGGTGGCGTCTTCGTCCTGTTCTACTGTCTTTTTGCGCTGCATATATCCGGGTGCGCCGGGGATTTCTATGTCACCTACAAGCTCATGCGCATGCCGAAAAGCACGCTCGTCGAGGACTATGGGATCGGCATGCGCTTTTTCACGCCGGAGGATTCCGGCACCGACGCCGGCTCATGAGGGAATTCCTTGCATATCCGGCATAAATCGTGTAGTATACGATTAAATCGATGAAGAAGTCGAGTACGTGGATTGACGTGTCACAGAGAGCCCGTGGCCGGTGGAAACGGGCCGCGTCCCCGCCGAAGCTGCTTCTAAGTGACGTCTGAAAACGTCCGTGCTGCAGCGTTAATGCTTTAGAGTGCTAGCGATAGAACCAAGGTGGTACCGCGGCAACGTTCGTCCTTAGGATGTTTTTAAGGGCGTTTTTTATTGAAAAGGAGAGGATCGCACATGCGAGGACATGAAATCAAGAAGACCTGGTTGAATTATTTCAAGGAGAGAGGGCACCGCGTGGAAGAGAGCGCTTCACTTGTTCCGATCAACGACCCCACGCTGCTTTTCATCAATGCCGGCGTCGCACCGCTCAAGGATTATTTCGACGGCACGAGGGTGCCGAAGAACCCGCGCATGGTCAATGTGCAGAAATGCATCCGCACGAATGACATCGAGAACGTGGGCAGGACCGCGCGGCATCACACGTTCTTCGAGATGCTCGGGAATTTCTCCATTGGTGATTACTTCCGCGATAAGGCCATCGAGTGGGCGTATGATATTCTCACATCCGGAGACTATTTCGGCCTGGACCCCGACCGGCTCTACATGACGGTGTATCCGACGGACGAGGAAACCAGGCGGAAATGGATGGAGGTCGGCGTGAAGGAGGACCACATCCTCTACAGTGAAGAGTGTTTCTGGGAGATAGGCCCCGGCCCCTGCGGCCCTTCGAGCGAAGTCTTCTACGACCGCGGGGATGCCTACGGCGAAGCGGATCTCTCCCTGATCGAGAATGATGTCGACAACGACCGCTACGTGGAGATATGGAACATCGTATTCTCGCAGTTCAACGCCAAGGAAGGCCTTTCAAGGGAGGAATATCCCGAACTCCCCAGTAAGAACATCGACACCGGTATGGGGCTTGAACGCATGGCCGCCGTCATGCAGGATGCGCAGACGAATTTCGAGACGGATCTCTTCTATCCCATCATCGAGGCGGTAGAATCATTGAGCGGCGTGCCCTATGAAGGCCAGATGTCCTTCAAGGTCATCGCCGATCATATCCGCAGTGTCGTCTTCGCGGTCAGCGACGGCGCGACCTTCTCCAATGAGAAACGCGGCTATGTGCTCAGGCGCCTGTTGAGGCGCGCAGTCAAGCACGGCCGCCATCTCGGCATCGAGAAGGCGTTCCTCAAGGACCTTGTCGAGACGGTGGTCTCGATGATGGAGGAGACCTACCCCTATCTCAGGAATACGCAGTCGTTCACCGAGAAGCTCATCGAGAAGGAAGAGAATAAATTCCTCGAGACCCTCCACTACGGAGAGAAGATTCTCGAGGACCTCATGCAGGGCGACACCAATATCATCGACGGCAAGGACGCCTTCAAGCTCTACGATACCTACGGCTTCCCTGTCGAGCTCACGGAGGAATACGCCGAGGCCGAAGGGTTCACTGTCGACAAGGAAGGCTTCCATGCATACATGGCCGAACAGAAGGAACGCGCACGCGAGGCCAGGCGGGAGAAGGCTTCGATGCACGATCAGAACAAGGCCTTCCTCGCCTTCAAGGAGGAGAGCACCTTCGTCGGCTACGAGACCACGCGGGTTGAAAGCCGGGTCATCAAAGTGTTCGATGAAGGCATAGTGACACAAAAGACCCCGTTCTACGCCGAAAGCGGCGGCCAGGTCGCCGACAGCGGCGTGATCGTCAAGGAGGAAAAGGTCTATACAGTCGTCGACGTGCAGCGTCTGCCCAACGGCCAGCATCTGCACGTCCTCGAGGACCACGATATCGAAGAGGGGGACATGGTGACGCTGCATGTCGACGAGATGGCCAGAGAAGCCACCAAGGCGCACCATTCGGCGACCCATCTTCTCTACAGCACGCTGAGGGAGGTCTTCGGCGACCACATCACCCAGCAGGGCAGCCTCGTCGGCCCGGATTATCTCCGTTTCGACTTCAACCATCTTGAACTCCCGGATGATGAGACGATCCTCTCAATCGAGGATGCGGTCAATGAGAAGATACAGGCCGCAATCGATGTCGACGTCGAGCACGGCAGTGTCGAAGACGCCAAGGCGCGCGGCGCCGTCGCTGAATTCGGCGAGAAATACGACGACGAGGTCCGCATGGTCAACATGGGCGAGACCCTCGACCTCTGCGGCGGCACGCATGTGGACAATACGAAAGAGATCGGCCGTTTCGCCATCGCCCATGTCGAAAGCAAGGGGTCGGGCATCTACCGCATCGTCGCCCTCGCGGGGGATAGGGTCTCTCAGATAAGGGACTATCTCCATGGCTTCGAATCACAGCTCTCCCACCTCCGGAACAAGGCCGAGAATATCCTCGCCTCCGCGGAGGCGGAGGGCATCCTCCTCGACTTCGATACTGACGCGACGTTCGATATTGAAGGCTCCTACCGGGACGTACTCAACATGCGCGCCCTCGTCGAACGCTTCCAGAAGGATGTCAAGAATCTCGAGAAGACCTTTGAACAAAAGCGCAAGGAGAAGAACCTCGCCGATGTCGAGCAGTATCTCGACTTAGCGGATGAGGAAGGCAATATCGTCGCCAGGACCGAAGGGCTCGACAGCGAGAGTCTGAAATCACTCGCCGACCGCCTGATGGAACATACACAGCGCGGCGTGGTGTTCCTTGCGAATGTAGCGGGTGAAAAGCTCATCTGCGTGGCGAAATCCAAAAGCGATGTCCACGCCGGCAATCTGGTCAAGGAAGCGGCGCAGATCGCCGGTGGCGGGGGCGGCGGCCGCCCGGATTTCGCCCAGGCCGGCGCTAAGCAGCCGGAGAAGGTGGATGATGTCATCGCCTTCGTCAAGGAGAAGCTTTCGTGAAGAAACTCGCTCTGGATCTCGGCGACGCCTCGCTCGGCATCGCGATCAGCGATGCCCACGGCATGCTCGCCAGGGGACTTGAGAACGCCCGCTTCGCAAGCGGTGACTATGCCGCCATGACCGAACGCGTATCGGAGGTCCTCGCGGACGAGCCGGTCGATGAGATCATACTGGGCTACCCGAGGAACATGGACGGCACGCGGGGCGAGCAGGCCGAGAAGGTCGAGGCGTTCAAGGCGTTGTTGGAAACGCGCGTTGATGTTACAATAACGCTGTATGACGAAAGACTGACGACGAGAATGGCCGCCTCCCGCATGCGGGAGGCGGGGCGTTCCCGCAAGAAGCGCCAGAGGACCTTGGATCAGGAGGCGGCCGTGGTGCTGCTTCAAGACTATTTGGATAAGGAGCGTGATGATGGTGGACGATAAGACACTCCGCGTCATCGACGAAGAAGGCAATGAGCACGATTATGAGATCGTTCTGACTTTCAAGTCCGACAAGACCCAGAAGAATTATGTCGTATACAAGGAGCCCGGGGATTCCGATGAAGTCTTCGCCGCGATCTATAACGAAGAGGATACGGACGGGGGCCGCCTCATGCCGATTGAATCGGATGAGGAATGGGACATCGTCGAAGAAGTGCTCAATACGTTTCTAGAAGAAGAGGAAGGCCAGGAGTGAGCCACATGCTTTCCACCATGCGTGCGCACGCCCGGCGCGAGGGGATACCGGTCCTCTCCTCCGGGAGTGCCCGTTTTTTAACGCATATCGTCAGACTCGCCAAGCCCTCCCGGGTCCTCGAGATAGGCACTGCGATCGGTTACAGCGCCATTCTTATGGCGAAGGCGCATCCTGATGTTCACATCAAGACGTTTGAGAAGGACGAGGCTCTCGCGGATAGAGCGCGCGGGTACATCCGCGAAGCGGGGCTCTTCGAACGCATCGAGGTTGTCTGCGCGGATGCGCGCGATATAGCCGACAATCCTTTCGATGTCCCGTTCGATTTTTTATTCATAGATGCAGGCAAGGCGCATTATGAAACGTTTTTTGAACACCTCTCCCCTTATCTCGCCGAGGGCGGCGTTCTTCTCGCCGACAATGCGCGATTCATGAATCTGGATAAAAGCGAGGCGCCGAAACGTCATCACAGACTGATCGAGCGGATGACGGCGTTCAACGAGCGCCTGGAGCGGGACAGGCGTTTCGATGCGCATGTCTACGACATTGATGACGGGATGTTGCTTGCGATCAAGGAGGATGGCGATGCAACTCTATGTGATGAGTGATGATTCACTGCTTGAGGAATTGCTTGATAAGGAGATAGACGGCATCATCCTGGGGGTCGCCCCTTTCGCGCATCGCGTCAGGGGGGCGTTCTCGCCCGATGTTTTGGCGGGACTTTCGGCGCGGGCCAAAAGGGCTGGAAAAAAGGTGTTCTTCATGATGAACGCTGTGATGTTCGAGGATGACCTTCCGCATCTTGAAGAAAGACTCGACGCTGTGCGCTCTATGTTATTCGACGGCATCATCTTCGCCGATCTGGCCGTGCTGAACATCGCTCGCCGTCTCGGTCTTGAGAACTATCTCATCTACCATCCTGAAACATACACCACCCATCCCGGGGATGTTTCTTTTTTCGCCCCCGCGGACATCCACGCCGTAGTGCTCTCAAGGGAGCTTACGCTGGATGCGATTGAGGCATTCGCCGAAACCTCCGCGCTGCCGCTGGCGTTCGTCGGTCACGGCTATGTGAACGTGTTTCATTCATACCGCCGTCTTCTCAAGACATTTGCGGAGCACACCGGGGATTTCGATGCGGATTGTTATGAAGGGGTGCGTCTTTCCCTCCTTGAAAGGGAGCGCGAAACAGAGTACCCTTTCGTCCAGGACGCTCACGGGACGCATGTCTACAGGACCCTTCCCCGTGCCTCCTTCAATGCGTTCGACCGCCTCGGGGAAGTGCTTGATTATTTTTTCATCGATACGCTTTTCTATGAGAGGAAACGCGTGCTCGATATCGTCGATGATTATATCACCTTGAATAAAGGAGAAACCCCCGATGCGCTTCATGAACGATATAGCGACCATGATGAAGGATTCCTCCGCCTCCCGACCCATGAGAGGAAGGGGGATGCGGGATGAAAAGACCAGAGCTACTGGCGCCGGCCGGCAATCTTGAAAAACTGAAGATGGCGTTCGCCTACGGCGCCGATGCCGCTTATATCGGCGGCAAATCGTTCTCGCTGCGGGCGAGAGCTTCGAATTTCACCCTGGAGGACATCGAGCAGGCTGTCTCCTATGCACATGAACGCGGGAGGCGGATTTATGTCACGGTGAATGTCTTGCCCCATCCGGAGGATCTGAAGCATTTCGAAGCATACATTGAACAACTCGAGGCGCTCGGTGTGGACGCCCTCATCTGCGCTTCGTTCGCCGTGGCGCAGAAAATCCGTCATCTGACGGCGCTTCCCTTCCACATCTCCACCCAGCAGTCTCTCACCAACAGCGAAGCGGTACGCTTCTGGGAGGCGCATGGTGCAAAGCGCGTCATTCTGGCACGTGAACTTGATCTAGAAAGCATCCGCCGTATAAAGGCGAAGACGCGCATGTCACTCGAGATCTTCATCCATGGCGGCATGTGCGTGGCCTTCTCGGGCCGATGCACGCTGTCGAACACGATGACCGGACGGGACGCCAACAGGGGCGGCTGCGCGCATTCATGCCGCTGGGAGTACGACCTCTATAGCGACGGGGTGAGGCTTAACCGCTCCCAGCCGTTCCTCATGGGGTCGAAAGACCTTGCGGCGCTTCCGCATCTTCCCACCCTCATAGAGGCCGGTGTCGACAGTGTGAAAATCGAGGGACGGATGAAGAGCCTCCATTATATCGCCACAATCGTCAACACCTATCGCCGTCTCATCGACGATGTCTGCAGAGGAGAAACGGTTGATATAGAGGCGTATCGATCAATGCTTTCAAAAGCGATGAACCGCGAGGTGGGCCCCGGTTTTCTCGGCGGGGACCCTCTCGGAAAGCAGCAGCTCTACAATATAGACAGGCAGCGGCCGACGCAGGATTTCGCCGCTCTAGTGCTCGAATACGACGAGGACTCAGGGCTCGCCCTCATCGAGCAGCGCAACCATTTCACCGCCGGCGACATCCTCGAACGCTTCTCTCCCGAAGGAGAACCTGCGACGTTCAAGCCCCTCGCCATGTGGGACGAGGAAGGCCGGAGCGTGCAGACTGCCCGGCATCCCCAGCAACGTATAACATTGAAGAGCCCTGTCGCATTAAAGCCCTATGACATCCTGCGCAAAGCGGGTTAAAAATCGATTGTCACAAGCATTAAAACATGATATAATGCCTTTAATTCAAAAGGAGGTTACCCATGGACAACAATAATGTACATAAACTCACCCGCAAAGGGATAGAGAAGCTCAAGAGCGAACTCGAGCATCTCAAGACAACTGAACGCGAGCGGAACCGTGAAGCGCTCAAGGAAGCGAGAGCAATGGGCGATCTCAGCGAGAACGCGGACTATGACGCGGCTCGCGACGAGCAGGCGCTTATCGAGGCGCGCATCAAGGAGATCGAGCATATTCTCAAGAATGCCGAGCTCATCAAGGACGACGGCAACAACAATCAAGTCAATATCGGGAAGACTGTCACGATGCAGATCAATGGCGAAGACCCGAAGCAATACAGCATCGTCGGATCGCTCGAGGCCGACCCCTTCGACAACAAGATCTCCAACGAATCACCTATCGGGAAGGCTGTCCTCGGCATGAAAAAGGGCGATTCGAAAATCGTCCGCACCCAGTCCAACCGCGAGCTCAACATCACTATTGTCGATGTGAAATAAAGAATGCCTGTCATTCTTTTTTTCATTGCAGGGGGTAGAATGTAGTGGATATTGTGTTGTTTGTGGCGATGGAAGAAGAGGAACAGGCGTTTTTGGAGCTTTTCGACTTCGCAAGGAGATCCTTCCATGATACTGTGTATTATGAAGCGGAAATCGGTGCGCACACCCTCCGCATGTTCCGCACGAAGATAGGAAAGGTGCATGCCGCGCAGGCACTCACCCGCGTCGCGTGCTCTTTCGATGTGGATGTGTTCATGAGCGTCGGCATCGCCGGCGGCGTCCATGCCCCTCTCGGCGGCATCGTCCTCGCCCGCGGCGCTTTCTATCATGATGTGGATGTCACCCCTTTCGGCTATGCTCCGGGGCAGATTCCCGGACACGATACAGTGTTTTTGAGCGACGAGACCCACCTTGCGTCCATGAAGAGAACGTTGGATACTCTGGCCTACCGCTATACGGTCGGCCTCATCGCCACGGGGGATCAGTTCCTCACCGACGATGTGCCGCTGCGCCCCTTCTATGAAAGATATCAGGACATCGCCGCAGTGGATATGGAATCGGCGGCGATCGCACATACGGCCACACTTCATGATGCGTCTTTCCTGGCCGTCCGTGGGATTTCCGACATCCTGGGGGAAGCAGACCAGCTTGACGACCACGAGCAACGCGTCGTCCGCGCGCTCAATAGTGTCACTGAAGCCGTATCGCATTGGGTTGGGCATCTTTAAGGCTTCATGTCGATATAGACGGGCGCACCCTCACCTTCGATGTCAAAAAGAACCGCAACCAGCGACGTATATATATCAAGCCTTTCAGGCGCCTTCACTATCAGGTGAGTGCGCCGATTTTTGCGGACAGGGAAATGATCGAGCGTGCGGTGAAAGCGCAAGCGGCGTCGATTCTCCGCCTCCCATCGCTCCTAGACCCCAAAGAGCGCCTCCTAGAGGATGAAATCCATCTTTACGGCGAGCCGTTCCCCGTCTTCATCCGCGAGGGGAGGCCGAGGCGCGTCGAGAAACACGGGGACAGTCTTGTCCTCTATAGCAGGGATCAATCCCCTCAGAAGCGCATCGAAGCGATGCGGCGCTTTCTCCGCGATACACTTCTCAAGGACGCCCGGGCGCTTTATGAACACTACGCGGAGCGTGTCCCCGAGCTTTCTGAATTCTCCGTCCGCTTCAAGGCGCAGTACATGAAAAGCAAGTTCGGAAGCTGCATCCCGAAGAAGGCGCACATCAATCTGAATCTCGTGCTGATTCATTACCCTGGGCGCTTCCTCGCCTACATCGTCGCGCATGAGCTCGCGCATCTTCTAGAAGCGAACCATTCCCGAGCCTTCTACCGTGTGCTCAAGACGCTCTGTCCGGACCATCAGAGTCTATACCGTGAACTCGAGCGCCGGCATGCGGACTATGTGACGATCGCACATGACAAAACGCCGGCCCTTTAGTATAATGATAGTGGAGGAAGGATATGTTGCAGTATCTCATAAGTCCCTACAAATGCATCCCGGACTATCATGCCGAACGCATTGAAAACCTCGATTTCGATGCGCTGTACGCCGAAGGCGTCCGCGCGCTTTTGATCGATATCGACAATACGCTCGTGCCTTATGATCTGGCTAAGCCCGATGAGACGCTCGAGACATTCCTCGCCTCCCTCAGGCGCACCTTTTCCGTGGTGCTGATCTCGAACAACACGCCTTCGCGCATCCGTCCGATCGCGGATGCTCTGGATGTACCTTGTGTGTTCAGGGCCAAGAAACCTTTGAAACGCGGTTTCAGACGGGCCCTTTCAAAGATAGGCGCCGAGAAGGATAAATCCCTCGTCATCGGTGATCAGGTCCTCACCGATGTCTACGGCGCGAAACGTGCGGATCTCCGTGCGGCATTGGTGCATCCTATCAAGCCGAAGACGGAGAAATGGTATACGAAGTTCAACCGGCGCATTGAACGCGCGATACTCAGAAGAATCGAGAAGAAGGAGCCGGCGCGGTATGCGTCGTTGGAACTCGGAAAGAGGTGAGTCCTGTGGAAGTCCGTTGCATGGGATGTGGCGGCATCCTGCAGAATGAAGACCCGGAGAAGCCTTTCTACACACCGAAGGCCATCGATGAGAATGCCGGACTCTACTGTCAGCGCTGTTATAAGATGCGCCATTACGGCGAGGTCATCGGCACATCGCTCGACAGGGAGGACTATCTCGACATGCTCGGTGCGATCGATGACAACGCGTTGATTGTACTGCTCGTCGACCTCTTCGATGTGGACGGTTCGCTCGTGCCTGCCTATAAGAGCCTTGACAAGGGGGATAATCTGCTCATCCTCGCCAATAAGTCCGATATTCTCCCCAGGCAGGTGAATCCGGCCAAGATCAAGCACCGTTTGAATGCCCTTCTCCATGAGGAAGGCTACCGACCCATCGGTTTAGAGCTCATAAGCGCGCTTTCAAAGCGTGGCGTCGAACGTGCGCTGAAGGCGATAGACACTCACGCGAAGGGGAGGGATGTCTATCTCGTCGGTGCGACCAATGTGGGGAAATCGACGCTCGTGAACGGCATGATCGACGCCGAGGCGTCCCCCATCACCACTTTCTACGCCCCCGGCACGACCCAGAGCTTCATCGAGATCCCCTTTGAGGACAAGCGGTTGTTCGATACGCCGGGGCTCTTCAACCGCAATCATTATTACAATCTCCTCGATGCGGATTCCTTGAAGGCCGTTCAGCCAAGGAAGCCCATCAGACCCAGAAGCTACAAACTCGAACCCAACCATACACTGTTTCTCGGCGCGCTCGCCCGTATAGATTTCCTCAGCGGCCTGCCTACATCGTTCATCATCCATGCCGGCGAAGGACTGACAATCCATCGGACGAAGATGCTCAAGGCGGATGAACTATATGCCGAAAAGGCCGCAGAGACCCTCACACCGCCCTTCGATTCCTCGCATGTGCACGATATGCAGGCGCATCAGTTCCCCGTCAAGCGGGAGGAGAAATGCGACATTGTATTCCCCGGACTCGCGTTTGTCTCGCTCAAGGGGTCCGGAGTCCTCAGGGTGTACACCCCAAAGGGCGTCACGCCTTATCAAAGGGAGGCGTTGCTCTGATGCTGGCATTGATCAAACGCGATGTGGAAAGGATCTTCAGCGATGACCCCGGGCGTCTTGCGCATATCAAGGGGGTCCTCGCCACCGCGCTTTTCCTTGCGCGCAAGCATAAGGTCTCGCTCTACCGCGCCGCGCTGGCCGCGCTTCTGCACGATATCACGAAGCCTTTCAGCATCTCGCGGCACAGGACGCTCATCCTTTTTTATTACCCTGAAGAGCTTCTCGATATCTATACACCGCCTCTTTACCACGCGTTCAGCGCCGCAGCTTTTGCAGAGGAGCGCTACGGGATAGATGATAGGGCCATATTGAATGCGATCGCTTCGCACGTAGTGGGGCGTCCACGCATGAGCACGCTCGAGAAGATCATCTTCATCAGCGACTATATTGAGCCGAACAGGCCTTATGAGGCGTGCAGGGAGGTCCGGGAGATCGCTTTTAAGGACCTCGACCGCGCCGTATTCCAGGCGATGGATAATTCAATCAAACTGTTCGAGACTGAAGATTATGTGCCCGATATCGCCTACAGGGCGCGCGATTTCTATAAATTGAGAGGAGGGTCCCATGAGTAAGCTTTCCACCGTCATCGAAACCCTTGAAGCGAGCAAGCTCGAGCACATTGTCGTCTATGACATGAGGACGTATTCCCCGTTTTTCGATTATGTGATTGTGACGACAGCGGACAACCCCCGGAAGCTCAGGGGTGCTATCAATCGTATGAAGAAGGCTTTTGACGAGGCCGGATTCGATACGTTCAATGTCGAAGGCGCCGAAGGTGCGAAATGGGTGCTTCTGGACGGCGGGGATGTGGTTGTGAACCTTTTCACTGAAGAGGAACGTGCCTACTATAACCTCGAAAAGATCTGGCACGATGTGCCCACCCTTGATGTAAATGCGTTGAAATAGAAAGTAAAACGCCCCCTTTCCTGGAATGATTAGGTGAAAGGGGGCTTTTTGTATGGCTTTATGGCAACGTATAGCAATCGGTTTCGCAGTGGGGGCGCTTGTGCTTTTCAGCGTCCTATGGAACACGGTCCTTGACAAGACGCCGGAGGAGAATCCTTTCGAGGCAAGGCCTGTCGTGGAGGAAGCCCCGGCGGATGCGATCTATATCGACATCAAGGGGGAGGTTTTAAAACCCGGCGTGTACAAGGTCGACCCCGCGATGCGACTGTTTCAGGTCGTGGCCAAGGCCGGCGGACTGACCCGGCATGCGGATGCGGACAGCATGTCGCTTGCACAGACGCTCTCAGACGGTGAAGCATACCGGATCCCCTCGCTCTCGGAGACGGAGGAAGAGAGGACAAAGGATGAATCCCCGGGACGTATCTGTATCAATGGGGCGGACCACGGGACGCTGACGACCCTTCCGAACATCGGGGACGCAACGGCGGCGAACATCATCGAGCACCGAAGGACGCACGGGGATTTCACCTCGGTTGAAGGGTTGCTCGATGTCGCGAACATCGGAGAGAGCACGCTTGAGACCATCAAGGACCTTATCACGGTTTAAGGGCACTACGCATCACGTGCTCTTTGCCGTGGTGTTCTTTGTCTATGGGGGCACGTTTTTCTATCTCTACGCGGTGTCGTTTTTCTTTTTCCTGCGCCTTTTCCGCTATGACAAGGTCCTCTTCGCCTTTGCGCTTTTCATATGTCTTGTGAGTCTATGGCCCTCTCAGCCGGCTGAAGCGGTCGATGAAGGGGTGGTCGTGCATTCGGAGAGGGGGCGGGAGCATCCCCGCTTCCGCTTGAAGGGGGATGAGGGGACGTTCGTCGTCTATAGCGAGACCCCGGTCCATACGGGGGAAGCGGTGCGGATCGAGGCGACGCGGGGAGAGACCGCCGACGACGGGTTCTTCGGCGGCTTCGATTACGGCAGGCATCTGAGGGCGGAAGGCATCGACGGCGTGCTCTTCGCGGATGATATCGAGCGTATTGAAAGGCCGTTCACCCCTTATGCCTTGAGGGGCGCGATCGAACGCTATATCGAGCGGACGTTCGCCGAGACGAAGGCGTACATGTACACGTTCGTTCTCGCTGAGAGGTCGTTCTTCACCGAGGATCTCACGGGCTCGGTCTCGCGTCTTGGCATCGCGCATTTCTTCGCTGTATCGGGACTTCATGTGGGGCTTTTATCCGCGGCGCTCTATAAAGGGTTGTCCTTGGTGCACACAGGATGGGGCAGGGATGTCGTGCTCTCGGTGTTCCTCCTTCTCTTCCTGCTTGTGAGCGGGTTTCAAGTGTCCGTGATGCGAGCGGTGCTCATGGCATGGGCGCTGCTTCTGAACAAGCGTTTTTCACTCGGCTTCACGCCTGTGGATGTCCTTGCAGTGCTTGCGCTCGCCTTCATCGGCATGCGGAGCGAATGGCTCTATCACAGCGGATTCCTTTTGAGTTTCGGTGTGAGTCTAGGCCTTCTTCTCATGCGGCCCGCATTCAAGGGTGGTGCTTTCAGGAGGGTCTTCACGGTGGCATGGACCGCCTTCCTCATCAGCATGCCGCTCGTTTTGTCGATGCAGGGCGGGGTGAATGCATGGGCCGTCGGCTTCAACATGGTCTATGGCGTCTTCACGACGATGTGCTTTCTGCCCTTGGTCTATCTCACGTTCTGTCTGCCTTTTCTTGAGCCTATTCTGGCGCTTGCGGCAGGGGTGTTCGAACGGAGTCTGAATGTTCTGGGGCTGACGGTATTCACTGTCGCGCTCTATATTCCGGCGGGAGGGGTGCGCCTTGTCTATTACCTTCTGCTTGCGAGGGTCTATCAGGCCTATATTCTAAATGCGCGCTTGTTCCGCGCGGTGTGTGTGTTCGCAGGGTTTCTCCTCCTGGTGGCGCTATCGCCCTTCCTCACACCCTATACGGAGGTGACCATGTTCAATGTCCGAGGGGATGCGTTTCTTCTCCGGGACGCCTTCAACCGCTGCAACATCCTCATCGATACGGGGGAGGGGGATCCCCATGATTCCCTTGTAAGGGCGATCCAGCGTCTCAACGTGCGCCGGTTGGACTATGTCTTCCTCACCCACCGGCATACGGACCACTACGGTGAATATGACGATGTGGCCGCGCATTTCTCCATCGGAAATACCGTCACGAATGTCGATCAGGACCGTTATGAGGACGAAGTGCATGCGTGCGGGGCGTTCTCGTTCTATATCTATCCTCTTGAATGGCCCCATAGAGGTGAGAACGACCGGTCCATCCTGATGTGGATCGATGTCGCGGGGGAGCGCTATCTCTTCACCGGCGACATCGAGGGTCCGAGGGAGCGGACGATCCTCGATACCTACGAGGTGGGTGCGGATGTGCTCAAGGTACCCCACCATGGGTCGATCACTTCTTCCTCGGAAGCGTTCCTGCGTGCAGTGTCGGCGGATACGGCCCTCGTGCCCGCCGACAGGGACAACCCCTTCGACCACCCGCATCCCGAAGTCATCGCACGGTTGAAAAGAGGGGGCATGGAGGCGTTCACCCTCGCGGAGGACGGGAGTGTGCGTTTCCATTATATTTTCTCGCGCCGATTTGAATCCACGGCTTTCCCATAGTGTTTTTTGTGCTATAATGATGGCGAGGTGATGACATGCAGGATCGCATCAAGGTGTTCTACGGAGAGGACGCCTTCTATATCAGGAGCCGTGTCAATCAATTGATCAAAAAGTGGGACGTCGATGATTTCAATGTGACGAGCTACGATTGTGAAGAGACCCCGGTCAGCGAGGCGATCAACGATGCGATGACCATTCCCTTCATGAGCGAGGGGAAGGTTGTCATCGCCAGGAACGCGGATTTTTTAAGTACGCAGAAGGCGAAAAGCCCCTCCGTCGAACACAGCGAGGAGGCGCTCCGGCAGTATATAGAAAACCCCAGCGGACACACGCTCTTCATTCTCACGGTGCCGAAGGAGAAACTCGACATGCGATCGAAGACGGTGAAGCTGCTCAAGGAGCATGCGGAGGTCGTCGAATGCCGGCTCAAGCGTTCGCGGGACCTTCTAGCCTGGGTGAAGCGTCAGCTGGCCAATGCCAATCTCCATATCGAGAGTGACGCGCTCGATGAGCTGATGAAGCGTATCCACTCCAGCACGGAGATGGCGTATTCGGAACTCAAGAAGCTTTTGCTTTATACGGAAGGCGAGAGCACCGTGGACAAGGCGATGATCGAGCGCGTCATCACAAAGAACATCGAGCACAATGTCTACGAACTCACCAACGCGTTGCTTGCAAGGGACCACAAGCGGGCGGTGGAGATCTATCACGACCTCATCACCTACAGCGAGGACCCGCTCAGGGTGCTTTCCGTCGTCGTCGGGAAATACCGCGAGATGCTTCAGGTGAAGACCCTGCTCGACCAGGGCTATACGCAGGACGATATCCAGTGGCATTTCAATGTCAAGAGCGGGCGCGCCTACTATATGGTGCAGAATGCCCGTGTGGTCCCGCGTGATAAGATAGAGGACCATCTCACTCAGCTTGAACACCTCGACTACGCCATCAAGAGCGGAAGACTGGAAAAGCGCATGGCGCTCGAGCTCTTCATCATGAATGTATAAAAAAAGTCTATGTCAGTGCATAGACTTTTTTACATGGCGTTGATGCGTTTTTGAAGCCTCGACTTGCGGCGGTTGATGAAGTTCTTATGCTTGACGTTCTTCAGCCTGGCCTTGTCGAGTTTCCGGTTGGCCAAGCGGAGGGCCTGTTCCGCTTTTTCCCTGTCTCCGGCCTCGATGTGGCGCTCGACGTTCTTGATCGCCGTCTTGACGCCGGATTTGAAATCCTTGTTCAGGATGCGCTTCTTGTAGTCCTGGTGCACGCGTTTCTGTTGTTGTTTGATGTTCGCCATGTCTCATCCTCCTTTCTGAAATCATGTGTATTCTATCAGAACATCGGTGAAAACGCAATTCTTTCATGCGTCTTTGCGGCGCGATGGAGGAAACGTCTGTTATAATACAATAGGTGATACTATGCGTATGGAAATTGGCAAGGTGAATACATTCACTGTCGAGTCCGTCGAGAAGGACGGTTATCTTTTGAAACATCCGGACGCGACACTCAAGCTTCCAAAAAAGGAGGCCACGCAGCCGCTCGAGGAAGGCGCTTCCGTGGATGCCTTTGTCTATATCGTGCATAAGAAAGGCCTGCAGGTGACGATGAAGCGTCCTTCGATAGCCGTGGACCGTGCCGGTTTCGTCCGCGTCGTCGAGAGGAAGTTCGGTCTCGGCGTCTTTGTGGATATAGGGCTTTCCAAGGATATGCTCGTCTCCAAGGACGACCTGCCTCCGCTCAAGAAACAGTGGCCGAAGGAAAACGACATGCTGCTTTGTGAACTCAAGGTGTCCCGCAATCAGATCGCCGCCCGTCCCGTCCAGCGTTTCCGCCTTTTTGACGCATTGCGGGCTGAAGCGCCGTTGAATGAGGGGGATACAGTGTCCGCGCATGTCGTCTATCTCGCGGACGAAGGGCTCGTGCTCTTCACGGAAATGGGGCATGAGATCTTCGTGTATTATAAGCACACGCGAAAGACGTACCGCCTGGGCGAGGCTTTATCGGTGCGCATCACGGTTGCGAAGGATGCATTGCGGTATAACGGCACCCTCCTGCCCGGGAAGGGCGAAATCGTCGATGACGATGCGGCGAGGATTCTTGAATACCTCAGGGAGGAAGGAAGCATGCCCTTCACTGATAAAAGCGCCCCCGAGGAGATCTTCAATACATTCCACATGAGCAAGGCGGCGTTCAAACGGGCGCTGGGAAGACTGTATAAAGAGGGCTATGTCGAACTCGAGAAACATCAGACACGGCTGAAAAACGATTGAAAGCACGTCCTTTTTCCGCTATAATACCCTCGACAAGGGGTGAGAGCATGGGAAGAAAATATCTTGTGAGAAAAGAATCGATGCAGAAGACGCACCTCAAGCGCAGCAAGCTCTTCGCCCGTTACGGGAAGGCCATCTACATGCGCGCCAGACAGGGCGGTACGAATCTTGAAAGCAACGATGCGCTCAAGCATCTCATCGAACGCGCCAAGAAGGACGATGTCCCGAACGACATCATAGAGAGGAACCTCAAGAAAGCAGAGGAGAAAGGCGCGGAGGAATACGAGGAAGTCCGTTATGAAGGATTCGGACCCGGCGGCAGCGCCTTTTTGATTGATGCGCTCTCAGACAATGTGAACCGGACGGTGAGCGACGTCCGCTACTGCTTTACGAAAGTCGGCTCCAAACTCGGCGTACGAGGGGCGGTTGAACATCTCTACGACCATCTGAGCTATATCACTGTCGAAGGGTCGGATGAGGAAAGCGTCCTTGAGACGATCATCGCTCATGAACTCGATGCCCATGAGATTGAAGCCACGGACGAAGGCGTCAGCATCGTAGCGGACGGAAAGATGCAGGACAAGCTTGAAAAAGCGCTCAGGTCTGAAGGGTTCGTCATCGGGGATTCCGAGAGCGGCTGGTATCCCAAGACACGGGTAAGGCTGAACGATGAGGACTATGAAGCCTTCGAGACGTTCATGCGCCTCATCAACGACCTCGATGACATCCAGGCGGTGTATCATAACGTTGAATTGAAATAGGGCTTTCAGTGCCTTTCATTGTTCATTGTAGGGGCCAAGCCTTTGTGATATAATCAGCTTTGAGGTGATGCGGTTGTGAATTTGCCCAATAAGATCACAGTAGCACGTGTACTCATAATCCCGGTCATTATCGTTCTTTTTTATTTGGATCCCGAGCCATTGACCCTGAATGCATTCAGCATAGCCAGCGGCGCCCTTTTTATTCTCGCTTCACTCACTGATTATGTCGATGGCTATATCGCCCGCAAGCATGAACTCGTCACGACATTCGGCAAGTTCTTCGACCCGCTCGCCGACAAGCTTCTCGTGATCGCGGCCCTGCTTTGGCTTTTAGAGATCGGCTACACGCCGATGTGGGTCGTCTTCATCATCATCGCCCGCGAGATCTTCGTCACCGGCCTTCGTCTGATCGTCGTCGGCGACGGCGCCGTCATCGCGGCTTCCGACCTCGGGAAATATAAGACGGCGTCCACGCTCATCGCCATCATCCTGCTTTTGTTCCATATCGAGTGGCCCTTCGCGATGATGCCCGGTGAGATCATGATGTATATCGCCGCCGCATTGACTGTCGTCTCGGGGATTGACTATGTCGTCAAGAATATCCCGAGCATCCAGCAGACAAAATAAGTTGAAGAAAAAGAGAAATATACACGCCCGCACGCTATTATCGTTATGAAGGAGGCGTTACGTTTGGCAAAAGACAATCGGGAAAAAGCACTTGATCAAGTGATGAAGGACATTGAGAAGGACCACGGTAAAGGGTCTGTCATGCTTCTCGGGGATGACCGTGCCCCGAAGGACATAGAAACGGTGAACAGCGGCTCTATGGGGCTGGACAAGGCACTTGGGATCGGTGGTTATCCCAAAGGGCGCATCGTGGAGATATACGGCCCGGAGTCATCAGGGAAGACGACCTTCGCCCTGCACGCTATCGCAGAGGCGCAGAAGGCCGGCGGCTATGCAGCGTTCATCGACGCCGAGCACGCGCTTGACCCGCAGTATTCGCGGAGTCTCGGGGTCGATACGGACAACCTCATCATCAGCCAGCCCGACACCGGTGAACAGGCGTTAGAGATCACAGAAGCGCTCATCCGGAGCAACGCCGTCGATGTGGTCGTGGTCGACAGCGTCGCGGCATTGGTTCCGGAAGCGGAGATCAGAGGCGACATGGGCAGCAGCCACGTCGGTCTTCAGGCCCGTCTCATGAGCCAGGCCATGCGCAAGCTCTCCGGCGCTATCAGCAAAGCCTCGACGGCTGCGCTCTTCATCAATCAGATCAGAGAGAAAGTCGGTGTCATGTTCGGCAATCCCGAAACCACTCCGGGAGGCAGGGCCTTGAAATTCTATAGTAGCGTCCGCGTTGAGATCCGCCGGGGCGAACAGCTCAAGATCGGCAACGATATCATCGGCAACCGCACCAAGATCAAAGTCGTCAAGAACAAAGTCGCTCCGCCCTTCAAGCAGGCCCAGGTCGATATCGTCTATGGAGAGGGCATCTCCCGGGAAGGCGAGGTCATCGACCTCGGGGTCGAATACGACCTTATCAAAAAGAGTGGCTCGTGGTTCTCCTACAATGACGAGAAAATCGGTCAGGGCCGGGAGAACGTGAAGAAATACCTCAAAGAGAACGATGAACTGTACAAGTCCCTCGAACAGCAGATCCGCGACAAGCTTGAGATATGAACCTGAACCCCGTCTGCACAAGGCGGGGTTTTTCTATCGAGGGAGGGGCGTCTGGAGTGTAAGGGATTACGTTTGACTTTCACAAGGTCGCTGGGGTATAATGAACAAGTAACTTTTCATGAATATCAAGTATATTCAAGCCTTTTATATCGATTTAGCGCTAAAGCGCCGATAAAACAGAAAACGGAGGAATGACCATGGACGGAATCGTTGTGTTCATCGTCTCCGGTTTGCTGTTGTTGATCGTCGGCATCGTCATTGGTATCATCATCAGGACGATTGTCGTCGAAAAAGGCTTCGACAAGGCTCAAGCTCAAGCGAACAAGATCGTTGATGATGCGATAAAGACGGCGGAGAAGAACAAGAAGGAATCCCTGCTTGAAACCAAGCAGGAAATCCACAATTTGCGTGCGGATTTTGAAAAAGAAGTCAAAGAGCGAAAAGATGCAATCGCCAAACAAGAGAATAAACTCATGGAGAGAGAGAAATCTCTCGATAACCGTTCGCAGAATCTGGATCGCCGTGAATCCAACATCGATCGTAAAGAAGAATCCATTGAGCAGAAAAAGCAAGCCATCGAAGAGAAAAACAGCAAACTAGAGCGAATGATTCAAGAACAGGATGAAAAGCTGCAATCCATTGCAGGCTACACACAGGAAGAAGCGAAGGAACAGATCTTCAAACGCGTTGAAGAACAGATGAGTCATGAAATCGCCCAGTACATGAAGGACGAGGAGGAAAAGGCCAAGCTCGAGGCGGACAAGAAATCGAAACAGATTCTCGCTTCCGCCATGCAGAAGTATGCACAGGACGTCGCCGGCGAAGCGACGGTCAGCGTCGTAAACCTTCCCAATGATGACATGAAGGGCCGCATAATCGGCCGTGAAGGCAGGAACATCAGGACCATCGAAGCCCTGACTGGTGTCGACCTCATCATTGACGACACCCCCGAGGCGGTCGTATTGAGCGGTTTCGACCCGGTGCGCAGGGAAATCGCCAAGCGCTCGCTCGAGTCGCTCGTGAGTGACGGCCGCATCCATCCTGGCCGCATCGAGGAAGTCGTCGAGAAGATGCGCGAGGAAGTCGACCGTTTCATTCGTGACAAGGGTGAAGAGGCTGTCTTCGAAGTCGGCATCGGAAAAGTCCATCCCGACCTGGTGAAATTGCTCGGAAGGCTCCATTTCAGGTCAAGTTACGGACAGAACGTCCTGCAGCACTCTATCGAATGCGCCTATCTCGCCGGCAAGCTCGCCGCGGAGATCGGCGAAGACGAAATCCTAGCACGCCGCGCGGCATTGCTTCATGATGTCGGCAAGGCTGTCGACCACGAGGTCGAAGGGTCCCATGTCGAAATCGGCGAGCAGATCGCCTCCAGGTACAAGGAACCCAAAGAAGTGCTCGACGCCATCCGCTCCCACCATGGAGAAGAAGAGGCCGAGACCCTCATCGCCACGCTCGTCGCCGCATCGGACGCTCTCTCGGCCGCTAGGCCCGGTGCGCGAAGTGAATCGCTCGACAACTATATCAAGCGCCTTGAACAGCTCGAGCATATTTCCGGCGACCACGAAGGCGTCGAACAGGCTTACGCCATCCAGGCCGGACGTGAAGTCAGGGTCATTGTCAAGCCCGACGAAGTCGATGACACCCTCGCACACAAACTTGCGCGCGATATCAAAGCGGACATCGAAGAACAACTCTCATACCCAGGGACTATCAAAGTCACCGTTGTCCGTGAGACCCGGGCGCAGGATGTCGCTAAGTAAAAGAAAGCCTTCCGGCATTCGGAAGGCTTTTTAGAAGGAGAACGCATGGAACGCTATGACCTCTACAATCGAAAAGGGGAACCGCTAGGGAAAAAAGCGGCCCGTAACGACAAGCTGAGCACGGGCGAATACTTCCTCATCGTCCATGTCTGGATCGAGACCGCTCCTGGTGAATACCTCATCCACCAGCGCAACAAGCCCTCCGACCCCACCCCCTATCAATGGGCGACAGTCAGCGGCATGGTTGCGCAGAATGAACCTCCCGCTCGGGCCGCTGTGCGCGAGACGAAGGAGGAGCTTGGCATCGGGTTCATCGAAGCAGACTTGTCATTGCTTTCGCGCATCATCACTGAAAACGCCTATAACACGTTCGCATATATCTACCGCGTGAGAAAGCATGTAGACCCATCCACACTGGTCCTTGAACGCGACGAAGTGCGCGCTGTGGACACTGCATCGCTTGAAGAGATTCTTCGCATGGTGCGTGAAGGGGATTTCTGGGATTATGCCTCCCTGCTAGAGAAAGACGACTATTTTTCACTTTTGAAAGGAAGAGAATAATGCGTATACTGTTTCTGGGGGATGTGTACGGTGAAGCCGGTCTCAAGGCTTTGAACCGTTTTATGCCGAAGATCCGCGAGACATATTCCAGCGACCTCATGTTCGTCAACGGCGAGAATGTCTCCGGCGGTATCGGTCTCAAGAAGGCGGATTACAAGACGCTGATGTCCCATGGCTTTCATGCAGTGACTTTAGGCAATCACGCATTTTCAAAATCGGAGATTTTCGATTATATCGAGGATGCGAATATAGTCCGTCCCCTCAATTACCCTCGAAAAGCTCCAGGCAAGGGTGTGCGTATCGTCCGTTACAATCAGACGCGCGTGGCGTTGGTTCAACTGATGGGGCGCGTGTTCATGCATGATCCGCTGAATAATCCGTTTGAAGCTGTCGATCACGCCCTGGAATCCATTGAGGCGGATTACATTGTTGTCGACGTCCATGCCGAGACGACGAGTGAGAAGCTCGCTCTCGGACATTATCTTGACGGCCGCGTCGACGCTGTCGTCGGCACGCACACGCATGTACCGACGAATGATGCGATGGTCCTGCCCAAAGGGACGCTCTATATGAGCGATCTTGGTATGTGCGGCGCGAAATACGGCATCCTCGGAGCCGACCGCGACCTTGTCATCAAGAAGTTCACTACCGGCATGCCTGTGAGGCTTCGCCCCGAGAAAAGCGACACGCTGCAGATATCCGGTGCGCTCATCGACTTCGAGACACAACGCATAACCCCCTTCCACTGGAAGGATTGAAAGGTGATTCCATGAAATACAGCCACTTGAAAACGCCCTCGATGAAGAAGGCCCGCAAGCGCCTGCGCAAGGACACACCAGTCATAGACTATACGAAACACGCCAACCTTACAAACATCGGTGAAGGGCGTTACTATAAAATCACGACTTATGGATGTCAGGCCAATGAGGCTGACACGGAGACGATGCGCGGCATCTTCGAATCACTAGGCTTTGAAGAAACCCGTGATGAAACCATTGCGGATGTGATCCTTTTGAACACATGCACAATCAGGGAGAACGCCGAGAACCGTGTGTTCGGCGAGCTAGGCCGCTTGAAGCAATACAAGCAGAAGAACCCTGACCTCATCCTCGGCGTCTGCGGCTGCATGCCGCAGGACGAATCGATCACGGACCGTCTCTACAGACGCTATCCTTACGTCGACCTCATCTTCGGAACGCACAATCTGCACCGGCTCCCCGAATTCATCGAATCCGCCCTTTTCGAGAAAGCGCGTGTGGTCGAAGTGCTGAGCGAGGAAGGCTCCATCGTCGAACATCTCCCCAAGAAGCGCCTCCATCATAGCAAGGCGTACGTGAATATCATGTACGGATGTGACGAGTTCTGCACGTACTGCATTGTGCCCTACACCCGCGGGAAGGAGCGCTCGCGCTCTCCCGAGCACATCCTGAGTGAGATCGATGATCTAATCGAGGCCGGCTACAAGGAAGTGACGCTGCTCGGCCAGAACGTCAACGCTTACGGCCGGGATTTCACCGACCGCGATTATGGGTTCGCCGATCTGCTTAAGGCGATGCATGCGACATCCATCGACCGGGTGCGGTTCACCACGTCTCATCCCAATGATTTTGATGACGCCGCCATCGATGTGCTTGCCAGAGGCGGCAACATGATGCCGCATATCCATCTACCCGTACAATCGGGAAGCGATAAAGTGCTGAAACGCATGAACCGCAAGTACACCAAGGCATCCTTTCTCGACCTCGTCCAGAGAATCCGCAACAAGATCCCCGATGTCTCCATCACGACGGACCTCATCGTCGGGTTCCCGGGGGAGGACGAGGACGACTTCCTAGAGACCCTGGACCTTGTTCAACAAGCAGGCTTCGAGGGCGCGTTCACCTTCATATTCTCTCCGCGGCAGGGCACGCCCGCGGCCAGATATGAAGACAACACCCCGTATGAAGTCAAGCACGAACGACTTGAAAGACTTATAAAACTGATCAACAAAGGATTCCAAATGGGCCATGACCGTTTCAACGGACAGGTTGTCAATGTGCTTGTCGACGGCTACAGCAAGAGCGATGACACGATGCTCGCAGGTTATACGCCGCATCACAAGCTCGTTCATTTCCCCGGCGGCGACGAACTGATCGGCAGCATCATCCCGGTGCGTATCACTGAGACGAAAGCCTTCTACATGAAAGGAAATCCCGATGTCTGAAGCCGCTCTGATCGAAGCGCTCAAAAACGATGAGACAATCAAGGCCTACCAGAGGCTCGAAGAAAAAATCCTCTCGCATCCGGCGCTGAAGGAAAAGTATCATTCACTCCTAGAAGTCCAGAAACGTCTCGTGCGCTTAGAAGCCGCCGGCGATGCCGACGCCCACGATGCCAAAAAGGCCTATGAAGCAAAGAAAAGCGAACTCATGGACGAGCCGCTCATCGAACAGTATCTAACGCTTCAAAGCGTCGTCGACGAGGAACTGTCGATGCTGTTCAAGCTGATCGAGGATGCCTTGAACATTCCCTTCGAGAAGCAGAGTGAGTGAGGCCCTTCCCGCATTGATTTGCGGTGTTTCATGATGTATAATGAATATAAGCGACTGGGGGCATGAGTATGAAAGCACGTATAAAGTCCGAGGAAACAATAGAACTGAACAACAAAAAGGTGCGCATCGACAAGCTGATCGCTTCTTTCGCGGTCATTCCTTCGCATGAGATTGTCAAATATCTCAAGAACAAGGAGATATTCCTTCCCAATTATCTGCACAAGGCGCTTATCCGCAAGAACATCGCCCCTACTATCGCCAACGCTGAAAACGATGACAAATTCTCCGACGAGATGCGCCATCGCCTCAAGTGGTTCGACGAGTTCACGATTTTCCAGCTGGAGCGTCTCGCGGAGAGCTATGGCATCAATGTCAGCGCCAAGGAATACAAGAAGGATTTCTGGGATATCATCATCCATAACCGCAATGACCTCGGCATCTCCAATCTGGAGTTCGTCAAGCTGCAGAACCTCACCATGAAATATCAGCGGAGCGAACAGGAATCCTATGAAACCCTCAAAGAGAACATGAGCGACATCTATTTCGAGCCCAAGGGCTATTTTGAAGGCTGCCCCGAGCAGAAGGCGCGCGAAGTCCTCGTTCACGCCACGACACTCAACGACATCCGCGACCTCGGAAAGAAACATGGTGTGGAGATTCCCCGACGCATCAACAAGAAGCAGCTGATCGAAATCATCGCTCTCAAGCTCGACCTCAACGAAAGCGAACAGAAAGAACTGGAGAAGAAACCGATTCTTGAGCTTGAGCGCTACGCCAAGGAGAAAAACATCAATGTCTCCATAGAGCTCAGGAAAGTGGATATGATCGAATTCATCATCCTGAAGCGTAAAAACCGCACAGTCCCTGTGCAGGAAGACCATCTCAAGATCTTCGAAGGCATCAATATCGAAGAATATCTCTATGAATCCAAGTTCGAGGAGATCGCACGTCGCTATACAGAAGAGCGGAAACGCAAGCGGCGCATCCTGAGACAAGTCCTGATCGCGCTCGTCATCATCGCCGCCGCCCTTATTATCGTGTGGTTCGACTTGCTTTAAAGGTGTGTGAACGATGAGCAGGGAAAAAGACGCATACACCCCCATGATGCAACAGTATCTCTCGATTAAAGAAGACTATAATGATGCTATAGTCTTTTTTAGGTTGGGCGATTTCTATGAGATGTTCTTCGAGGACGCCATCATCGCCAGCCGGGAGCTTGAGATACAGCTCACCGCCCGTGATGGCGGTCCGGAAAAAGTGTCGATGTGCGGCGTGCCCCATCATTCCAGTGAATCCTATATCTCCCGTCTCACCGACAAGGGCTACAAGGTCGCCATCGCCGAACAGACCGAAGACCCTTCCAAGGCCAAGCATATCGTCCGTCGCGAAGTCATCCGTGTCGTCACGCCCGGGACCAATGTCGAGGATGACGACGCGGAAGAGTATTTCATCGCTTCCGTCGGCCTCAGCGAATATTTCTACACGCTGACGTATCTCAACGCCTCGACCGGCGAGATGTACGCTTTGAAAGTCCCCAAGGACCCTTCCACTCTGATCGGGGAGCTATCGACTCTGCCCATAAGGGAGATAGTCCTCGGCCATGCCTTCGAGAGAAGCTATATCGAGGCCTATACCGCGCATGAGGGCATCACCGTATCGCTGCATGCGGACACGGAAGTCGACGACACCCTCGCACATCTTTACGAGCATCTCCCCACGCCGCACGAGAAGAAGACCACGAAGCGTCTGCTCAGCTACATCATGGCGACGCAGAAACGAACGCTCCTTCATCTCAAGGCGGCGACGCACATAGAATCCTCCTCGATCATGAAGATGGACGCCAACACCATCCGTCACCTCGAGCTTGTGCGCACCATGATCAAGAACAAGGAGAACGGCTCCCTGTTCTGGCTCTTGAACCGCACAAGCACCGCCATGGGCGGACGGTTTCTCAAGCAGCAGCTGCTCCGCCCGCTAGTCAATAAAGAGACCTTGAACACCCGCTACGATTTCCTTGACGCCCTCAACAAGGAATTTATCGTCAAAAACGAGCTCAAGGAGCGCTTGAAAAGTGTCTACGACCTTGAACGCATCGTCGGGCGCATATCCTACGGCAACGCCAACGCCCGCGACCTCGTCCAGCTCAAGAAAAGCATCGCCGTGCTCCCGTCCTTCAAAGAGCAGCTCGCCGAGCTCGGCATTGAATACGCCGATTTCCTAGCCGCCTCCATCGATGCCTGTGAGGCGCTTCATAAGGAATTCGACTCAGCCCTCAAGGAGGACCCGCCCATCACCATAAGAGAGGGCAACATGATCAAGGAAGGGTATGACGAGACACTCGATGAATTACGGGATGTCCACCTCAACATCAGCGAATGGCTCGAAAACCTGCAGAAGAGCGAGCGCGAGCGGACAGGCATCAAGAATCTCAAGGTCGGCTACAACCGCGTATTCGGTTATTACATCGAAGTCCCCAAGGGGCAGATCAAACATATCAAGGATGAATTCGGCTATACCCGCAAGCAGACGCTCGCCAATGCGGAGCGCTATATCACTGAAGCGCTCAAGGAAAAAGAAAAGATCATCCTCTCGAGCGAAGAGAAGAGCGTCCGCAGGGAGCACGAGCTTTTCCTGGACTTGAGAGAGAGGGCCGCGGACCATATCGGCGTGCTTCAGAAGAACGCCGAAATCATCAGCGAGATCGACATGTTCCTATCGCTTGCGGACGCCAGCGAATCCCTCGATTTGATCCGTCCGGAGCTCACCGAGGAAAGACGCATCGAGGTCAGCCAGTCCCGCCATCCCGTGGTCGAACAGGTCATGGACGCTCCGTTCGTCCCCAACGATATCGAGATGAGCGACGATATCGACATCTTGCTCATCACCGGGCCGAACATGAGCGGCAAGTCCACCTACATGAGGCAGCTGGCCCTGAACGCCATCATGGCGCAGATCGGTTCGTTCGTCCCGGCCTCGCAGGCGAGGCTGCCGGTCTTCGACAAGCTTTTCACACGCATCGGCGCCAGCGACGATCTGATCAGCGGGAAATCCACCTTCATGGTCGAGATGCTCGATGCCAACCATGCAATCCAGAACGCTACGGAGGACTCCCTCATCCTGTTCGACGAGATCGGCCGGGGGACATCGACCTACGACGGCATGGCGATCGCACAGGCCATCATCGAATACATTCATGAGAGGATCGGCGCAAAGACCCTGTTCTCGACCCATTACCATGAACTGACCGATCTCGAGAACCATCTCGAGCACCTGAAGAACATTCATGTCGCCGCCGAAGAGGAAGGCGACTCGATCAGATTTCTTCATAAGGTTGAGCCGGGACGCGCGAAGAGTTCATACGGCATCAATGTCGCATCCCTCGCCGATCTGCCGTCCTCGCTCATCAAAAGGAGCGAACAGATTCTGAATGAACTCGAGCGGTCGAATGGGGCGCAAGGGCTCAACAACGACTTCAACCTGTTCAATATTGAACATCTCGTCCAGGAATCGCATCCGTATGAGGATATCGCCCGCGCCATAGAACGCCTCGACCTTGATGAGATGAAACCAATCGAGGCGCTGACCACGCTTTATAAGCTCAAAGAGGATTTGAAAAACAGGCGATGAGCTCCCGCGGAGCTCGTTTTCCCTAGAAAGGGGGCATGTCCATGACAATCATCCAGCTAGACGAACGCCTTTCGAACATGATCGCCGCCGGCGAGGTTGTCGAGAATATGGCGAGCGTTGTCAAGGAACTCGTCGAGAACAGCCTCGACGCCGGAGCGCGTTCTGTGGACATAACGCTCAAGGATTACGGCTTGCGATCCATCGCCGTGAGCGACGACGGGGACGGCATGGACGAGGACGATGTGAAGATGGCGTTCAAACGCCATGCCACGAGCAAGATCAGGACGCATCACGACCTGCACCATATCTCCTCGCTCGGCTTCCGCGGCGAGGCGCTTCCAAGCATCGCGAGCGTTTCAAGAGTGACGGTGGATACAAGTGTCTCCGACGCCCCCGGGCACACGCTCATCCTAGAGGCCGGCGACATCATCGACAAAAAGCGCGGCACCGCGAAGAAGGGCACGCGCATCACAGTGGAGAAACTCTTCTACAACACCCCCGCCCGCCTCAAGCACTTAAAAAGCGAGAAGCGCGAGCTCTCCGCCGTCGTCGACTTCGTCAACGCCCTTGCGCTCGCGCGCACTGATGTGGCCTTCACCCTCGTCCATGATGGGAAGACCCTCCTGAAGAGCGACGGCAGGGAGGATTCCCTGAAGGTCCTGAGCGCCATCTACCCTCTGGATGTCATCAAGGACATGTTGTTCTTTGAAGGAGAGAACCGCTACTATAAAGTCAAGGGATATTGCGCGAAACCCCAGCACGCCCGCGCCTCCAGACGCCATGTCACCCTGATCGCGAACGGGCGGCCCATCCAGAGCCATAACCTTAAGAACGCCGTAATGGAGGCGTATCGTTCCTATCTTCCGGTGCACCGCTTTCCCATAGCCCTGCTTAAAGTCGAAGTGGATCCCCTGTTCATCGATGTGAACATCCATCCCCAGAAGCTCACCGTGAAATTCACGGAGGAGAGGATGCTCACCACCCTCATTGAAGAGTCCGTCGCCGCCCGTCTGAAAAAGGAGAACCTCACACAGAAGGTAGCGCCGAGTGAAAGCGAAAAGAAAAAGACCGGATCCCAGGCGCAGTTCTCATTCACACCCTCCCATCCGTCCACGACTTCGCCGGACGCTTTCCCCGACCCATCACCCGGAGAGGAAGACGCGGATGTAAAAACGCGGCGGACACTTCCCTATTTTGAATATGTCGGCCAGTTTTTCGGCACGTACCTCGTCTTTCAAGGTGAGGAGACGCTCTATCTCCTCGACCAGCACGCGGCCGCTGAACGCATCCGTTATGAACGCTATCTGAACCGCATGGCGGAGGACGCTTCCTCCCGCCCTGCGCTCACCCCACATAGCGTCTCGCTTTCGAACAAGGAGATGACGGCCTTCCCGGATGTCTCAAAACGGCTGGAAGCCTTCGGGTTGAAGGTGGAGCCGGCCGATGCGACCACCCTTGCCGTGCACGCAGTCCCCGGGTGGTTTCCCGAGGGGGAGGAGGAAGCTTTCACCGATGCGATGATCCGCTTGCTGCTGTCAGGGAAGGCGCCCTCGATCAAAAAGATGATCGACCACATCGCCGCCGAGCTAGCCTGCAAGCATTCCATCCGCGCGAACCGCCATCTCGCACGCCATGAGATCGACAAGCTTGTCAGGGACCTCGACGCCTGTGAAAATCCCTATACCTGCCCGCATGGCAGGCCGACGCTTCTGAGCCTGAGCGAAAGAGAGATAGAGACTATGTTCAAACGGGTGCAGACATGATTATCGTCATCGCCGGCCCGACGGCCGTGGGAAAGAGCCGCCTCGCTCTCAGGCTTGCCGAATATTTCGATGGTGAAATCATCTCGGCCGACAGCGTGCAGATCTATAAGCGCCTCGACATAGGCAGCGATAAGCCATCGGAGGAAAGTCGCCGCCGTGTAAGCCATCATCTCGTCGACTGTCTTGATATCGACGAAGCCTACAGTTCCGCCCGCTTTCAGCGTGACGCGCGCGAGGCGATAGAACACGTCGAGAAAAACGGCAGGGTGCCTTTTTTAGTAGGAGGCACCGGCTATTATATCAAGAGCGCGCTTCACGATTTCTCCTTTGAGGACTCCTCGCGGGATGAGGATCGTGAGCGGGAGCTGAAGACATGGAATCTAGAAAAACTCCACGATTATCTCGAGCGTCTGGACCCCGTTGCGGCCGAAAAGATCCATCCTAATAATAAAAAACGCCTTCTGCATGCGATCACGCGGGCGGAAAGAAACCGTCCCATCGGCGAGGACCGCTCCGGTGAGACGCCGGTCTACGATTATCATATGCTTGTTCTCTACATGGAGAGGGAGCGTCTTTATAAGCGGATAGAGACACGCGTCGATGAGATGTTCGAGAACGGGCTCTTAGAAGAAGCGCGGCGCCTTTTCGAGGAAGCCCCCGAATGCGAGGCGTCCAAGGCCATAGGTTATAAGGAGCTCTTCGCCCATTTCCGCGGTGAATGCACATTAGAAGAGGCGAAGGGCCTGATCAAGCAGAAGTCCAGGCGATACGCAAAGCGGCAGCTGACCTATTTCCGCAACCAGTTCGACGCCCATTGGATCCATGTCGACGTCGAACGGTTCGAACAGACTGTAGAAGCGTCGGTTGAATCCATACGCGACCACCTCCGATAAAGCGCCATGGCAAGGATGTATGACAGAAATCCTGTCATACAGCATTTTTATTTTTCCCTTAAAAAAGCTAAAAAACTATTTACTTTTTCGGAGAAAAGATTTAAAATCAAGGTGTAATCGTTTGTTGTGGAGGATGTATTCCTCCCAACGATTTTTAGTTCATTCCTCCTACCCCACATAGGGCGCTTCAACGCATAAAGAGCCCGCAAGGGCTCTTTATTCAAAAGAAAAATCTGTAATACAAATAAAAGCGTTTTCTCTCATTTAAGGGGCTTATAGTATTTACTTTTCCAAGAGGAAACTATAAAATGAATATGTATTCATTTTTGAGGAGGATGTCTATGAAAAAACAAGACGTGCTTGACACAAGCAATCTCGATGAGCAGAAGCTCGCTGAGCTCGATCATCGCATTGAATCGATCGAGGGCAATGTCGAAGAGGCATTGATCGATATCCTTCACCAGGCGCAGAATCTGTTCGGCTATCTGCCCTACAATCTTCAGCGCTATGTGGCTAAAAAGCTCGGTCTGCCCTCTGCGAAGGTCAACGGCGTTGTCACGTTCTATTCACTGTTCAGTGAAAGGCCGAGAGGGAAGTACACGGTCAGTGTCTGCATGGGGACTGCCTGTTTTGTCAAAGGTGCGGACAAGGTCCTGAACCGGATTCTCGGACTTACCGGCACCGAAAAGAACGTCATGAGCGAAGACGGCCTCTTCACAGTCCAGGATGTCCGATGCATCGGCGCCTGCGGTTTAGCACCTGTTGTCACCATCAACGATAAAGTGTACGGAAACGTCAAGCCTTCCGATGTGGATGATATCATCCGCCGTTATAAAAAGGGGGATGAATATGCGGATTGACACACGAGAGAAGCTCTCTGAAATAAAAACAGCGAACAGCGGGCACAAGAAGAAAGTCAGCTTGTATGTCTGCACGGGCACATCCTGCCTCTCGATGAGCAGCGACCTACTGCTGGAGCGTTTTGAGATACTGATCGATGAGAAGAATCTAGATGCAGATGTTGAAGTCGTGCGCACCGGCTGCCTCAGGTTCTGCGGTCAGGGGCCTCTTGTCATCATTGAACCTGAAGGCACGACCTATACGCAGATCTCGCTTTCGGACGTTGATGAGATTGTCGAGAAGCATCTTATAGAAGATACCCGTGTGGAGCGGCTTTACTATGAGGACCCGAAATTACAGAAGAAAGTGCCGCTCGCCGATGAGATGGATTTCTACAAGAAACAAAAGCGCATCGCCCTCAGGAACTGCGGTCTCATCAACCCATGGCGTATCGAGGATTACATCGCCCAGGATGGATACAGGGCCCTGGCCGATGTTCTTGAAAACTATACGCCGGAGGACGTGTGCAACACAATCGAGAAAAGCGGTCTCCGCGGTCGCGGTGGCGGTGGGTTCCCCACCGGCAAAAAATGGTTCTTCACCCTCCGCGAGGAAAGTGATGAGAAATACATCATCTGCAATGCCGATGAAGGGGATCCCGGGGCGTTCATGGACCGGAGCCTCATTGAAGGCGATCCGCATGCGCTCATAGAAGCGATGGCGATAGGTGGCTACGCCACCGGTGCGACGCAGGGGTATATCTATATCCGGGCGGAATACGAGGTCTCGATCGAGCCCTTGCGCGCCGCGCTTTCCGCCGCTCGTTCATACGGCCTTCTGGGGTCAGGCCTGTTTCAAAGTGGTTTCGACTTTGATATTGAGATCAAGATCGGCGCCGGTGCCTTCGTCTGCGGAGAAGAGACTGCGCTCATCCATTCCATGCATGGTTGGCGGGGCGAACCGAGAACGAAGCCTCCCTTCCCCTCGCAGCAAGGTTTCCGAGGACGTCCCTCGACGGTGAACAATGTAGAGACCTTCGTCAATGTCCCGCAGATCATCCTCAACGGTGCGGAATGGTTCTCGAGCATCGGCACTGAAGGTTCGAGCGGCACCAAGGTGTTCGCCCTCGCCGGCAGCGTCCGGAACGTCGGTCTCGTCGAAGTGCCCATGGGGACGACGTTCAGGGACATTGTGCATGTGATCGGCGGCGGCGCCCCGGAAGGCAAGGCCATCAAGGCCGTGCAGATCGGTGGCCCGAGCGGCGGCGTCATCACCGAGGAACATTTCGATACCCCCATCGATTATGATTCCTTGAATGACATCGGTGCCATGATGGGCTCCGGCGGCATGATCGTCATGGATGAAGACAGCGACATGGTGGACATTTCGAAGTTCTATCTGGATTTCACCCAGGAGGAATCCTGCGGAAAATGCACGCCCTGCCGCGTCGGCACCAAGCGGATGTATGAAATCCTCGACCGTCTGCTTGCGATGGAAGGAACCCCCGAAGACCTCGAGCGACTAAGGACATTGGGCCATAATATTCAGACCGCCTCGCTTTGCGGTCTCGGTCAATCCGCTCCCAATCCCGTCATGAGCACGATGCAGGCCTTCCCCGAGGAATATGAAGCCTATGCATACCGGACGAAAAGGACGGCCTACGAGATTGACCTCTCGCTATGCATCGGCTGCACGAAATGCAAACGCGTCTGTCCCGTCGACTGCATAGAAGGTGAGTTGCGAGGCGCTCACGTCATCGACCCTGAGAGTTGCATCGCATGCGGCGCTTGTCATGAAGTCTGTCCGAAAGACGCTATTATAGAGCCATAGGAGGATGCAGATGAAACTGATAGATAAAAAAATCACGTGTTATGTCAATGATATAGAACTGGAAGTGGAGCAAGGAACCACAGTCCTCGATGCTGGTAAGAAGGCCGGTGTGGACATCCCTACGCTCTGTCATCTGGACCTTCATGAACTCGGCCCCGTCAATCAATCGGCCAACTGCCGGGTCTGTGTCGTCGAGGATGACAACAGCGGGAATCTCATTCCCTCCTGTTCGCAATATGTCTATGACGGCATGCGCATCCAGACCGACTCCATGAATGCAGTCATGGGTCGTCGGACGAGTCTGGAGCTCTTGCTTTCGAACCATCCCCGGGATTGTCTGACCTGCGTCAAGAACAGAAACTGTGAACTTCAGACGCTCGCCGATGATTTGAACATCAGGGAGATTCACTATAAGGGAGAGAAGATGGACCACCCGGTGGATGATTCCTCGCGGGCCATCATCAAGGACCCGAACAAATGCATCATGTGCCGCCGCTGCATCACCATGTGCAACGACATGCAGACGGTCGGCGTGCTGTCTCCGCTGGATAGAGGATTCGATGTAGTCGCAGGCACGGCGTTCCACCTCGACCTCGACCAGACAAGCTGCACCTACTGCGGTCAGTGTGTGAGCGTCTGCCCGACGGCGGCGCTTGCGGAGCGGTCCGCGACACCGAATGTCTGGAAAGCGCTCAACAACCCCGACAAGCATGTAGTCGTCCAGGTTGCGCCGGCTGTACGCGTCGCCATCGGCGAATCGTTCGGCTATAATCCTGGCGATATATCCACCGGCAAACTGGTCAGCGCCTTGAGAAGACTCGGTTTCGATACAGTGTTCGACACCATCTTCGGCGCGGACCTTACAGTCGTCGAGGAAGCGAAAGAGCTTGTCGACCGCATTGAATCGGACGGCCCCCTGCCGATGCTCACCTCGTGCTGTCCCGCCTGGGTCCAGTTCATCGAGCAGCAATTCCCCGACCTTCTCGATGTGCCTTCCTCCTGCAAATCACCGCAGTCAATGGTCGGCGCCTTGAGTAAGTCCTATTATGCGGAAACGGCCGGTGTCGACCCCGAGGATATCATCATGGTCTCTATCATGCCCTGTGTCGCAAAGAAATCAGAAGCCGACAGGGAAGAACTCAGCGAGGCAGGCCTGGCCAACGTCGACTATGTGGTGACGACACGCGAGCTCGCCCGCATGATCAAAGAGGCGGCGATCGATTTCAGAACGCTCGCCGAAGGCGCTTTCGACTCATTGCTCGGTGAATCGACAGGCGCGGGCACCATCTTCGGAACGACCGGCGGCGTCATTGAAGCCTCGACACGCACAGCTTATGAGATGATTACGGGAAAAGAACTCGGAACCCTTGAATTCAGACAGCTCCGCGGCATCGAAGGTGTGCGGGAAGCCACCATCGAGACCGGCGATAGAAAGCTCCGCGTCGGCATCGCTCATGAGCTCGGGAATGCGCGTCAGCTTCTCGAAGCGATACAACGTGGCGACGCCCATTTCGACGCCATTGAGATCATGGCCTGCCCCGGCGGCTGCATCGGCGGCGGCGGTCAGCCCTACCATCATGGGGACATATCGCGGCTCGAGAGACGTGCCGCCGCCCTCTATCATATCGACGACATCTCCGAGAGGCGCAAGGCCCATGACAACCCGCTTGTCAAGAAAGTGTATGAAGATTATCTTGAATCGCCGGGAAGCCTCAAGGCGAAACAGCTCCTCCACACCTCCTATAGCGCTAAAGAGCGCATATAAAAAAGGGCCCTCCGGGGCCCTTTCGTTATGTCGATGGGTCGTATATCTCCTTGACGCGTCGTGCAAGGCCTTTGACCTTTTCTTTCGGGATGCTGCAGATGGCGACGCGGAGGCCGTTCTTCACATTGACGAAGAAGATGTTGTGTTCCTGCAGTTTCATATGCAGCGCATTCTTTCTGTCGGCGTCGTCGATACGGATGGTGATGAAGAACCCTTCCTTGTAGGGATAGAGGGGCAGGCCGGCCTCCTCCGCTTCGCGCGTGAATATCTCTGCGCGTTCTTTGAGCAGTTCGAGGTAGGCCTCCTTCTCCTTCATGTAGGCATTCCTTTTATCCTCCTCGAGTGCGAGGGACGCGAAGGTCATCATGCCACCGTTGTTGACGGTGGACCATGTGCCCCTGCAGGTGTTTTCACAGGCGTTCTTGAACAGTGTGCGTCTTTCCTCCGTCGAACCGATCAGTACCTGTGCGCCGAGGCGCATTCCGTAGGCGGTCATGGTCTTCGAGGCGGAGAAGGCGAGGACTGTGAGCACGTTGTCGCTCATGTTCTCGAAACGCTTGAATGTCTGCTTGTAGTCGTCGCCCTTGTGGGTGAAATCGATGTAGGCGATGTCGACGAGCATGACGATTGGGCCCTTTTCGCTCAGCGTATCGAGGAAGTCGGTGATGGCGTCCCATTCTTCATCCTCGATGGTGTACCCAGTGGGGTTCTGGCAGGGGTCGTTGATGAAGACGAGGACCTTTCCCTGTTCTTCCATGACTTTCTCGCATACAGCGGAGAACGCTTCAAGGTTGAACCTGTCGCCGTCGAAGTTCTTGTAGGTCTCGATGCCAACGTTGTGCTGCTTGGCGATTGTCTTGTAGGGGCCCCAGCCGATTTCCGGATGGATGACAGTCTCGCCGGGCGCCAGTGTGTTCTTCACGGTGCTCGAAAGTGCGCCCGTCCCGCCCGGGGTGGCGATGATGTCGCAGTCGATCTCGATACCAGCTTTTTCGAAGAGCCAGTACTTGACGCCCTTCTTGAATTCCGGGGCGCCCGAGATGCTCGCGGCGTAGCGGGCCTTTTCAACATCCGGGACCTCATCGAGCGTCCTATAGACGGTGTCGAATGTGAGAAGGCCGCCTTCTTCCTTGAAATAAGCGCCGAAGACGCCGTTGACGACATTCTCGCTGCCGTGCTCCTTGATGGCGGCACGGGCATTCTGGGATGCTTCGAAGACGACATCAAGAATGGCCTGGTCATTGACTTTCTCGCTCAGGAACTTTTTCATGGATGCTCACCTCCGATGCTTTCCGCGGTCTTTCTCAGGCTTTCCTTGGCTTCTTCAGGGAGCGTTTCTTCGCCTTTTAAGCCTTGGAGATAGTCAAGCCGGCCTTTGAGGCGTTTCTTGAGGCTGCTTGTGTAGGCGGTGTCCTTGAAATCAGGGGTGAAGCCTTCGACGGGGCGGTATTTGATGGTTTCAAAGGGTCCGAACGCCTCGAAGGCGGCGTTGCCCTCGACAATCTCTTCGATGATCGAAAGCGTGGTCTCGGGAGTGATTTTCTTGTCCCTGAAGTGCCCGGTGTTCAGGATATAACAATCGACGCCCTCGTTGAAGAGGCGTTTGAAGCTTTCATAATCCTTTTCAAGCGGATAGAGCCGGAAGGGGTTTGCATAGGGGACGAAGGCGAGCTTGTCCGGGTCGGCCCCTTCTTCGGCGCTCGAACGTTTCGTCGCTAGTGTCGCGCCCATGGTCGAGGCGAGCGCCGGGTCCTCGATCTTGAGAATCGGCGGGAGGGTGTCGTCCTTCATGATCCAGAAGACGGCGTTGAAAACTTCCGTGAATGCGTAGGCGCGCTCCGGGGTCCAGAAGGAGGACTTGACGGCACGGCCGTTTCCGTTGCGGATGTCTTCCGTGACGGGGACGACGAGGCCGTCCTCATCCACTGTCGCGCCCGTGTTCTGAACGGTGAGGAGGAAGCGGTTGTCCGGGCTGTTGGTGGGATAGTCAGCGACTTTGTCGAAATAGGTGGGCTCCATCGCGACGCTCGAGAGGTCTTTATTGTTGATGATGAAGGCATCGTCGTGCAGGACGGTGATGTCGTAGCGGCTGTCATGCTTGGCATGGGTGAGGGTCGACTTGCCGCTGCCGGACAGGCCGAAGACGCCCATGACAAAGGAGCCGTCTCCTTTTCTGAACCGCTTGAGGCCGCCGTGGCAGGCGGTGAAATCCGCACGTTCGGCGATGGTCCAGGCCATGGTCAGCGAGCCTTTCTTGTGCTCCCCGAAATAGCGAAGACCGAGCAATGCGCCGCAGTTGTGCTCGCGGTCGAAGAGGGCGAATCCTGTCTCGAACCCTTCGAGGAAATAGTCGGGGTCAGAATAGAGGAGGATGTCGCCTTCTTCAAAAACGGTGGAGTTCTCATACATATCCTCGACGTCCTCGGTATAGTTCTGGAAGTTGAGCATCCAGGAGTAGAGGGTGTTCTCGAACCCCTCCGGGATAAGAAGGTGCGCCTTGACGGTGAACGATTCATCGAGTCCGATGATCGCCGTGGCGTGATAGAGGGTCCGATAACGGTTTTCATAGATCGCTTCCCTGAGCGTCCTTGCGTAGGAGGCCCGGTTGTCGTCCGTCGCGATGCGTCTCGCATGTGCCTGACGCCCTGTGATGGCGCCGTCGTTGAAAAGGAGCACCTTGGCGTTGTCGGGGAGTCCCATCGCTTCAGGACGGTAGACGGGCAGGTCGGTGATGATGGTGCCCGGGCTGTTCTTGGCTAATGTGTAGGCTTCTTCGAGGGTGGAGATCCTGATGACGTTGTTCTGATGGTAGGCGGTCTCAATGGTGCTGCGCAGGGTGCTGTAGAGCTTGGGTGAGTCGCCGCCTATTTTTTCGCGGGGGAGATGGCTGTTTGTGGCCATAGTCGGACATCCTTTCTATTCGATATTCCATTGGAAGCGCTGGCGAGAGTCCACTGTGTCCTGGCGCATCTCGATAAGTCGGTTGATACGTCTTTCCGCCATGATGTTCGCGGCTTTGTATGTGGGAATCTTTTCCTGAGAGCTGATTTTGAAGATTTCGAGCAGTCTGTCGTAGATGCCCTCTGTCGTCTGGATGGCGGAGGGTTCATGATAGCCTGTCATCTCCGTGTAGACATTGATGACGCCGCCGGCGTTGATGACGAAGTCGGGGGCGTAGAGGATACCGCGCTCTTCAAGCATCTTGCCGTGTTTCTCCTCTTCCTCGAGCACGTTGTTCGCGGCGCCGGCGATGATGTCCGCTTTGAGTCTGGGGATTGTCTCGTCGTTGATGACGGCGCCGATGGCGTTGGGGGAGAAGATGTCGGCGTTCTTTTCATAGATTTCATCGGGTTCGACGAAGTTGGCGAGCGGGAGGAGCTCCTTGAATTTCTCGATCTTCTCTTCCTTGACGTCGGTGAAGTAGATGCGCTTGAGGTCGTGCTTCTTCAAATACTGCACCATTTCCTGTACGACGGCGCCGGCGCCCTGGAAGGCGATGGTGAGCCCGTCGAGGTTGTCCTGGCCGTATTTCTCCTTGACGGCGGCGAGCATGCCGACATAGGTGCCGTAGGCGGTGAGGATGGTCGTACTGCCTGCGCCTTTTCTGAGGACACCGGAGACGTAGTCGGTCTCCTTGTCCATGTATTCGCAGTCCTTAAGTGTGATGTTCATGTCCTGTCCGGTATAGATGCGGCCTTTCAGGCTCTGGATGTAGCGTCCGTAGGAGCGGAAGTATTCCTCGCTCTTGACTTTCTCGGGGTCTCCGATGAGTACGGTCTTGCAGCCGCCGATATCGAGCCCGGCCGCGGCGTTCTTATACGTCATGCCCTTGGCGAGACGGGTGACGTCGTAGAGCGCTTCTTCCTCGGAGGCGTAGTTATAGAGCCGTGTGCCGCCGCAGGAGGGGCCAAGCCGTGTATCGTGGATGCAGGTGATGCCCTTCAGGCCAGTGGCTTTGTTGTGGAAATAGATGATCTGCTCGAATCCCTCGTTGGTGTAGGAGAAGACTTCGTCCGTGAACTGTTTAGCGTTGTTCATATAGGCACTCCTTTGTTTTATTTTGTGTCTGCGACCAATGCAGACAGAGCGATCGAATAGAATTTGCTTATGGTTGAATCGGCGCGGCTCGTGAGGACGATGGGGCGTTTGGCGCCGGCGATGACCGAGGCGCTTTTTGCGTTCGCTAGAAACATCATGCTCTTATAGAACACATTTCCGGCATCTATTGCAGGCATCAGTAGCATGTCCACATCTCCGGCGACGTCGGATGTGATGCCTTTCTGCTCTGCGGCGTCCTTGTCGATGGCGTTGTCCAGTCCGAAGGGACCGTCGACGATAGCGCCCTTTATGAGGCCGTTACGCTGTCTTTTTGATAGTTCGGCGGCATCGAGTGTCGCCTGCATTTTATTCGTGACTTTCTCCACGGCGGCGACGCAGCCGACCTTAGGGGTTTCAATGCCGATGCTTTTCGCTATGTGCAGGGCGTTCTCCAGAATCTCCTGTTTTTCATCGACGGTGGGTTTGATGTTCATCGCGCCGTCGCTCATCAACAGCAGCTTGTGATAAGTGGGGATCTCGAGCACACTCACATGTGAGAGGCGCCTGCCCGTCCTGAGCCCTTCGTTCTTCGCAAGCGCAGCGCTAAGGATGGTGCTGGTGCCGACATGCCCCTTCATGAGGAAGTGGTCGCTGTGCTTGTGACAACGCTTGACGGCTTTCTGAGAAGCCCGGTCCGGGTCGGATTCATTGATGATGGTATAGTCGGAAGCCTTCATATGAAGATCATCGAGCGTCTCCTCGATCTGATAGGCATCTCCGATCAGAACGGCATCGATGAACCCTTCCTTCCTGGCCATGTCGACGGCTTCGAGAACATGTGCATCTTCGGCCATGGCGACGACAAGCGTCTTTTTAGGCCTTCCTTTCGCTTTTTCAACGAGTTCGTCCATATGTTTCATGCTTTCACCCCTCATAGGTTTTCGGTTGTTCCTCACCCTTGAGCACACGCAGCGCACCGAGGGCGAGTGCTTCCATCTCGTCTTCCCCGGGATAGACGAGAAGCTTGCCGATGAATCCGACGCGTTCCTTGATGAATTCGACAAGATACTCATCGCGGGCGAGGCCGCCGGTCAATATGATCGCGTCGACATCACCCTTCAGAACAGCGGCGGCGCTGCCGATCTCTTTCGCGATCTGATAGCACATGACTTCGAAGATGAAGGTTGCGCGTTTGTCGCCGCTTTTGATGCGCTGTGCAATCTCGGCGCCGTCGTTGGTGCCGAGATAGGCGACAAGACCGCCTTCACCATAGTTCTTGCGTTTGATCTCCTTCAAGGTATATTTTCCGCTGAAGCACATTTTGTAGAGTGGTCCGAGCGGGACCGAGCCGCTGCGTTCAGGACTCATCGGACCATCACCGTCGAGGGCGTTGTTGACATCGATGACGCGTCCCTTCCGGTGAGCGCCGACACTGATGCCGCCGCCGAGGTGGGCGACGATGAGATTGAGGTCCTGGTAGTCTTTCCCGAGCTCCCTTGCGGCTTTGCGGGAGACGGCTTTCTGATTCAAGGCGTGGAACAAGCTCTGACGCTTGATCTCAGGCATGCCGGTATAGCGGGCGATGTCTTCCATTTCATCGACGGCGACGGGGTCGACGATGAAACTCTTGATATTCTGTTCATCCGCGATCTCCTTGGCGATGACGCAGCCGAGGTTGGAGGCGTGTTCGCCTCTCGCGGCTCTTTTGACGAAATCCACCATGCCGTCATCGACAAGATATGTGCCGCTTTCGAGGGGTTTCAGCATGCCGCCCCTGCCGACGACACCGTCCAGGGAGTCCAATGAGATGTCTTCGCTCTCGAGTGTCTTTTCAATGGCCTCTCTTCGGAATGCGTACTGATCGAAGATGCGTTCGAATCGTTGGACCTCCTCAGCCTCGTGCTTGATGGTCGTGTTGAATACACTGGAATCATCGTCAAACACCGCAATCTTGGTGCTCGTGGAGCCTGGATTGATAGCGAGAATTCTCTTAGCCATGGTAGCCTCCTCATTTGCCTTTTTAACAACAATTTTGATTATAACATGGTAGCGTTTTCACAACAACACCCTATTCCGGGAAACGCGCCTACAAGAGAAAAGCGCCTTGTAGCGCTTTTATAGCGGCTCAAGGCGCGCGGTGAAATGGCGCAGCACAGGGGGTTCATATGCGAAGGTGTATCCCTTGAGAGTGTCTCTTTTCGCGTAGACCGCCTTGACGCCTTCGGCGACATGGTCGAGATGGCGATAGGTATAGGTGCGTCTCGGTATGGTGAGGCGCATGAATTCGAAGGGGCTCTTGAGGTTCTCTTTTGTGTCCGGGTCCCGCCCCATCAGGAAGGAGCCGATCTCTACGGCGCGGACGCCGCTTTCGAGATACAATTGATTGACGACGCTCTGAGCGGGGAAAGCGTCATAGGGGATGTGCGGTGCGAAGGCGGCGCAGTCGACGAACACCGCATGTCCGCCTGTGGGGGTCTGGATCGGCACCCCGGCCTCTATCAGCTTGTCGCCGAGGTAGCGCACCTGGTCCGTCCGGTGTTCGAGGTACTCCTCATCTAGCGCTTCTGAAAGGCCGACAGCGGTCGCCTCCATATCGCGCCCGCTCATGCCGCCGTAGGTGGGGAAGCCTTCGAGCGGGACGATGGATGTGCGGCAATGTTCGAAGAGCGCTTCGCTCTCCTTGATGGCGATGATGCCGCCCATGTTGACAAGGCCGTCCTTTTTGGCGCTCATCAGGAAGAGGTCGCCTAAAGCGAACATTTCTCTTGCGATGTCTTTGAGGTCACGTTTGGAGTGGCCCTTCTCACGCTGCTTTATGAAAAAGGCGTTTTCAGCGTATCTCGCGCCGTCGATGATGATGGGGATCCGGTAATGGTCGGCGATGCGTTTTGTCTCCTTCATGTTCTCGAGGCTTACAGGTTGACCGCCTGCGGAGTTGTTCGTGACGGTGAGGATGATGCCGGCGATATTATCTTCTCCCTTTTCCTCGATGAGGCGGGTGAGCTTTTCATTATCGAAATTTCCCTTGAAAGGATGCGGTGTTTCTGTATCTAGTCCTTCCGGTGTGATGCAGTCGATGGCACGGGCCCCGGCAAGTTCGACATGGGCACGTGTGGTGTCGAAATGCATGTTGGAGATGAACGCCATGCCTTTCTTTTTGACGAAATAGGGAAGCGCGACCTGTTCGGCCCCTCTGCCTTGATGGGCAGGGATGAAGTATTTGTATCCGGTGATGTCGAGGACCGTCCTTTCCAGTCTGAAGAAGCTGCGGCTGCCGGCGTATGCTTCATCGCCCTGCATCATGGCGCCCCACTGATTCTGGCTCATCGTACCGGTGCCGGAATCGGTGAGCAGGTCGATATAGATGTCTTCGCTGCGAAGCGCGAAAGGGTTGTGCCCGGCCTCTTCAAGCAGCTTTTCCCTTTCGGCTCTGGTGTTCTGCCGGATGGGCTCGACCATCTTGATGCGATACGGCGCGCTGGCGTAATCCTTCATGGATTTCATCCTTTCTCATAAGCTGTGACCACTTGCCATTATACACGAAAACGAAAGAAATGAAAACGGTTTCTAAAACAGGAGCGTAAGTTTTGAGGATGTGTCGCTTGGGTGGTAGAATAGTTATATCTGAAAGGAGGATTTCGATGCAGGCTTTTGAACCGACGCGACTTTCCGAAAGGATGCTCAGAAACAGAATCGCCATGGCGCCGATGACGACTTACAGCGCCGAGAGTGACCTCACCCCATCGAAAGAGGAACTTGATTACTATGCAAAAAGAAGCACCGGCGCGGGGATGGTGATCAGCGCCGCGATCGCTGTGAATCGTCAGGCCCAGGCGTTCCCGAGGCAGATAAGCTTGAAGGATGATGCGTATATCGCGCCGATGCGCAAGCTCGTTGACCGTATAAAAGAAAAGGGCGCCAAAGCCATCGCCCAGCTGCATCACGGAGGCCGTATGAACGACCCGTCGCTTTTCGAAAATCCTGAAGACATTGTTTCGGCCAGCGCCGTCAGGGCGGAGAGGGAGAACGCCGTGACGCCGAAGGCGATGGATGAAGCCGATATAGAAAGGACAGTCGATGACTTCCAGAAGGCCGCCCGGCGCGCGATAGAAGCCGGTTTTGAAGGTGTGGAGCTTCATGGCGCGAACACCTATCTCCTGCAGCAGTTCTTCTCGCCGCACTCCAACCGCCGCGATGATGCCTACGGCGGGTCCTTGGAAAGGCGTCTCACATTCATCGACCGTGTCATCGACCGCGTCGAGAAGACGGTGAGCTCACTGGATAGCGGTGCGATCATCGGCTATCGCTTCTCGCCGGAGGAGATTGAAACGCCCGGCATCACACTGAACGACACCGTCCAGCTTCTCAGGCATCTGAAGCAAAAGCCCCTTGATTACCTTCATGTTTCCCTCGGACACTACGATCAGACATCACTGCGCGATAAGACGACGAAGATCGCCCGCGTCATTCTCTCAGAAAAAGGCGACATCCCTATGATGGCATCCGGAAGCATCGACAGTTTCGAGGCGCTCGAAGCGGCGCAATCATTGGGATATGACTTTTTTGCCATGGGCAAGGCTCTGCTTGCCGACCCCGACGCTGTCGAGCATATCCGTCGGCGGCATCCTATCGACAAGCGCTTCGATTCGGGAACCCTGCCCCCACGACTCTATGAAAGGCTGAAACGAAAGCAAAAGGTGTTTTTATCGCACGGCTACCGCTTCTAGTTGCGATTGTCACATCGTTTCGGTATAATAATAATGAGGTGATGATATGGCTACCTATCAGCTAGATGTCATCAAAAGCACGCAGCTGGCAAAAAAGCTCGGCGGCCCGCCGACGTTCCACGACGGCTTTTTGAAGCGCGTCACGCTCTCAAGAGAGCAGGCTGTGCTCGAGGTGAAGATCCTCTCCGACAACAATCCGCGTCTCGACAAGGATACGACAGTCGCCCTCTATCTTCATGGTGTGAAACGGTTCACTCTGACTTCCGAGGAGGAGAAGGACAGTCTTTTCATCCTTCATGATCTGGATGTGCGCCGGACGGATGAAGGGCTACATCTCAGGATGGAGAGTTCCGGGGGCGATGTGAGCGACGTCGTGTTCGAGCATATCGAACTCAGGGAATTAAAATAGCCATACGGGCAACCGATTTCGGAGTTGTTCAAAAACAGCGTCTCATGCAATACCGATGTAAAAAAGCTGCGAACCGGATAAGTGTGCATCCGGAACGCAGCTTTTTATAAGCAGGTATTGATCAGGACCGGGTGGCTTCGTAGCCGCCTTTCAGGACAAAGACCTTTTCATAGCCCTTACTCACCAGCTTCCTCGCGGCCTTTTTGGACTTTCTGCCGTTCTGGCAGTAGAGGTATACCGGCAAATCCTTGCGCACCTTTGTCTGGTGCTTGTTCTTGAGACGGCCAAGGGAAAACGCACGGGCGCCCTTGATGGTGCCCTTGTTTCTTTGTTTTTCTTTTCGGATGTCGATAAGCTGTCCCTTGCGCATGTTCTTCTTGAAGGTGTCCCAATCGAGGATTTCAACGTGTTTGCTTTCGGCTTTCTTTTGCTTGCTGACAAGAAAATATCCTATCAATATACCCAGGCCGATTGCAATGACATAGACTAAAATATCATCCATGAGCGTCACTCCATTCAACCGTTATTATAAGGACCTCCTTGCACTCCTGTCAATCATTTGAAACATTTATCTCAGGAACTCCGGGCGGGACGGATGGATGATGGTGTTTCGAACCTTGATTTTTGTGGTCATTGTTGAGTTGTAAATGATGTGAGACCAGAAAAGGGAAAATAAATAAGAGGCTAGGGTATCCTATAGGTGAAGACCTTGGAGAGCTTCCGGTTATTG
>Ga0207421_10000069_pt1 | contig 108292 bp, 101 predicted proteins | sample SodLakKL_010_SED_4_FD_187542 | JGI IMG/M metagenome (GOLD analysis project Ga0207421, IMG submission 187542) | Alkaline sediment microbial communities from Lake Tanatar, Kulunda Steppe, Russia - 8KL_010_SED (SPAdes) (version 2) | ecosystem: Environmental > Aquatic > Non-marine Saline and... | reverse complement strand
CCAATTAGTTTTTTAAAATAGCTAGAACTAAACATATATTTATTGTTATTTTATATTATAATTATAGCATAAAATTGATAGTTTTTAAAAAATCTATTTTATGTTAAAATATAGGTATAAAATTAATTAATATTAAAAACTATGTCAGAAAGTATACAAAAAGATAAGATTAAAATTGCTTATTTTAGCATGGAAATTGCTATTGAAAATGCGATTAAAAGCTATGCTGGTGGTTTAGGAGTGCTATCAGGAGACACCTTAAAGTCAGCCGCTGACCTAAAATTACCACTTTTAGGCATAACTTTGCTTAATAATCAAGGATACTTTAAGCAGATTATCAATAAAAGGGGAGAGCAAGTAGAGAAGCCAGATAAATATAATTACCGTAAATTAAAAAAATTAGTAGCTCAAACCCATATTTATATTGGTAAAGATAAAGTAAAACTAAGAGCTTGGGAATATAAAGTAAGAGGTTATGGAAAAAGTATTGTGCCCGTATATTTTCTAGATACTGATATTTCTGGCAACAAAGAAGAGTATCGCAAATTAACTGGCTCACTTTATAGTGGTGATAATAGGTATCGTTTAATGCAAGAAATTGTTTTAGGACGTGGAGGGGTGAAAATATTGCCACTTTTGGGCTATAAAAATATAAGCAAATATCATTTAAACGAAGGTCATGCAGCTCTATCTACAATTGAGCTCTTTAATCAAAAAAAAGAAAAAACTTCTAGTAATAAAAAAGATATTGAAAAAATAACTGAAGAAATTCGAAAAAAATGCGTATTTACTACCCATACACCGGTTAAAGCTGGACATGATATTTTTTCAATAGAATTGGTCAAAGAACTGCAAACTGATTTTCCTTTTAACCTACCAGAAATTATTCGCGATAATCAGTTAAATATGAGCCATTTAGCTATTCATTTTAGCTCCTATATTAACGGAGTGGCCAGAAGTCATCAAAAGGTTTCAACTGAAATGTTTCCTGGTCACAACATTGCTGCCATTACCAATGGAGTGCATTCAAGAACCTGGACTTCACCTGAATTTAGAGAGCTTTATGACAAATATATTCCAGGTTGGAGGGAATGCAGTTTAACTCTAAGAAACGCCTTTTTAATTCCTCCAAGAGAGATTTGGTTAACCCATCAAAAAGCTAAGAAGAATTTAATTGATTTAGTCTATAAAAGAGAAAAAGTTAGATTAAGCTCAAAAGTCTTTACAATTGGCTTTGCCCGTCGCTTTACTGGCTATAAGCGCTCAAATTTACTTTTTAATAACATTGATGAACTCCTAAGAATCAATAAAGAAGTGGGAAAAATGCAAATTATCTATGCTGGTAAAGCTCACCCCAGTGACCAAGATGGAAAAAATATGATACAACACATCAATGAAGTCAAAGAGAAGTATAAAGATCAAATTAAAATTGTTTTTTTAGAGGATTATGATATGGATATAGCTAAAGTTTTAATCCCTGGGGTTGATATTTGGCTTAACACCCCACTACCACCAAATGAGGCTTCAGGAACTAGTGGTATGAAAGCTGCTCACAATGGCGTACCTCATTTTAGCACTTTAGATGGTTGGTGGATTGAAGGTTTTATTAACAAAAAAACTGGCTGGGCGATTGGCAAAAGAAGAAGTACACTTGATCCTAAGGAATTAAATAAGCATGATGCTAAAGATCTATATTTCCGACTTGAGTTTAGAATTTTACCCCGCTATTACAACACACCTAATCGCTGGCGAGAAACTATGCGCCACACAATTGCCATTAACGCCTCTTTTTTCAATACTGAGAGAATGATGCAACAATATGCTCAAGGAGCTTATCTGTAGTTTAAAGCAATAAATATTATTAAGAAAAAAGACCATTTAATTTACAATGGTCTTTTTTTATATTAAATATATTTAATTGATAATTTAATTATTCATCTTTTTTAAGATGAACAGTTCGGGTTGGAAAGGGAATACCAATACCTGATTGATTGAGAGCTTTATATATATTATCAATGGCTTCAATCTTTTTATCAAAAGCTTCACCTTGATTATCAACCCAAAAACGAACTTGCCAATTAAGACCTGAGTCAGCCATAGAAACCATTATAGCACTAACTGGGGGGTCTTCACTGATACCTGACATACTCTTTATTGTATCCTCAGCCACTTCTTTTACCTTGTCGGTGTCTGAGCCATAAACAACACTAAAGTCAACAACTACACGTAAGTTTAAATCTGGTTTAGTATAGTTTGTGATTAAACTATCAGCTAAGCGACCATTGGGGATAGTTAAAAGTTCATTGTTAAATGAAGTAATTTTTGTACTTCTAATTGAAATCTCACTCACTATTCCCATTTCACCAGATTCTAAGGTAACTCTGTCACCGACTTCCATACTTTTTTCAAGTATCATTGAAATTCCTCCAAAAACATTCTTTAAAGTGCTTTGCATAGCAAAACCAATTACAAAACTAGCTATACCAGCACCAGCCAGTAGGGGAGTAATATCTACGTTCCAAATTGATAATATCCAAATAATTGCAACTATAAACAAGACCACTTTAACGGTTTTAGTTAGCAGTGGTACTAGTGAATCTAACATTTTAGTGGGATTTTTTTGCTTGTAAACATCAAATAGGAAGTTGATAATAATGTCAGAGACAATAATTGCGGCATAAAGAAGGAAAAGGGCAGTAATTGAGCGAACTAGTTGTTCTATCCAAACATAGCTAATATCAAGAGTGGAAATAGCTACCTGTAGACCAACTAAAACAATAATATGGATAAAAGGCGGTCGCAGCTTATCAACAATTAACTCATCTAGTGTGGTTTTTGTTTTAGCCGCCCACTTTTTTAAGTAACGTTTGGATATAAAAGTGATAAATTTGGCTAGAAAAAAAGAAGCTAAGACAATTAAGGCAGCATGAAAATATTGACTTTTAACAATAATTTCAATCAATGACATAATATTTAAGGACATAATATTTAAGATTAATTTTTAGATTTTTATATAATTACTATAGCACTCTTTTATTTTTTTCTCAAACATGCTATCATCATTTAAACAATCTAGATAAACCTAAACGTCAAACTTGACGTCATTTTTTGTTATATGAGCAAATTTCAGCTTAAATCTGGCTTTAAACCTACTGGAGATCAGCCTAAAGCGATTGAAAAACTATATAAAGGTTTAAAAAGTAATTACCAAAAACAAACCCTGCTTGGAGTCACTGGATCTGGTAAGACTTTTAGTATGGCTAACTTAATTGTTAAATACAATAAACCAACATTAATTATTGCTCCAAATAAGGCTTTAGCAGCTCAGTTATATCGAGAATATAAAAACTTTTTTCCTAAAAACGCTGTCCATTATTTTGTCTCATATTATGACTATTATCAACCAGAAGCATATATTCCCGGTAGTGATACCTATATTGATAAAGAAGCCATGATTAACCAAGAAATTGACCGCCTACGCCATGGAGCAACATCAGCTTTAATATCACGAGATGATGTAATTGTGGTTGCCTCAGTATCTTGTATTTATAATCTTGGTATCCCCAATGACTATATTGAATCAGCTCTTCATCTGGAAAAAGGGCAAATGATGAGTCGCTCAGACTTTATTCGACAATTAATTGCCATTCACTTTGAAAGAAATCGAATTGATCTAAAAAGAGGTCAATTTAGGGCTAGAGGCGATATTATTGAAATTAGGCCAATGTCAGAAAATATTTTCTATCGAATAGATATAAAAAATCAGCAAATCAATGAAATAAGTGTAATTGATGACCTTAGTCGCCATATTTTAAAGAATTTAGAGGAAATAGTAATATTTCCACCAAAACATTTTGTCTCTAGTCAACCAAAAATTGAAGAGGCAATTGCTAACATTAAAATTGAATTAAAAGATAGATTAAAATATTTTGAAAAAAATAAGATGTATCTAGAAGCTGACCGCCTAAAAAGACGAACTGATTATGATATGACTATGCTTAAAGCTCTTGGCTATTGTCATGGAATTGAAAACTATTCTCGTCATTTGACCGGAAAATTGGCTGGTGAAGCTCCAGATTCACTCTTAGCTTATTTTCCTTGGAAAAATAAAAAACCAGACTTTCTCACAATTATAGATGAGTCCCACATTGCAATCCCACAAATCAGAGGTATGTATAGTGGAGATAGGTCTCGTAAAGAAACACTAGTTAAATATGGTTGGCGACTACCATCAGCTCTTGATAATCGACCACTTAAATTTCCTGAATTTGAAAAACGAGTTGGACAAACAATTTATACTAGCGCCACTGCAGCAGAGTTTGAATTAAAAAACAGTCAACAAGTGGTTGAACAAATTATTAGACCAACTGGTTTAGTTGATCCACCAATTGAAATTAGACCAGTTTTTGACAGATCTAAAAATTATAGTCAAATTGATGATGTGGTTAATGAAGCTATAAAATTGATTAAAAAAAAGCAACGAGTGATTGTTAATACTTTAACTAAAAAACAAGCTGAAGATTTAAGTCAATACTTTAAAAATAAGCAAATAAGTGCTAATTATCTTCACTCTGACATTAAAACCCTACAAAGAACCGAGATTCTAAAAGCTTTTCGGCAAGGTGATTTTTCGGTTCTAATCGGCGTTAACCTACTCAGAGAAGGCCTTGATTTACCAGAAGTAACTCTTGTAGCTATTTTAGATGCTGATCGGGAAGGTTTTCTTCGCAGTGAAACTTCACTAATGCAAACCATGGGAAGAGCCGCTCGCAATGTAGCTGGGAAAATAATTCTCTATGCTGATAAAGAAACAAGATCAATGAAAAGAGCAATTGCTGAGTCACAAAGAAGAAGAAAAAAACAATTGGAATACAATAAAAAACATAACATTAACCCTAAAACTATCAGAAAAAAAATTGAAGATATGATAGATTTAGAAATTAAATAATATGGACGATAAAATAATTATAAAAAAAGCTAATACTCATAATTTAAAAAATGTTAGCTTAGAGATACCACATAATACTTTAAGTGTGATCACTGGAGTATCGGGGTCTGGTAAATCTTCACTAGCTTTTGACACTATTTTTGCCGAAGGTCAAAGACAATATGTTGAGTCTCTTTCACCTTATATGCGACAATTTTTAGGTCAAAAAAAACCAGCCAAAGTAGAAGAGATTATTGGACTAGCACCAGCAATTTCTATTGATCAAAAAGCTCTTTCACATAATCCTCGCTCAACCGTGGGAACTCTAACAGAGATCCATGATTATCTAAGAGTTTTATATGCTAGATTAGGAGAAGTTTTTTGCCCCAAATGTGGAGAAAAAATATCAAAACTCAGCCCGGAAGAAATGGTTGATATTATTGCCTCTGAAGCCAAAAAGAAAAAATCTAAGAATGTAAAAATTCTTAGCCCAGTAGTTAGATCAAGAAAAGGCGAATATTACCAGTTGTTATATGATTATCTAAAACTTGGCTACATGCAAGCTAGAGTAGATAATGAATGGCATAATTTATCTGATCCAATTACATTATCACCGAATAAAAAGCATAGTATTGAAATATTAATTGACGATTTGGATATAAACGATCAAAGTCGCTTGTTTGAAGCAGTTGAACTAGCTATTTCCTATAGTCAAGGATTAGTAATTAGTCAAATTAACAGGGAAGAACAACTTTTGTCAGCTAATTGGACTTGTCAAAATGATAATTTTGCTTTTCCGGAAATTGAACCTAGACTATTTTCATTTAATTCACCCTATGGAGCCTGTCAGGAATGTTCAGGTTTGGGCAAAATTGGCTTTTTCTCAGGGCAAACATGTCCGAGTTGTTTGGGAAAACGATTAAAACCTGAGGCTTTGTCTGTAAAAATTAATAAAAAAAATATTGCTGAAATTAATGCTTTATCAATTGATAAAAATTATGATTTCTTTTTTGATTATTGGCAAAAAATGGATAAAAAACAACTTTCTATTGCTGAAAATGTAGTCTTAGAAATTGTTAATCGTTTAGATTTTCTAAAAAGAGTCGGTTTAAACTATCTATCCCTTGATCGTGAAGCTGAGAGTTTATCTGGTGGAGAAGCTCAGAGAATTAGATTATCTTCACAAATTGGTTCACAGCTCTCACGAACTCTTTATGTTTTAGATGAACCAACTATTGGACTTCATGAAAAAGATACCGAGCGTTTAATTGATACTTTAAAGACCTTAAGAGATAAAAACAATACTGTATTAATCGTTGAACATGATGAAAGAACTATTCTTTCATCTGACTATTTAATCGATCTTGGGCCACTGGCAGGTACCAAAGGTGGAAAAATTGTAAGCAGTGGCTATATTGATAAATTATTAACTAATCCAAAAGAAATTAAAAAATCACTAACTCTGCAGTATCTTAAAAACCAGAAAAAAATTGAACTGCCAAGTAAGCGTCGATCTCAAAATCATGGGAAAATAAAAGTTAAAGGTGCCAGAGCTCATAATTTAAAAAATATTAATTTAGATATACCACTGGGACGTTTAATTGGAATTAGCGGAGTTTCTGGCTCTGGTAAATCATCACTTTTGTATAATGTTGTTTATAAAAACCTACAACAAATAAAAATGAACAATAATAAAGATAAAACTAAATTAGTTGATGTCAGTGAAATAAAGGGAAGTGAGTATATAAACAAAGTGGTAGTAATTAATCAATCACCAATTGGTCGCTCTCCACGCTCAAATCCAGCCACCTACACAGGCTTTTTTACAGCCATTCGCGACTTTTACGCTTCACTACCAGCTTCAAAAGAACGTGGTTATTCCATTTCACGTTTTTCCTTCAATGTCTCAGGTGGAAGATGTGAAGCTTGCCAAGGAGCAGGAGCGAAACTAATTGAAATGCATTTTTTGCCACCAGTTTTAGTAGAATGCGATATTTGTCATGGCAAAAGATTTAATCGAGAGACTTTGGCAGTAAAATATAAAGATAAAAATATCTCTGATATTTTAAATTTAACCATTGATGAGGCCTTTAAATTTTTCACTGGTAACCATTATATAACCGATAAGCTAGCGATTTTACAATCAGTTGGTCTTGGTTACTTAAAACTTGGTCAATCAGCCACTACACTATCTGGCGGGGAAGCGCAAAGAATTAAAATTGCCAAAGAATTAAACCAACGAATGGGACGTCGCACTCTATACCTCCTTGATGAACCAACCACTGGACTGCATTACCATGACATAGTTATGTTACTTAAAGTTTTAAACAAGCTAGTTGATAAAGGCAATACCGTATTAGTAATTGAACACAATCTTCATATTTTAAAAAGTATGGACTATTTAATTGATCTGGGACCCGGTGGTGGAGAAAATGGTGGCAAACTACTAGCTAGCGGCACTCCTGAAGAGATTGTTAAAAATAAAAAAAGTATTACCGGAAATTATTTAAAAGATTATTTAAAATAAAAAAAAGCCGAAAATTATATTTCGGCTAAAAAATGGCTTCAAACGAGTTTTGGTCAAATGGTAAAGGGGATGTGCTTCCTTTCTGGTGTCGCCAACCGCTAGTTGTTTGAGCTACTAGAGATTTCTGAAGACATTTTATTTAAAAGAACAAAGTTAATTATAGATTAACATAATCAAAAAAATTGTCAATAAAGAAAAAAGGGGGAGAAAAAAAATTTCCTCCCCCGAAATTAATCCCTTAACTACTAACCAAAAAACTATAAACCAAAACATAAAAAGGGATTAATTTTAAGAACAATAATTAAAAAATAGCTTAAATTATTTCAAATGTCAAATAAAATTGTAGAAAAATTAAAGGAAATAACTAAAAATTCCCCTAAATCTCCAGGTGTATATTTTTGGCTGGATGAAAATGGTAAGAGCATATATATTGGCAGAGCTAATAATTTAAAACAAAGATTAAATCAATATTGGCAAAAAAATCTGGATTCAAAAAGTCAGGAAATGGTAAAGAATGCCTATAATTTAAAATATATTGAAACTGAGACAATCCTTGAATCAATAATACTTGAAGCAGCAAATATAAAAAAATATTGGCCTCTATACAATATTCGAGATCGTGATAATCGTTCCTTTATTTATATAATAATTGATAAAAATAAGTTTCCTAAAATTAATTTAATCAGAGAAAGACAATTAAATAAATTAAATAAAGACGATTTCTATATTTATGGCCCTTATCAATCCTATCGTTTAATAAATACCGCTTTAAAGTTAATTAGAAAAATTTTTCCCTATAGCCTATGCCAGCCCGATAGTGGAAAGCCTTGTTTTGATAGACAAATTGGACTTTGTCCGGGAGTATGTGTTTCTGAGATAAGTAGTGCTGAGTACAAAAAAAATATAAGAAATATAAAACTTCTTTTAAGTGGTCAAAAAGATAAATTGATTGAAAAACTTAAAAAAGATAATCCGGAAAAAATTAAGTCTCTTGCTCATATCCAGGAAGTATCACTGCTACAAAAAGAAGATGATTTAAAAGATTTTGCTTTTAAACGAATTGAGGCTTATGACATCTCTCACTGGCAAGGAAAAAATCCCTATGGAGCCATGGTGGTAATGGAGAATGGGAAAATAAAAAATTCTGACTATCGCTTATTTAAAATCAAACAAGAAAACAATAAAAATGATGAAGCTTCACTGCTGGAAGTTTTATCTAGAAGACTTAGTCACCATGAATGGAATTACCCGGATTTAATTGTTATTGATGGCGGTTTTCCACAAGTATATTTTTTAGAAAGAAACTTAAAAGAAATAAATACTAATATCAGCATCGTTGGTTTATCAAAATATCAAAAGGATAAATTAGTATTTGCTAAAAATTTATCTGATGATATAAAAAAAACCATCAAGAAAAATAAAGAGCAATTAATTACTCTACGAGATGAAGCCCACCGTTTTTCTAATTATGGCAGAAAGAGAAGTTTAAAAAGACTTGACTAATTTTTATTTTTTGCTAATATATACTTACAATTAATCATTACCGCAGACCGCAAGCATTAAATAAGTCTTGCCGAGGTTATAAATTAACTTTTATCTGTGGTAATGCACAGATTTTTTAATATAAATAATATGCCAAAAACTAAAAATGAAAAAAAAGAAATTTTAAAAAACTTAGAAGATAAAATTTCTCAATCTAAATCAATAATTTTTGCCGGTTTTGATTCCTTGGAAGTAAAAGAGAATGAAGAATTAAGAGAGAAATTAAGACAAGAAAATAGTGAGTATTTAGTGGCTAAAAAAACTTTAATAAAATTAGCTTTTGAAAAACAAGGGATTAAAAATCTAGATGTTGATAGTTTAACTGGAAAAGTAGCAGCTGTATTTGCTTATGGAGATGAAATTTCCCCAGCTAAAACTATTGAGAAATTTAGAAAAAATAAAGAAGATAAATTATATTTTCTTGGCGGACTTTTAGAAGGAGAAATGATAAGCCAAGAAAAAGTAGATGCTTTAGCTAAACTTCCAAGCAGAGAAGAGTTATATGCCAAAATTGTCGGTTCAATTAACTCACCAATTTCAGGTCTTGTAAATGCGTTGGCAGGTAATTTACGTAATTTAGTTTATGCTTTAAAAGCTATTGAAGAACAAAAAAATAATTAATTAATAAAATAATAATTTTAAAATTATGTCTGAAGAAAAAAAAGAAGAAGGCACTACAGAAAATGTAGAAGTGCCTAAAAAATTTAAATCATTAGTTGAAGAAATTGAAAAAATGTCAGTTCTTGATTTAGCTGAATTTGTTAAAATTTTAGAAGATAAATTTGGCGTATCTGCTTCTGCTCCAGCAATGATGGCTGCTCCTCAAGGAAATGGTCAAGAAGAAGCAGCTCCAGAAAAAGATAGTTTTGACATTGAAATTAGTGAAAGTGGAAGTAATAAAATCAATGTTATTAAAGCTGTTAGAGAGATCACTGAGATGGGCTTAAAAGAAGCTAAAGACTTAGTTGACTCTGCACCTAAAGTATTGAAGGAAGAAGTTAAAAAAGAAGAAGCTGAAGAAATTAAAGCTAAACTAGAAGAAGCTGGCGCTAAAGTAACTTTAAAGTAAATTATTACTTTAAAAGCATAACAAAAATCATCGCGTTTGCGATGATTTTTTGTATTTAAAATTATTTATATTAAAACTTTTCTAAAAGGAAAAACTATAAATCTTTGTATCTGATAAAAGATAAACTCTTTCTAATTGATGATCAATGCTTAAATCAAAAACATCTTCTAGGTCGGGGAATTGATATTGAGACTCAAAGCTACCATCGTAATTATATTTTACTAAGCGCAAACTTTGTCTATCAAATATATATAAGCTATTTTCATTGGTAATTAATTTACTAGCACTATTTAAAGGTGGGTCAATATTATCTAAATTAAAGTCATCATCATTTTCTCCAAGATATAGTCTTAAAATATTTGCATCATTTTCTAAAACCCAAATTTCAGCAGTTACTGCCATATCTATTGCTGAGGAAAGATTAACATCTTCTTGCAACCAGTTACTAAATTGCTCGAAGGAGTTAGCAGGAGAATGTCGAAAAATACTATTTTCAGCTGAATGAAGACTATACAACAAATCATTTACCTCATAAATATCTAAGGCATTGGTTTTTTTATCAACCAAACCAGAAACAGCTATGTTTTCATACTGACCATCAATATCAACTTGAACTATATTCTCATCATCTAAATAATTTATTTTGTCATCATAGACAAAAGGAATTTCTAAATTTAAATCTCCACTAGTATTAATTAAAGTAGATGAAGTTTCTTTTTCATCACTATTGTAAATATAGATAATTTTTCCAGCTGGATCACTAACATATAAATTATTATCAATTATTGATAAATTTCTAGGCTCAGCTGAAGAGTTTAAGTCAACAGTATCAAATAATTTTTCCGGTTCATTAATTATAGTTAACTTTTGAATTTCCCGCCTTGATTCTTGCAAATTATTTTGCCAAGTTGTCAAAAGTTCTTCTTGCTCTTCATTTAATGCTTCAAGTTCAGAGATTTCATCACTAATTTCACCTATAATTAACTTAGCTCCGTCTTCATTGTCATATAATAAATAACTTTCAATTAAATCATATCGATCTTGAATTTCTTCAATTGTAGCCATAAATTGTTCATTGTGCTCTTGCAATCTTTTTTGACGATTAGTAATTGATATACTAATAATTAAAACAATTAATAATAATGCGACAGAAATAATTAGTAATTTTCGTTTAGGGTGTAAAGTTTTGAAATTTTTAAAAATATCAGTAAATGAATTTGACCAAAAATTAGGAGTAAATAAATTGACAATAAAATTTTTAATGGTTTTAATAAATTTAAAAAACAGGGAACTAGATTTAACCACTTCAATTTTAGTTTTAATGTCAATGCTTGATTTAGGGTCACTAGAATTGTCAACTACCTCTTTTTTTTGCTCTTTAGTTTTTTCAACAGCTTGTTTTACCTTTTTATCTTTAATTTTAAGAAAAGGAAATAATTTTTTGAAAAAATTAGAAATTTTTGATAAAAAATCATCAAAATTATTTTTAAATTTTGACTTATCAAAAAAACCAGTAGGGGACAACATATCCTCAGTTTTTCTTTCTGTGTGTTTTAAAGTAGAAATTGAGCTTTGAGCCGATAAATTTTCTAATATTTCTTCTTTTTCATCTTGCTCACTTAAACCTAAGGTATTTTTAATAATAATTCCCAAAAAGGGAGCATACGAATTAACTTTAGCTAATGATTGTTTCATTTGCTCAGTAGCTACCATTGGAGGTAACTTACTAATAATTAAAACCATCTCTTTTGTAGACAAATATTCAGGTAAATTTTCATTGGTAAAGAAAAAATAGGAAGCACTAGGAATTTCACCACTAACTACAGAAGAAAATATTTTAAAATTTTTCATTCGTTCACTCACTACTTGCTCATCCTCTTGATCTTGATAATCACTTCTTTCAACATCAGAAGCACTGGATTCAACATTAATGATTTCATATTGATCAGCTTTCTTATAAATTAAATAAGCACGATTACGACCAAAGTTTGAAAAAAATAATTGATTTTCATAAATTAAGCCAATAGTAATATTAAAATCACTTGATTTAACTCGGATATTTTCCGAAATTAAAAATTCCGATAAAGCTCGATTTAGTTTAGTTAAAAAAGCTTCAAAAATATTTTCCAGTTTTAAACCTTCTATTTTATCTCGTAAAAATATTTTTTCGTCTTGATAATAATATTGATCAATACCATTTATTAAAAAATCATATATTTTCTTAGCGTCAGCTTTTTTTGCCTCTAACTCAAAGAGGATAAATACTTTACCGGCAACTTGTTGAGTTAGGTTATCTGGTTGAGCTACATACACCTCTCGATGGCCACTTGAGCTTTTAGCCAGGTTGAGCATTAAGGAAGAAATTTTATGATACATAAAAAAATATTAAAATTTTATATTTGACTTGTGTCTATATATATTATACTATAAAATAAATAACAGTCAAAGACTTTTTAAATTTTATATAAATATGCTAGCAAAATTATTTGGCTCATTATGCCGAGTAAAAATATTAAAAACTTTTTTACTTAACTCCGACAAAAAGTTCTACACAAGACAGTTAGCAAGAGACTTAAATTTACAAGTAAATGCCGTTCGTCGAGAACTCAATAATTTAACTAAAATTGGTATAATTAAGCCAGAAAAAGACACAGTCAAGGGAAGAAAATTTTTTTCTTGTGAAAAAAAATCCATACTTTTCAATGAATTAAAAGCTTTATTTTGCAAAGCTCAATTATTATCTTCACAAGATTTTGTCGAGAACCTACAAAAAATGTATACACCAAAATTTATTATGTTGTGTGGTTTTTTTGTTGGTGATAGCAATGCTCAAACAGATTTATTCATTGTTGGAAACTTTAAAAAAAATCAAATTATAAAATTAATTTCTCAACTAGAAAAAGATGTTAATCGAGAAATTAACTATACTATAATGACTCAATCAGAGTTTATATATCGTCGCCAAATTGTTGATAGATTTTTAAGTGATCTACTAAAAAGAAAGCATAAAATTATTGTTGGCCAAGAAATGCTAGAAGATGAAAAATTAGCAGAAGCCAACTCTAAGGTTCCGGTTAAATAAGTTTATGTATACATTAAATCAAATACTTTCCTATATCTACAAGAGTCTAAAAATTCTTTTTATTATTTTGGGCTCTTTATTTGTTTTAACTCTTATTATCTTTTTAATTAATTTTAACAGTTGGCAATCAATTATAAAAAACAGCTATAGTGCTAGAGATAATCTCTATTCTAGTTTATATAGTTTACTTGATTCTGATTTAAATAAAGCTCAAGAGCAAGCACAAATTGCTCAATATAATTTCAAGCAAACAAGCGCTGACATTGAAAATATAAAAAATACTAATCCATTTTTTAGTCTTCCTTTTTTAAGAAAAGAAATAAATAATCTTAAAAGACTTAGTCAAACCGGTGAGCTTCTTAGCAATAGTTTTCTTTCCGCTAGTGATTTAATTTATCAACTTGAAGATACGGTTAAAGTCTTTAATCGTCCAGGATCATTTACACTTGAAGATAGAAAAAATTTAATTGCTTTTGGTTTTGAACATGAACCAGAATTAGCTGGTTTAAAAGCTAATCTTGATTTAGCTCTGTATAATTTAGATAAAATTGAAAATTCTTTTTTTACTCTTCCTATTGAAAATGAAATTACTAAATTAAAAACTCAACTAAATGAAACAGAAGTTTTATTAGCTCGAGCTTTACCAATACTTAGACTTTTACCCACTCTTGGTGGTTGGCCTGAGAGTAGTCATTTTTTAATCTTATTTCAAAACAATGATGAACTTAGACCAACTGGAGGCTTTATTGGCTCTTTGGCAACTTTGGAAGTTTCTGATTTAGGTGAAAACATTGATATGCAAGTTAGTGATGTCTATCACTATGATATGCCTTCAATAAAACATTTAGAGACTAATCCACCTGAGCCAATTGCCAGATATATGGGCCTAAAAAATTGGTATTTAAGAGACTCAAATTGGTCTCCAGATTTTCCCACAAGTGCTAAATTTATTGAACAATTATTTTACCAGGAAAGCAGTTACGCAGATAAACAGTTTCATGATTTAGATGCAATTTTTGCAGTTACACCTCAGTTTGTAGCTAAATTAATTGAACTAACTGGTCCAATTGAACTAGATGGTGAAACCTATAATGCTAAAAACTTACAAGCTCTTTTACAATATCAAACTGGAATTGGTTACAGAGATGAAGATATTGAATCCTGGGATAGAAAAGATATTATTCAAGATTTAGCTATGATATTAAAAGATCGTTTAAAAAATATAAGTAATTTTCAAACTTTAGAATTATTTCAAATTCTTGACCAAGCAATTATAAAAAAAGATCTACAAGCCTATTTTACAAACCCACAAAATCAAAACTTAGCTCAAAGCTTAGAAGTTGATGGTAAAATAGCTTCAGTTGACCATGATTACCTAATGATTGTTGATGCTAATCTAGCTGCTTTTAAAACTGATGCAGTAATGAGAAAAAATTGGTACTATAAATTAGAAAAAAGAGATAATGATTTAATCGCTAATTTATACCTGAATTATCAACATGACGGTGGATTTGATTGGCGAACCACTCGCTATCAAAGCTATACACGAATATTAACTCCAAAGGGAAGTCAATTGCTATCAATTGAAAATGCTTCTGATTTAAAAGTTGAAGACAACAATGAATTAAATAAAACAATTATTGGCTTTTATTTTTCCGTTGAACCAAGTCAAAGCAAACAAATTAAAATTTCCTATAAATTACCTGACAAAATAAAAAATCAGGTAGAAGATAATAACTATAAACTTTATCTACAAAGACAGGCCGGAAGTCGTATAAATTCTTTTAAATTTGAGTTCCTAAACCAACCACCATTGACAAATAAGTTAGAAAATGATAAGTTAATTAGAATCTTTAAATAAGAATATGCAAACTAAAGCTGAAAAATATCTAATTAAAGTTATTTTAAAATTATTCAGAAAAATAGAAAATATCCCTTATATCATTAATTTAGGAGCTAGCAAAAGCACAATTATTGAAGAGGCGATAATTAAAGAAAACTTTTTCTTTATTGAAGATCGCTGTGATATTGAGGATTGTAAAGTTAAGGCTGATTATGTAAAAAACTCATATACTTGTCCACTAGAAAATATGGAAGTTATTTCCAGTAATCAATATGACCTCGCCTTTGCAAATTTTGTCTTTGAACATGTTGAAAATTCACAAAATGCAGTAAAAGAGATATTTAGAATATTAAAACCTAAAAGTAAGCTAGTAATTAGCCTATCAAACCCTCAAGCTCCTGAATTTATATTAGCTAAATACACACCAACTAGTTTTCATCAGTTATTTAGAAAAAAAGGGCACGATAGCGCTCATCCAGTAAAATACAGCTACAAAAGTATTAATAACTTAAAGAAAATATTTAAGGAAAATAGCTTTAAGTTAATAGAAGAGAAGAGGTTTGCTTTCACCTATGGTTATTTATATAGATTTTTTATTATTAACTATTTAAGCTTAGTTTATGATAAATTACTTGAAATACTTAGATTAGAGAAAATTAAAAGTCACGTAGTTTTAGTACTTGAAAAAAATTAAATTAAAATAAATTAATTGTACATTCAAAAAAAATTGAAAAATGAAAAGACTAGTAGTAGTACTAATTGTCTTTGTCCTGGGATTATTTGGCATTAAGATGCATGAGTCAAAAGATTTAAAAAAAATTGAAGAATCTTTTTTCTCAGCTAATCATACTGCCAGGTATTGGACAAGTCCAATTATCAGACCAGAAAATGTAGAAAATTTAGCTAAAACTGATTTGTTAATTGTTGATGTAGAAAATATGTTCAACAATTATAATCATTTAGTGGAAATCAAGAAAAAAAATCCAGACTTGAAATTGATTTGCTACACCAATCCGATGGAGATTTGGACGACTAAATACGATAATCGTCCTTGGCAAAACTCAGTGATTGATGAAATTGTAAATAACAGACCAGAATGGATATTGCGGCAAACAATTTACAATGAAAGGTCACTAGTAACATTTTGGCCTGGAATGACAATGTTAAACCTTTCAACGGCTTGTCCAAGAGAAGGTTGGAGACGATATTATTCCTGGATGGCTAGAAAGCTAAATCGCGAAGTTTTATCTGACACGATTTGGGATGGTTATTTCATGGATAATTGTACTCCCAATATTTCTTGGGTATCACCAGGAAATATTGACATAAACAATGATGGTCAACCCAACTTGGATCAAAGAATTGACCAGAGTTGGGAAAGAGGTGTTAGACGATTCTTGCGTCGAATTCGCCGAAGCAATAATGATGATTTCATTATTATTGGCAACAAAGGTGATCATTATTATCTAGACATTGTGGATGGAAAAATGTTTGAAAATTTTCCCAATGCTTGGCTTGGTGATGAGTGGGCTGAGGGATTTGAACAATCAATTGAAAATGCCAAAAAAACCGGAGCCTATACCATTTTTAGTATAAACTCAGGAGAAGTAGAATTTGGTCTAGCTAGTGCCTTGCTTCTAGATAATGTTTATCTAGCGATAGGACAGGATGATGATCAAATTTATCAAGAGTTTATGATTGATCTTGGTAAGCCACTTGGACCTTATTACAGAGAAGGGGATAAATATATTCGCCACTTTGAAAAGGGAAAAGTAGTAGTATCCCCACTACAAAGAAAAGGGGAAATAAGGGCTACAGTTTAGCCCTTTTTTTATTTTAATTTATCAGTTATTATTATAATATATGTTAGAAATTTTAATTTTACTTACAATTTTAATTTTTGTTTTATTTACCATCTTACCTAAAATCGGTTTATATATTTTAGCTTTATCATTGCCACTTATTGGTATTGAGTTAAGTTTGTATAATTTAAGTATACCGATCGTTGATTTAATTGCTGTAACTTTGCTTTTAGCTTTTTTTCTTAATTATCTAATAAGTTTAGTTTCTAAAAATAAAGTCAATAAATTATCTTGGCCCTTTTTAGTGCCATTTGCTATTTTTTTGTTAATTAGTTTTTTATCAGTTATTTTTTCTGGTAACTTTAGCGATTCACTTTATTACTTTCTTCGCTGGTTAGTCTTTCTTTATTTAGCCTACATTGTAGTGCCGGCAAATATTATTAAAAATCCAAAAATATTGAAAACTACTATTGTAATGGTGTTTATTAGCTCACTTGTAGTTTTGTTTGGTGGCTTTTTATCTCTTTATGGTCAAGATATCTATGATAGTTTCTTTCGTTTGCAAGGTATAAACATATCTGGTTTTTTTCCATTTGGCAGAAATCATAATTTAATTGCAGAGTTTTTAAATATTGGCGTTTTTCTTACTTTAATTATTAGGGAATTTTTAAAAAGTCAACGTGAGAAAAATTTAGCTGATGTTTTATTTGTTTTATTTACTTTTGGAATTATATTAACTTTTTCCCGAGCCGCTTGGATTACTTTAATTTTACAATTAATTGTTTATTTAGGCTTTAAGGCTTACTACAAAAAAAGAGAAAGAATTCCAATTGTCTTAATTAGTCTTTTATTTCTAATTATCATCTCACCACTTTTTTTCCGCATGGAAAGACTCCAAGATGCCAATATTGGCTCAACTCAGAGTCGAGTGCTTTTAAACAATGTAGCAATTAATGCAGTTAAGGAGAAACCAATACTAGGTCATGGGAGTGGGGAATTTATAAATTTAGTTGATAAAGATATTCGTTTCAGGGCTCAGCATGGAGAAGCAATTGATGCCCATGGTGTACTTGCTAAAGTTTTAGCAGAAAGTGGAATATTTGGTTTAGTTGCCTGGCTCTTTATTGTCTTATATTTATTTAAAATTACAGTGCTAGCAATAAAAAGATATTACCCTAAAATCTCTTGGATACTTCCACTTTGCCTGGCTGTTTGGGGCGGCTTGTTTTTTCAACTATTTAACACCTCGTACTTTAAAGGAAAAGTCTGGCTTCCAATACTACTTCTATTTTTAGCTATTAAATTTTTAGACGAGAAATATGTCAAAAAAAATAAAAATACTACATATATTACCTAATTTAAGCGGTGGGGGTGCGGAAAAAGTTTGCCTGCAAATTCTAATTGGTTTAGATAAAAATAAATTTAGAACCTATCTTTTATTATTTAAAGACAACGACAAACAAGTTGGAATAATTGAAAAAAGGCAATTAGAGAGATCGGGAGTCAAGATTATTTCTTTGAAAAAAAAATATTTATTTGATTTTATTAATTTTTTTCAAATAATAAAAAACCTAAATAAAATTAAAGCTGATGTTTTGCATTGTCATTTAGGCGGCGATGTTTATGGACCACTGGCAAGCTACTTTATAAAAAAACCTAAGATTATCTCAACTGAACACAATATTAATATCTCAGAGAAAAGATTAGCTAACTTTCTTAAAAGACTTAGTGTGGGAAGAATTGATAAAATATTGGCAGTCTCAAAAGCAGTTAAAAGAGATGCGATAAAGCGATATAATATTAATGAAAGAAAAATTGATATAGTATATAATGGAGTTGATTTAAATTACTATAATTTAGAAACTAAAAAAAGACCTAAAAATGAACCAATAATTTTAGGCTCAATGGGTAGATTAAATAAACAAAAAGGCCATAGTGATTTAATAAAAGCTTGCTCACTGCTAAAAAATCAAAACTATATATTAGAGATTGCTGGAGAAGGGTATTTAAAAGAATCTTTGGAAAAACAAATTAGTAGTTTAGGTTTAGAAAATAGAATTAGTTTAGTTGGTCAAGTAAATAGCCAAAATTGGTTAAATAAAATTGACATTTTTGTTATGCCATCTCGCTGGGAAGGTTTAGGTTTAGCTATTCTAGAAGCAGCTGCGAGCAGAAAACCAATTATTGCCAGCTCAGTTGATGGGATACTGGAGATATTGGATAATAAAAATAGCTTTTTATATGAAAACAAAAACTTAGATCAATTAACAAAAAATATTGATTTTCTTTTAACTAATCTAAACAGTCAGGTTGTTCAAGAAAAAATTGAATTAGCCTATAGTTTAGTTAAAAGTAAGTTTAGTTTAAATAAAATGATAGAAAATTACCAAACTATTTATGAAAATATTACAGGTTAACAAATATCATTATCCTAAAGGTGGAGCTGATAAATACTATCTTAAATTATCGCAAAAACTAAAAGAAGCTAATTATGAGGTGGCTAATTTTTCCATGCTGCATCCAAAAAATTTAGACTCAAAATGGTCTAAGTATTTTGTTTCAAATATTGAATTTAATAATTCAAAATTTATTGACAAACTTAAAACTCCGGGACGAATTATTTATAGTTTAGAGGCTAAAAATAAATTTGAAAAATTAGTTAAGGATTTTAAACCTGACATAGTTCATTTGCACAATATTTACCATCAAATCTCTCCTTCAATTTTAAATATCACCAGAAAATACCAAATACCAACAATTATTCATTTACACGACTACAAACTAATTTGTCCAAATTATCAACTATTTACAAACAATCATACTTGCCAAGCTTGTTTAAAAAAAAGATACTACAATTGTTTTTTTAAAAAATGCCTAAAAAATTCCTATAGCAAAAGTGCTTTAGCTAGCTTAGAGATGTATATTCATCACTCAATTTTAAATATCTATAAAAAAAATATTGATCATTTAATTTCTCCAAGTAAGTTTTTAAAAAATAAATTTGTTGAATTTGGCTGGCCAAGTGAGAAAATTTCTGTTTTATATAACCCATTTGATAGTACTCTAGAAACAAAAAAGGATTTAAAAAGAAAAAACTATCTTCTCTATTTTGGACGCTTAAGCAAAGAGAAGGGAATTGATGTTTTATTAAATGCGCTTAAAAGCACTAATGAAAGCTTAAAGATTGTTGGCAGTGGTTCTTATGAAAATCAACTTAAAAAATTAGCTAAAGAGAAAAATTTAAATGTAGAGTTTTTAGGCTTTAAAGAAGGTGATGATTTAATTAGCATCATCTCTGAAGCCAAAGCAGTGATTATTCCTTCAATTTGGTGGGAAAATATGCCCCTTAACATGCTTGAAGCTCTTAGTTTAGAAAAACCAGTGATTGCTAGTAGCACTGGCGGAATGCCTGAGATTATAAAAGAAGGAGAAAATGGCCTTCTATTTAAACCAGGTTCAGTTAGTGAATTAAGAGAAAAAATTAAAAAGTTAAATCAACTTGATTTAGATAAAATGGGGAAAAAAGCCAAAGAAAGTGTCAAACATTTAAACGAAGATAGTAATTTAAAAGCAATAGAAGAAATCTATAATTCATTTAAAAAAAGAAATCCTTAATAAGAGGATTTCTTTTTTTATATTTAGTTTAATTCTTTATTATTCAATAGTAATTGAAATACTATAATGAAGACCTGAGTCTTTTCCTTCTACTTTTATATCATGTCGCCCAGCTTTCATTTCTGGAATTGTAATAACTTCAGAAAAACGACCTCTAAAATTTGCTTTAGAATTAGTTTTTTCTTTAGCGATAGTGATGATTAAATCTTCATCTGGTCTAAAACCACCACCGGAAACTAAAACTTCACTATTTATATAAGCGCGAGTTTTATCCAAATTTAGAAACAGATTTTCAAGTGGATAAACCCTGTCATCTGTTTCAGTGGCTTCAACTGAGGCTATTTTTTCTAAATTTTCATCTAAAACTAAAATATTAGTATTGTTAAATATCACTAATTTATCACCGTTTAAATGAAGAACTTTAAGGCCCATTGCCCAACCAGATTGTCCTCCCAGGTGAGTTGTGAAGCGATAATTACTTAGGTTCATATTTTGATCTAATTGAACCACTCCTACGCCATTGCTAAAATAAACATTATGATTGTGTCCACTACTAGTAATATCAAAACCTTGATGGCCAATATGTTTGAAGTGTCCAAGTAAGTTACCATTTAAATCAAATTTTTTGGCATAGTAGTCATCAACTACATATAAGTGACCAAAACTGTCTTGATAAGCTTTTCTATTACCTTTTTCATATTTAAAATTTAAAGGTATGTCGCTAACAGTTTTTCTAGTTTCTCTATCATAAGCTAATAATGAACTAGTTTCTTCGTCAACACTTAAAATAAAGCGATCAATACCGGCATTAATATTATAAGGTGACTTGGAGTTTGTAAAATCATAAGAATCAATTACTTGGAGATCAAAATTAAAATATTTAACACCTTTAGCACTAACAGTTACAATTCTACCATCAAATCGATTAATGCGATTATACCACTCCCAATAAGTATTTTTACTTTCATTTACTAAATGTAGACTATTTCCTACTACTTGATATTTATAAATAGTATAATGACTAACCGCATAAACAAATAATTGATTTCTTTCAACAGAAAATGTTAAATCATAAAAATCCTCATAGCGATTAAAACGAGGGTTATAGGGTTTAATTTTTTCGAGTAATGTTAAATTATCATCATCTAGACGAAAAACCTCTAGACTTCCAGTGTCAGCACTACCAACATAAATATTATTGGCAAAAACAATCGCATCGCCGGAATAATATGATTTTAAATTTGTTTTTCCGGAATTAATCATTAAAGTAGTTAATAAAATCACTACCAATAATCCAATTCCAATAATTGACCATTTTTTCATATTTTTATTTTTATATTTTAAAATTCTAGTTATCATACACTAAATAATTAAATATGTCAATAGATAGGTATTGACAAATATTTTTTTATGTTGTAGTATGACAAGTTAATAAATAAATAAAATCGTTATGGAATTTAATCAATTTTCGCAATTAGTAAACCGAAAAAAACAGACAATCGTTAGTATTATGCTAATAAGTTTAGTTTTAGTATTAGTTGCATCTATTCTTTCTCCTATAAAATATGGAGCTCAATCAAGAATTTTAGTTATGCAAGAGGGGGTAACTTCTGATGCTTATACTCTATCAAGAACTAATGAATATTTAGGAAACTTATTTTCTCAAATAATTTATTCAAGTTCATTTTTTGATTTAGTAATGGACAATGATAATTATCAAATTGATAATAATTATTTCAGTGGTCAACAAACAGAAAGAATTAAAAAATGGAGAAATTCAATTAATACACGTACATATAGTGACAGTGGAATTATTGAAATTAATGTTTATCACCAACAACCACAACAAGCACAACAAATTGCTTTATCGATTAATAGCACCTTAACTAGTTATAGTCATAAGTATTCTGGTAATGAAAATATTAAAATTAATGTTATTGATCAACCACTAGTATCAGAGAGGCCAGTTAAACCAAACATACCCTATATTATCGCAATTACTATCTTAGGATCATTTATTTTAGCTTTAATCTTTATCTACATTTTTCCTGAAGAAAAATATGATATTAGATTATTTACAGCTAAAGCAAAAAAAAGCAAAAAAAATATTGATCAAATAATAGAAGAAGAGGAAGAAGAAAGTGAAGAAGCAAAAAGATTAAATGAATATTATAGAAACTTGGAAAAAAATCGAGAAGATGATGTGTCAGGTGATATGGACAATATCATCAAATAATCCTTGACAAAAATCCAGTTTTAATATATATTAATCAGTTAATAATTGTTCATTTTAAAAAAACCAAATGGGTAGGAGGCCCTTGAGTAATGAAAAAAGTAGAAAAAGATTATGTAATTTATGGACTTGTTTTTTTGTTTCTTCTTTTGCTGGTTTACATGCTAGCAACCAGAAGTGATAAAAGTTCAGCAGAACACACTATTGATGAAAGGGTTGAAATCAAAGAACAACCCAGAGCAAAAGCTACACCGCAAGGTACCACAACCTTCTGTTTTCGGCTCAACGGTAGGGAAGACATGCATTTACCAGCACTCCTGGGAGGCGCTGGAAATGACGTCTATCCAAACGGACTTTCCGGGTTTAACTGGTCATTGACACCAACTTCAAGTGGCGATGAACCTTATGGAATCCTAGATGACGGGACTATCTTTGTAAAAAAAGAGTTCCTTTCAAAATGGGACCCGAATAAGGTTGAAATTAAGTCCGACCTCACTGGCTGGAGCCCTGTTCAAATGCGAGAAGAAGAAGTAAACGGAGAGCCGGCTTACGTGTATAAATAAGCCAAACCTCCAATTGCCTCAGTTGTAAAAAACTGAGGCTTTTTTTATATTTTCTCTTGACATAAACAAAAAAATTATGTACAATAATATGATTATTTAAAAAAATAATTTATTGAACATTAACAACAAAAAAAATATACAGTCATGAAAAAATTTGTAATTTTTATCATTCTGTTTTTGGGTTTTATTTACTCAAGCTCAGGACAATTCAAAGAAGAGGTAAATGTTTCACTCTTTGCTGGTGGTTATTTTGCTCAGCAAAACACTAACAATCAAGGAGGTTGGTACGGCATTTATGCCGAATACTTACCTTTTAAAACTTCAGACCATGTATCTTTTGGTTTTTCCTTTCTTTATTCAAAGTCTAGGTTTGAAAATAATACTCAAACCTACAGGTATGAAGGAAGTAGCAGTCAAATTGGTGCAGGTATTACTGTAGGGAAATACTGGGATTTTTTCTCTCTGCGACATTCAGCTTTTTTAGGCACAAATATTATGCTTAAAAAAACTGAAGATCAAGGAAGAGGGGATGGTCACAATGGATCTGTTTATGAAATGACTCAAGAGGACTATATAGTTTCTTTTGATCTCAATTTCAACCTTCTTAAAACATATGGGTATTCCCATAACATTTTTCCTAGAACCCAGTTTAAATTGGGTTGGCAAAAACCTTTAGCTTTCTATAAAGAAGACTATTGGAATGGGGATGAAATTCCGGAATCAGTTATTTGGGATAAAGCTGGCTTTAGTTCTGAAATAAAACTTAGTCTTATTGAAGCTGGTCTGTTTGAAAACCTAAGACAATACAAGGTTTTTCTGGGATATCAATATTTCCGGGGAGACAGAAGTCATTGGTTAATTACAGGTCCTGAAATGTCTTTTTTGAAAATGGAAAAAGATGACTGGCTTAGTATAAACCTGTTTGTTAAACAACGAATAGGAAATTTTGAGCCAAGCCTTAATGATACCCATTTTGGTGTCAATTTGGTATTTACTTTTACGAATTTAAATTAAGAAATTGTATAAACAAAAAGGAGGATTAATCATGAAAAAACAAGTATTTTGGATTGCACTGATTATATTAATTGGTGCCATACTTTTCCTGTTTTATTTCAACTTCTGTTCAACAGACAGAGTTGAGGTGGAAACAAGAGAAGTTCACACAGAAATCAGAGAAGCTGATTATCAGAGATTAAGGGACAGAATTGTAAGTCTGGAAAGAAAACTACTTGAGCTGGAAAATAAAATTAACCAGCACACAAGCGCTAAAACAACGACCACTAGGTCGGTGACTCAAGCTAAACCTGCACCCACTCCTGAGCCTAGGCCGGAACCAAAGACAGTAAGGGCTGATGATAAAAAAGCAGACCTGAGTCATTTACGTAACGTAAGTGGCGACATCATCTTCTGTGTTATGGCAAATAATGATGGTGGAATGCATTTTCCCCAATATGCCCTGGAAAGAGGAGCAACTTTTGAAGGAAACGTTCGATCCAATACTACCAGCGATGGAAACAACTGGGTCGTGCACCCAACAGAAACCATGCGTGGAGATTATGGAATCACTCATGATGGCACATTTTTTGTGTCTCATAGTGTAATTGATTCCCTAATTGACGTCCATAACCTTGCCATAAAGTCAGAATTTACTGGTTGGCAACCAAGAGACATGACAAGAGAAGGGAATTATTGGGTTTATAAAACCCGATGATCCTTCAAAAAATACACCCTCAGATTAAATTAAAATCTGAGGGTTTTTTAATATAAAAAACCCCTAAACTAAAAAAGTTTAGGGGTTATACTTTTTCACAAACTAACTTATAATTTGTAAAAAAATATATTGATAATAATCATCCCAGAAAATTGACTGGGACATATTATTATTTTCCTGATCTTCATATAAACCCCAGACCATTCTTACGGGGAAATCTTCTATATCGGAGATATGAAGCTTTCCCCAGTTAGGAAAATTTGGAACCGAACTTAAGGGTATTGGTGAATGCCACTGCTCATTGTGGTCAAGATATGACCACCAGGGATCACCTTGACTAAATGAGCCATCAAGATTTACATAAACTGTAACTGAATTGTCGTTGTTTATTGTAAACCTCAAGGCTGCTGATGGTCCCTGATCACCATTTTCACCGGGAATTGGCACAACTGGAATAATTTCTCCATCATCTTTTAGATGAAAAGAAATAAGGGTTGGTTCATCAACAGTCACAAAATTACTGTTTTTGAAGTTTCCCCATATTGGATCATCACCAACAAACCTCACCACTCCAAAAGAGTGATCACCGGGCGCTATTTCAATTTGAGTTTTAACCCAATGACCAACGCCTTCTGCGGGATGAAGTTCACCATTAGAAGACATTCGATAATTGGTATCAGCCGGATTTATCATTTGGTGATTATCCCAGGGAATATCTGTAATTGTGCCATACAGATAATAGTTTCCTGATACTCCATGCCAGGCATTTTTGTAGATACCGGCAGTAATCTTAAATTTATCACCACTTTCCTCTACATCAGTGATGTAAAACGGTGATTCAGGGTATCTAGGAAATAAATTTAAATAGGAGGTAACTTGATGTTCTTCTCCATTTAAACCTACTATAGTTAATGATATTGACTTCATATCATAACCGCCATAGAAATAAATGGGATTATCATCAAAGCTTTCCTCCTCATTCCAAAATTCCCATATAACATAATCTACAGACATATCAGTTTCATAACTAAATATGAACTGTTTGTTAGATTCAACCATGAAGATGGTTTCACCAGCTTCGGTTGTTGTGGTTTCAATTTCCTGACCTTCTTCAAGTGTAGCCACTTTAATTGCAACTTCACCATCACCAGGATCAAGATCGGGATCCATGTAATCTACCTTTTCGCAGGCAGAAAAAATGAAAAAGAAAAGAAAAATACTCAGAATTTTTTTCATGACTCAACAATTTTGGGTTAATATTTAAGTTTTTTAAAAGAACTAATATATTTAAATTAATAAACTTCTATATAAATTTAGGGTCTCTTTAGCAATTGCTAGAGATTCATAGTTTTCTTTTACACTGTTTTTTAACTTTTCTCCCATATTTTTTAATTTCTCCTTATCAGTATTTAAAATTTCTTTTAATTTATGTTCTAAACTGTTAATATTTTGACTTTTAAAGCTATAGGATAAGTTATTAGTAGTTTGCAAATTAGCCTCAATATCACTAACCAAACATGGTAGGGAATAACTCATGGCTTCAAGCAGGGAAATTGACAATCCTTCCATTTTTGAAGTTTGAGTGAATAAATAGGCATTAGCAAATAAATGTTTTAAATTATCTCCATTTTGGTTGTTAGTAAATATAATTCTATCATCACCAACTGCTAGACTTTCTAATTCTTGTTTATATTCACCCTCACCAACAATAACTAACTTTTTATCAGTCTCAATATTTTTAAAAGCTTCAATTAAATACTGAACTCCTTTTAATTTGATAATTCTAGAAACACTTAAAATATAGGAATCTTTTTCAAGGTTCCAATTTTTTAGTAAATCATTTCCAGGATATTCAGGAATTTCTACACCATTAGGTATTAAAATTGCTTCTTTGTTATATTTATTTTTAAAATATTCCTTAGTAATTGGGGTTAAAACTATCACCTTATCAGCCCACTTCGCCATAGACTTTTCACCCATTTTAAGCATTAATCTAGCAAAACGTCCCCATTTATCATTATCATAATCAAAGCTATGTAAAGTAGATATAACTTTAACTTTTGGTTTAAATAGTTTTACTATAAATATTAAAAGGGAAGGGCCAACACCATGAAAATGAACAATATCAACTTTTCTAAAACAAACATCAATAGTAGCTAAAAAGTTGTGCGTAATACTGGCTAAATTTTTAGTATTTATAAAAGGCTTAGAAATTATCTTAATTCCTTTAAACTCATTTTTACTATCTGGCCAATACTTTTTGCGATTGTATACTAAAATTTCTTGATCAAGCAATTTTAAACTAAGTGCCAATCTTTCGGCTTGCTTTTCAACCCCGCCATCTTTAGCCGGAATGCCTTTTTGTCCGATAAATGCAATTTTCATATAATTAAATTTAACATATAAACTTATCAATTTTTAACAATTATGTCAAGGCTTGCTGTTTTATTTTATTTATAATAAACTGAAAATACAAAGATAAAAATATTATGATTAAAATATTAGGTATAAAATTAGCAAGTATTGATAAACACAGTTTATTGAAAAAATTAGAAAAGATTCTAGAAAGAGAGAAAAAAATATACATTTGCACTCCAAATCCAGAAATAATTCTTAAATCTCATCAAGATGAGGAGCTATTTTATATTTTAAACCAAGCTGAATACAATTTAGCAGATGGTTTTGGTTTGCAAATTGCTGGTCGTTTAAGCAATCAAAGTTTTCCTCGAATTACTGGTGCTGATTTTAGTCTTGAACTTTTAAAATTAGCAGAAAAACAAGAAAAAAAAGTAATAATTGTAAATCATAAAAATGGTCGCTCAAGTATCAGTGATATTGAGAAAGCTTTAAAAAAATTAGTACCCAATCTAAATTTTTTAGTTATTAATTCTGATGTTAAAATTAATCTTGACAAAAACTCTGAAAAACAAATTGAAGAATATTCAGCTGATATTTTATTCTCTCTATTTGGCGCCCCTTGGCAAGAAAAGTTTATTTACCATAACTTAAATAAATTTACTAATCTAAAAATTGCCATTGGCGTGGGCGGAGCTTTTGATTTTTTAACTAAAAAAGCCAAACGAGCTTCAAAGTTAATCAGAAAAATTGGTCTGGAATGGTTGTGGCGATTAATACTTGAACCCAAGAGATTTAAAAGAATATTTAATGCCACAATTTTATTTATGGCTAAAGTAATTAATTGGCGCTTTATTCTCCCTCTTAAATATCGAAAAAATGTGGCTTGTTTGCTATATAGATTTAAAAACAAGGAAAAGGAAATACTGCTAGTTAAAAGAAGTGATCAAAAAAATCATTGGCAAGTTCCTCAAGGTGGTCTTGATGGTCAAAAAATTATTGAGGCCGGAAAAAGGGAACTAAGAGAAGAGGTTGGTACCAGCAATTTTACTGTTGAAAAAGTTTTTAAAAATGTATTTAAATATAAATTTAGAGATAATTTTTCTTCTGATAAAGAGAAAAATAAACATTATGATAAATTTGGCTACAAGGGCCAAAAACAAAATTTATTAATCGCTCGCTTTACTGGCAGTGATGAGGATATAAACATTAATTTTTGGGACCACACAAATTGGAAGTGGGTAAAGAAATCAGAGGTACTAAAGATTGTTCACCCAGTTAGAAGAAATGCTACTAAAAAATTTTTAGAAAAATTAAATAAATTAAAATATGAAAAAAATTAGATTACGTTTTGCGCCTTCACCAACCGGTTATGTTCACTTAGGTAGCCTAAGAACAGTCCTGTTTGACTATCTACTGGCTAAAAACTTAAATGGACAATTAATTCTTAGACTTGAAGATACAGATCAATCACGACAAATTCAAGGAGCTTTAGATAATTTACTGGAAGTTTGTAATTGGATAGGTTTGGAGTTTGATGAGGGTCCACATAAAGAAAACCAAAAATATGGTCCCTATATTCAAAGTCAAAGAACTGATGTTTACAAAAAACATGCTCAGAAATTAATTAAAAACAAATCTGCTTATTTTTGTTTTTGCACTAAGGAGAGATTAGAGGAGATGCGAAGCGAGCAAACTAAAAACAAACAAGCTCCAAAATATGACAAAAAATGTCGTTATTTAAGTAAAGAAGAAATAGATAAAAATTTACAAGCAAACAAAGCTTATGTAATTCGACAAAAAATGCCAACTGAAGGTGAGATTAAGGTTTATGATGAACTAAGAGGTGAGATTACTTTTAAAGCCAATGATCTAGAGGATCACATTTTAATGAAATCTGATGGAATGCCGACTTATCAATTAGCTAGTGTTGTTGACGATCATTTAATGGAAATTAGCCATGTTAGCCGAGGTGAAGAATGGATTCCATCACTACCTAAAAATGTTTTACTCTATCAAGCCTTTAGTTGGCATGTACCAAAGTTTATTCACTTTCCCTTAATACTAAACAAAGATGGAGGGAAGTTAAGTAAACGCCAAGGTGATGTTTTTGTTGAAGACTACAGAAACCAAGGTTATTTGCCTGAAGCTTTAATTAATTTTTGTGCACTTCTGGGTTGGCACCCTAAGGGAGACAATGAAATTTTTACATTAAGTCAATTAGAGAAAGAATTTTCATTAAATAGTTTAGGAATTAGTCCGGCAATTTTTGATATTGATAAACTTCAATATTTTAATGGTTATTATATTCGTCAAAAATCTGACGAAAATTTATATTTATTAACTAAACCTTTTTTAGTAAAAGCCAAACTTTTATCAGAAAATCCTAAGCAAGAAGAAAGGGAGAAATGTCTAAAATTAATGCCCATTGCTAAAGAGAGAATCAAAACTTTAAACGACCTACCATTTCTTTTTTCCTTCTTTTTTGAAGATATTGAATACGAAAAATCACTTCTTATTTGGAAAAACTTAAGTGAAAAAGAGGTGGCTGATAATTTAAAAGAATTATTAGAAATTATAGAAAAAATTGAAAATTGGCAACTAGAAAATCTTGAAAAAACCATCATTTCTTATTTAAAAGAAAATAACAAAAAAAATGGTGATTATCTTTGGCCACTTAGAGTAGCACTCTCAGGACAGAAATTTAGCCCCAGCCCCTTTGAAAATGCTTACATACTAGGCAAGCTGGCAAGTATAAAACGTATTAAAGACGCCATATCTTTATTGTCTTATTAAATTAAATTTGCTATAATATAAACAATGAAAAGTATAAATAAAATTACAATTTTATCAATCTTTTTTATCGCTTTTTTTGCGTTAATTTTTGTATTTGATTTTAAAAACCCAGTTAGCAGTCAAAGCGATGCCGCCATTAACGCAGAAATTGAACTTCTCAACCAGCAAATAGCTGAGCAAAAAAAACAAATTGATGATATTAATAAAAAGCGCCAAGAATATGAAGATTTAGTTAAACAAGCCCAAAGCAAAGCGGCTAGTTTAAGTAATCAATTAACTATTCTAAACTCAAGAATCTCTCAAGCAGAAATCGAAATTGAAAGTACTGAAAATGAAATTTCCAAAACCAATCTTCAAATTCAAAAATTAACCGCTGACAAAGCGGCTTTGGATAGAAAAATTGAGGACCAAAAAAACGCAATTACTCATTTACTTAGACTTTCATATCGGCAAAATCAAATAAATACTCTTGAAATCTTACTCCTTAATGACTCATTAACTGAATTTTTAAATCAAGTTAAATATTTAGACAATACTAACCAAGAAATTGCAAGAAGTGTAAAACAACTAAAAGAAAATCAAGAATTGTTAGTAAAAAATAAGGAAAGTTTAGAAGAAAGAAGAAGGGAATTAGCTAATCTAAAGGCAGAATTAATATCAAATAGAAATGCACTTGAATATGAAAAACAAAATAAAACCTTTATTTTAGAAGAAACTAGAGAAAATGAAAGTGAATATCAAAGTTTAATTGCTCAAGCTAAAAAAGAGCACCAACAAGCACAATCAGAAATTGATAGTTTAGAAGTTTCTGTTCGTCAAAAATTAGCTAATTTAAGTGATGATCCTCTAGAGGGTAGTGATAGCACAATTGCTTGGCCAGTACCAAAAAACGTTATTACTTCCCATTTTCACGATCCACGCTATCCATATCGACATGTAATTGGTGAACATTCTGGTATTGATATTAGAGCCGCTCAGGGAACTACCTTAAGATCTGCCGCTGACGGTTATGTAGCTAGGGTTAAATTTGATGGAACCAGCGCCTATGCCTATATAATGATAATTCACAACAATGGACTTTCCACAGTTTATGGTCACGTGTCAGCTGTAAGTGTTAAACCTGATCAGTTTGTTGTTCAAGGGCAAACTATTGGAAAAACTGGTGGTGCTCCTGGTAGCCCAGGAGCTGGAGCATTTTCTACTGGACCCCATCTTCATTTTGAAGTAAGAAAAAATGGACTACCGGTTAATCCACTTAATTATTTACCATAATTTTATGTCATTTGAGAAAAATTTTACTCACTAAAGATGATGGCAGTATAGAAAAAAACAAAAGAGTTAAAGCTAAAGGAAGTAAGGCTAAGAAAAAAGATTTTAGATTAAACTAGAGAAAGAGGGGGGAAATAAAATTTTTATCATCTTTAAACTTTTGACTAATGATATAATAATCCTTAATATCTAATTTTTTAGATATTTTTTTTAAAGAATATTTGTCATAATCTCCACCACTAATCTTTATTTCAAGACTTATTTTTTTATTCAGTATTAAATCAATTTCTTGACTATTTCGATAGTTGTAAAAAGATAAATCACCATAGGAACTTAGTTGATTAACAACAGCATTTTCCAATAACTGACCATTATTAACAGAAGAAATAATCTGTAATATTCCAGTATCACTAAAATAAATTTTCTTTCCTCCGGCCACAGACCGGTCTATACTTTTTGAATATTTTGGTAATAATTTAATAAAAAATATACCACTTAAAAACTCTAAATAAGCATAAACCTTAGGCCGGGAAACATTGAGCTCTGAAGCAATTTTAGTAATATCTAATTGAGAGCCTATCCTTGGAGCTAATAAAAGAATTAAATCCCTTAACTCCTTAACATCCTTATAGTCAGCTAATATTTTTAAATCTTTTTCAAAAAATGAAGAAAATATATTTTTTAATATTTGCTTTTTAGTTTCTATATCATCTGTTAAAACTACTTCAGGGAAACCGCCAAAGGACAGATAATCTTGATAATCTAATTTAAATTTTTCCGCCTCAAATTCATTTTGTGATTTTTGTATTTGACTTAAACCCGTTGATTTAGAATCAATAGTATCAATTTTATTATGCCAATATAAATATTCCTGAAAACTCAAAGGATTAAGTTGAAAAATAAACTTACGACCAGATAATGACTCGGGAAATAAATTTTTTAAATAAAAATTAGATGATCCAGTAAGAAAAAATTTAACTCTATAATTATCAATTAAATACTTAATTACCTTGGTAATTTCGGGATAATTTTGAATTTCATCAATAAAAATATATATGCGTTGTTTTTCCTTAGCTTTTGTTAATTTAAATAAAGTCTTATAAATATTATTATAATCTAACTCTTCAAACACTTTGGCATCAAGCGGGTTTTCTAAATCAAACCAAAATTTTGGTGACTTTATTTTTTGATAAATTTGCTTTAATAGTGTAGTTTTACCAACTTGCCTCATTCCAGTTATAATTAAAGCATTTTTATGTTCACTATATTTAATTATTTTCTTAAAAAGAATTCTTTTAAACATATTATTACATATTTACTCATATTTGTACAAATTTTATTACAAATTTACATAAAAGTCAAGTTAATCCGACAGAACAATATTAACGAGTGATGATTTTAAAAATGCCATTTTTACAAGAAAAAGATAATAAATTAGCGCGCTTTTAATTAATCATCATCCTTTAGAGGATGAAACTTTTCTTGCATTTTTTGAGCATAGAGATCGCTAGCATGAACATAGCGAGTAGTAGTATCTAAGGATTCATGACCCAATAGAACTTGAATTGCCGCTGGATTAGCTCCAGCTTCGGCTAAATAGGTGGCAAAACCATGTCTTAGTGAATGAGCTGAAACCGGAACATTTATATCTAAAAGCTCACGATATCGTTTAATTTTCGCCTGTAAGTAATTGGGCGATATTTTTTTATCTTTTTCTTTGCCTTTAGGAGAATTGAGTCCGCGATAGGGAATAAAAGCAAAGGGAGAGTCATCGTTGCGACTATCAAAATAGTTTTTTAAATGCTTAAGGGCTCTTGGGGTTAAATAGACAAAACGCTCTTTTTTACCTTTACCAACTACAAATATACGCCCACTTTTATCAATTTGATTAGTTTTTAAATTAATTAATTCTGAGATTCTAAGGCCAGTAGAGAAGAGAACTTCTAAAATTGCTCGATTTCTTAGAGCCACTCGCTTATCTTTTTCAGCTTTAGTTGGATATTCTATAAGTTTGACAATTTCATCAATTTCTGCTACTTGTGATTTTTTCTTAGCAGCTTTTATCATTTTAATAGCATCAGGTGTTAAAGGGGAATTGTAGTCCATGTCGGTTAGATATTTTAAATAACTCCTTAGAACTGATAGCATTCTATTAATTGAATATGGATTGAGTCTAACATGACCTAATTGCTTATTGGCAGTTTGTCGATCAATGGAGGATAGATTAGCTCTGAAGTTTAATATATCTTTTTTAGTTAATTTACTAAAACTTAATTTATTTTCTAATAAAAAATCTTCAAAGACTTTGAGGTCTCGTTCATAATTATAAATTGTTTTTGGGGAATAATTACTTACTTTTAAATTAAGTAAAAAATCATCAAAAAGGGGAAGATTGCTTGACATATGTTTATTATATTAAACTGAGTATAATAACCCTTATACTCCATTATATACTATTAACTAATAAATCGTCAAGCCAAGGATGCTTACCTCTGGTTGAAACATTAAAATAAGCTTCAAAAATAATAGAAATAATCCAATAACAATAAGGACAGCTATTATTATTGCTAAATAAAATAGAAATTTAAATGTTTGTTCCATATATTTTTTATTTATAATTTATAAAAGCTTTATCACCATAGCGAACATCAATATATTTAATGTCATCAATGTTAGTATCACTTTCTTGCTTTAAATTTAAGATAATAACATTAAGTTTTTCTAATTGCTTACTAAAATTTGCTCGCCGACTAAAAAACACTTCAGGTCCCTGTTTTAATGCTAAATTGATGTTATACACCTCAGTGTTTAATAGAATTTCAGAAAAGGAAAAATTTTCAAAGTCTTTGGCCATATCATATAATTCTATTACTTCATTGACATAATCTATATTTAATTGTATACAAGAATCTAAATCATCCTCACTTAAGGAGCCTTTTTTAATTATTGGATAATCTTTTAGATCTTGATTGTTAACTTCTAAGCTATTTATCGGACAAGACTCTATATCTCTAAATTGATAATTATTTTGATTTTTAAGTACATATATCGGTTCCCTTTCTTCTACTATAATATTTAAAGTTTTCGGGATTGTCTTTTTTACTCTAATATTAGATAAATCTAGACGTAAAAACATTTCTTCTTTTAATTGATCTTTAGAAAAAAACCATAAATTATCACCGCTTATATTAAAAATACTGGTTTTTTGGCATTGTTGCCATACAAGATCTTCAATTAAATAATCTGCGGTTCTGTCGTTACCTTTAACATTTATGTTTTTTATGGTAAATAGTGGTGAGTAAAATAAAACGTAGAATAATAAAGCTAAAATTGTTAAACTAGCTAGAAAATAAAGAATTTTCTTTTTTCTTTTTTTGTTTCTTTTTTGTTTAAAAAATGGATTCTTTAAACTTCTTTTTTGATAATCTTTTTTGGGCATAATTACTTTAATTCTCTCCTTATATTACTTCTAAAACGAGTCAGAGTTTCATAAATTATTGTTTGACTTAATTTTGAAAGCTTGTCCATAGAATTTGCATCTTCTTTGTTTTCTGAAACAATAATTACTTCATCGCCAAGCTCTACTTTTTGGTCACCAATAATTTGCCAAGAAGAAAGATTCATAGAAACTCGACCAACTAACTCTATATCTACAAGTCCTTGCTTGGTTTTAACCTTAGCTTTTAATTTTGTATTAGCTAACAACCAGCTTAAACCTTCAAAATAACCAAAGGGGATACTTATAATTTGACTATTATCTTTAGTAATTTGATAGGTGGCATTATAGGAAACTATTTCACCAGCTTTTAAGTTATACGAGGAAATAACCTTACTAACAACACGCATAGCTGGTTTTAAATTTTTATACGCTAAATTAAAATTTGATGAGTTTGGTAAAAATACATGGTGTCCATAAAAACATAAACCAACGCGATAGGCATTTAAACGATCATCATTTAAGGTAAATAAACTAGCACTATTTCCTAAATGAACTAAACTAGGCTTGTAACCAGCTTTTTTTAATTTATCCAAAGCATTGAAAAAATTATCAGATTGTTTTTGATTTAATTCCTTATCTGATTCAGCTGATGCTAAGTGAGAGCAAAAACCTACAACTTCTAGCTTTTTTAAATACTTTTCTGCGTTTTTTAAAAACTGATCTATGTCTTTAATTCCCTCTCTATTCATGCCGGAATTAAAAAACAAATGAATTTTAAATTTTTTTCTAAAACTAGCTAAAAATTTTAATGTTTCAAGATTATAGACTACAATTTCCGTGTCTTTTGGAGATATATAGCGATAAGCTTCTTTAGACATTTCTCCAATTAACAAAATCTTGCCTTTAAAATAATCTCTTACAATTTGGCTTTCTGGAAAGGAGTCAACCGCAATTCTTTTAAGCTTAGTTTTATTTAATATCTTAGCTACCTCTTTTAATCCATGGCCGTAAGCATTAGCTTTTAGAACTGGAATAATTTCTGCCTGCTTTTTAAGTGATTGCAGGTAGTTTAAATTAGATAACAAGTTGTCAGAAAATATTTCAATGCGATTTAAAGTTGGATATTTAGGCTTTATTATATTTTTTATTTTTTCACTAATTAACATAAATTATTCAATAACAGTTCCCTGTCCCTGATTGATAAAATCAGACTGTAAATTAGTATCTAAGTTTGGTAGTGAGCCACTTTTTTCTTGGTAACATACACTATCTTTGTAACGATATCTTAAATTCTCAATTATATTTAAAACTTGTCCAGTATGTTGTTTATCCGGTATAATTTCAATCTCAAATCCCGCTCGATATGTACCACCTGATTTATCAATAGATGGTACCTGCCATATAAGTTGATTATTGTCTGGATTGTAAGAATAATTACCGGCAAGTAATGATTTTTTCTCACCCAAGCTAGCATAATGAGGTAATTGTCCGCTGAACACAAAATCACTTAAATCATTGCCAAGGTTGTCAATTTGAAAGAAAACCCAATATGAGGTTGGAATTGAAACAATTGGTGGAATCGGGCCAATACCAAGCTGATCGCCTCTTATGCTGTGATAATAGGCGCTTGAGGTGACATTAGTGTCTGATAGGAAGCGTACATTATCTAAACTATATTCTTGACTAAATTCTTCATCTAAAAAATTAATATCAATTAAGGCTCGCCAAGCACAATGTCTAAGTAATGGGTCAGCTGGATTAGAAAAATATGCTCTAAGAACAATCTCTTCATCACTGAATCCATCTATATTTTCAATAACTAAATCACGGCCATTTATTTCAACATTTTCAGGCAAACTATCAGATTCCAGTCTACTTAAATTAAAACCTGAAGTTATGGTTTCAAGTGATACTACTATTTCATCAATTTCATCTTCACTAGTATTTTTATAATTTAAATTAAGGGTTTTAAAAGAGTTTTTTTCAATTGCAAGTGATGAGAGAGAAAATTCAATTTCCAGTGGATCATTTATTTCAACTGGCTCGTCAGGTTCCTGAGGTGATTTAATTTCCGAATCAGAAATTGATGGTTGATATAAATTGAAAGTGAAAATAAATACAATGAAAAGTAAAATTATAACCGATAAACTTATATCTAAAATAAAATGCAAGCGACGTCGTTTTTTTCTCTTTTTTATAATTTTGAAAATGTTAAAAATCATATTTTAAAAATTAATAATGTTTTATACCCACAAAAATTTCGGCCTTTCCATTTCCAGTTGAATCAAAAACCGATACATTTATACCTTTTAAATAATCATCAATTGCTAAAAAATTATTTATAGTCTCACCCTTATCATTGAAAACTTTAACTTCAGCTTTGCTTCCCGGACCAGAACCAGAAATTATTTCATATTTATTATTTAAATTTGTATCAGCACTAGCTACATTTACACCACCTCGAAAATTTTTATCATAAGCAAAAAAGGTGCTCAATTCCCTGCCTCTATAATCAAAAATTCTGATGTGAGGACCACCGCCAGGGCCAGCGCCGGTTATAATTTCATATTTTCCATTTCCATTGGTATCACCAACAGCCACATCTATTCCCCCACGAAAATTTTTATCATAAGCAAAAAAAGTTGAAACACAATCACCTTGTAAATTATAGACTCGAACTTGTGGACCACCGCCAGGGCCGGCGCCAACAATAATTTCTTTTTGACCATTGCCATTTAAATCAGCTGCCGCGATAGATATTTTTCCTTTAAACCCATGATGAAAAGGTGAAAAACTTAAAATCTCTAAGCTGTTTTGATAAACTTTAACTTCACCATCATAGGAAACAATTTGTTCTCTTGAATTATTGCCATTTAAATCATGTAAAAGTATTTGACTAGATCCAGAAAAACCTTGTAGATAAGCAAAAAAACCACTTCTAGCTAACTTACCCGCACTATCAAAAACTCTTAAAAATTCACCATTAGTAAAGGAACTATCATTTACAATATTCATCTCTTTTAAAAGTATTATCGCATCTCTGGCCTCAATTTCTAACCAATTAATTTTTTCTCCACTATTTATTTGCTCATCTTGAGTACCGGATATTTTTTCTAAAACTTCATTTTCAAAAACAATTCGCTGTTTTTCTTGACTAGAGTTAACTATTACCACCCCGTTTTCAAAATCTCTTCGCCACAATCCAGCTTCAATGTTATTGTTATCTTTTAATAAATTAAATGGTGGTGATATAGACTTACCTAAATAAACCTCATACTCATCATACCACCAGGTTTGAGTATGATTGCTTACATCATAGTCAAAACTATAATAACCATCACCTAAAAGCGCGCTACCAAGACCAAAACGAAACTTTTGATAATCTTCTCTATCTTTATGGTATTTATTAATTACTGTTAGTGACGGTTTGCGCGTATAGTTTGGTAATTTAAGATATGTGTTTATAGAGCCTTCCCAAGTACCTCCACTTTCCCAATATGAAGGAAAACCTTCAAGCATCATACCGTGAAGATGGGGTAAATATGGATGGTAAACTCTACCATTGCCAACAATAACAAAATCATCTCCAGTTAAATCTCTGGTTCTTTGAAGAATTTTTTTAAAACCACCGGACCACAAATCATCAACGTGATTTGAATTGGAGTTTCTTCGATTATTGTTAATATCAATATTTCTATCTACCCAACTAACATCACCCCAAGTATTGTCATAGAAAACTCCATCCCAAAGACCAGTTGATTGAATATTTTCCATTACAAACTGTGGTAAATAATCATTAAATCTTTCCTCCTTTTCATTCAATCCCGCTCCATCACTAACATTTAACATAGAGGTGTTGGGCCAATAAACTATTTTTTTGCCCTCTTTATCTCTTAACCACCAAGAATCATCAATATTTCTGTATAACTCTTGTCTTAAAATTGCATTCGGGTAACTATAGACATCATCAATTATTTCCTGGGCAGTAATATAGGCTAGAATTACTACATCAGGATTAATTTCGCGAATTCTTTTTATTTTATCAGGACTATTGATTGATAATTCCATGTCCAAAATCAATAGATCCCAATTAGCTAACTTTTCAGCTTCCTTGTCATTTATATCCCACTTTAGGAAATAGTTTGCTATTTTTGGGTAGCTTGATTTTTTTTCAATAGCAAACGCTTGTGAAGCAGAGAAAAAACTAGCAATAAAAATGATTGTAAAAATTAAATACTTAAACTTCATTTTAATTAACTTCTCTTTTTTATATAATTTAATCCAGATGGTAAATATTTCTTTAAAACTTCCGGGATTTTAACTGAACCATCGACTTGTTGATTTTGCTCTAATATAGCTGGCAGTAATCGACTAGTAGCTAGACCAGAAGCATTTAAGGTGTGAACATAAACATTATTTTTCTTTTCATCTTTATAGCGAATTTTCCCTCTTCTGGCTTGATAATCTAAAGCATTGGAAACACTACTTACTTCTTTATAAGCATTCATAGAAGGTAACCAAACCTCTAAATCATAAGTTTTAGCCATAGCCGCACTACAATCTTTAGCAGCAAGTTTTGATACCTGATAATGCAAATCAAGCCCTTTGGTTAATTGTTTAGATATTGCTAAAAGTTCATCAAACATTTCCCAAGATTTTTCCGCTTGAGAGATAATAAATAACTCAACTTTATTGAATTGATGACCACGAATCATTCCCCGCTCTTCTTGGCGATAACTACCGGCTTCACGACGAAAACAAGGAGAATAAGCAAAGTATTTAAGCGGTAATTCATTTAATTTCAATATTTCATCTCGATGATAATTACCTAACATCATTTCACTGGTTGCATTTAAACAAGTTTCATCTTGAGTCCAAAAAAGATCATCACCAAACTTTGGTAAATGTCCGGAAATATAGGCTGAATCTTTATTTAAAAGAAAAGGAGGAATTAAAAATTGATAAGCATTTTTAACATGAAAATCAATAAAATAGGAAAGCAGTGCCCATTCAAGCTGTGCTCCGAGTCCTTTATAGCACCAAAAACCAGAACCTGACATTTTAGCTGCTCTTTTATAATCAATTATATCAAGCGAAGTTGCCAGCTCTACATGATCTTTAAATTTAAAGGAAAATTCCGTCTTTTTTTTATAGCTATAGATAACTTGATTATTTTCTTTTCCACCAGCTACAACCTCATCATCGGGAATATTTGGTAACTGTGCCAATGACTCTTCTAAATTCTTCTCAGTTTCATTTAATGAGGCTTCAAGTTCTTTTATTTTTGCACTCAAGTCTTTTATGCTTTTAATTTCTTTTTGAGATGGCTTTTTTTTGGATAATTTATTTTTTTGAGTTTTAAAATCTTGTAAATTTTCAATAAATTTTCGTCTTTTTTCATCAAGAGATAATATATGATCAAGATTTAAGGTTTTAGGATCCATTCTCTTTAAAAGAGCTGATCTGACGTAACTTAAGTTTTCTTTAATGTATTTAATATCTAACATATTTTTAAATTAAGAGGCGATTTGCCCACCAAATGTTTTTATTATATTATCAGCTGAACTTTTTTGTTCACTACTTTCTTCAACTTCCTCCTCCTCTTTTCTTTCCTCTTTTTTGTCATCTTCTAAAATTTCCATATCTTCATTTAATATAGGATTAATTTTAACTGTTGAAGCAAAAACTTCACTTAATGTTTTTTCAATAATTGGCTTGACACTATTATTTTGTGCCCGGTCTTGATGAAATCGATATTTAAATTCTAAACTTAGTTCTCCATTATTTAAATTACCTGGTTTACAATTCTGTAGTATAAATGATAAGGAATGGTTATATTTTTTAATTTTTACCAAAAACTCTGGCCATAATTCTTTAACTTTTTGACAATCAATATTAGCTACACTGGCAGAAACATTTTTTTCTTTCTTTTCTTCAGGTTCTTCATTTTTTGCTTGAGAAGAACTTTCTGAGCTTTTATTTGGTGTTTGATCAATTGAGTCTTCATTTTTTTGCCAGTAATTTTTACTTAAACACCAATCAATAATTACTAACTCCAGTGGCAGTTGTGGTAAAAGATAATTTTTTTCTTGGTTGGCTTTTAGGACTTTACTTAAAATATTTAAAGCTATATCCGGACTACTTTCTTTTTGTAATTGATTAATTTTTAGTTCAATTTCTTCACCAAAATCAAGTCCTAGTTTTTCCGCCAATCCAACTTGAGCGAAATTAAGTAGCAGTTTTCTTAAAATTAATATTACCTCATCAATAAAGCTCTTTAAATCAACTCCTTCCTCACTTAAATGATTAATTATCTCTAAAGCTTTACCAGTTTCTTTGCTGTTTAAAACTATTAGAAAGTCTATGGCTTCATTGAAGCGACTGCGAGGCAAGACTAACTCAGCGGTTTCAACATCAATTTTTTTCTCATCTAAGCTTATAATTTGACCTAAAAGACTTTCTGCATCTCTTAGATGTCCAGCACTTTCTTTAGCAATTGATTGAAGTACTTTTTTATCAACTTCAACCTTTTCTTGATCACAGATCATTTCCAATTTTTTAACAATATCGGAATTATTAATCTTTTTAAAATCAAAGCGTTGACAACGAGATATAATTGTACCTGGAACTTTATGAATTTCAGTAGTGCAAAGTATGAAAATTACATATTGTGGCGGTTCTTCAATAATTTTAAGCAAAGCATTAAAAGCAGAAATTGACAGCATGTGAACTTCATCGATTATAAATACTTTAAACTTAGCTTGACTGGGATTAACTCGAGCAAAAGAAATTATATTTTCTCGCACATTATCAACACCAGTGTTGGAAGCAGCATCAATTTCTACAACTTCCAAATTCTTTCCTTCCTTAATACTAATACAAGCCTCACATTTACCACAAGGCTCACACTGACCTTCTTTTCTGTTGAGACAATTTACAGCTTTAGCTAAAATTCTAGCCATTGTAGTTTTTCCCACTGCCCGAGGTCCGGAAAATAAATATGCTTGACTAATAGCTTCACTGGCTACCTCATTTTGCAAACTGACTTTAATATGATTTTGTCCTAATATATCGGAAAATTTTTCAGGCCGATAATTTCTATATAAAGTTGACATAAATAAATTTTAATCTTTTAATCTTATAATAATATAAACTAAAGGTCAATTAATTAAACACCAGTTCTTTGACTAATTTCTGATTCAATAAGTGATTTATCTTTACCAAACTTTAGCCGACTGAGATTTTTAATCTTTTCCGCTAATTCTAAGTTTTCTCTTCCCGGTAAAGGATATTTAGTTTTCATGGAAAATGGTCTAAGAGCAGCATTATCTACTAATAGTTTAGTATAGCAAGTAAACTTATCAATATTGACTAAATCAAACTCATTAAATGTTGGAGCAAATTCTTTTACTAAATACTCTGCATCTTCTGAGCCAATTTTAAAACTAAGCATGGTGCCAACATTGCCAAAAACGGCATCTTTTATTTGCGTATCATTATTTTTACTTAACTGACCAATATATTGATGAGCAATAATTAAATTAAGAGCATATTTTCTTGCTTCTGATAATATTTGACAAATTGAGTCAGTGGTGAAATTTTGAAACTCATCAATATATAAATAAAAATCTTTTCTATCATCACCTTTCATGTCCGCTCGCGAAAGTGAGGCCATAAGAATTTTACCAACTATAATCATACCTAACAAATAAGCATTCATTTCCCCGACCATACCTTTAGTTAACTTAACCAAGAGTATCTTTTGATTATCCATGACATCTCTGAAATTAAAAGAACTATTTTGTTGGCCAATTATTGGTCGCATAATGTCATTGGATATAAAACTAGTTAACTTAGAGGTTATATAAGGAACAATATTGGCTAAAGCTGCTTCTCCACCGGCTTTTTCCGCTTCTTTTTTCCAAAAATCTGCCACAGTTTTATTTTTACATCTGGATAATTTTAATTTTCGAAATTCTTCATCGGCTAACACTTTAGGAACCTCCATTAAAGTCGAACCACTGGCTGGGTCTTCCATAATTAAAAGAAGTGCATTTCTCATATATTGTTCAAACATTGGTCCACCAGTAGATTTTAAATCATACAATTTATCAAAAATATTAATCATTTCATTGATTACAAAACTTTTTTGCTCTGGATAACGATCATCATATTCTAGTAAATTTAAAGCCATAGGCCGCTCAGTATCTCCAGGAGCAAATAATACTACATCTTCAGCTCGAGAGGCAGGTATTCTTGAAATTATATCATCAATTAAATCACCGTGAGGGTCAATTACACACACTCCCTCCCCATTTTGAATATCTTGAATTGCCATTCCCGCTTGTAATACTGATTTACCTACACCTGATTTACCAACAATATATGTGTGACGACGTCTATCGGCTTTTTTCATCCTAATTTCTTTATTTTCTCCGCGATAAAAATTTTCCCCCAACAAAATACCCTCAGATGGTACCTCATTGGGAGCAGAGGCACTTTTAGCTGACAACCAAACAATATTAGGAGTTTCTGTAAATTTGAGTGGAAAGTGATAAATACTGACTAATTCTTCAGTATTTAATATAAATGAATTTTCTTCATCAAAGCGTCTAAATATAAAATTTTGGATATTCTTTTTTTGGTTTCTAAGTTGGGCTCGCGAGAAACTATTTCCATATGTATAGTTATTGTATTCTGTAAAAGCATTAGCTAAGTTTTCTAAATATGTTTTAGATTGTACTTTTGTTTTAGTGCTTGCAATTAAACGAATATTAACGTCTAAACCAGCCTTCATATTTTTTTCTTCCATTGATTTAACAATTTCTTCCTCTACCGACGTTAAAGTCTTTGTTTCCATATTATTGGGATCTTGTTTTTTACTAGAAAATGCTGAAACAATTTCTGAAAAAATATTATCACTATTTAAACCTTTACTTATCGACTTTTTTTCCTGGATTTTTCTTACCACTCTTTTAATTTTTCCATGCCATGGATAATATGCACTGCGAACTACATATTGAATAGCTAAACTTTCATCAGCTTTTAATTTAGAAATAACATTAATTATAGAATTCAAAGGATCAACATCCATATGCCGATATGTCTTAAGTGGAAAAATAAATTTCTTTTGGGTTTTTAAAACTGCGGAAAGAATTTGCCCGTCCGGTGTAAAAACATTATAATCTTCTACCTCTTCTATACTAGCCTCAGGATAATGAGCATGAATTTGTTGTTCTATGTATCGACTCATTGCCACTGGAACTGCAACATAAAAAGCAATTCTGCCTTTGCTGGCCACAATTTCAAAAGAAAAATGATCATTTCTACCAGTTAAAAATACAGAAAAACCTCTTTGAGCTTTTAAACCCCCAATACTGGAAAATATAGTTTCTCCACGAGAAATTTCTTCTTTTATAGCTTCAGCTGAACTGGAATTATTATCTTCATCACTTTTTTCCTTTGGTAGTTTGATTAAAAAAGTTTGGTGATCAAAGTAATTGCTTTTAGTGATTAATTTTCTTAAAAATTCTCGTCTAAAAATAAAAAGAGGTAGTAGTATTAATAAAAATAAAAAAACAAAAATTAACCATGGTTCTGGCCAGGTAATTGAAATATTTATAAAATTACTAGATTCAGTTAACATAATTTAGTATTTTTTAAGTTTTATAATTTTATCGGCTTTAATTTTAGCTTCCTTTTCTAAAAAATATTTATTTACTTGTGGAATCAGCGACAACCACTTTTTTATTAAAACAACAACCTTTCCAATACTAACTTTAGTTTTAGTAAGTAATTGATTTATTTTATCTCTAGTTTCTTCACCCTTATTTTTAAATTCTTCTTGTTTTTCTGCAGATAAAGTTAAAAAAATATCATTTAAACCATGTGATAATATAGTATCAATTTGCTTGCTTCTTTCTTGATCTTCTGATTTTATCTCTTTATCACTAGTTTTACTAACTTCATCATTGATATTTTTATCATCAGCTTCATCTTTTTTTTCTTGAGTTTTTTCATGCTTTTTTTCTATCGCAGATTTTTCCCTATCTTCTTCTGGTTTTTCTGGAGCCTTTTCCGGCTGAGGTATTTTTTCTAAATTTTTTTCTGGATCCATATTTTTAATCTATTAATATTGCTAAGACCGGACAAGAACTAGCGGCGTTTTCTGCACACTCGTGATCTTTTTGTGATATTACTTTTGAGATATTTTCATCATTCATTTCAAAAGTATCGCCACACATATTGGCACATAAACCACAGCCAATGCACTTGTTTTCATCAACTTTTATCATATTTTTTAAAACCTAGAAAACCAGCAAATTTATTGATGCTTAACTAGATTATCCTAATTAATTTTTTTATTATTTATTTTTATTATAGCATAAATTAATTGATTTAAACAAATAAAAAAACAATTGACATAAAATTAATCTTTTGCTATATTTATTTTATATAAAATATTATAAAATAACACTTACAAGACTAATTTAGTCTTTATTTAGTTAATAATTATATGGCAAAAAAGAAAGCTGGTGGCTCCACCGCCTTGGGTCGAGATTCCCAAAGTAAACGACTAGGCGTAAAAAAATCTGATGGACAAATTGTTAAATCAGGTAATATTATAATCAGACAAAGAGGTAATAAATACTACCCGGGTTTAAATGTCTCTCAAGGAAAAGATGATACACTATTTGCTACTGCAAATGGTTTAGTTAAATTTAAATCTAAGAAAAAAAAGAATTTTGACGGCAACTTAAGAAAAATAAAATTAGTTGAAGTCGCTGATAAATAAATTTTTACTACAAAAAAATACGCCAACTACAATTGGCGTATTTTTTATTTACAATAAATTTACTTATTTTTTCTACAAACTGATACAAACTTCACAAATAAAGGGTGTGGAGTTAAAGGGCGAGAAATATATTCAGGATGAAACTGGACACCAACAAAAAATGGATGATCTTTTATTTCTATAGCCTCTACGATTAAATCGTCTGGTGAAGTACCAGAAATTACTAAACCATTTTTTTCTAGTATTTCTCTATAATAATTATTAAATTCATAGCGATGGCGATGTCTTTCACTGATTATATTTGCCTCTTGAAATTTCTCATAAGCTTTTTTAAGTATAGTGCCCTTTTTTAATTTACAATCCCAAGCACCCAACCTAATTGTACCTCCATAACCTTTATCAGCAATTAATTTTGCTTGTTCGGGCATAATATGAATAACTGGATGTTTAGTATTAGCTTCTATTTCTTGAGAGTTTGCCTCCTTTAGATTAGCTACATGGCGAGCAAATTCAATTACTGCCATTTGCATACCATAACATAAACCAAAATAAGGGATATTGTTTTCTCGACAATATTTTATAGCTCTAATTTTACCTTCAGAGCCACGTTTCCCCCAACCTTGAGGAACTACGACCCCATCCATTTTTTTTAATTGTTCTATTCCATTATTTTCAATATCTTCAGTGTTTATCCAATGAAGTTTAATCTTTGTATGATTATGTGCTCCTGCATGTTTTAAAGCTTCAATGACTGAAATATAGGAATCAGACAATGAATAATGACCGGTTTTGAAATATTTCCCAACTATACCAACATTAATTGTTTCTTTGGGGCTTTTAACGGCAGAAGCCATTTTTCTCCATTGTTTGTTGTCTAAATCTTTTTTAGGTTTTTCTAAATTCAAAGCCGACATAACACCCTTATCAAAATTTTCTTTTTCAAAATTTAAAGGAATATCATAAATTGAATCAACATCAGGAGCGGCTATTACATTTTCTATAGGAATATTACAATTGACGGAAATTTTTTCTTTACGAGCATTGTCAATAGGTCGATCACTACGAGCGACAATGAAATCAGGTTGGACACCAGCTGTGTTTAAACTTTTAACCGCATGTTGAGTAGGCTTAGTTTTCATTTCTCCAATTTTATTGGGTACAGGTAAATATGAGACCATAACAAACAAAACATCTTTAGGATGAAATAATTTTAAAACTCTAGCTGCTTCTAAAAAAATTAAATTTTCATATTCACCAACTGTGCCACCAATTTCAATAATCATAACCTCAGATTGAGTTTTATCTACAGCCTTTTTAATTCTATCTCGAATTTCCATGGGAATATGTGGAACTACTTGCACACATTTTCCTCGATATCCAAGTCGCCTTTCTCTTTCAATAACTGATTGATATATTCGACCAGTGGTCATGTAATTTTCTTTATAAATATCAGTATTTAAAAATCTTTCATAATTACCAATATCTTGGTCCGTTTCATCGCCATCAGCAGTTACAAATACTTCACCATGTTCAATTGGATTCATGGTACCAGCATCAATATTTACATAAGGATCCATTTTAATGGCACTGACTCTATAGCCATGATTTTGTAAAATTTGACCAATTGAAGCAGCGGTAACACCTTTACCTACTCCTGACATTACACCACCCACCACAAAGATGTATTTTACATTTTTGTCTTTCATTTTTTCATGTATTGACATATTTTAAATTAAGTTTTATAAATTTAGTATACCAGTTCTTTAACCAAAAAATTCTTTTTTATGAAAACTATTCTTGTAAAAACCGAGATTAACCAAAATTATTCTCAGAAAATCTTTGTTCGCTATCGTTTGTATGCTATCAAAGAAAATTATCTTGATCACTTAGCTTCTGAGAAAAATTTACCAGACATTATTCGCGAGTTAATTTCTTTAGATAATCCGGAGGTTTGTCTAGAACTCAATGAACTAAATGAATCAGATAAAAATCTTGTTCATTCAAATCAGATTAAAATTAAAGAATTAGATAATAAGGAAAAAAATCGTTTCTTTAATTATACAAAAAAACCAACTAAAGGTGCCTAGCACCTTTTTTATTTATCTAAAATAATCTCTAAGGCTTTGTCCATTTGCGGATCTCTTTCTTCTTCGTAGTCTTCTAAAGTCATTTCAAGTTCAACATCTGGTTCAACTCCTTTTTCGTTAATATAATCACCTTGTGGAGTATACCAAGTAGCAACAGTCACTTTTAAAGATGAGCCATCAAGCAGTGGTTTTAAATTTTGCACTGAGCCCTTACCAAAAGTTTGCTCACCAACAACAGTAGCTAATTTGTAATCACGCAAAGCTCCAGCTACAATCTCTGATCCGGAAGCTGAACCTTGATTTACCAAAACTACTGTTTCTATACCTTTTAACCTAGCTAAACCTTGAGCAAAATACTCCTTTCTTTTTCCATCACTCATTTCCTCAATCAATACCGGTCCTTCAACAATCCACTCACTGGCCACATCAATAGCAGTGTCTAGATAACCTCCGGGATTATTGCGTAAATCTAAAATTATACCTTCAGGATCATTATTTAAAATTTCTAAAACAGCTTCATTAAATAGCGAGATTGTATCTTCATGAAAATTTGATATCTCGATTAAATAAATGCCATTATCTTTTTTCTCCCAAGATACACTTTCAATTACAATAGTTCCTCTGGTAACACTAACATCAAAAGGTTTGTCTTCTCCTTCGCGAATAATTGTTAATACCACCTCTGTGTCTTTGTCACCTCTAATTTTTCTAACTGCTTCATTTAAACTCATATTAACTGTCGAAACACCATCGATGGAATAAATTTTATCTCCGGAGCGAAGTCCGGCTTTATCAGCCGGCATACCAGATAATGGAGCAATTATAGTTACCATATCATCTCTAATACCAACCTCAGCTCCAATACCTTCAAAACTACCGGAAAGGTCATCCATAAACTCTTTTACATCTTGAGGATCTAAAAAAGTAGTATAGGGATCATCTAAAGACTCGGTCATACCTTTAAGAGATCCATAGAACATATCTTTTTCATCAATTGCATTTCTATCCACGTGTTCATTTTTTATAGTATTCCAAGTTTGCCAATACAGATCAGAATTAAACTCTTCAGCATGCTCACCGTTTGCATTAAGATGAGTAAATAAACTTCCTTCTGCTGAATTAAAATTATGCACAGCTAATAAATAACCAAAGGAAAAAGAAACTGCTAAAACTAAAATTAAAGGAAAAATTCTACTTTTCCATGTTTTTTTGGAATTTTTTTCTTCTTTATCTTTTTTAATTAAACTATAGTTCATATAAATTTATTTATTTTCTTAGAATTTTAAACTGATTTTGAGAAATATCTATTAAGCTTGAAGCTTTAGAATTTCTTGATTTATTTGAATCAATTACTAAATCAGGTTTATATTTTTTATTTTTAAATACTTCTTCTACTTTAGCAATCGCAATTGGATCTTGTCCACTAAAATTAAAACTGGTGGAAACCAAGGGTTCCCCCAGTCTCTTTATTATTTTAATAAAAAAATCGTTTTTGGGCAAACGCATAGCCAGACTTCCTCTTTTTTCTAAATTTTTATTTAATTTATTTTTACTTTTTAAAATAAAACTAATTGCTTTTTTAGATTGTCTAAATTCAGAAATTTTTTGCCTTTGCCATTGATTAATATAGCTATATTTAGAGGCCATAGCAAGGCTGGAAACTAAAAGAATATATGACTTAGATAAATTTCTTCTTTTAATTTTGCCTATCTTTTCAATCGCTTTTTGACTAGATGATAGACATGAATAGCCGTAGATAGTATCAGTTTTAATTACAATCACTTTTTGCTTTTTTAAAAAACTAATTATTTTTTTAATTTCCTCATTATTTAAATCCTTTAAATTTTTTTTAACAATCTCCATATTTACTGAGTTTCCATTATTGACTCTACCGCCTTAATCGCTTCAGGCAGAATTGGTAAAAGTATTTGAATAAACCATAGAAGATATGGAACTAGCATTGAAGTCTCCATTTGGCTAGAAAATAAGCCATCTAAGAAAGCATATTGATTTATTACATAAACAATTACACCCAAAAACAAAGCACCTTCTAAAAATCCCAAAACTCCTCCAAGTAATCTGTTGATCAATTTGGTAAAAGGTATAATTGAGATAAATTTAAATAATTTCTCTAAATATACAAAAATCCAATCAATTATTCTAGTGGCAACAACAAAAAGAACAATAAAGGATAACACCTTTCCCACCCCTTCACCTAGAGAAACATAATTCAAGGACCAATTATAAAAAGGTATATAGTAATAGCTAGCAATAATTGCTCCAATCACTAAGCCCAATATTCTACCAAGTAACCTAATTAAACCCTTAGCCAAGCCATTGAAAACAAAACCGGCTAAAAATAATATTAATACTAAATCAAACCAAGTAATGATCATATGTTTTATTTAAATTTAATTTAACTTAGGAAAAATTGGGGCTATCTTTTTAATCTTTTCCTTTTTTAAACCTTTTAATATAACTTCACTAGATTGAGGGATAAAAATAGAAGACAGATAAACTGCTTGATAAAATTGAGAAACCAAATCTTTCAAAACTTTCTCAATTTCTTGTTTATCGTTCATTTTCCAGGGAGCTGATTTAGTTAAACCCTCATCGCAAAAACGTAGCTTTTGCCAGACAACTTGCAGGGCTTCACCTAATTTATAGTCTGACATTTTTTGGTAAAATTCATCAAAAAACAAATTATCAGGTTTTTTAAAGTCATCTTCTATTTCAACCTCAATATTATTTTTCTCAATTAAATTACTAATTCGTGAAGCAAAGTTTCCCAGTACATTGGCTAAATCTGCTTGATATTTAAGTTTAAGGTTAGATTCAGAAAAATCACCATCATAATAAGTGGAAATATCAGTTAATAAATAATAGCGAAGAGCGTCACTGCCAAACTTATCAACCATTTCAAAGGGATCAACAGTGTTTCCCTCACTTTTGCTAATCTTTTTTCCATCAGCAGTTAGAAAACCAAAAACTAAAATCTGTTTAGGTGGCTTTAAATCTGCTGACATAAGCATGGCCGGCCACATAGCGCTTTGTTGACGGAGATTGTCTTTTCCGCAAACCTGAAGGCCGGGCCAAAAGTCATTAAAGTTTTTCTCATCATCTGGCCAATCAAGTGTAGAGATATAGTTAATTAAAGCGTCAAACCAGACATACATTACCTGCTCGCTATCTCCGGGAACTTCTATGCCATTGGGCATTTTTTCCTTTAGTCGAGAAACAGAGAAATCATTGAGACCGGCTTTAACAAAACTTTTAATCTCATTTAAGCGATAATTTGGTATTACAAAACTGGGATTTTTATCATAAAAATCTAGAAGTGCTTTTTGGTATTTTGAAAAGCGGAAAAAGTAATTTTCTTCATCAATTAACTCTAAATCGGCATTGGGATGGTATGGACATCTGCCTTTTTCTAGATCAGAGTCAGATTTTTCCAATTCACAGCCAACACAGTATTTTACCTGATAATTTTTTTTATAGATATCACCGTTTTCTAAACATTTTAACCAAAACTGCTTAGTTGCTTTTTTATGCTTTTCATCTGAAGTGCGAATAAAATTAGTAAAACTTAAATTTAAACTATTTCCTAGGTTATGAAACTTTTCAACTATTGGCTGACAATAATCACTAACACTTTTATTTTCTTGCTGAGCTTTTTGATATATTTTAATCCCATGCTCATCTGTGCCGGTATTAAAAACAACCTCATAGCCAAGTAGTTTATAAAAGCGAGCAATTACATCTGCTTTTATTATCTCAGCCGCAAAACCAATATGAGGCTCAGAATTAGTGTAAGGTAAGGTAGTGGTAATATAAAAATTTTTTTCCATGTTTTTTTATTTATTAACTCTCAAAAGTAGAACGAATTCACCTTTTAACATTGTAGCATTGTTATTTAATTTATCAATTAATTGCTCTGGGCGACCAAAAATTAATTGTTCAAATTTTTTACTTAACTCTCTGGCAATCATGATGTCAATTTTTTTATTATTTTCTTTCTCAAGATTTGATAATTCATTTAGTAATTTAAGTAAACGATGCTTTGATTCATAAAGAACTATTAAAAATGGATAATCAATTATTTTTTTTAATTGACTTTGTCTTCCCTTCTTATTGGGCAAAAAACCTAAAAATATAAATTTATCTGCCGGCCATGGAGAAACACTTAAAGCTGTAGTAACTGCGCTAGCACCTGGGATAGGGATAATTTCAACCTTATCTGCTAACTCCTTTTTAACTTGTAGAATTAAACTGGCACCGGGGTCAGAAATATTTGGTGTACCTGCTTCACTTAAAATTGCAATCTCTTTATCTTCTTTTAGATAATTAATTATTTTATTAACTTTTTTAAAACCACTATGTTGATGAAAAGATTGAAGCTTGTTTTTTATATCATAGCGATTTAGCAGTTTTAAACTAGTTCTAGTGTCTTCACAAAATATAAAATCAACTTGAGACAAAATTTTAATAGCTCGATAACTAACATCTTCTAAGTTTCCAATTGGGCTAGCGACTATATATAATTTAGACATATTAACTTAAATTATCCCGCCTTTCTTTAACATAACGAGTCCAGTCCTCAGCTACGTTTACTAAAACTTTAAAGGGGGCTTCGATTATAAAATCAAAAATAAATACAAATAAATTCATTCTTGAAGCATTATTTGATAACCATTTACCGGCAAAAATAATTGGCATGTAAAAAAGATCAATCAAAAGCATTAGCAAACTTTCTTTCTTTTCTATTACCAACAATTCTTTTACTCCTTTGGTTATGCGAACGCTAAAAAAGCTTACAAACGCTAAAAAGAATAAAAATATTAATATACTTACCCAGGTGAAATTAAAATAATTTAGAACTGTATAGATCAAATAAATTGATAACATAAAACAGGCCAAATAAACAACATGAAATATAGTGTTTAAAACTTTTCCTCGCCTTCTTGGTTTATGTAAAATTATTTTCTCTGTTGGCTTATGATTTTCAAGACTAATTTCTTTAACACCTTCTACTATCTTTTTAGTATTTTCTTCACCAGGAGTCTTGGTTGTCAAAACAATAAGAAATAGCAAAATTGCAGGAAAAGCAATATTTATAGCTAATGTAGTTGGACTTAATTCCTCATTAAACCATCTAATGGCTGGAACTTCTATTAATAAGGCAAAGATTCCTTTAGTTAAAAATATATAAATTATACTTCGATAAGCAGCTCGCCACAATTTAGATTTTGTTAATTTATATTTTTGATTGCAAACCTTAGTTATTTGTGAATAAAAAGCATTAGGAGTATTTTTAAGTAAATTATATTTTTCCACTGCCTGGTCATCAATAGTTTCATTTAAAATAGTAAAATACAGTGAGAAGCGATGACAGATTCTATCTAGTTGCTTTCTTAAGGGGTGATTTATTTGCTTTTTAACTGATATTTTAACTGTATTTAATTTAAAAGCAATTTGATCAATTTTTTCTTGACTTGGCAATTCCTTGTAATCATTTAAATCACTGGACCAGCCTGAATTATAATATTTAAAAACAATTAATGACAACATATCATTGTCAAACTTTAAGTAATTGCGACAAATACTTAAATAAATTTGTAATTTTAAATCTTTCTCGTTAGGATGCTTTTCTGGTAAGCTTATTTTTTGTTTTAAAATATTAAATAAACTAGTAACGGTCGCTTTTTTTATTTGATCTTTACCTAATAATTCTTCAATCTCGCTAGCAGCCAGAGAAAGCAACCAAGTCACTGAACTAGTTTTTTCTTTTTTTAAACTCTTATTTTTTGATTTTGATGATTTTAATTTGTTATTAATTATTTTAACTTGACTGCTTTTTAACAATAAATATTTTTCTAAAATAATAGCCACCTGATCAATTCTTTTGCTTGGTACTTTACCATTTGCTAAATAACTAGCTCTAATTAGCTCACGTAGTAAATGCTTAGCTAAATCATGGCTATTGGGAGTTTTAATTACGCCCTCAATAATTATTTGTCTTTTTAATATCCGAAAAATCGCATTTTTTCTAAGCAAATGTTCATCATCATAGTCAACCGCATTTCTAAGTTTTTCATAAAAAAAAGCCATCTTAGAAATCAGCTCTGAAACTTTAATTGTTTCAAGGCTATCTTCCCTTTCATCAGCTTTATTTTTATTGTATATAGCCTGAAAAATGCGCTTAACGTCATCGCTAACCACAACATTTTGCTCAGGTTCTTTTTTTGTATGCAAATAAGGACTAACCATAAATTTTTATTATAGTTTTATTTTATCCTTTAAAAAAACAAATAGCAAGTATATTATTGACATAATTTATACAATCAGTTATATTAAAAATAATGAAAGTAGCCACTAGAGGCTGTTTTTAATTAGAATTAAAAATATGGAAAAAATAACAAATTATGTCAAGGAGTCTTACGAAGAAATGAAAAAGGTTACTTGGCCTAGCAAAAATGAAACTTATCAATTTACCCTTTTAGTTATTGGTATTAGTATTGCAGTTGCAATATTTTTATGGTCCCTAGATCAAATCTTTGATTTCATTCTTAGAAATTTTATCATCTAATAAATTATAGTTCTTTTATTTTTTTTGTTTCTTCTTTAAGTTTCATCGCTTAAGATTTAACAAACCTGAGCTTATGGCAAAGCAAATTTTAAATCAAGGAAGGCGTTGGTACGTCCTCCACACTTATTCTGGCTACGAGGAAAATGTAGCCCAAAATTTAAAACAACGGGTTGAATCTTTGGATATGGAAGATAAAATTTTCAATGTCCTTATTCCCACCGAGAAAAAAATTAAAATTAAAAATGGTAAACGTCGTGTAATTGAAGAAAAAATTTTTCCTGGCTATGTTTTAATAGAAATGGAAGTAACAGATGAATCATGGTATGTAGTTAGAAACACTCCTAACGTTACCGGCTTTATTGGCTCCGGAACTATCCCTACCCCAATCAGTGAAGAAGAAGTAAAAGGTCTGCAAAAAAGAATGGGGGTTGAAGATCCTAAATTCACCATTGACGTTGAAGAAGGTTCTTCAGTTAAAATAAATGAAGGCCCATTTAAAAACATGGAAGGAAAAGTTACAAGCGTTGATGAAGACAAAGGAAAGGTTAAAGTATCAGTTTCCATGTTTGGACGAGAAACTCCAGTTGAACTTGATTTTCTACAAATTACAAAAAGCAATTAAAAAATAAAAGATAATTAACCACGACCGGCTGCTTCTACCGGTTTTCAAGCTTATGGCTAAAAAACTATTAACCAAAATTAAATTACAAATTCCCGGTGGTCAGGCTAATCCAGCTCCACCAGTTGGTCCAGCCTTGGGTCAACACGGTTTAAATATTTCCGAATTTTGTCAAAAATTCAATGATGCTTCAAAAGACAAAATGGGTGATTTAATCCCAGTTGAAATTAGTGTCTATGAAGATAGATCATATGACTTTATATTAAAAACCCCTCCAGCGGCTGAATTAATCAAAAAACAGGCAAAAATAAAAAAAGGGTCTGGTAAACCTTTAACTGAAAAAAATGGAAGTCTAACTAATGATCAGTTAAAAGAAATCGCAGAAATTAAATTACCTGATCTAAACACCAATGATATTGAAGCGGCAAAAAAAATTGTGGCTGGTACTGCCAGACAAATGGGAGTAGATATTAAATAAAAATAATAATTAATTGTGGGAGTTTTAAAAACGTTTACCACGAAAAAAATATATGGAAAAAGAAAACAAAACAGAAAAAGTATATGATAAAAATCAATCATATAAAATCGATGAAGCCTTAAAAATCTTAAAACAAGTTAATCGCGCAAAATTTGATGCTTCCGTAGAACTTCATTTTCGCCTAGGAATTAATCCTAAAAAAGGTGACCAACAAATAAGAGGAGCGGTTAATTTACCTCATGGAACTGGTAAAACTGTAAAAGTTGCAGCTTTTGTTAGCCCTGAAAACGAAAAAGCAACAAAAGAAGCTGGAGCTGATTTAGTTGGTGGCGAAGATTTAATTGAAGACATTAAAAAATCAGAAAAAACTGATTTTGCTATCGCCGTTGCTGAACCAAAAATGATGAAAGAATTAGCCAAAATTGCTAAAATTCTTGGAACTCGCGGACTTATGCCCTCAACTAAAAATGAAACTGTCAGCGACAACCCAGCAAAAACTGTAACTGAGCTAAAAAAGGGTAAAATTAGCTTTAAAAATGACGATACAGCTAATTTACATTTAATTATTGGAAAAATTAGTTTCTCTGATGATAAGTTAGTTGAAAACTTTAAAACAATATTGGAAGAATTGAAGAAAATAAAGCCACCGTCAGCTAAGGGTGTCTATATTAAAAATATTCATATTTGTTCATCTATTAGTCCAGCAGTTAAAGTTAGTGCAGACTAATATTATTTGACATTTATTTAAATTTAACTTATAGTTTATCTGTAAGTTTTAGTGAGAAACTAAAAGGTCGCCTTACATACATATAAATTTAAAATATTGTATCATGAAAAAATTATTTGTTGGCAGTCTATCTTGGGGCACTACTGATAAAGCTTTGGAAGAAGCTTTTTCTCAAGCTGGTAAGGTAGAATCTGCAAACGTAATCATTGATCGCGCAACTCAACGTTCTAAAGGTTTTGGCTTTGTAGAAATGTCTAATGACGAAGAAGCAAAAGCTGCTATTGAAATGTTTGATGGTAAAGAATTAGATGGAAGAAAAATTGTCGTCAATGAAGCTCGTCCGAAAAAAGAATTTTAATTAAAATTTTTTTAAGAAAAAACTCCGGTATTTTATCGGAGTTTTTTTTATTTAACTATTTATTTTTTCAATTTTTTTTCGTAGTCCTTGATTAATTTCTTTAAACCATCTATTGCCATAACTGAACAGTGAACTTTTTGTTGAGGCAATCCTCCTAAGTCTTTGACAATATCATGCCAATCTAATTTTTTTGCCTCTTCAATAGTTTTTCCTTTAACAGCTTGAGTCATAACTGAAGCAGTGGCAATATTAGAGGCACAGCCAAATGATAGAAATTTAATATTTTTAATCTTTCCCTTCTCTACTTTCATGGTGAAGTTAAGTTGATCACCACAGACCATGTTGCCAATAGTAGCACTAGCATCAGGTTTTTTAATTTCACCAATATTTTTTGGTTTTAAAAAATAATCCAGGGTTTTTTTAGTATAATTAAGTGACATATATTTATTTATTATTATTTAATTGGGCTAAAAGATTTTAATCTTTTAACAATTTTTTTTAAGTTAGTTATCGTATAATCAATATCAGCCAGACTCGTATCTTTGCTGAGTGTAAAGCGGATATTGCTATTTAACTCTTCATCTTTTAATCCTAGCGCCATAAGAACATAAGAACTTTTAAGATTTAGAGCACTACAGGCTGAACCAGTTGAGACTTCAATTCCCTTGCTTGATAGCTCAATTAAAATCGCTTCGCCTTCAATTTTTTCAAACCTAATATTTAAATTATTGGGCAAACGCCTTTTTAGACAACCATTGATTTTTATATCAGGAATTTCTTTTTTTAGTTGCTTTAGAAAATAATCCCGAACTTCTTTTACTTTTTTTCGATTTTCTTTTCTCTGACTACAACTTATCTCTAAAGCTTTAGATAAACCAACAATTCCGGCTAAATTATAGGTTCCGGAGCGATAATCTCCTTCTTGACCACCGCCGATTATTAAAGGATTAATTTTAATTTTAGGATTAATAATAGCAATGCCAACTCCAGTTGGGCCATTGAATTTATGAGCTGAGATGCTAGCAAAATCAAGATTTAATTTATCAATTGAAATATCTTCATAAGCAATTGCTTGAACTAAATCTGAGTGAAAATATGAGCCATTTTCTTTTGTTAGTTTGATTAACTCCTCTATAGGTTGCTTGGTGCCAATTTCATTATTAGCTGCCATTATTGAAACCAGAACTGTATCTTTTTTTAGTAATTTCTTAAATTTATCTACCTCAACTATCCCTTTATTATTTATGGGCAAAAAATCAACATCAAAACCTCTCTTCTTAAGATCTTTGGCTAAATCATAAACAGAAGGGTGCTCAATTGCTGAGATGATTAAATGCTTGCCTTTATCTTGATTAGCCTCCATAACGCCTCTTATAATAAAATTATTAGCTTCACTAGCCCCTGAGGTAAAGACAATTCTATCACTAGTAGTATCTAAATTTTTAGCGATTTTCTCTCTTGAGTCTTCTAGGATCAAATTATTTTTTTGACCAGAAAAATGTATTGAAGATGGATTAGCAAATTTTTCCTTATAAAAAGGTAGCATTGCCTTTCTTACCTGACCATCTAATTTGGTGGTCGCGGCATTGTCTAAGTATATTTTCATAAATTAATATTAATTATAAGTAATTAATATTTACCAAATTATTAAAAAAAAGGCAAATTAAAAACGAAGTTAGAAACTTCGTTTTTAAAACATACAGAGATTATTATTAATTAATTATCTCAATTTCTTCAATAACTACTGGCTCAAGAGGTAAGTCATTAACATTGGTATCTAGATTTTCTATAGTCTTTACAACTTCTAACCCTTCAGTTACTTCTCCAAAATTAGTGTGATCACCATCAAGCCAAGGAGTCGATTGGGCAGTAACAATAAAAAACTGAGAACCATTAGTGTTAGGACCAGAGTTTGCCATTGCTAATGAACCTAAAACAAGAGGTTTATTATTTATTTCATCATGGAAACTATAACCAGGATCTCCGGTTCCATAAATATTTTCTTGATCAGTTTTTGTATGCGGACAACCCCCTTGAACCATAAAATCTTTAATTATACGATGAAACTTAAGATTATTATAGAAACCTTGATCAGCTAGATTTAAAAAGTTATTAACTGTATCAGGAGATTCTTCTCCATATAGTTTTACTTTTATGTCACCAAAATTAGTTTTAATTAATGCATGATTGTAACCTTGGCTATAAAAGTCTTGATAGTTGTCAGGAAAAATACCCATAGTGTTATAATTTAAATTTTCTTCATTTTCATTATTATCATTTACTGCCTCTTGATTACTACAAGCAGAAAGAATAAATAATGAAAAAATTAATAATGTAAATGTAATTGTTTTTTTCATATAATTTTATTTAACTTTAAATTTATTTTTAATTTCTTTATCTTCCTCTTCTCTTTTACCTTCTATTAAATCTTTAGCTTTTTTTCTTAAATCTAAAAGATTATAACTTAGTAACTCTTTAGCTCTTTTCTTAAGATAGCTTTTTTTATTTAAACTAGGATCAACTATTACTTCTCCAAGTAAAACGTCAAGAATAGCTCCAATTTGTGGTCCTGGTTTTATTGATAGTTCATTGATTAAATCATTGCCATCAATTTTTAAATTTTTAACAGATACTGGATCATGTTGAACTTTATCTATCATATATTGCAGGTGCCTTAACTTATAGGGCATGGCTTTCGGAGTTCCAGAACCTAATCTATCAGCCACGCGAAGGTCAATTAAATCAGATAAATTCTCCTTGCCAACTTTTCTAATTAACCTCCTCACAGAAGTAGCGGTAACTTCACCAACATTATAATAAAACATGTGGTGGCGAACTAAATTTACAACTTTTTCTTTATCTTCCTGACTAAAGCGAAGTCGAGTCATTATTTTATCTACCATTTTAGCGCCAATATATTCATGATTATAAAAGGTAGTTTGGCCTTTAATAGTTTTTCTAGCTTTAGGCTTACCAACATCATGAAGCAAGGAAGCCAGTCTTACCCGCCAATCTGGGTTGGGGCAATGTTTAAGGGATAAAGTATTATGCTTTAAAACTGTATATATATGATGATGGTTTTGCTTTACTCCATCACCAGCAATTAACTCGGGGATAATATAATTTAGTAATTTTAACGAAAATAGCAGTTCAATACCAACATCGGGTTTTTTTGATGAAAGTATTTTAACCAATTCATCTCTAATTCGCTCATTGGCAATGAATTTAATTGAAGCCGCTAACTTAGTTATTGCCCGAGCAGTTTTGGGCTCAAGCTCAAAATCAAGCTGTACACAAAAACGAACTGCCCTTAGCATACGCAGAGCATCTTCCTTAAAACGAAATTCTGGTTCACCTACAGCACGGACAATTTTTTCTTTTATATCTTTTTTACCTTTAAAGAGATCAATTAACAAAAAACTATATTTGCCAAATTGATATACACCATCTTGTTTTTCGTCTTTAGCTAAAAGTCTAAGAGCCATAGCGTTAACTGTAAAATCTCGTCTTCTTAGATCAGCCTTAATATCAGTTTCAAACTTTACACTCCCTGGATGCCGATGATCACTGTAGCCAGTTTCACTGCGATATGTAGTAATTTCAACAACTGATAATACTTTATCATCTTTATCTTTTATAGGTAAAATAACGGTGCCAAAATCATTATTGTATTTAGAGTTTGGTAATAGTTTAAGTATTTGCTCAGGTTGGGCGTTGGTGGTTAAATCATAATCTGAAGGAATTTGATTCATTAATAAATTACGCACTGATCCACCCACCAGCTCAACACTAAAACCGGACTTATCAAAAGTTCGTAAAATATCAATAATATGTTTTGGAATCTCTAGCATATTTTTATTATTGTACATTAATTTTGTACATTTCAATTACTTGGCTTTTCTATATTTTGTATGCAAACTGCTTTTTTCTAAATTATTTTCTTTAAACCATTTTTTTACTTCTTTGACTTGTTTGTTTTCATTTGCTCTTTTAAATAATGATTTATCTTCAAGTTTATACAAACTAGCTTGTCTTTTTTTTATAATTTCTTTTGTAGTTGGTATTACTTGACCGCCACCGCCAATGCATCCACCTGGGCAAGCCATGACTTCAATATAATCATATTTCTTTAGGTTTTTCAAGAGATTTTCAATGTTTCCAATTCCGCTTACTACTGCTACTTGTAGATTTTTTCCTTTAATTTTAAAACTGGCTTCTTTTATCCCCTTTTGTCCTCTTACTGCTTTGAAATTTAGATTTTGCTTTTTGCTAGCAACTGATCTAAGAGCTGATTCCATTACACCACCGGAACCGCCATATATAGCTGCTGAGCCGCTATGCTTAGCTAGAGGGTCATCCAGTGGTACTTCTTTGAGTTTTGTGGGATCAATATTGTTTCTTTGCAGAAGAAAAGTAAACTCTCTGATAGTTAAAACTAAATCAACCGGTTTTAAGCCTTTTATTTTTAACTCTTCCCTTTTAGCTTCATGTTTTTTAGCAGTACAGGGCATAATTGAAACAATTTCAATATCCTTTGCTTTTATATTTTTAAGTTTTGAAAAATATTGCTTAATTACCGCTCCGCCATGAATTTGCGGTGATCGTGAAGTGGTTAAATGAGGAATTAACTGAGGTTGATAGACCTCAACATAGCGCACCCAAGCAGGACAACATGATGTCATCATTGGCAGTATAGAGTTTTTATGAGTTAATCTTTCAAGCAGTTCTTCTCCTTCTACAAGAGTGGTAATATCAGCTGCAAAATTGACATCAAAAACATAATCAAAACCAAGCTTTTTTAAGGCACTGGCAATTTGTTTAACACTAATTTTACCACTTTTTTGGCCAAAGGCTTCACTTAAACTAGCTCTAACTGAAGGCGCAATTTGAGCCACTAGAATTTTATTACTTTTATTGTTTTCTTTTTTATTTAATATACTTTCTATTTCTTGCCAATTGGTTTGCTCTTGAGCAGAAAATACCGGACAATGAAGTGCGCATTGGCCACAATATATACAAGGATTTTGTTTTTTGGGTTTTAACTCTTGTTTGTAGCCTTTGTTTGTAAATTGTAGGCAATCAATTTTTTGTAAATTAGTGCAAGCTTCAATACAGCTTCCACAGTCTATGCATTGAGTGCCATCAACCTCAACTGAATTGGAAAAATTATATACAGGTCGCTTATTTTTTCTATCAATAAATCGGCCAATTGATAATTTATATTTTTTGGCATATTTAAGCAATGGACAATCATTTAAAAGAACACAATCACGACACTCTTCCCTGTGAGTAGCAAAAATTAACTCTAAATTAGTCGCTCTAGCTTTTTTTACTGCTTTAGAATTAGTTTTTACTTCCATATCTGGTTCAATTTCAGTTGAACAGGCAGTGACTAAATCTTTTCTGCCCTTAATTTCCACTAAACAAACGCGACAAACTGCTCTAATTGACAAATCAGGGTGATGGCATAAATTAGGTATATCAATTCCCTCTTTTTTAGCAACTTGCAAAACTGTTTCGCCTTTTTTATATTTTACTTTTTTATTATTTAAATAAAAATATGGCATAAATTTAATTTTTTTTCTTAGTTTCAATCACAATTTTAGATTGTCTGTAAATTAATGGATAAATATTAACAAAAAAATTATGTAAAACATCAGCCAATGATTTACCAAAAGCACAGAAACTACTAAATTTTAAGGTATAAACTAAATCTGAGAGATCTTTATTTTTAAAATGATTTTTCAACATCATTTCATTTAAACGATATGTTCCCTCTCGGCACGGTACACATTGGCCACAGGATTGCTGGCAATGAAAATCAAGCCAACGCTTAAGTACTTCTTCAGCTACTTTAGCTTTTAGTGGATAAACTGTAATAGAGCCTGAACCCTCTACAGCGTTATTAAGTTGGCTATCTAGTAAAACCTGACCACAGGCATCACCCCCTAATTGTGCAAAGAAGCGACTTTTTGGTAAATTACCAGTGCTTTCAAGTACCTTTTTGGCGCTTAAATCTTCACTTAATTTTACTAAACCAGGATTTTTTACTTGACCACTTATATGATAATAGCGTTTATTTTCATACAAATTTAGAGAAATTCTACCCAGTGAATACCAGGTTTCTACATTATGAATTAAGGTGGGTTGATTATATAAACCAGACTCTCCAGGATAGGGTGGCTTTAATCTAGGCTTAGCCTCTTTGCTTTCTATTATATTTAGCAAAACACTTTCCTCACCAGCCATGTAATCATCTTTATCTGGTTTGATAAAAAAGCTAAACTTTTTACTGAGCTCTAAAAATTCTGCTTTCTTTAAAATTTCTTTAAATTTCTTTTTATTTTTTTTATAATAATCAGCTCGAATAAAGCAATATATTTTCTCTACACGATTATAATTAAGATAGTTTAGTGATAAATTTAGACCATGTAAGATAAATTCAAAATGATTGCTTAAAATATAGCCATCTTTGATTAAATTAGGCTCACCTTCAGCGGCATTGATAATTAAATAAGCATTTTTATTTTTACCTAAAGCTTTTTTAACTGCCTGCCATTTTAAATGCACAGGAAAAGAAGCTCCGCCACGACCACCGAGTTGTGTCTTTTTTATTTTTGCAATTATTTCTTTTTTGGTCATAGTATTTATCTCGCTATCCAACCGCCATCAACGTGAATTATTTGACCAGTTACATATTTAGATTCATCACTGGCTAAATAAAGTGCAGCGGCAGCAATATCCTCTGATTCTCCAGGGTAACCTAATGGTGTATTGTTTTTAACCATATTAGAGAAATTTTCATCTTTTAGCACTTCTTCAGTCATTTTGGTTTTAATAAATCCTGGGGCAATCGCGTTAACTCTAATTCCCAGTGGCGCTAGATCAAGTGAGGCAGCTCTGCTTAACTGCACTACTCCTCCTTTAGAGCTACAATAAGCAAAAGCTGATGCTAAACCAACTGTACCTAAAATTGAACTTAAGTTAATAATTGAACCCTTTATACCAAGTTCTTTCATTTTTAAAGCCGCTAGTTTAGTGCCGTAAAAAGTTCCACTTAAATTAATATCAATTACTCTTTGCCACTCATCATCATCAACTTCCAATATTCCACCCAAGGAGCCAATACCGGCATTGTTAACCATAATATCTAAGCGTCCAAATTTCTCCAGAGCAGTATTAATTAAATCCTCTACTTCTAATTTTTGACTAACATCACATTTTTTAAAAATAGCACTTTCTGGGTTTAAATCTTTTTCTAGTTTGTTGATGTCAGAATAAACTACCTTAGCACCGCTGTTTTCTAAAAATTCAGCGATAGCTAGACCAATTCCACTGGAAGCTCCAGTGACAATAGCAACTTTATTTTCTAATTTGTTGTTTTTTTCCATATTTTTTTTAATTAATTTATAATGATTTTTTAGCTAATTCAACTAATCTTTTAGCATATGCCCATTCATTGTCATACCAGATGATAAGTTTTAATAAATTACCATCAACTACACTAGTTAATTGCATATCCACCACTCCGCTATTGGGGTTAGCCACTAAATCGCTAGATACTAGATTATCATTTGAAACTGCTAAAATACCTTTTAGTTTTTTTTGACTAGCTTTTTTTAAAACCTGATTAACTTTTTCTTTACTAGTTTTCTTATTTAAGACACAAACTAAATCACATAATGATACTACCGGAGTTGGTACTCTAACTGAGAGACCATCAAATTTGTTCTCTAAACTAGGAATTGCCTGAGCGGTGGCTTTAGCGGCTCCAGTGGTTGTTGGTACAATATTTATTGCTGCCGCCCTGGCTCTACGGAAATCTTTATGTGGTGAGTCAACTAAATTTTGGTCAGCCGTATATGAATGAATAGTGGTCATAAGGGCAGATTTAATACCAAACTTATTCTTAATCACCTCCATAGCTGGGGCTAGACAATTAGTTGTACATGAAGCACATGAAATTAATTTATCGGCTTTTTTTAATTTCTTGTCATTTACGCCCAAAACTATAGTTTTTATATCATCTTTAGCTGGTGCAGAAAGAATTACTTTTTTAGCTCCAGCTAGTAAATGGTCACTAAGGGTTTCCTTAGTTCTAAATACACCACTGCATTCTAGCACCACATCAACTTTTAATTTTTTCCAAGGTAAATCCTTTGGAGTTTTAAGACTGTAGAGTGGATATTTTTTCTTATCAACTACAAGGTAATTTCCCTGACTTTTAACTTTTCGATTATATATTCCATAACAAGAATCATAGCGCAAAAGTTCACTCAATGACTTTGAATCAGCTAAGTCATTTAAAGCCACTACTTCAATTTCTGGAAATTCATCTAGTATAATTTTAAAGGCCGCTCTTCCGATGCGACCAAAGCCATTAATGGCTAACTTAATTTTTTTGGCCATAATTTTAAAATTAATTTAATTATTATAGAGCTATTATAGCATATTTAAAACAAAATAAAAACCTGAATTAATTCAGGTTTTTAAAAAAATTGTATTTAAATTTATCTTTTCTTGGAGTTGTTAATAGAATTATCTTTTGGGTCAACTTCAATTACTACCTTTCCATCACCATTTTTACCATCACTAACTAAAACATCAACCGTTTGCTTTAAAACATGATGGCCAATTACTTTTCCTTGGCGTCCATCCACTTTTATTTTTTCACCAATAGCTGGCAAATTTTTAGATAACTCTTTGTAACCTTCATACTCAAATGACAGACAACACATTAAACGTCCACAAGATCCCGATATCCGATCACTGCCACGGTGAACTACTTGCTGACTCTCTGCCATTTCAGAACTAATTGAATTAAATTCATTAATAAATCCCTTGCAGCAAAGTTTTCTACCACATGATCCGCAATCTCCACTAATTTTGGCTTCATCACGAGTTCCAATTTGAGTTAATCTAATATTTAAATTAAAATGACCGCTTAAGTCTTTTACAAGTTCTCTAAAATCTACACGACCATCAGAGATAAAAGCGAAATTTAAACGCTTAGCAGAAAAAGAAAATCTTGCATCAATTAATTTCATATCTAAATTATGCTTTTCAATTAATTGTCTACAAACACTTAAGGCATTATCAATTTTTTCTTGATCATTTATAATTTCCACCTCTTCTTTTTTAGCTGAACGTATAACTTTCTCTAAGTTATTGTCAGATTTATCAGTTTCTTCAATGGCGATTATCTTGGCTAACTCTTCCCCGTTTTCAGTTTCTACTACTACCCAGTCTTTTACTTGATAGTTATCTTGGGCAATAAAATTATGTACCTTATCCCAAGAAGAAAATTGGGCTTTAACAATATAAAACATATATATTTAAAATTAACCCCGACAATAATTGATGGCGGGGTTAATTGAATTTAAAATTATAAATTACTGCAGACTGTATCTTATAAAAGAAACAACATTAACATCACCTAAAATATCTTTAATAGTTTTTTTCTCTTCTTTAATATATTCTTGATTAAGTAAACATATTTCACTAAAGAATTTACCCATTTTGCCTTCAACAATTTTTTCAATTATTTGCTCTGGTTTTCCCTCTTTAATAAGTTGCTGACGATAAATATCTTTTTCTTTTTCTAGTTCATCTTTATCAACTTCATCGCTTTTTAGATATTTAGGGTTAGTAGCTGCCACTTGCATGGCAATTTCAAGGGCTAAATCCTCTTTATCAGCTTGATCAAGAGCAACTATAACAGCAATTTTGCCACCCATGTGAGTATAACTAGCTACTGTTTCTCCTTTTACTGAACCAAGTTTGCTAATCGTCATCTTTTCTCCAATAGTACCACTTAAATTCTTTAAAGCATCAGCAACTGTAGATCCATCTAAATTAAGTGATAGTAATTTATCTAAATCATCAACATCTTCTTTTACAGCTAATTCAATAACTTTTTCACCAAATTCTTGAAATTTTTCATTGCGAGCTACAAAATCAGTTTCTGAATTTAATTCTAAAATATAAGCTCTTTTATTGTCAGCTGAAACTTTGGTTTTAATAACTCCTTCGTTGGCTTGTCTATCAGCTCTTTTAGCAGCCTTGGAAATTCCTTTCTGGCGTAAAATTTCTACAGCTTTTTCTAAGTTATTTTCAGCTTCTTCTAGGGCTTTTTTACACTCTACCATACCAGCCCCAGTTCTTTCTCTTAGATTTTTTATATCCTCCATCATATATTTATTTAATTTAATTATTAATCTTTCTTTACATTTTGTAAAGATTCTTTAATGCTTTTTAGCAATAATTTGATAGTTTTAGTTGAATCATCATTGCCGGGGATTGGATAATTTACTAATTCAGGATTAACATTGGTATCACAAATTGCTACTATCGGAATATTTCTTTTGCGGGCTTCTTTGATAGCTGTTGATTCCTCTTTAATATCCCAAACAAATAAAGCATCTGGAAGTTTTTTAAGCATAGTTAATCCTCCAACTCTATCAGACAATCTTTCAATATCTCTTTGGAATTGTAATTGTTCTTTTTTTGTATATTTATCTAGTTTACCACTATCTCTTTTTTCAATTAAATCTAGATATTTTTTAACTGAACGTTTAATTACTGTAAAATTAGTTATACTTCCACCTAACCATTTCCCTACTACATAAGGATTATTTAGTGAAGTTGCAACATCTTTAAGAGGTTCTTTTACTTGATCTTTAGTGCCAACAAACAAAATAGCTTTGTTTTCTTTAATTAAAGTGCTCATAAAATCAAGAGCTTGATTTAACTTGTCTGTACTTTTAGCTAAATCAATAATATAAATACCGTTTTTTTCAGTAAATATATATTTTTCCATTTTAGGATGCCACCGACTTTTGCGATGACCAAAGTGCATTCCGGCAGCTAACATATCTGCCATAGTTGGTATTTTGTGCATATTTTTCTTTTTTACGTCTGTTCGCTACTATTTATAAAAAATTATAAACAAGAAAAAAAACGAACATGTTGATTAATTAATAAAAATCAGGCTTAATCGCCATTTAATACTAAATATATTAATGTAAATATTAAATTATGTCAATAAAAATTGGCTGTACAATATTAACGGTGGTGGAAAACTAAGAAATTGTTGTAAAATTAGCTTAGAAAGTGAGTTTTCCAACTCAAGCTTAAAATTAACCCTATTTCTATTAAAAAAGATATTAATCCTAAATTATTTTAAACATAGAAACACAAATAGCTTTATCGGAGTATACTATACATAGGATTTCTAATGAATTTAAAAAATATTAATAATTATATTGCCACAATAACTTTAAGCTTTTTACCGTTAATTTAGTTTATTAACTATCACCAGTTTTGACGGGGAGCCTAAAAATTTAATAATGAAAAAATAGTTTCAACTCTTGATTATATTCATCTACTAAATCATTGTGCTTTTTAACTATCTCTTGACTATTTTCTGGATCATTTTCTAAGATTAGCTTGTAGTTTTCAATTTCTTCTCGCAAATCTTGTAAATTATCAACTTTCATTATTATTGTATCCATTTTTTCATATGATTTCCCTTCATTTTCCAACCTTATCTCCATATTGCCTAAATTATCACTTGAAAAAGGGTTTGTTGTTAAAGAATCAGCTACCTGAGCTTGACCACTGTCAAGTGATGAAGGCACGACTCCAAAAGGAAAATAATTAGTAGTTTCTACATAGCAATAACCACTTTGATTTAAAGATAGATCATCTGGACATTTAATTCCTAAGGCGGCATGATTGCTTTCAGGGAAATCTAAAATTGCGGTGCTATAACCTAGACTCTCTAGCCATAAAATTGATAAAAAACTAGTATCGGTACAAACTCCAGAGTTTAAATAAAGAGTTTCAAAGGGAAAGTTAGCCTTAGGATTTTCTCTTTTAGCCTTATCGTAATCATAAGGGATGTATTGAATAAAGGCTAATATAAATTCAATTTTTTCATCATTTTCATAGCCTTCTTGGCTGGCTAAGTTAAGCAATAAATCAAGAACCGCTAAGGTGTCATTGTCACTTTCTTTAATATCAAAGAAAATTTCATAATAAGCTTCTCTTATATCATCTGGTTTTTCATTTTCTAGATAATATAGTAATTTTTCTTCTTGATTGTAGTCATCAAAGACTTGACTATCAAAACTATACTCTAGAGTGTAGTCTTTTTGATTATAGTGCCAATTAAATACTTGGACATTTTCTTTAACTATATTTTTTTCGATTTTTTCTAAATCCTGATTGCTAATTCCTAATCCCAGGTTACGCATAATTGAGAAAGCGTCAGTTGGACGGCCTAGAAAATAACGTTTGTTGTTATCTGGACTGACATACCAAGCTTCTCCGTTTCTCTCAACTTGCAGCAAGATTTTACCAGCCTGTTTTTGAGAGAAGTTTTCATCAATTGGTAATTTACCAGGTCCCAGTGGGTTGTAACCCTGAAGGATTTCTTCATAATCACTAAAACCATCACCGTCAGTATCAATACTGTCTACATCTAAACCCATGGCAACTTTAAAGGCATCTGGTAGCCCATCACCACTACTATCTTTACCTGATAAATAATCAAGAGAGGCGGGGATTTTAAGTAGATCCTTGTTTGTAATACCAATTCCCTGCTCACGCATAATTGAAAAAGCATCATTTGGGCGACCCAAAAAACTTCTTTTTTTAGTCTCAGGACTTACATACCAAGCTTCTCCATTTTCTTCAACTTGAAGAAGGATTTGCCCGGAAAGTCGAGAAGATAAGTCGCTGGCAAAAAGAAAATAAGGAAATAAAAGAAAAATTATGATTAAAAATAAATACTTTAAATTATTCATAAAGTAAAGTAATGAATAAATCTTCACTTGGTGGTTTTGGTAAATGTGAAACTTCATTTATATGATTGATTTTCACATAACCTTTGCTATCAATAATCAACTTTGTTATTGATGACTGAAAAATTTCAAGAGATAAAAAACCAATCACATCAGCATTTAAAACTCCAGTAACAATTGATTTAATAATATTGCCATGACAAAAAAGAGCCACGCGTTTAGACTTATTTTTTCTATAAATATCCCAAAGTAATCGCCTGCCTTTAACTTGCATTTTATCTAACTTAGCATCTAATTCCTTGTAATTTTTTAAACGCGTTGGTCGTCTAGTTTCACAAGTGTTGAAATATTTAATGCGATGCCAATTTACCCAATCAATTTCATTTAATCTTTTATTGATAATAGTTTTAGTTTTTAACTCCTTGGCAAAAAATTCAGCTGTTTCTTTTGATCTTGTAAATTCACTTGAATAAACTTTTTCAATTTCACGTTTAGCTAAGTTTTTAGCTAATAGTTTTGCCTGTTTTATTCCTTCTTTTGATAAAGGCATATTTTTATCACCCAGCTTTTCTTGTAAACTATAATCAGGATTAGCATGGCGAATTAAATAAACAGTTGTATATGGTTTATTTAAATCAGGTTTTATCTTTGAATAAGGATTTCTATGTTTCATAAATTATTTTTCTAAATTTTTTTCAACAAAATCCCAATTAACTAAATTATCTAAAATAGCTTCTACAAATTCAGCTCGTTTGTTTTGATAATCAAGATAATAGGCGTGTTCCCAAACATCAATTGCAAATAATGGAGTTAAATCTTTGCTTAAAGGATTATCTGCATTAGCAGTTTTTATAATCCCTAATTTATTTTCCTTGTTTTTTACCAACCAAGCCCAACCACTACCAAACTGAGCAAGGGCAGATTGAATAAATTCTTCCTTAAAATTTTCAAGAGATGTAAAGTCTTCCTCAATTTTTGCTAATAATTTAGAACTAATTTCTTTTTTTTCTGGACTAAGTGACTGCCAGAAAAAATCATGATTAAATACTTGAGCCGCATTATTGAAAATTGCTTTAAGTTCATCATTGTTGGCAGATTTTTTAATAAGATCTTCTAGAATAAGGCTATTTAACTCGGGTTTTTCTTTAGTTAAATCATTTAACTTATTTACATAAGTTTGATGATGCTTGCCGTAATGAAAATCAATAGTTTTTTCCGATATAATAGGCTCAAGTGAATTTTTTTCAAATGGTAATTTTTTAAGTAGCCACATAAATTTATATTATTATTTTTAATTAATACATTATAACAAAATTTAATTTAATTATCTATTTTTGCTAGTTGACCACAAGCAGCTGAAATATCTGACCCTAGACTTTCTCTAATTGTAACTTTAACTCCTTTATCACTTAAAACTTTAGCAAAGTCATTTATGGTTTTTTTAGGTGATGGATTATAATTTTCATTAGAATTGCAAGGAATTAAATTTACCATAAAAAGAGGTCTTTTCATTAAAACTGCTAAATTTTTAGCAATTTCCAAGCTATCATTCACCTTATCTATCATGATGTACTCAAACATTACTTGGCGATTAGTTTTAAATATATAATAATCAACCGCTTGCATAATTTCTCTTAGAGAATTAAGCTCCACTGCTTTAGGCATTAATTCTTTTCTTAAACTATCATTATAGGCGTGAAGTGAAATCCCTAAATTAACTTGAAACGGTTCTTTAGCTAGTCGCTTAATTTGTTTAGCCAAACCAACTGTTGAAATTGATATTCGCCTAGCCCCAAAATTGAAGCTTTCTTCATCGTTTAAAAATTTAATTGCTTTTAATACTTCATCATAATTAAGTAGTGGTTCACCCATTCCCATGAAAACTAGATTATCAATTTTTTTATCTTCTTTTTTTAAGTATCTTGCCCAAAATAGAAATTGTTCAACTATTTCAAAATAATTTAAGTTTCTTTTAAAACCAATTGAACCGCTAACACAAAATTTACAAGCTAAAGGACAGCCAATTTGAGAAGATACACAAACTGTATGGCGACCATCGCTTTGTCTTATAAGCACAGTTTCAACTGATAAATTATCACTAAAACTAATTAAGGCTTTAGTGCTTTTTTTATCACCAGAGTCAACAAGTTTAGCATTAATATAAAGTGGACAATTGCTTTCCAGTTTTTCTCTCAGAGCTAATGGAAAAACTGTTACCTCTTGCCAATCTGAAATATAATCAACAAACAAAGCTTTGTTTACTTGTTTAAAGCGAAACTTTGGTTCATCTTTTAAAATATTTGATAAATTTTTTATATTCATATTTATATATTATTATTTTTTTTCAAGGTAATTTGCACAATTTCTGAGCGAGTAAAAAGCCTCAGTGGTGGTCCCCAAGTACCAGCTCCGGAGCTAACATTTAGATAAAAGTTATCTTTTTTAAATAAGCCGTAGTCATGACCACTGTAGAGTAATTTATTAACCAAATTTATAGGAAACATTTGTCCACCATGGCTGTGACCTGATAATTGTAAATCAACACCGATTGACCTTATCTTATCTAAACTAATTGGTTCATGCAATAGTAAAATACTAGGTTTGGAAGAAATGCTATCAAATTGTTTTAAAACTGTATTTTTAATATCATAATCAAGATGATGAAAAGAATTTAAGCCAATAATTTGCAGACCGTTTTTTTCCAACATTTCATTTTCTAAAACTTTTATTCCATTTCTACCCAGTAGATCATTAACTTGATTTGAGCCAAGTATTTCATCATGATTACCAAAGGAATAATAAACACCATCTGGAGCCTTGATTTTAAATTCTTCAATATGTAGCCAAGAAAAATCTGATTCCATGCCATCAAATAAATCTCCGGTAATAAAAACCGCGCTGGGTTTTAGTCGATTAATTTTTTTAACTAATTTTTCATAAAAATTCATTCGCCAAACTGGACCAAGATGAAGATCGGAAAAATGAACTATCTTTTTATTTTCCCAATAATTTGGCAAATCTTTAATATAAACAGTAACTTTTCTAGTTTTAATTAAATAAGCAGCTAAAAATTCATATATTAAAAGCGGAATTAAACAAATAAAAAACCAAAAAACTAAATTATCTATATATTGCTGTAAATTTAAAAAATAAAAAATAAGAAAGAGGAGTAAGGAATTTAAAATTATTCCTCCCCAGATACCAGAGATGAAATAAATAATTCTAATAAGTAAATTATCTCGCCAAGCAATTAACCAAGAGGCACTAGCTGATAATAAGAAAAAAGTTAAAACAATTAAGTAAAAATAATCAATATTTAGATAATATTTCCCAATCAAAAACAGCAGTAAATGACCGCTGATAAAGATAAAAATTGTTATCAGAAAAAAAACTTTTTTCATTGACATAAATTTCTAAGCAAAAAAAGGAAAATTGGAATATTGAGCTTTTTTACCTAATTCTTTTTCAATTACTAATAAACGATTATATTTAGCTGTTCTCTCTCCACGGGCCGGAGCTCCAGTTTTTATTTGCCCTCCACCCATAGCCACAGCAAAATCAGCAATAAAGCTATCTTCAGTTTCTCCACTGCGATGAGAAATTATATATTTCATTTGTGCTTTTTTAGCTAGTTTAATTGCAGCCATTGTTTCAGTTAAAGTACCAATTTGATTTAACTTTATAAGCACAGCATTGCTAGCTTTTTCTTCAATTCCTTTTTTGATTAAATTAAGATTAGTGGCATATAAATCATCACCTACTACTTGTATTTTAGGATCTAGTTCTTTATTTAAATCTATAAAACCAGTCCAATCATCTTCAGAAAAAGGATCTTCCAAAGATGCTATCGGGTATTTTTTAATTAAATTTATATAATACTTTTTTAGTTCCTGAGTACTAAGTTTAAGATTTTCTTTTTTTAGATGATATTTATTTTTACTGTAAAACTCACTTGCAGCTGCATCAATTCCATATTTTATTTGCTCCCCTGGCGTGTAGCCAGCTAAATGACAAGCCTTGTTTAACAGTTCAAAGGGTTCACTATTATCCTTAAATTGAGGAGAAAAACCACCTTCATCCCCTAAACCTAGATGATATTTTTTCTTCTTTAAAATTAATTTTAATTGTTGATAAATTTCTACCCCCATTTGCATAGCATTGGAAAAACTCTTAGCCTTAACAGGTAAAATCATATATTCTTGTATATCACTAGCCCAATTAGCATGACGACCACCATTTAACAAATTTAGCATTGGTACTGGTAATTTATAGGCACCATCTTTGCTAGGACTAAAACTAAGCAAGTGATCATAGAGAGGGATATTTTTGTCCTTAGCAGCCGCTTTGCAAACTGCAATAGAAACTGCCAAAATTGCATTGGCTCCTAAATTCTTTTTATTATCACTGCCATCAAGGTCTATCATAATTTGATCAATTTTTTCCTGATTTTTTACTAACTGACCTTTTAATTTTGGAGCAATTTTTTCTTCAATATTTAAAACCGCCTTTTTAACTCCTTTTCCCAAGTAGCGACTACTATCCCCATCTCTTAGCTCTACAGCTTCATAGCTTCCAGTTGAAGCTCCAGATGGCACATAAGCATAAGCGCTTATATTATTTTCTAAGACTACTTTCACCGCTACTGTTGGCTGAGCTCGAGAATCTAGAACTTCAAGAGCTATAATTGATTTTATTTTAGACATATATTTTTATAATTAATATTTCATTACATTAGTTTTGTATAAAAAATTAGTAGTTCTATCAATCACCTTCTTTAAAATTCTTACTGCCTTGCTAGCATGACTGCCAATAGCAGTTTCATCTGAGAGCATTATCATATCAGCTCCATCTAAGACGGCATTGGCAATATCTGACACTTCAGCTCTGGTTGGATGAGAATTATCTATCATAGAGGTCATAACCTGAGTAGCAATTATTGCCGGCTTATCATGCCAATGAGAATGACGAACTAAGTTTTTTTGAATAATTGGTAACTCTTCAATTGGCACCTCAATTCCCAGATCCCCTCTGGCAACCATAATTAAATCAGAAGTTTTAATTATTTCATCAATATTATCCAGCGCCACCCCCCTTTCAATTTTAGATATTATTTTTATTTTTTTATCACCAATTAATTTCTTTAATTTTTTAACATCACTAGCACTTTGCACAAAAGAAAGAGCAATATAATCAACCCCAGTTTTTAAACCAAATTCTACATCTTTGATATCTTTTTTAGTTAGCCCACCACCTTTTAGCTCTGTGTTTGGTAAATTAATGCCGCGATGAGAAGTTAAAAGTCCACCGATTATTACTTTAGCAAATATTACTTTATTTACAATTTTTGTAACTTTCATTTCCATTTCTCCGTTGGCTAAAAAAATAAGTTCACCAGGTTTTAAATATTTATACAAATCAGGATCATCAATTGGAATTGAATCTCCGATATTGGCAGCTGGTCTGGAAATATACTGCAAACTAATTTTTTCATTAACTAGCAATTCTCTGCCTTCTTCTGGCAAATGCCCGATTCTAATTCGTGGTCCTTGAAGATCTTGAATGATTTTTATTTTATCTTCTCTACCCTTATTTATTTTTTCTAGGTTTTTCTTAATTTGTCTATACTGGGCAAATGTTGCATGGGAAAAATTTAAGCGAAAAATATTTACTCCAGCTTTAACCAGAGACTTCATATCTTTTAAAGACTCAGTTTTTGGACCAATAGTGGCTATGATTTGTGTGGCCATATAATTATTTTATTACCTTTAAATACTTTATTAGATTTTGATAAAATTCTAGATTATTTAAACTTGCCAGTTTTTGACCCAGCGGGTCATTTAAGCGAAACAGGTGATGAAGGAAGGCTTTGCTATAGTCTCGCAGAACTTTTATATCACTACTTTTATTTATAGCTGAAAAGTCCTCTTGAAAAACTTTATTTTTAATATTTACAGCTTTGTAAAACTCTGGGCAGGCACCGCTTGAAACATCACTAATCTTACTTTCAAAACCATTAAAGTTTTGGTTGAAATAAAAGAGGCGACCATGGCGACCTTCTCTGGTTGGAATTACACAATCAAAGGCATCCCAACCTAGAAAATATGAACGATAAATATCCTCGGGCATACCAACTCCTAGGGCAAAACGTAGTGATTCCTTAGGAGTCACTAGCGCAGTTTCCCTTAAGACTTCGCTTAAAAAATTTCCATTATTATCAACTGGTCTAGCTCCTAAGCCATAAGCGTCAAAACCGATCTCAACAAGAGCTTTAGCACAATAGCGTCGCAGATCAACATCTAAACCACCTTGAATTACGGCCAGAAGTAGGGGTCTATCTTTTTCTTTTATCTTTCTTTTTTTTAATTGTTTTTCAAATTCACACTTGGCTCTTTTTGCCCAATTAATAGTTCTCTCAACAGAAATTTTCATTAATTTTTCATCACTTTCATGTGGTGGGCAATCATCAAGACAGACCATTATATCGGTAGCTAAATCAAACTGGATATTTATAGATTTTTCCGCATCAAGTTTATGCATACTACCATCAAGCGGTGATTTAAACTCTACATAATCATCAGTAATTTTTCCTTTTATTTTATGGTTATGAAGCAATGAAAAAACTTGAAAACCACCACTATCAGACATCAAGGGTTGATTCCAAGACATAAAATTTGAAACTCCACCTGCTTTTCTAATTATTTCAAATTTATGTTGTAAATAAAGATGAAAAGTGTTTACCATCAAAATTTCTGTCTTAGTTTTTCTCACCTCATCATTATCAGTGGATTTAATAAAAGCTCTAGTGGCGTCGGGTAAAAAAAGTGGTGTGCTTAATTTACCATATTTAGTTGAAAATGAGACTTTTCGATATTTATTATTTTTTTGTAAATTTATTTTTGACACAAAATTATTGTACTCTGCCATTATTAGTCCAAGCAGCGATTTCATCATCTTCAAGGCGACTAGTTTTTGGAGAGGTCTTAAAATTAATTTCTCCATCAGTTACTACATCATGAGCAGAAACATTTACTCCTGGAGATATGATTAATATTTTATCTCTATCTTCCTGGCTGGGTGTAAAACTTAGATTAAATTCCGCATCAGCTCTAGAGCTTGACAGTGCTAAATTATCAATTTCCCATATTACTTGATTATTTGTTTCATTATAATTTAGTTGACCAATATCACTTTCTAAACTTTGGTTAAAGTCAACATGCGGTGGCAATTCTAATTTTACTTCTACATCTTTCAATTCATGGAGTGAATTAGTTAATGTCCAATAAACACGAACGGAGGTTTCTTCATCAACTTCTGGAGGTAGTGGGCCTGAACCAACTGGAATATTGTTATCATCAAAATATCTAATTTCTTCTTTTAAACTTAGATCACTGTTTATCACCTTTTCAATTGTATTGCTACGATTATCTTCACTTCTTTCAATATCCTCAGTATCTAAACCAAAGCTAAATTGAGCCCAACTGTTTATCTTTAAGTCAGAGCCAAAATCTTGTTCCTCATAATCTTTAACTTCTAGGGAAAATTCAATTTCTCCTTTGTCGTCAGGTGAAAGTTCCTCTAAGTCTTCAATTTCATTGGCACTGTAGACTATGACGCTATCAAGAACTCTTCCTTGACTAAGATCATCTAAAAGCGACCAATCAACCATCTCTCCTTCAATAACTACCATTAAAACTACTTCATTTAATGTTGCCTGACCACGGTTGTGATAGCTCAGCACATAGTCTAGCTTGTCACCAAAATTAATTGACTGATCATTGCGATTTTCATTTATCTCAAGGGATAAATCTAGTTCACTTTGCATAATCTCTAACTGCAAACTCTCTTCTTCTATTTTTCTTTGATTACCTTTTTCATCTTGATGAGATAAGCTAATTAAAATCCTTTCTTCATCATCTACTTTCTCTTCAACTACAAAACTTAAATTAAATTGTAAATCATCTGAATTTTTAGTTAAATTAGTCAAAGACCAAGTATCTTCTGATAATTTTTCAAAACTAATTTCTGATTCATCTTCATCTTCATCTTCATTTAAGGTAAAGTTCTCTAAAATTATATTTTCCGGAAAATTAAATTCAATAATTAAATCTGATAAATGATTGTCAGAAAAATCACTAAAACTTAAATCAACCTCGGCTTCCTGACCTACTAAAGCGGTATCAAAATAATTTACAGAAAAATCAAAGCCTATATCATCAACTATAGTGTTAGCACTAGCTTCACTGGAAAATTGACTTGAAAAATTAGCTGGCATGTAACTTATTTGCGCATTTATTGGATTAGCTGAATTAACTCGATTATATATTTTTCCGCTTAACTTAAGTTCTTTTGTTTGCTTGGGCAATAAATCTTTTAAGTCCCAATAATTAGCTAACTCGGGTTCAATTGAAGACTCAAGCAAAACAAAACCTTCCGGTAACTTTAATTCCAATCCGATGTTTTCTAGGTTAACCGATGAGGGATTATGATATACAATTGCATAATCAAACTTCTCTCCAGCCATGATTTTCTCTGGTGCTTCAATTTCAAGTTTAGCTTCCGTGACTGATAAATATTGATTAGTGTAGTAATAATAGGCTAAATATGCACCGGCGGCTAAAACAAGAAGAAACAATAAATTTTTTAAAATCAAAAGAATCCAAGATTTGTTTCTTTTAAAACTTTTACTAGTAACATCCACTAAATTACCTTTTTTATCTTGATAAATCTCTGATAAATTATCATCTATTTCATCTTCCCTGATTTCTTTATTAACTGATTTTTCAAAGTCACTTACCTCATTTTCATCTGGTAATGGTCGTTGTGTAAATTTAGCTAGTCCAGATTTAGATTCTTTTTTAGGTTTAAATTTTTTATCTTTTTTGTCTTTCATAATTTTAAATTTATTATTCTTTTGGTAAGGCTAAAACTGCCCAAAATTTATCACCATCTAATTTATCTTTTATAAGCCAAGCATCTTTTTGAGTCTCATCTTCTGGATAGCGCCAATGAGCTTGCCAATCACTGGGAAGTCTTAAACGTGAAAAAAAGTCAGTAGTTTTAAGTCCTGGTTGTTTTTGCACTAAAAGTGAATGAACTGCTGGACGCTTCTGATTGATATCTAAAAGATGGTTAATAAAATCTTGATAATTTCTATCCCTTTTTACTTCTTCAAAACTAAAGGGTAGCTCATAACGAATTTTAACTACAGAGGTTTCTCCGGGGTCAGTCATAACCCAGTTAGCAAAAACGGTTTTATCTAATTCATTATAGGTTTGTAAACCACTATCTTGGTCAATCTCGGCTAATTCTTCACTTTCAGCTAATTTAGGATGAACTTCCCAGTCAGTTTCTGGATACTCAAAAAACTTTCTATCTGGTTGAGAAAAACCACTGGCTTCAATTATTCTACTATTTTCTGGTACATACACTCGTAGCCAATCAACATTTCGCGCACCGGTTAAGGCTTCATTTTTTATACCCTGGTGTTTTCGAATAATTGTTAACTCATTTACAATTCTTCCACTTTTTAGTATTTGAGTATCAAGAAATACCTTTTCTTCCATTTTTCTATCACTTTTTTGGCCAGCTATATTAGTATGAGTTACCAATAAATAATCATGTGGACTTTCTTTAACCGACCCATCTAAACCCCAGTCTTTTACTAAATTTTGTAAATTATCATCATTAAAATACAATAATATATTTTTTGCTCGCCAATCTTTTTCCAATAATTCAAGAAGAAGTGGCAAAGTTTGAGCATCAATTTTTTCTGGCATAACTTCAAGTAATTCTTCCATTAAATCTCCAATAATTTTTTTAGGTTGATTTTCTGGACTGTCAGGATAATTTTTTGCTATTTCAGGATGACTGAGAGCTAAATTTTCTTTTTCTACAGTTGATTGAATAATTGACCAAAAATTATCAGCATTGATAGTCAGTTCATATTTTGGTAAATAAATAGGACCGGTAATTTGCAAAAAACTTTCTAAAACATCGGGAGTAAAGGAAATCACTCCATCTACAGTTGGACCATCGCTTTTTTCATAAAACCACATTAAATTTCTAGCGGTTTTTGGCCAATCTGGCCACCAGTTGGAATCCCAGAAAAACCAACGAGGATTAACTAACCAAAGTGGTCTAGGAGAACGAATAAATGAACGCATACCGGCTTCAGTGTCATAGGTGCCACCAGCTGGAACTTCAATATTGTCAATTTCACCTTGTTTAAAATCAATTAAAGCATAACTGCCCATAAACCCACCGGAAGCTCTCATCTCAGTGTTATTTTGAAATACTAATAAATAGCGACGATTATAGTTATAACCGAGAAACTCTTTTACTTCATCAGCAGTTTGTGATAACGAATTAAGAGAATTTTCTAAAATCACAAGTTTATCGCGCCAAGCAATAAATTGATCTTGATATTCAAGCGGTAGACTCTTATAATTAATTGAATCTAAATTTGTTTTTAAATCTTTTAAATTATTCAAAGCTAAGTCACTATAATAATCAAATTCATCAATCCTTTCTAACCAATTTTTTTCTTCCTGATTGATTAATGAATCAATGGCTAAAGAAAAATTCTCCCCCAACTTAGAACCAGCCTTACCAGCAGCCACAATTTTTTTACTCTCAGCTGCTAACTTAATTTTAGGATTATTTGAAAGTGAGCCAATATTTAAAAGCCATGATTGAAGATGGGCTAGTTCTTTTTGCGCTGCCTGGAAATCTTTTGAGGCTAGAGAAAAATCCTTTTCCGCTTCACCTAAATTTAACTGAGAGGCCTCATTTGTAGCCGTCATTAAATTATCAATGGCAGCCTGGGAATGAACCAAAACCCTATCTTCCAAAGAAGACATATCAATCAACTTTAAATAATCTAAAGCTTTAAAAGGTATAACCAAAAGAATTAAAACTAGCAAAAATGATAGAGCGCTTCGATACCAATTTATTTTATAAACATAATCACTTTCTTTATCAGACTTTTTTGAGATTTTACTTAAATTAAACTTATCTATTGAATCTTTTACATTATTTACATACTGAGAAAATTCATTTACTTGTTTTTTAAAAATTAATTTATTTCTAAAAGCAAGAAAAAAACTTTTTAAACTTACTTGGTTTTGCTTTTTTTTATTAAAAAGCGAAACCTTCAGAGAAAAATTAGGTTTTTTTCTTTTTAAGTTAATTTTTGAAAAATTTAAATTTATTTTTTTAATTTTTCCCCAAAAAGGTTTTGTATTTAATTCAATTTTCTCTTCTTCATCTTCAGTCTCGCTTTGTTTTTTTCTTAAATCAATCACATAAGGATGAAGAGTTTGATCTTCATTGAATTCAATATCAATTTTTTTATTTTTTCTTTTAGTCACAATTTTTCTGATTTATTTTTTTCTTTTAAATAATTTTGATATACATCTAAAGTTTCCCGAGCACATTCCCACCAATTAAATTTTTTCACTTTTTCTTTACCTAGTTTAACATATTTCTCTCTTAGTTCATTATCATTAACAATTTTTTCAAACTGATTTAGAAAACTATCTTTATTTTTAGGATCAAAGTATAATGCTGAGTCTCCCAATACCTCAGGTAGAGATGCTTGATTGGAGCTAAAAACTGGACAATTATTTGCCATTGCCTCAAGTGGAGGTAATCCAAAACCCTCATAGAGTGAAGGAAATACATACAAAAATGCTTCATTATACAAGATTTTAAGCTGAGAATCTGGAACGTAATCAGTAAACACTACTGAACTATTTTTATTATTCTCCTGCCATAGATTTAAGCGAATAGCTTCTTTTTTAATTTGTCGATAAAAATAATCTTCTTTACCTACTAAAACTAAACGAAAATCACTATATTTTTTTTGAATTTGCAAAAATGATTGTAATAAAAAATCTAAATTTTTATGAGGATAGGCGTTACCAACATATAATAAATAGGAACCAACTACATTAAAATTCATTAAAGTTTCTTCTTTGTCTAGTTTTGCTACAAACAAAGAATCACGATCTTTTTCTAAATTAGCTACTCCTTCATAAATTACTGTAATTTTTTCTTTTTTAATTTTAAACTGCTTTATTATATCTTCTTTGGTAAAATTAGATACAGTTATTATTTTTTTCGCTCGATAAAGAGCACTTTTAATTACTAATCGATACATTAAATGTTTAAACCAATACTTAAAAGTATTTAAAGTAGAGGCTCGTTTTGACGGAAATTTTGTCAAAATCAAATCATGTATAGTTAAAATAAAAGGACAAAAACAAAATATTGGCACATTAAAATGAGGAAAATGTATTAAATCCAGTTTTTCTTTGCCAATTATAAAGGGAAAAACAATCTGTTCTTTAAGGCCATACCAAGAAACATCAGCTAATACTTTTTTTACTTGTCTATCTTTAAACTGATGGGGGAAAAATTCGTCATAATTTTGTTTACTCAAAAAAACCACAAATTCAAATTGCCCTTCCTTATCTATAGCAATAATATTATCAGTTATTTCTTGCACATAACGACCCAAACCCTTTCCTAAAGGACCATAAAAACGAGCATCTATTCCTATTTTAATAAGATTATTTTTAGACATAATTATTCATTAACAAATGGTAAATTACTTGGAGCTTCATCTTGATCATCTTTTTCTGATTTTTCAATATCATCTTTACTACCCTCACTATCTTTAATTTCTTGACTAAAATCAATATCCTCTAAGCTAGTGGGCTCAAAATCAGGGGTTATTGGCAAACCAGAAGGAGCATCGGCTTTTCTTCCTGGAGCTTTTTGTATCATTGGCGCTCTTACACTGGAATCTAATGGGAAATGCCAAAGAGTTGCAAGTTCTTCAATATTATACAAATCTGGAGTTCTTCCAGGATATTCAGCTCGACTAACATAATTTTCCATAATGCGATTCTTCCTTTTTATTAATCTTTCCTTTTTAGAAAAATACGCGGTTTTAGTGGCAGTAACTGAAAGATCGGGTTTAATACCATTTAAATCCATAGTGGTAAATTGCTTGATGTAACCAACAAAACCATTAACCACCTTAGGTTTATTTAATACTTCTTTTTTTGCCACATACATAACTCTAATCTTTCCCAAAAAACCTAATTTTGAGGCTTTGTTTTGTATCCCTTCAAGTTGCTTTTTTTGCTTAGGAGTTAAATCCATCATGGTTGGTTGTTTTTCTTCTTTTGGCTTATCTTCTATATCTCGCCACAGTTCATAGACCACTTCACTAGCCTCACTAATCCCTTCTACTAAATAATCAACTACATCCTTTTTAGCTTTAGGTTTTCTGCCCATTACTTTCATGGCTTCTTTCTCACTTTCCTTTACCCAATCAAAACCGGTGGGAATAACAATCAATTGAAACCAAAATTGCTCACCAGGACCTAGTGAGCTGTTTAAATCCATAAGTGAAGCCATAGGATCTTTAAATTGAGTTTCACTGGGACCACTGGGATATTCAAATTCACTATAAACTTTAATTGGATAAGCAAAGTGTTGAGATAAAATAAATTCAGAGCCCCAAATATCATATTCATCATCGGGAAATTTTTGCGGTACTGAATTAACATAATCTTCCACCTCAGTAATTTCTGCATCCGGATATTGAGAATAAACTGAAGTTTCAATTAAATTTCTAAATTGAACTGGTGTTCTAATTAAAAATTGTGTATATCCTTCTAAGCTAACTATTTCATAACTGAAAGATAATTGAAATTCCCCTTGAAACCATTTTTCAAAAAAATTCTGAGTACCATGAGCACCACCTAAATAAGTAAACATGTTCTCAGTAGCTTTTGGAAATTGTTCATTACCTTGAGGAATATCAATTGCCAATAATATAAAGCGAACACTTTTTTTAGCCCAATTTTTTCGAATATAACCTAAATAAAGCAATGAAAAACCATACAAATAAACAATTCCAAGAACAATCCAACCAAAATTAATAAAAAATTCCCAAAGCATTAACTCGGGCGGTAAACTTAAAAAACGATCTATTCGTGAAGTATCAATTATTATTTCCATAAGAAGAAAATCCAGCCAAAATGGTTGGTTAATAAAATTATTTACATTTACATTTTAACATAATTTTAATTAAACAACAAAAAAATCATGAAGTAAAATTCATGATTTTTTTTATATGATTTTAATTTTTATTTACTTATCTTCTTGCCATTTTTTTAGAGCGTAAGTACCTCTACCAACTAAAATATAACGATCATCCAATATTAGTTCATTGTGCACCGTAGCGGCATTGGCTTTTTTATGATCAAAGGCTACTTCATTTATTTTTTTTGCAATTTCAGTAAAATGCATAGGTTTTCCATGATTCTTTAAAACTAAATAAATTTTGTCGTTAATAGTTTTAGGTTTAACTTCCTGCCAATCGGCACTTCCCCAGTGACCAAACTTATTTCTTTCCAGATTTTTAATCGCTTGAATCAATGAATATAGAACTTTATTTTCATGAATTGTTTCTGCTTTATCATAAAAAGTTTTACTTTTATAAAGTGAAAACAAATTAGTATTTAAACGACTTTTCATTTTTTCTTGATGGCGATTATAGCTTTCTAATTTTTTAAGGAAATCTACTAATTCTTCGGTGGTAAAAGTTTTCTTCATTTCTTCAATTTTATTGAGTAAATCATCAGCTAATTCTTCAAAATGATCAATTTTTTCTTCCTTTACTTTAATTAATGGATTAAATTTATCTGATTTTTCTATAACCTCAAATTCATCTGCTAAAATTTTAGATAATATAAAATCATAATTATTGCGATAAGTTTGCTGACTAATTTCCTCCTTAACAATTTTTTTCTTTTCATGCTTAATCTCTAAAGTTAAAACCGTTAAAATATCGAGTAAAAAATCTTTTCTTAAAAAACCTCCGTGCTCGATTAATAAATCTTTAATGATAGTTTTTAAATTTGTTATATAATTTTCTAGGTCTTCTAATTTTTTTATCTTCTTTATACTAGCAAATTCAATTTGCCTGACTCTTTCTCTAGTTAATTTATGAAGCTTACCAATACCCTCTAAAGTCTCTCCTTTTTCACCAAGGAGACCATAACGACGGGTTAAAACATCTTTTTCTCTTTCCATCAAACGAGAAAAAATATCAGTCATTACTTTAACTGAATTTAATTTATCTAATTCTTGTTCAGGTTTTTCCTGAATAATCTTTTCTAAAATATAATTACTCATAGTTTTATAATTTAATTTTATTTAAAACTAAATTATCATATTATCTTTTTTTAGTCAAGAGCAAATATTGTTTTAATAAAAATTGCTCAAAAAATAGAGAAAAAACAAATATTTTAATAATATTATAAATAACTATAATTTTATTTAAAAAGTTTTGTCTATGCCAATGTTTTATAAATAAATAATGTTGACCAAAGAAAGACCAGGCTCTTTCTTTTTTTGATCTTTTTTTTCTTTTCTTAAATCTCTCAATTAGGCTACCACCGCTAACACTTCGGTCGTGATAAAATATAGAATTAGCTACTAATTTAGTTTCTAAATTATTTAGACTTAGTCTATAGGCTAGATCACAGTCTTCTTTATACATAAAAAAATTTTCATCAAAATAATTTTCTTTTTCCTTTACCTTCTCTAATTGATTTAAATTAAAAAGAGCTACAGCTCCTGTGGGACCTAAAATTTCATAATTGTCATAAAAACCTTGATCTGTTTCTCCTTGACCTAAATCTTCAAATCTTAAACCAGGTTTAAGCACAATCCCACAAGAATCAATTTTATTTTTAAGTTTTTTGTTTTTAAAATCCCAAACTAAAATTTTTGGTGCCAAAGCAGCTACATTAGGAGTATTTTCAACTTCCTTGAGTAGATTTTTTATAGCTTGTTTATCAATTAAAATATCAGGATTTAGCATTAAAAAATGACTAAAGTTTTGGGCTTTAGCTTTTTTGATTAAGATATTATAGGCTCGAGAAAAACCTAAATTTTCAGAAAAATCTAAATATTCAATTTTTTTTCCACCTAGTTCATTTTTTTCTTGAAAAAATTTCCGATTGCTATTATCTTCACCACTATTGTCACCCACCATTATTTGACAATTGTGAGAATTTAAAAAATCACTAGCTTCCTTTAAGCTAGTTAAAAATTTGGGCAAATAAGGGTATGAGCTTTTTTTGTAAACTAAAAAAGCGATCGCTAATTTCATATTCTTAAATCACTAATTTATCATTTAATTTTTCCTTGGCTAATTTTTGCGCTGTAAACAAACTATCAAAAGTTCCCGCATCTAACCATTCGCCTTCCACTTTAGCTACAGACAATTTGTCATTTTTTAAATAATGATTATTAATATCAGTAATCTCTAATTCCCCTCTATCACTTGGTTTTAAGTTTTTGGCAATATCTACCACTTTACTATCGTAAATATATAAACCAGTTACAGCATAATCACTTAAATACTCTTGAGGTTTTTCAACAATTTCTTGGGCTTTCATATTTTCATCAAACTTAACTACACCAAAACGTTTAGGATCACTAACTTTTTTAGCAAATATTTTAGCTCCGGATTTAAAATTATTTATATCCTTTGAAAAATCATCAGCAAAAATATTATCACCTAAAACCATAGCCACATTTTCATCATCAATAAAGTTTTCACCGATAATAAATGCTTGAGCTAAACCTTCTGGCTTATCTTGAATTTCGTAAGTAAATTTAACTCCAAATTGCCTACCACTACCCAATAAATTTAAATAATCACCGGCCCTTTCTGGAGATACGATTATAAGGATTTCCTTTATTCCAGCTTTAATTAAAGTGTTTAAAGGATAATATATCATTGGTCGATTATAAATCGGCAATAATTGTTTGCTAGTTATTTTTGTCAGTGGTCTTAGACGGGTGCCACTGCCACCTGATAAAATAATTCCTCGCATAGTTTTATTAATTCTTTTTATATAATTCATTTAAAGCTAACTTCCAGGAACGTAGCTTTGGTCGCTTTTTATTAATCAAAATTGAAGATTTAGGGCGTTTTGCTGGACGACTAATTTCAGTAGATTTAACTGGCTTAACTTTAGGTGATAATTTAAATAATTTAAAAAGATAATTAGCGCCTTGTAACCAAGTCGCTGGACTAGCATTTGTTAAATGATATATCCCAGAATCTGGACGATCATCAATTAATTTTCTAGTGGCTTGAGCTAAATCAGGACTGTAAGTAAAACAACTCTTTTCTTCATTAACTATTTTAATCTCGCGATTATCTTTAGCTAAATTTAACATAATATCAAAAAAACTTGGCTTTGCTTCCGCACTATTGGCTTTGGGTCCAAATAATTTTGATGTTCTGATTAAATAATAATTTAAACCTTGTTTAGCTAAACTTAAAATCTTTTCTTCTCCAGCTAGCTTAGTTTGACCATAACAATTAATTGGATTTGGATGGTCATTTTCTTTAAAACCAGAAAATTCTAGATCATCACTACTAAAGACATAGTCTGATGAATAATGAACTAAAACCGCCTCCTTAGCTAAACACCAATTAGCTAAAAACTCCACTAAATCACGATTTAAAGCTAAAGCTAATTGATATTCCTTATCAGACTTTTCACATAAATCAACATTGTTATAAGCGGCCGCGTTTATAATCATTGACGGCTGACTAGCTTCAAGAGCAGAGGCAGTGGACGAAATATCAGTCAAATCAAGATCAATTTTATCCCATGCTAATGGCTTTAGATCAGAAAAAGACTGACAAAGAAAAGTTCCTAAATTTCCACTAGCTCCTAATATTAATATTTTTTTCATATTTTTATTATAACACTTAAATACAATAAAAACAAAAAAGCTTTTTTAAAAAAAGCTTTTTTAGTCTTTATTAATCTTGCCACTGTTTATCTTGCCTTACTAAATATTTAGCGTCTTTTGAACTTTTTAAGATTGCTTTAGTAATTTTTTCCATTCTAGCACCTTGGCTTCCTTTAATTAAAACTACATCATCTTCATTTAGCTTTGTTTTTAAAAATTCCGTTAAAGATTGTTGGCTGGAAAATATAATTATTCTATCTTTGGCAACACTGCTTTCTTCAAGATCATCTTTTAATTCTTTAATTATATCTCCAAATAATAAAACATAATCTATTTTTGCCTTCTTTATCGCTTTAGCAATTAAACTAAAGCCAGACTTTTTATAAGCACCAATTTCCAATATATCACCTAAAACCACATATTTTTTAGTTGAAAAATTTAATTTTTCTAAAGTTTTTACTGCCAGACAAACCGAAGCTGGTGAAGCATTATAGCTATCATCGATTATATGAGAATTATTTATTCCTTTTAAATAATTCATTCTTCCTGGAGCTAGTGAAAAACTTTTAAGTTTTTCACCAATATCGACTAAATTCAAATTTGATTTTAAAGCTACTAAACTAGCCGCCAGTATTGCATATAGACCTGAATCATTGATAATTTTTTCAAGTTGTATGGGAAGAACTGCGCCTTGATAATCTAATTTTACATGAATACCACCAAAATAATCAGATTCCTTGTCTAAGCGATATTTTAAATCTATAAGTTTTAAATTGGCATCACTACTAAAACCAAAGCTTAAAACTTGGGTTTGAGAGACATCTTTCATAGATAAAACTAAAGGATCGTCATGGTTTAATATAACCATACCTGAATTTTTAGTATTTTTAACTAATTTCTGCTTTTCTTCTTTAATATGCTCTAAACTAGAAAAATATTGAAAATGAGAATGACTAACTGCTGTTACCACTGCTATATCTGGCTTTACAATTGAACATAAATAATCCATATCACCAGGCCTGTCAATACCCATTTCTAAAATCAATATTTCCGGATATTTTTGTTTGTAAATAATAAGTCCAAAAGCAAAAAAAATAATTTTCACCCAGCCGAAAATTGATCGCCCGGGCGATATCCTACCAATTATAGTTAAAGGTAGACCGATCTCATTATTATAATTTTTATAATTTGTGTAAACAAAAAAATAATCTTTTAGGATGTGATTAATTGCGTCTTTAGCTCCAGTTTTTCCTACCGAACCGGTAATGGCAATAACCTTAGGCTGATATCTTTTAAGTATCAACTTAGCTAAAATCTTTAATGTTTTTTGTAATATATTTTTCATTTTAGTAACTTTTTGGGATTTGATAATAATTTAATAAAAACTCAGCAATATCTCGCCATAAAGGAGCAGCTGAAGCAGCTGCAAATCTTACACCTTTTGGTTTATCTATTTTAACTAACATAACAAAGGCTGGATCATCTATGGGAGCTACACCAGTAAATACATGAATATGTTGATCTTCTAGGTAACCACCAGGTCCTGGGATTTGCGCTGTTCCGGTTTTTCCACCAATATAATAACCTGGGATTTGCGCTTCACTGGCATGCCCTTTACTAACTACATTAGCTAACATAGCTAAACTAGTATTGGCTGCTCTTTGAGAAATCACTTGTCTAACTGTCTGAGGTGATGTTTTATGAGAAAAACCATCGGGTTTAACAATTTCTGAGACAATGTAGGGTTTCATTAAAACTCCATTATTAGCTAATACTTGATAGGACATAAGCATTTGCAGAGGTGTAAGAGCAATTCCTTGACCATAGGAAGCAGTGGCAGCATCAATTTCTCTAATTCTTCTACCAACTAAATTATCAATATTACCAGCACTTTCAGTGCCTAATTCAATACCAGTTCTTTCACCAAAACCGAAATCTTGTAAATACCGAGCAAAAACTTCAGCTCCAGTTTGGCGCATAGCAAAAATTGCTCCCGTATTTAAAGATTTATTCAAAACTGTTTTCATGTCAACTATACCATATGGTCCGTGGGTACTATAATCAGAATTTCTAATTGGCCTTGGCCAACCACTAATTGAAATCTTTCCTTTATCATTATAACTAGTATCAGGAGTAATTTTCTCCTGATCTAGAGCAATTGCCATGGTAATAGTTTTAAAAGTCGAGCCAGGCTCAAACTGATATGAGGTGGCTGGATTATTAAAAACTGAAATATCTTCTACTTGACGAAAATTATTAGGATCAAAACTTGGTTCAGAACACATAGATATTATTTTCCCGGTATCTGGCTCTACAATAATTACTGAGCCACCCTCAGCTTGGTGGTGTTTTACGCTTTCTTTTAATTTTTGGCAAACATAATGCTGAATACTACGATTAACCGTTAAAACTAGATCACTGCCTGACTCAGGAGCTACATATTCTCGATCATTTACAATTATTGTTCTTCCTGAACCTCTTTCAGTTTGCAGGTATCCGGAAGAGCCGGAAAGCTCAGTTTCAAAAAATTCTTCTAAACCGTAGCGACCAACATAATCATGTCCATCCATTCCTACAAAACCCAATAGATGTGAAGCTAAGCTTGGTTCTGGATAAAAGCGATGTGATGTCATATGAAAGGCAACTCCCTCAATACTCATTACTGCACCAGTTTCTTTGTCATAAACTCTCTCAAGTCGTCTCTCTAAATCTTTAGCCTCGTAAGTTTTTTCTTCATCACTGAGCAGAAAAGCATATAAAGAAAGTAAAGTGTCGTCATCAACTTTTCTCATAAAAGGTTCATAAGGATCACCTGGTTTATCTAAAATTAATAAATAATCATCAATTATTTCTTGTTTTCTTTCTAAAACTTCGTTTTCAATCTGCAGTTCTCGTAGTTCATAAGCTTCGGGACTGTTGTATTGCGCTTCCATTTGTCTTCTGGCTTCGGCTTTTTTTTCTTGCTTTTCTTCATCACTTAAATCATCATTATCTTCAATTAAAGCTAAACGATTATTTAATCTTTGTTTAAAAGGTAGTGAAGCTTCTTTTTTGACTTCTTCTACAAGTTCTTCTTCATCAAAAAATTCATAAAATTTCTTAGCTAAAGCTTCAGGGTCACTTATATTTTTTGGCACAAGATAGATAAATGCAAAATCTTTGTTAGTGGCAGCTAAAAATAGATTTTGCTGACCACCAAAACTTTCTCTTAAATATATCTTTCCCCTATCAGCTTGCAATTGATTGTATACTTGATGTTGACTATTGGCTAAACCAGCGTATAAATCATGATTTATAACTTGAAGAGAGAAAAGTCTAATAATTAATAATGCAAATAATAAAAAAATAACCGTTCCCGCAACTCGTAAACGATTATTACTAGCTATATACTTCTCCTTTTTAGTTTTTTTATTATAATCTCGCCACATAAAAAACAAGCATTATTAAATTATCAATCAATTTAGCGACGAGCCATACTAGATTCCTTAGCACTTAAATGAGTTACATTTTTAACACTCACTAGCTGCAATTCATCAATTTTATATTTAACTTCATTATATGACTTCATCGCCATTAAATTAGATTCTAAACTTCGATTTTCCTCAGACAGTAAACTTAATTCTCGATTTAGATCTCTAATTACAAAACCTTTTCCAGCCATATCATTGCAAATGGCTAAATTAGTTCCTCCTATTAAAATAAGTAGAGAAATTAAAACAAAATTAATTTTTTTCCAAGAAATTAAAGTGTATTTCTTTTTACTGATTTTTTTTGATTTTAAGGCGGTCATATTATTTTTAATTATTAATAAATTTTTTCTGCAACTCGTAATTTTGCGCTACGAGACCTAGGATTGTCTTTTTTTTCTTCATCAGTGGCTACTAATGGTTTTTTTGTTAATATTTTTAATTTCGGATCCTGACATGTACAAATTAAATCACTGGGCAAACATCTACAATTTCGTGAATTTTCACGAAAAAAATTTTTCACTATTCTATCTTCACCACTATGAAATGATATGGCTACAATTCTCCCTCCACTTTTAATTAAATCCAAACTTTTAGCTAAGGCCAAGCGCAAATTATTTAATTCATCATTGGTAGCAATTCTTAAAGCTTGAAAATATACAGTAGCGGGATGAATTCTTTTATTTTTAAAGTTTTTAACAGGTAATGAACTTTCTATAATCTCCAGTAAGTGTTTGACTCGGGCGATTCTTTTCTTCCTTCTGTAGAAAACAATCGCCCGAGAGACACGATATGCATGGGGATCTTCGCCGAAATCCTTGAATATTTTAACTAAATCCTTTAATGAATAATAATTTACAATTTCTATCGTTTTATCAGCCAATTCCTTAGAAAAAGCCATATTCAGTGGAGCATCCTTTTTAAATGAAAAACCTCTATCTTCATCTTCTAGCTGGTCAGATGATAAACCTAAGTCAAAAACAATTCCTGAACAAGTATCTTTTTCAATTCCCTCTTTTTCTGCGATCTCATCTAAATTAGCAAAATTATTTAATACAGTTTTTATACTTAAGTCCTTTTTATCTTTAATTAAATGATCAAATTTTTTTTTAGCTTTTACGTCCCATTCAATTGAAAATACTTTTCCTTTTTTTCCAACTAACTTGGCTATTTCTTGACTATAATTACCAGCTCCTAGGGTGCAATCAATAAAAACTTGTCCGGATTTGGGGTCTAAAAAGTCCAAAACTTCTTTTAACATCACTGGCTTGTGAATTGACATATATAAATTATTAGATACCTAATTCACCTAAAGCCTCGGCAATATCATTACTATTTCTCTCTGCCCTTCCTTTATATTTCTCCCAAGCTTCCTGATCCCAAATTTCTAAATGATTATATAAACCAGCCACGACAATTTTTTTCTCTAAACCGGAAAATTTTCTAAGATACTCTGGTAAGGTAATTCTTCCCTGATTGTCAAATTCAACATCCATAGCTCCAGCTAACATATGTCGAGCAAAAGCTCTAGCTTTAGCTTGACTAATTGGCAGTGAGGCAAACTTTTCAGCAATTTTTTTAAACTGTTCTTTGGAATACAAAAAAAGACAATCATCTAGTCCTTTAGTGACGACTGCCCCCTTTTTTAAAACACTTCGAAACTTAGCGGGTATCGCTAAGCGTCCTTTGCTATCTAAGATGTGATTGTATTCGCCTATAAACATAAATTTATATTTATGAAATTCCCCTTAATACCCCACTTTTCACCTTTATAATTTAATTATACACCACTTATGCACTACCGTCAACCCTAAATATTGCTTTAAAATAAGCGAAAAAATAAAGAAAAAGACTACTTATCCACAAGTAGTCTTTTATTTTTTATATTTTTGAAAATTATTTATCCACAGCTCATTTTTTCTTTCCTATACTAGCTTCTTTTTCATAATTAGCTTTTACTAACTTTTTGCTTGAGAATTTTTTATTTTTTTGTTCTTTGGTCTCTGCACTATTTACCGGAATCTGCAGAGAATAAGCAAGAGCATTGGCAGTTAAAACACCAATTCTTAGACCAGTAAAAGTTCCTCCATAATTGTAAACTCTAATCTCTTTAATATCTTTTAATTTAACATTGGAGCTTTTTAAAAGTTTATCAATACTAAGCAGTAATTTTTCAGCTTGTTTTTTTTTAGCTTTAATTTGTTTTTTTAAAATCAGCTTATCATCTTTTTTCAGTGACACTTCCAAACTATCAACTAAAGATGTATTTATATATAAAATCATATTTTTAAAATTTCTTTTAAGTCTGACAAATTGCTAGCATGAACTAATTTTTGTCGGTAAGTGCTAGCCTGGGGAAAATTTTGCATATAATAGCAAAGATGTTTTCTCAGAGCTACTACAGTATTTTCTCCATATTCTTTTTCCGCTAATTTAGCGTGTTTGATGATGAGTGAAAATAATTGTTTTTTATTTAAATTAATTGGTTTTTCTTTTTTAATTTCTTCAAAAAGCCAAGGTCGGTTAAGAGCTCCTCTAGCTAAGGCAAGACCATCAGCTTGAGTTTCTTTTAAAGTTTTGTTAGCGATTTCAAGATTGTAAATATTACCATTGGCAATTACCTTCCCTTCAAAAATTTTATTTATTTCTTTAATTACTGAATAATCTATCTCTCCAGTAAATCCTTGCTTTAAGCTACGACCATGAACTATAATTGCACTTATATCTAAATCAGCTAAATACTTCACAAACTCAATTGCTGTTGTACCATAAGCTTCTTTTCTAATTTTAATTGAAACCGGCAAGTCAGTATTGTCAATTACAGCTTTGATAATTTTTCTAGCTCTTTTTTTATCATTCATTAAATCTACACCGGCTGATTGTTTAACAACTTTAGAAACTGGACAACCGCAATTAATGTCAATTCCTGCTGGCTTGATTTTTTCACTTACTATTTTAGTGGCTAAAGGAAAATGTTTTTCATCGCCACCAAAAAGTTGCACGACATAATTTTTTTCCTTTTTAGATTTTTTAAGAAGCTCAAGAGTTTTATTTTTCTCTTTTTGATTATAATAAAGAGCAGTCGCTGAGGCCATTTCGCTATAAACTACATCAGCTCCATAATCTTGGCAAATTTCTCTAAAAACTAGGTTAGTAAATCCGGCTATTGGTGCCAATACTAAAATAGGAGTTTTAAGTTTTAACCAAAAATTATTTCTCATCTTTTCTTTTTAATAATTTGCTCTCCACTTTGTTTGTCCTCTAAAATATAACCTAAACCTTCAACTTCTTTTCTTAAGTTATCAGCAGTTTGATAATCTTTATTTTCTCGAGCCAGAGTTCTTTTTTCAAGTAATTGTTTTAAATTTTTAGGCCACTTCTCTTTTTCAATTGTTTGATTTAAATAACTACCAGCATTTTTCAAGTCTAAGCCTAAAACTTTATCAAAATCAAGAGCAGTTTTTAACTTATCTTCATCTTTTAGGTCAGATTTTAATAAATTAAACAAAACCGCTAAGGCTTGAGGTGCATTTAAATCATCATTTATGGCTTTTAGAAACTGAAGTTTAAATTTCTCATCAACTTTGGCTGTTTTTAAATTTTTATCTTTAATTAAGTCAATTTGCTTATATAATTTATCAAGACTTTCTTGAGCACTTAAAAATGATTCCCTGCTATACTCCATAGGTTTTCGATAATGAACTTGCAAGCTAGCTAGGCGATAAGCTAGTGGATTTATGTTTAATTCTTTTATTATTTTTTTTAAGGTTAAAAAATTACCTTCACTTTTAGCCATTTTTTTACCACCAACAATATTTAAAAAAGAATTATGTAGCCAATAATTGAAAAATTTCTCTCCAGTGGCAGCCTCGCTTTGAGCAATTTCATTACTATGATGAACATTTATGTGGTCAATTCCACCGCAGTGAATATCTCTTTGCTTTTTTAAATACTTTAAACTAAGAGCTGAGCATTCAATATGCCAACCTGGAAAACCAGTGCCCCAAGGTGAGGACCACTCCATTTGTCTTTGCTTGTCTTTTGGAGAAAATTTCCAAAGGGCAAAATCAGTGGAATTTTTCTTTTCTTGATTTTTTTCAACTCTAGCCCCTTCTTTTAGATTTTCAAGTGGTAAGTGGCTAAGCTGATTATAGTTTTCAAATTTTGCAGTATTGAAATAAACTCCATCAGATGTTAAATAAGTGTAGCCTTTTTTTTCTAAAGTTTTTATTAATTCAATTTGTTCATTGATATGATCACTAACTTTACACCAAATATCTGGCTCTTCTATATTTAATGCCTTTATGTCAGCTACAAAAGCTTTTGTGTAGTAATTTGCAATTTCATAAGCATTTTTCTTTTCTTTTTTAGCTTGTTCTTCTATTTTATCTTCTCCCATGTCCATATCACCAGTTAAATGACCGACATCGGTGATATTCATAATATGTTTTACTTTGTAATCATTGTAAAGCAAAACCCTTTTAAGTAGATCTTCAAATAAATAAGAGCGCAGGTTGCCAATATGAGCATAGTTATAAACTGTTGGTCCGCAAGTATATAGACCAACTTTAGAAGGGTAAATTTCTTTAAATTTTTCTTTTTGACGACTTAATGTATTGTATAAATATATTTCCATATTATTTTTAATAATTTATATTAATATCTTTAAAATTGCTAACTTCATATAATTGATTATTTTGCTTTCTTCTGATACTAATTAATCCTGATTTATTGTTTTCTATAAATTCTAAAGAAGCATAAAAAGGAACTTTTTTTCCAGTTTGCCAATCTTTTTCTGTTTGTAATTTAGAAATATCTACTATATTATTATCTTGCCTATCAACTAAAACCACAAAATAATCACCTTTATCTAACCAAGCACTGGGGATTAAGCCTTTAACTAAAAATGGGCTGGTAATTAACTCCCCTGAACTAGGATCAATTATTTCAAGAAACAATTCTTCTTCTTTTTCTATTTTATTTTCTTGCACTATTTCTTGTTTTTCTTCTACTAATTCTTCCTTTACTGGCTCTTGACTATTGCTATCTCTTAACTGTTGAATTCGCAAAATTATAGCACTTAATAATATTATCGCAACTACGGCTAATAAAAAATTAGTTTTTTTCATAAAAAATAAATTTAAAAATCAAATTTATCGCGACTACTTATTTTTTCCACCTTAAAGCGACCAGAGGGCTTCTCATCTTTTTTTAAATCCTCACTTAAATTATCAATATCTCCAGGAACACCTAAGGCGATAGTAGCAATAATTGAAAAGTCATCGCTAATTTTAAATTTTTCTTTTAACTTCTCATGATCAAAACCACTCATACCATGAGCTACTAAACCTAGAGCTCTAGCTTGTAGGGCTAAATTTTGCCAAGCCGCACCAGTATCAAACTTAGCTGTATGATTAACTTTATTGTTCTGGCTAAAATTATTTTTAGCTAAAACAATTAAAAGCGCTCCGGACTTTTTAGCCCAAGACTGATTAAACTCCACCAAAGAATCAAGAGTCTCATACCATGCTTTATCATCTTTTAAACTATAGATAAAGCGCCAAGGTTGTTCATTGAAAGCTGATGGGGCAAATCTAGCTGCCTCTAAAACTGTTAAAACTGCTTCCTCAGTTAAAGCTTCTCCACTTAAGGCTCGAGGAGAAAAACGGTGCCAAAATAAATCTTCAATCTTTTTATCAGGTTTTCTATAATCTTCTATTGGTAATTGTGAAAAAACATTATTAGACATAAATTTATAAATTAATTTTTTATTTAGCTTTTATAACCCCAGCAAATTGCAAATATCTAGTATCAGATAAAAATCCAAAAAAAATAATATTTATAATACTAAACTTCCAGAAATTAAGAGGGTTAATACCTTTTATTTGCAAAACTTCAAAGTTTAAATTATTAAAGGTTTCAATTAAGCTTTTTTTAGTAAAAAAACGCAAATGGGTTCTATCAAGAATTCCTTCATCTTCATAGTGCCACTGTTTATCAATTATTAGTTTTTTTAAATTAAATAAATATCTTACATTAGGCACTGAAAAAACTATTACTCCATTTTTATTTAATTTGCTTTTAAGTTTTTTGAGAAATAAAAAAGGGTCAACTAAATGTTCAAGTATATCGTTTAAGACAATGCAATCAAAATAATCATCCTCCAGGAAGTCAAGGTGATAATTTACATCACCAATTAATACTTTATCTAATTTTTCTCTGGCAACTTTAGCGGCCTTTTCATCTTTTTCTATACCCCAAACTTGTGATTTAAGTTTTTCTTTTAAAACTGCAGAAAAATTTCCCTGACCACAGCCAATATCTAAAATTCTTTGAGAATTTTTAGGTATAAAGTCAAACATTTCTAAGCGATTTTGTTTATAATATTTATTATCCATAACTTAATAATGCCACAATAAAATACATTTGTAAATTTATTTATGCTATAATTAAAATATGCTTAATTTGGAAAATGAAAAAAAATTTTTTGCTTTAAATTACAAAACCGTCGCTGGTGTTGATGAGGCTGGACGCGGACCTCTAGCTGGGCCAGTAGTAGCTGCATGTGTTTTAATAGATGATAAATTCTCTATTGATAGTGATGAGTTAAAAATTATAAATGATTCAAAAAAACTAAGTCCTAAAAAAAGACAAGAATTGTTTAAAACTATTAAACAAGAAGCTTTAGCGGTTGAAATTGGAGTGGTTAACAACCAAATGATTGATAAGATCAATATATTGCAAGCTAGTTTTTTAGCGATGACAAAGGCTATAAATTCATTAAAAAAAGCCCCTCACTACCTACTTGTTGATGGGCATTTTAAAATCCCTAAAATTAATGTTAACCAAAGCGCAATTATAAAGGGTGACTCATCAGTTTTCTCTATCGCTGCTGCTTCTATAATTGCTAAAGTCAGTCGAGATTGGCTGATGTGTCAATACGATAAAAAATATCCTATATATAACTTTGAAAAACATAAAGGCTACGGCACCAAAGAACATTTAAAAAAAATAAAGGAATTTGGTCCCTGCCCTATTCACCGCCTTAGCTTTGCTCCTTTTAAAATTAAAAAACCCTTTCGTTTAGAAAGGGTTTAAATTTACAACCATTTTTCCATTTCAACTGGAGATTTTAAAATAAATTCTTTTTTTACTCCAGCTTCAATAAATTCGTTTTTCTCATGCAATCCAGATGAAATTGCCACAAAATCAATTACGGGAAAATGGCTTTGAGCCGCTTTTAAGTCAAAGTTAATCGAATCTCCAACAAACAAAGATTCTTCCGGATTGTAACCTTCTTGCCAAAAAACCTTAAAAACCTCCGGATCAGGTTTAAATAAAGCATTTTGTGGACAAATTATTCTTTTAAAAATACTTAAATCCAAACCCAGTTTATTGGCACTGACAATAAGGCTGTTTAAATCACGATTGCTTAAAATTGCTAATTCTTTTTTTTCTTTAGCTTTTTTTAAGAAATCATTTACTGAGTCCGGGAGAGGATATTCTAACTTCTGATTATTTTCAAGAAAAAGTTCCATAACATACTCTTTTTGAACGTATGTCCAATTTAGTTCTTTGGCTAATTTAGGAAATAAATCTTCATGAAAATTTTTGCCCCAACAAGCTCTAAGCAAAGTAAAACTAGGTAGAGAAACTTCAACTTTTTTGGCAGCCTCAATGATACACATAAAGGTTACATAAACTGAAAAAACCAGTACGCCATCATAGTCAAAAATCCATAATTTCTTTTCTTTCATGGTTGATGTTTTAAATGAACAACTGATTTGATTTTAGATAAATACTATAGCGTAAATAGAGAATTTGTAAAGTAAAAAACAAGCAATCGCTTGTTTTTTATTGTAAAATATTTTATTTTAGAATGAATTCTTTTTCTTCACCGCTTTTCATATCTTTTAGTCTATAGACATTTTTTGCTTTTTCCTTATCTCCAAAAATAATAATTTTATTGTATTTTTGTTTATTGGCTAAATCAAGAGCCTTTTTTAATTTTTGTGGCTCAAGAGAAAAATAAACATTATTACCATCCCGCCTTAAACTAGCAGCTAATTTTTGTGATTCAAGTAAACTCGCAGAATCCAGTAATGGAAAATAAATAAAATTATTTTCATACAAATTATTGGGAATTAAATTCCAAGATTCTAGAAATAATTTTGTAGTCTCATCACCGGGAGCAAAACCTACAGCCGGAAAACTAGTTGCACCAAAAATTTGCGCTAAACCGTTGTAGCGTCCACCACCAAACATAGCTCGCATATTTTTTGGATTATTATCAAATACTTCAAATATTAAGCCATCATAATAATCAAAACCACGAACCAGTGAAGGGTCAAAAACAATTTCTTGACTATAACCTAAATCTTTTAAACTTTTAATCACAAAATCAACCTCGTCTTTAGCTTCTTTTAATTTTTTTGATGAAGAAATTAGATCTTCAATAACTTTTTTATCATTAGACATTAAAGCTTCAATATCTTTTAACTTATCGGCTTTTACATTCAAAGTTTTTAAGCGAGAATAAAATTCATCTTTTGATAATTTATTGTACTTATCCAAAATCCGAAAAAGTTCTTGATTATTTTTATCTTCAATTCCAAAAAAAGGCAACATTTCTTCAAGTAATCGGCGATTATTAATTCTTAGGGTAAAGGAATTTTTAGGGGCTTTAAACTCATTCATGATATCCAGTGATAATTGCAAAATTTCCAAATCTGCCACTTCAGATGAGCTACCAAAAACATCACAATTTAATTGCCAAAATTCCCTATTTCTACCTCTTTGTGGTCTCTCGTTGCGCATAAAATTGGCAATTGAAAAGAGTTTAAGAGGTTTTGGGCTGGCTGCATACATTTTACTAACCATGCGAGTAACTGATGGGGTCATTTCTGGACGAATACACAATTCTCTTTTACTAAAATCATAAAAGGTCACCAACTCCTGACCACCAACATCTTCTCCTGACTTAGCTTTATAAAGATCAGCTAATTCAACTAAAGGTGTTAAATACTCTCTATAGCCATAACGAATACAAACTTGGCGCCAAGTGTTAAATATATATTGACGAAGTTTAAATTCCTCTGGCAACCAGTCATTGGTTCCCTTTGGTGGTTGATTGGATAATATTTTTTTAGCCATATATTTAAATAATAGCAAGAAAATAGTCTAAAAAGCAAATTTAATTTATTTTTATCAGCTTTTTAATTATTTGTTATTAAATATTAGTATAATTATTTTATAATAAATAATAAAAAAAAATATGCGTATTTTAATTATCGAAGATGATTTAGAAATTAGCGCCTTTTTAAAAACTGCCCTTAAATCCCAACTATTTGTGGTTGACTGTGCCCATGATGGTGAAAAAGGAGCTTTTTTAGCTCGAACAAACCATTATGACTTAATTGTCCTAGACTGTAATTTACCCAAACTAAGCGGAAGTGAGGTTATAAAAGAAATTAGACAAGACAAAAAAACTCCAATATTAGTTCTAACTGTTAAAGCTTCACTAGAAGACAAACAAGAAATGTTTGAAATGGAGGCTGATGATTATTTAGTCAAACCATTTGTATTTAAAGAATTTATTTTAAGAGTTAACGCCCTTTTGAGGCGACCAAGAGAAATTGAAGAAAAAAATTTAAAATTTGCTGATATTAATCTAAATTCAAAAACCAAGGAAGTAAAAAGAAATAATAAGAAAATCATTTTAACTAACAAAGAATACAATTTATTAGAATTCTTTCTAAAAAGACCCAAGCAAATTCTTTCTCGAAGTGAAATAATGGAGCATGTCTGGGACATGAATGCTGACCCTTTCTCTAACTCAATTGAAGCCCATTTAATGAATTTGCGAAAAAAATTAAACAAAATTAAGAAAAAAAATTATATCCATACCTTAAATGGTCGTGGATATAAACTAGACTTTAGTAAATATTAAAATAACTTAAAAGAGAAAAAATAAAAAGAATAATTGAAATAATAAAAAAGAAAATATTGGATTTCTCTTTGTATTTTAAAAAGAAGAAAGCTAAATAAAGAAAATAAAAAGCCATAAACAAAGACAGGAAAAAACTTAGATTAATAGGAAAATTAATTGCTTTAAGTGAAAAACTAAAATGAATAAGACTCAAAAAACCTAAACTAATATCTCTTAAGTTATACTTATCTTTGAGTGAAAAATTTGATTTAAATAAAAATTGAAAATATAAATATAGCAGTAATACAAGCAATGGTCCAAAAAATGCCACTAAAAAACTAGGGAGTATTAAATTAAGTGAAATAAAATATATATTTTCCGGAAAGGATAAATAAAATGGCAAAGCAGTCACTAAGAGCAAAATGGTTATAGAAAAAGCAAACCATTCTCGCTTAAAGAAATTTTTAAAAAATTGGTTATTTCTACTTTCCATAATTAATTAAAATACGTGCATCTAGGGCTTTACAGCCTTTACCTTTTTTAAACAAGGCAATTGGATTAATATCAATTTCTTTAATATCATAGAAATCATGCATTAAATTACCAACTTTCAACAAACAATCAGCTAAAGCTTCTTTGTCATAAGCTTCTTTTCCACGAATACCATCTAATATTTTAACTGTCTTTAAAGAATTTATCATCTCATAAGCTGTCGCTTTGCTAAAGGGCTCAACTGCAAAAGCTTTATCTTGCAAAACTTCAACATAAATTCCTCCCAGCCCCACCATAATCATTGGACCAAGAAGTGGATCTCTAACGGCTCCAATTATCATCTCTAAATTATCAGTCTTTATCATCTCAGTTAGCAAAACTCCTGATATTTCTGCATCTGGTCTATTGTTTTTTACATCTTTGATTAAATTATTGTAACTTTTACTTAAATCTTTTTTATCTATATCTAATTTTACTCCCCCGACTTCTGATTTATGTAAAATATCGCCGGAGACAATTTTAAGTACTAATTTACTAGGAAATTTTTTCATTTCCTTGTTTAGCCCAACGGCGCTCTTAGCTAACTGATTTTTTACTACTTTTATATTATAAGCTGATAAGACTTTAAAAGCTTGATCTTCGCTCAGTGCTTCCAATTCTTGAAGCTTTGCATTTTCTAAAATATTTTGTACCAATTTTGTGTTTACTTTATTTATGGTTTCTGATTTTATTTTTATTTTTTTCCTGTTTTTTAGCCAAGTAGAAAAAGCAATCAATGAATTAGTAGCAGTTTCTGGATATGCGTAACAGGCAATATTTTTTTGGCGCAGGAGTTCTCTACTCTTTTTAGTTAATTTATGACCCATAAAAACCGCTGCGATCTTTTTATTTGATTTTTTTAAATCAACAACTGTTTGAGCAGTTTTTTCAACTTCAGACATTGATTGTGGAGTGAAAATTACTAAAATTGAATCAACTTTTTTGTCATTTATTAATTTATCAAATACTAACTTGTATCGATCAGCACTGGCATCACCTAATATGTCAATAGGGTTAGCTAAACTTGCACTAAACGGCAACTCCTGTGAAAGTTCCTTTAAGTTATTAGATGACAAAATGGCTAGAGGTAGGCTAGAATTTTTTAAACCATCAACAGCTAAAACACCGGGACCACCAGCATTGCTAACTATGGCAAGTTTACTAAAATTTTCAAAATTATTATTTTTTAAAATTTGCAAATAAGCAAAAATATCAGAAATTTTCTCTGCTTGTATGACATTTGCTTGTTTAAATAGAGCTTTGTAAGCATTGTTATCGCCAGCTAAGGCGCCAGTATGAGAAGCACTAGCACCAGAACCTTCCTCAGAACTACCTCCCTTCAATACAATTAAAGGTTTATTTTTATCTGATAGCTTTTTAGCAACTTTTATAAAATCAACTGAACTACTTAATTGTTCAGTGTAGAGAGCAATTATATCTGTTTGTTTGTCATCGGCTAGATAGTTTAATAAATCAACCTCTTCTACACTAGTTTTGTTGCCAATGCTAATAAATTTAGAAAAGCCTAAATTATAATGCTTTGCTAAATCAATCATAGCTGTACATAGAGCTCCACTTTGTGAGATTAAAGCAATATTACCAACTGATAAATCAGCGCTAGCAAAGCTAGCATTTAAATTATTGGCTGGATTAATAACTCCTAAACAATTAGGACCAATCAAACTTATATCTTTTTGATAGCAAATATCTTTTATTTCTTCCTCTAAAGCTACATTACCAACTTCCTTAAAGCCAGCTGAAACTACAATAGCGGCCTTTATGTTTAGTTTAGCTCCTTGTTTTAAAATGTTGGCTACCTTCTCAGCTGGGATAGCAATAATCATTAGATCTACATTTTCTTTTATTTCATCTAAATTAGAGTAACATTTAAGGCCCATTAGTCGATTAGCCTTGGGATTAACAGGATAAATTTTGCCAGAAAAACCATCGTTTATTAAATTCTTTAAAATATCACTTCCGACTCTATTTTTTTTAGTTGAAGCTCCCACAACCGCGATTGATTTGGGATTAAAAATTTTTGAAAAATTTTTCATAATATAGATTTTAATAATTGATTGACAAAATAAAAACTAGCATCACCAATAATAACTATATCAAATTCTTGACAATAATGCTTTAGATGACTTCTGTCATCTTCATTTAAAAATCCAATTTTTAAAACCTCATCATGAGCCATACCATTAGCCATTTTTCCATCACCTAAGCTATCGCCGAGTAAAATAACATTTCTTCTTTTTTTAACTTTTTCATAAAAACTAAAGTTTTTTAAAATAGCCTCGTCTTTATTGTAAGGATGAATAATTGGCTTTTCAACAGCTAACAAACCTCCTTTTTCATCCCAAAGAAAATTATTAGCCACAATATAAGTATTATTATAAAATAAAGTTCTTTTTTTTAAAAAAATCTCAATACTTTCTCTTCCCAAACCTCCGGCAGAAAAAATTAAGAGTGGTACAGACTTTTTATTTAATCGTTCAAAAAACTCTTGCCCACCAGGTCGCAGATGAAAATCTGACTCCTTCATTGCTTTTTTTACTAAATCTTTTGTAAGTCCAAATTTAATAAGGATAGAAAAATGCTTTTTATACCATTCAAGCATTTTTTCTTTTTTAAAACTCAAAGGTATTTTAGGATTAATCTCTATTTTATGATAAAAATTAAAAAGACTTTTAGCTTCTTTTTTATAATCTTTATGTAGATAGTTCTTTTCTCTTAGTAGGCCAATAATTGAAGGTACTCTTTTACCGTCAACAAAACATTTAGTAATCGTGCGATCAAAATCAGAAATTACTTGCAGGTTTTTAGCTCCTGCTTTTTTAAAAATCTTTTTTTGCTTATCAAATTTTTCTGGATCGACAATTACTACCTTACCTTTTTTCATGTTCATAGTTAAATATTTAAATAAAACCCTAAAACTTTAATCATGAATATGATTAAAAAATCAGGGTTTTAAGTGATTTAAAGTTAATTATTGTCTAAACTGTTCACCACCTTCTTCTTCACCGTGGTGTTTGTGTTCATCTTCACCTTCTTCTGAGTGATCTTTTTCTTCATCATGATGATGCTCAGGTTTAGGTTCATGATGACTTGACTCTTCTTGATTAAATTGTGAATCAGGAGCTAACTGATCAGTAGTTTCTTCTTCTTGATTCTCCGGATTTGGGTTGTTAGTCTCATCTGATTTTTTTTCTTCAGATTTTTTACCAAATAGGTTTTTTAGAAAACTCATCATAGTTTTTTTCTTAATTTATTATAACTAACAATACTATAGCAGAATTATTTTAAAATTGAAAGCCTTAGCTTATTTTTTTGACTAATATTAATTAATTTTTAAAATATTTCTTTGCTCTTAAAGCCACTAATTTCTCAAATCCAGAAAAACTATGGTCAGCTCCTTTGATTATCTCTGTTTTAATCCTTCTTGAGTCCAAGTCCTTGCTGAACCAATCAGCAATATGCTCAGCTGGGCGATCTAGATACTTATCTTCATCCCCTAGCAGTACATAAATTGGTATTTTTACTTTTCTTAAAATCTTTGCCCTTTTTGATTCTTGGCTGTAGCAAAAAATTTCCTCTAAACTGTTTTGACTATATAAACTTAAAAATCTTTGTGCATCTATATAAATAGGCCAAATATTAAGTGGTAGCAACTCATCTCCCTTTTTATTTTCAACCTGTTTTTTAGAAAATTTATGAGCTTTTTCAAATTGATACTTGCTAGAAAAATTTAAAACCCCAGCTAAATCACTAATTGGAGATAGCAAAACAACTGCTTTTACCTTTTTATCAGGTTTTTTAGATAAATAGTAAATTGACTTTTGACAGCCAGTTGAGTGACCAACAAGAATTATTTTTTTAGGCTTTAACTTTTTCACCCACTGAACTGCTCCACCTATGTCATCTAAACTGTCAGTAAATTTTTCATGAGCACTGCCAATGGTTTTAGATTTATACTTCCCTTTTTCTTTAACTTGGCTAAATCTTGATATAATTTCATTTCCACGATTATTAAAAGCAAAAACAGCCGAGTTCTTCCCAGCTAGTTTTTGATAAAGCTCAGCTTTTCTAAAAACAGAACTACCCAGTCCATGTATAAAAATATATATTGTTTCCGGATTTTTTTTGCCAATATAAAAGCCAAACAATTCTAATTTCTTAGGTGTTAAAAATTTTACTAGTTCAAATTTCATATTTTAATCTTAACATAAATTTAAGCTTTTTTAAATTAGCATTGACATAATATAAAATTTATGATATTGTTAATCGAAGTACTTTAAAACAAAAAAACAATAAAAATCAAAAAACAGGAGGGATGAAAATGATAAAAAAGCAAGTAAATGCAAATTATGAAATTATGGCCACTTTTAAAAATGTTAAATTAAAAGTGCCAAATAAAAATGATAAACATTTGAAGTTTATTGCTGAGCACCAAATAATTAACGGAAACCAAGAAATTGTTGGTATACCTAATCACTACCGAAGGGGTGATATTTTTGATGGTAACTTTCTTACTAGAAGGTTTTATATTGACCCTTCCCTTTTAGGAACAATTATCGTTGCCGACGAGGTAAGGATAGTTTCTAAAATTGACCTAGTTAAGAACCAAGTTTGTTTAATTATTGATATAATTAAACAAGACTTAAATGAGATTAAACCACAGTATATTCTTAAATGTGGTTCACCTTTAAAGGGTGAAAACTCATTTCAGATACCAGGAACCGACAAGCAGGTTAGCTTCTTGTCGGTGTAAAAAAACAAAAGCCGCTGCACAATGCAACGGCTTTTTTTCTTTATTTAAAATAAATAATTATTTATAACGACTGATATTTTTATACATTAAAAATAAATCCACAAAAGCATTCATGAATCGCCCCTTGGTTCCTTCACTAAAACTTTCTTTTAATTTATCACTGAATTTTTTAATCATATTTATTTACAATTTATATTACATTTAATATTATAACCTATTTAAAAAAAATTAACAAATTTATCTATTTTATTGAATTTAAGTGCTCTGTATTGCTAATAAATATTAAGGCGTCATAGCGATCACTGACTATTGTTTCTACATAACTGTGCTTATCATACATAGGATTATAGACTACACCCTTAGCTCGGTGGCCAATTTTTTCACTTAAGAATTTTGGTAAATTGTCATTAAGTAATATATAAAAATTATCTAAGTCCTTTTTGTTTAATATATACTCTAAACTACCTTCCTTGGCGTTTGGTATCATAAAAACTCTTTCTGCTTCCTGCCAAGCATGTGAGGCAATTACTGTTCCGCTGAAAGTAGAGAAACCGACGGCAAAAACTTTATCATCATCATATTTTTCTCTAAGTAATTGTCCAATATTTATACTTCCCTTTTCTTTCATATCAGTTGCTCGGGCATCACCAATATGAGTGTTATGTGCCCAGACAATTGCTTTTGAGTTTTCTCCATAATAGTTTAATAAATTATTAAACCTATCCTTCATCCCCTCTACTCTCGCATTCCAAGCTCTAGAGTCTGGATATAAATTAGCTCGATAATGCATTTCTCCATAAACCACTACTTTAGCGTTTTGAGCAATATTAAAATATTCATAAGTATCTTGACTATTTTCTTTAACAATTTCTAAAGCCTCTAAAACAGGCTTTTGACAATTATTTTTCCCTTCATATAAATCTTGGATATATGAAGAATAATCATCTTGATAATCTAATAAACAAGTATATAAATCTTTTATTTCATCTGCTATTGACTTATCATTATCTCTAAAATAATCAATAACCTCGTCCATAGAATTACTTAAACCATAGACATCCATACCATAAACACCCACACGTCTATCTTCCTCTAAATTTAAATTATATTTTCTTAACCATTCAATAAATTCTAAAAACTCATAATTTGCCCACATCCAGGTTGGCCAACGCTCAAAATTCTCCATTATTTCATAAGCTCCACCCTTAGGGTGAGATAAGTGTTTAACATATAAATTTAATTTGTAAATTGAATCCCAATCACCTTCAACTAATATAAAATTAAAGTCATGTTCACTAATTAAACGCTGAGTAATTTTTTTTCTCCAAATATAATAATCAGCTGTACCATGAGAAGTTTCGCCCAACAGAACATATGAACTGTTTGATGCCTGTTTTGTTAATTCGTCTAAATCTTCATATTGGTTTAAGGGATGTAAGTCTAAACTTTTATTATTATAATAATAAAAAAAACCGGCTAAAGTAAAAGAAGCTAAACCGATAATCAATAATATTAAAATTGTCTTATTTTTTCTCTTTTTCATGATTTAATTTAATTTTACCAATAATATTAAGACACTTTAAAGCTAAAAATGACCAGACAAGGGTAAATATACCTAAAGAAAGGGCTAAAATTAAGAAGTTGCGAAGAATTAATGACAAACCGACGCTAATAAAACCCCAGATAGAAAAAACAATAAAAACTACACCTAAAGCTCCGCCAACTATAGAAAATACTCGCAAAACCATTCTGTATTTACTATTTTCAGAGCAATACAGAAAAGAAACAATTCCCCAGACAATAAAGAACAAAGAAAAAACCACAAACCAAAAAACAAAAGGTAAATAAATTAAAATTAGTAGACCCAAGAAAGCGCCAAAAAAGGAAAATATTTGTAAGATTTTTTTAATCATTATCTATATTTTAGCAAAAAAAACATGTAATTAAAAGCGACGACGAAGTACACTATAAACAGAAACAGGTGTTTTAAAGTAGATTATCACTCTTTGACCACCACCGCCACCATGAGCTTCAAAAATTTGATTATTATCTAAATCATACATTCTCTTTAATTGCCATTTTTTTAAATTATAAGCTGGAGTGATTAACTCTAGTTTGTCATCAATTTTTAAAGAATTATGAACTTTAAAAGTTACGGCATATTTATCTTTTTCTATCTTCTTACAACCTGTAACTTGGCCACAAAACTCCCAATTTGGAGTACTTTTACTATCTTTAAAGTTTTGCTTGTTATCCTTTTTATTACCAAACATCAAACCCTCACTAAAACCTCGATGAACTAACTTTGTTTCAAGTTCTTTGTACAAAAAATTTATTCTCTTTTTTTTCTCTGGAGTTTTAATTTTTTTATAATAAAGATCAATAGCTTCACGATAGGCACCAACTACATTGGCTAGATAATATACACTTTTAGCTCTACCTTCTATTTTAAAAGCTGAAATCCCAGTTTTTATCATCTCCTCAATTCTTTTAATTAAACACATATCAAGAGAGTTAAGTAAATATGTGCCATTTTTATCTTCACCAACTATCAAAGATTCTTCTTT
>Ga0207421_10000068_pt1 | contig 109017 bp, 94 predicted proteins | sample SodLakKL_010_SED_4_FD_187542 | JGI IMG/M metagenome (GOLD analysis project Ga0207421, IMG submission 187542) | Alkaline sediment microbial communities from Lake Tanatar, Kulunda Steppe, Russia - 8KL_010_SED (SPAdes) (version 2) | ecosystem: Environmental > Aquatic > Non-marine Saline and... | reverse complement strand
CCATCACCGGCAGGTTTTATTAAATTTTCGGTATATTCTTCACCATCTACTTTAAATTTAACAATCCCCTGATTTACTTGATGGGGATTTTCGACTTTTATATGATAAACTTCTCCCCTGAATTTTCTTGTAACTTCAAATCCCGACCATCCGGCAGGTATACAGGGATCAATCCTGAGGCCATCCAGTTCCGGCCTGATGCCCAAAATCCACTGAGTCAGGGCTGTAAAATTCCAGGCTGCAGTCCCGGTAAGCCAGGAATTTTTGGCCTCACCGAAATTTGGTGCCTCACGACCGGCTATCATCTGGGCATAAACATAGGGTTCTGTTCGGTGCAGCCGGCTTATATCTTCAAGATAGGCAGGGGCAATTTTTTTATAATATTCAAATGCCCGGTCTCCATGACCCAGTATGGTTTCAGCGATCATTATCCAGGGATTATTGTGACAAAACACCCCACCATTCTCCTTATAGCCGGGCGGATAGGAAGAAATCTCACCTAAATTAAGATGATACTCCGTATAAGGAGGATCAACAAGTTTCAAACCATATAGGGTATCCAGCCTCTTTTTAACCGAATTTAACGTCTGCTGAGCAAAACCATCTTCCAGACCCAGGCCCCCCATAATACAGAAGCCCTGAGGTTCAATAAATATCTGCCCCTCTTCATTTTCACGGCTGCCAACTTTATTCCCAAAATAATCATAAGCCCGCAGAAACCAATCTTGATCCCGGCCATGTTCATTAACTGCCTGTTTCATTTTTTTAACTTCTTTTTCTGCCCTGTCTGCCAGTTCTGTCCTGTTAATTCTGCGGCACAGTTCAGCAAATTCAGGTACAATTGTGATAAACATTCCGGCAATAAGAACCGATTCAGCAGTACTATCTTCTTTATTGGTTAAAGTCTGAAACGACTCCCCCGGTTCTTCGGAAAAACAGCTTAAATTCAGGCAGTCATTCCAGTCCGCATGTCCGATCAGGGGTAAATCATGAGGTCCAAGATTATTTATAACATGCTGAAATGAAGCAACCAGATGGTCAAAAAATACAGCAGGTTTGTTTTCCTCTTCACTTTCGGAATCAACAAAAGGGACTTCTTCTTCCAGGATACTGTAATCTCCAGTCTCCTTAATATAGGCCATTGTGCCAAAAAGCAGCCAGAGAGGATCATCATTAAAACCACTGCCAATATTGTCGTTCCCCTCTTTGGTGAGAGGTTCATACTGATGATAGGTGCTTCCATCTTTAAACTGACAGGCTGAAGCCAGATCAATAAGCCTCTGTTTTGCCCGCTCAGGTATCATATGAACAACTCCCAGCAGATCCTGATTGGAGTCACGGAAACCAATACCCCGGCTTATTCCCGATTCAAAATAGGAAGCACTCCGGGCCAGATTATAGGTAACCAGACACTGATACTGGTTCCAGATATTGATCATTCTCTCCAGTTTATCATCTCCTGCCCCCAGCTGAAAACCTGACAGCAGATCCGTCCAGTAATCTTTTAACTCATTTAAAGCCCGGTCTACTTTTGTTGAATCATCAAAACGTTTCTGAAGCTGATAGGCTTTTTCTTTATTGATAATACCGGGTTTTTCCCATTTGTTATCCCTGTCATTTTCTACATAACCAAGCTGAAAGATGAACCTTTTTTCTTCACCTGGCTCAAGAGTCATTGATAAACTGTGTGAACCCACCGGAGCCCAGCCGCTGGCCACAGAATTTCGGGAACCACCCTCCTGAACTGCTGCCGGGCAGTCAAAGCCATTATAAAGACCTAAAAAACTTTCCCGGTCAGTATCAAAGCCATCGATTTCACTATTAACTGTAAAAAATGAAAAATGATCCCTCCGCTCCCGGTATTCAGTTTTATGATATATAGCTGAACCCTCTATTTCCACTTCTCCGGTGTTGAAATTGCGCTGAAAATTGGTCATATCATCAAAAGCATCCCACTGACAAAATTCTACAAACGAAAAAAGTTTGATTTCTCTGAGATCCTGACTTTCATTTTTAATTTTTAAAGAGTGTATCTCACAATCAGCTCCGAGCGGCACAAAATAAAGTATTTCAGCGGAAATATTATTTCTGCTCCCTTTAATTTTACTGTAGCCCATCCCGTGCCGGCATTCATAAAAATCCAGCTCTTTTTTTACCGGGGCCCAGGACGGGGACCAGAACTCCCCATTTTCATAAATATAATAGTATTTTCCTCCAGAATCAGTGGGCACATTATTATAGCGATATCGGGTAATCCGCCGTTCACTGGCATCCCGGTAAAAACTATACCCCCCTGCTGTGTTGGATAATAGACAAAAATAATCCTGAGAGCCCAGATAATTAATCCAGGGGTAAGGGGTCTGTGGTTTTTCTATCACATATTCACGGGCCTGATCATCAAATTCTCCGTACTGCATATTAAATTTCCCCCTCTCATTTTTTTATGTGCTGTTTTTTAAAATATTTTGCTTTTTTTTTGGCTGCTGTTTCTTTTTATAAATTCTGTCTCAAAAACAATATTTTCTTCAGGAACTTTCTGACCTTTTATTTTTTTAATTAAAATTTCTACTGCTTTCTGTCCCATCCTGTAGGTGGGCTGATTAACAGTGGTTAAAGGGGGATTAAGGTGGGAGGCAGCTGCTATATCATCAAAACCAACCACCGATAATTGCTCGGGTATTTTTATATTATTTTCCTGAGCAGCTTTATATACTCCCATAGCCATCTGATCATTGGAAGCAAAAACAGCTGTAGGTTTTACCTCAAGATTAAATAATTCCTGAGCAGCCTTATAGCCCTCTTCCTGTTGATAATTTCCTGTTTTTATATAATCATTATTAATCTCCAGATCATAATTATTCATCACAGCTTTAAATCCGGCAAATCTTTCTTCAGCATCCCATGAATTGGGATCACCTTTTATAAAGGCAATTTTTTTATGACCCAGATTAATTAAGTGTTCTGCGGCCCGGTATCCTGAAGAGAAATTATCCACCACAACTGTAGAGACAGAATCATCCTTAACCGGATTACCAATAAATACAAAGTCCAGATCTCTGTTTTTTAATTCTTTTATATAATTTTTATTAATAAAATAAGTAGTCAATATTAAACCATCAACCCGGTTACCGGAAAAATGATCAATCATCATTTTTTCTCTTTCTTTTTTTGCATTGGTGGTTCCTAAATATAGAGTGAAGTTGTTTTGAAAGGCTGCATCTTCCACACCCTGGACAATATCGGCATAAAAAACACCTGTCACTTCCGGTACTATCAGACCTAAAACTTCAGTTTTTTTACGGGCCAGATTCCGGGCACTGGAATTGGGATGGTAGTCCCTTTTTTCAATTATTTGCAGAACTTTTTTTCTGGTTTCTGGCCCTACTTTTTCATTATTATTAATAACATAGGAAACAGTGGCTGTCGAAACCCCTGCCTCCCGTGCTATATCATCAATAGTAACTGTCATTTTCTATCACCTGTATCTGATATTTTACAATACAGCATAAACAACTCCTTTATAATATTAAATCACTTTTAAACCCAAATGTAAAGAAATTAAGACTAATTCAAAAAATATTTGATTAATCAATCTTCTGTTCACTAAACAGGACATGATGGGCTTCTTCTACTTCAGAAAAACCCTGGCCTTCATGGTTATCATAAAATTCTCTGACAATTTTATCAATCTCTTCCGGAACAAAGTCTTCATCTCTATCCCACCGCTCTTCTACCCCGGGCACCGACTCAAAAAGCATTTTAGTATAGGGATGAACTGGATTTTCATATATTTTTCTGGTACCACCGCGTTCTACCAGCCGACCTTCATACATAATCAAGGTGGTATCACTGAGATAATAACCCAGATTGAGATCATGTGTTATAAACAAAATAGCCATTCCCTTCTCCTGGCATATATCCAGCAGCAGGTTCAAAACACCCATCCTGGTAGAAGCATCCAGCATACTGATCAGTTCATCGGCAATCAGCACATCCACATCTAAAAGCAGAGCCCGGGCAATCAGCAGCCGCTGCAGCTGGCCACCACTTAACTGATGAGGATATTTTTCCAGCAAATCCGGAGTCAAATTTACTTCCCTGATGGCCTCCAGAATTCTATCTTCCTGCTCACTTTTTCCAACTTCCGGCATAAATATCCTAAAAATCATGTTAAATATCCGATCCACCCGGAACAGAGAGTTAAATGAAGAAAAAGGATCCTGAAAAACACCCTGAACCTTACTGTAATATCTCTTTTTTTCTTTTTTGGAGGTAAGATTGGTAATATCCTGACCCCGAAAATATATTTCTCCCTCGGTAGGCTGCAGAAGCTTGAGTATAAGTTTACCGACCGTTGTTTTGCCACTCCCACTTTCACCAATCAGAGATATAATCTTACCCGGTTCTAAATCAAAAGAAACATTTTTGGCACCCACTGTTTTTTCACGGTTAATAATTCCACTGTAAAATATTTTTGACAAATTACGGACAGACAATAATCCTTCCTGAGGTTTACTGTTCATCATTACTATCACTTCCTACCTGTTCGTAATTCCAGCAGGCTGTATAATGACGTTCTCCAACCTGCTCTCTCCGGGGAGTTTCATCACATTTATCAGTTCTATAGGAACAGCGAAAACGGAATCGACATCCCGGGCCAATCTCAGTCAGATCAGGAGGGGTCCCCTCTATACCATGTAAACGCGTATCTGTATGCTGAATACCAACCCGGGGTAAAGAAGAAATCAAAGCTTCTGTATAGGGATGTTTTGGATTATGCATTATTTCTTCTGCCGGTCCCACCTCGGCCAGATGGCCGGCATACATTACCATGATCCGGCTGGCAATCTGATACATGATCGCCAGATCGTGAGTTATAAAAATAGCCGAACCGATGATTTCTTTGTCCCGTAAATTTACCAGCATATTGGCCACAAACCTCTGAGAGGTTACATCGAGAGCAGAAGTAATTTCATCAGCAATCAGAAAATCGGGATCCAGAACTGAGGAAATAGTCATTATTACTCTCTGTTTCATGCCTCCAGATAACTCCATAGCATATCTGCTGAGCACTGAGGGATCCAGATTTACAATCTTCAATCTATCCTTTACCTTTTCCATAAATTCATCATTGGGGCTAACCCCATGCTGACGAACCAGATCCCGAATATGAGTTTTGATCTTTTTGGTAGGGCTAAAAGCATCCAGAGCATACTGGGGAATTAAGGATATATTTTGTAAACGAAGTTTCCGAAACTCCCCGGAGGACATACTCATAATCTCTTTACCATTTAAATAAGCTTCACCACCCATGTGTTTAAGATGAGCGGGGGCATTTATTAAAGTATAAGCCAGAGTGCTTTTACCACATCCAGATTCTCCGGCCACACCCATGATTTCTCCTCTGTTTACAGTAAGGTCAATACCATCAACAGCCTTAACATCTCCCTTCAAATGTCGATAATATGCCTGCAGATTTTTTAATTCCAGCACCTTTTCTGCCATACTTACAGCTCCCTTAATTCTGGATTAAATACTTCATCCATACCTGTATTTAAAAAATAAAGTGAAAAAATCATCAGCATTAAAAATAATCCGGGCAAAATACCCCACCACCAGTAGCCCAGATATAAAGCACCACTCTGGACAGCATGCTGCATCACCAGGCCTAAAGAAACACCCCGGGTGGGACCCAGCCCCAGAAATTCAAGACCCACCGTAGCCATGATAGTTCCCATATACTGAAGAATAAATACCATAAAGATATAGGAAAACATATTGGCCGCAATGTCTTCTATTAAAATACGCGGAGTACTGTTGGCCGAAATCCTTGACAGGGCCACATGTTCTTCATTTTTCAAGGACATTGTTTGCGATCTAACGGCCCGGGCCGTCCAGGGCCAGATAACCAGCCCCACCAGAACTGCCATGTGAATAATACCCCTGTAAGGCAGATAAGCGGCCACAACAATTAAAATGGGCAGCTGAGGAAAAGTCAGAAAAACATTGGTTAAACCCATTAAAAATTCATCAACCATTCCCCCACGATATCCGGCAATTAAACCGATTATCAGCCCTATAAAACTGGCAATAAGGCCTCCTACAAATCCAACTAAAATTGTTGCCCTTAATCCATGTACTGTTCTGGTGAAAACATCATAACCCTGCATGGTAAGTCCAAAAGGATGTTCTCCGGAAGGGGCTGCTCTGCTGGCAGGTGAACCTATTCCGGCAAACTCATTTATTCCATACTCGGTAAAATAAGGACCCAGCAGGGCAAATAAAAGAACTGCTGAGAATAAAGAAATACCAAATACCACTTTAGGGTTGGTAAAGGCAAGGTATAAATTTTCATTCCTTTTTAACCTGCTGAAAACTGTCTTCAATATTCCCTGACTGGTATATTGCTCTGGGTTGCCAGTTTTTTCTTCAGCCATATTTATTCCTCCTCCGAGTACGATAATCTTATCCGGGGATCAATAAACATATATATTATATCAATAAGAAAATTTGCAGCCAGAACCATTAAAATTAAAGATAAAAATGCACCCTGGAGAACAAAGAAATCCTGCTGCTGAACTGCCTGATACATTAGCCGCCCCAGACCCGGGTAGTCAAAAACAACCTGAACTGTTATTGCTCCAGAAACAATCTGGCCCAGCTGAATTGCCAGCCCGGTGACCTGAGGTAAAACACCATTACGAAAAGCATAATTTCTAATTAATTTTTGCCGGGCCCCCAGTGAACGCAGGTAATTGGCATAATTGGATTCAATTTCATAAATAACCATGTTGCGCATCCCGATTGACCACTGGCCTAAACCCACCAGAAACATAGTAAAAAACGGTAAAAACCAGTGGCGCAGAAAAACAATAATAAAATTTAAGGTAAAGGCCGGCCTAACACCGGCACCATAGGCTCTGGCCGTTGGGAACCAGCCTAAACTGTGAGCAAAAACAAAAACAACTATAATTGCAAACCAAAAATAAGGAGAAGAGACAAAACCGTAAAACAGAGGCATTATATAACGATCTATTTTTTCATTTTCTCCGGCCATAGCACCTATTTTATTGCCCACTATCCAGCTTAAAGAAATTGCCGGCAGCAGAACGGCAATGTCATAAATAATATTGTTTTTTACAATTTCGCTAACTTCCCGGGGAAACTGCAGTATACTTCTTCCCAGGTCTCCCCGCAGCAGATTGGCCCAGAAATTTATATACTGCTGGATAAGACTGCCTTCCAGGCCAAAAAGAGTGCGCAATCTGGTTTCCAGCATCTGTCGTCCGGCCGCCGGTCCCTGATACTGAGCCAGTAAACTGGTTACAGGATCCCCGGGAATAAATCGGGGGGCCAGCCAGTTAATAGTAACGGCAATAAAAAAAGTGATAATATATATAATAAGTTTTTTGCCAAAATATTTGCCCATTAGTGAATAACTCCTTTCTTGAGCATTTTCTAGAACTTTGATTTCTAGAAGAAAAAGCTTTATTTTCCTCTGTTATTCTGGAGAGCTGGTAATTAAAATCATGGTTCAGCCCCTGCTGTTAACCGGGACTGAACCATGAGCAAGCTTACTCATATTCAATTTAAATTTTAATCATTTATTCAATTGGTTCCAGCTCAAGCAGCATCTGGACTGTACCCAGCTGCCAGTCTCCACCCCAGCTCAGAGGGAAACCGGTTGGATTATGCTCTGTGGGCCAGTTGGTCCAGTAAACTTCACTCATAACCGCCCAGGCACCATTATACCAGAGGGGTACAGAAGGCATATCCTGGAGCAGAATTTCCTGTATATCTTCTGCTACCCTATATGCTGCCGCTTCTCCATCAGGCATTCTGTTAAATAGATCGATGTATTCAAACAACTCCTCATTTTCATAACGTCCGTAATTACCCTGAGTTGCCTGCTCATCATATATTTGATCACTGGCTACTCCATCCCAGTAGGTATATGGAGTACCACTTTTACCTGTGGTAAAGTTATTGATCAGCATATCAAAGTTAGCAGTCAGCATATTATCTTCATAAATGGAAAAATCAACAAAATTCGGTTCTACATTGAGCCCAATGTCCCTCAGCTGTTCAGCAATAATGCGCACTGAATCTTCCCAGTCACTCCAGCCGGCAGGTACCTCAATCTGATAGCTGAGATCATCACCATCGGGATGGTTTCTCCAGCCATCACCGGTGGTATCTGTATAACCGGCTTCTTCAAGTTTGGTAACAGCCGTATCGGGATCATATTCAAACCCATATTCATCTACAGCATCTTCACTTCGATAATCCAGCCAGCCTCCAAAAAGACCGGTTGGATCCGCTTTTTCAACTGTGTGTTCATAAGCTCTTTCAACAATTTCTTCCGGATTGATGGCAAAGGAAACCGCCCGTCTGAAATCGGCATCATCAAGTCCTTTTTCCTGTGTGTTAAAGAACAGCATAGCTGTGTTATCCGGGACATGGTAAGGAGGACCATCATAATAGGTGGTTATATTATAACCCGGATTTTCTGCAATTGAGGGGGTACCCGGCAGAAAATTATTGGAAAGGTCAATCTGTTCCTGCAGCACCATACCTAAAACAATATGATTGGCATCTGTGACCAGAATTTCAATAAAACGGGGAGCAGGTTCTCCATGTACTTCATTACCCCACCAGTTATCAACACGCTGCCAGATCATACGATCCGGTGTAGCGTCATCATAGGTGTAAGGCCCACTTCCAACAACTTCCTGTCCGGCAAATTCACTTAAATCAGAAATAGTCTGCAGATCTTCTTCCGGAATTTCACTAAAGATATGCTCGGGAATAATCGGAATCTCATACAGAACCTGTTTCCATTCCTGATAATTGGGAGTATCAAAATGGAATTCAACTTCCCGATCATTTAGAGCAGTCACTTCTTCCAGATAGTTCCAGAGATAGGTGTATTCGAGATTATACTCCTCAGCTAATTCAAAAGTAAAAACCACATCCTGGGCTGTCAGGGTCTGTCCATCATGCCATTCCGGCTCTGCTCTTAATTCCACATGAAAAACATCATCCTCAATCCAGGCACCTTCTTCAGCGGCCAGCCAGGGGATGTATTCACCTTCAATGGCATTGTAATGGAAGAGAGGTTCATAGGCCAGACCTACTGTACCCGGTTCTGGAGCAAAGTACAGTGGATTCCAGTTGGAGGGAGGAGCCCATATCGCACCTGTAGTTACCAGGGTATCCGCCCTATCAGCACGTACTGTAAAAGCAAAAGTCATGGTGAAAACTACTGCCAGCATCACGATAAGCCAAGTCTTCCAGTGACTTTTCATGAAAATGACCCTCCTTTTATTTATTTATATTTATAATTACAGATCTCTTATTTTATTAACTTTATTTGAAGAGATCTGCCATTATCTTACCCTGTATTTTTTAAGCGCTTAACCTACATTCTTATTATAAATATATTCTTAATATTTGTCAAGCAGAACAGCAGACCACTAAATTTTTGCAATATGCTTTTTAATCAGAATAGTTTTCCGCTGCTGTGCGGGTTTTCAAAATGATAATTCAGGATATTATGCCGGAGGGATAAATAATATCTGCGGGAATATTGATTTTTTTACTTTTGATTCTCCTCCATAACCACTGGTAGATTTAAGTATATGCTGCTGTCAGCTGATATGAACATTACACTGCCCCTCCATTTTATTAACCTGGTTGGGCCAGCCTTAGCACATCGAGCACATCAAAGGATTCCATCCTCGCATTGAGGGAAAAAAGACGAATAACGAAATTTTTGTTTCACTTTTAGCTCGTCACGACTGCGACTTGCTCCAGGTACCAGGGCCTGAGAACCATCGGAACTGAGTTAAATTTAGTTTCTTCCTGACCGAAAGAGAAGATAGGAGCTGGCCCTTTTCGTGAGTGAAGCAACAGCAGTATATATCAATATTTTTCACCAGCGGAAGTGGAGGTGAGCCCTTTTATTTAACTGATTAAAAACAGAAAACAGCCCTGATTTTTTAACCGAGTGAACCGGTAAAGGTGAAATTATCTAAAAAATATATAAAAAAATATATAAAAAACTGTTAATACCCACTGTTAGAATAATTTAGCAAAATAAAACCGGAGTCAATTTCAGCTTAATGTACATCCTCCGTCCTTTCTGTAAAAGCTCTGGACACTGTTTGCAGCCTGAAATTTCTCCGGTTTAATGCTGTTTTTTAAAATAGCAAAAAAGATATTATTTTTTTAGGCTGGGTTTAAAAGAGTTTAATAATTTTTTAGTTTTTCACCAGCTCTTCAGTCTCCCGGGCAATTACCAGTTCTTCATTGGTCGGAATTACATACACCTGAACTGCAGAATCCCCGGAAGAAATTAATTTTTCTTCAGACTTAACTTTGTTGGCTTCGGGATCAAGTTCAATACCCAAATAACTCATGCTGGATAAAATACCTGCCCGGGCCGCACCTTCATTTTCTCCACAGCCTGCCGTAAATACAACAGCATCCACACTGCCCATCACAGCAGTATAAGCTCCAATATATTTTTTTATCCGATGATAGAACATATCCAGTGCGGTCTGGGCTCTTTCATTTCCATCCCGGGCTGCTCTGCGGATCTCACGATAATCATTGCTGATCCCGGAAACACCCAGCAGACCGCTTTTTTTATTCAAAATATCTTCAACTTCCTTGGCTGTAAGAGATTCTCTTTCAACCAGAAAAGGCACTATACTGGGGTCCAGATCACCGGAACGGGTCCCCATTATCAGACCTTCCAGGGGAGTAAGACCCATACTGGTCTCCACAGATTTACCACCTTTAACAGCTGCCATGCTGGCTCCATTGCCCAGATGACAGGTGATAATATTAACTTCTGTTAGTGGTTTATCCATCAGTTGAGCAGCACGGCGGGAAACATATTTATGAGAAGTACCATGAAAACCATATCTTCTGATACCATATTTTTCATAATACTCATAGGGCAGCCCATATAGATAGGCCTTACGGGGCAGGGTCTGATGAAAACTGGTATCAAAAACAGCTACCTGGGGAGTATTTGAAAATAGCTCCCGGCAGACCTTTATTCCCTTTAGATTGGGTGGGTTATGCAGGGGAGCCAGATCACTCAGCTGATCAATTTTTTCTTCAACTTCTCGATCAATGATAGTTGACTCCGAATACTTCTCTCCCCCATGAACCACACGATGGCCCACCGCATCAATATCTTCTGCATTCTCTATAACACCTACTTCATCATCCATCAGATATTCTTTTATTACTTCCAGTCCGGCACCATGTCCGTCAATTTGATCAGTTTTGTCAATCTCATTGGCCTCTGTCTCATATGAAAATTTCTGTTCTTCATTACCTATTCTGCTCACCTGACCCTTTGCCAGTACATTTTCTTCAGCCATGTCAAACAGCTGAAATTTAATCGAAGAACTGCCGCTGTTCAAAACTAATATTTTCATTGATTGCATTCCTCCCAATAATATTATTATGTTATGTTTTAGCCTGTTGAATTAGCCTGTGTTTTTAATCTGGTATCACACAATACCCCTGAAACATAGCTCCATATATCCCTGAATCCTGCCTGCATATACACCTGAATAAGACCCCTGAATAATTTTAAACTTATTTTAACTAATTATTTGAGATCATAATCATCACTGTGTAAATCAATTACATTATCATCATCTTCCGGTGATGAATCATCCGGATTATACTCCCGAAGCACTTTTTTAAGATAAAGAGATAAGGCCCCGGCCACAATTATATTATCAATCCAGCCCGCCACAGGAAAAATCATATAGGGAATTATATTAATTGGAGACAGCAGATAAATAACCGGTAATAGAAATAATAATTTCCGGTATATTTTGATATTTTTATCACTCATATACTTGATAAGTTTATAAAAATACATATTTGCTCCTAACAGGCACAGCAGTTAATTCACTGACCTTCACTGACCACTGCTAATTCCCGGACCAACAAGCTTCAACCTGTATCCTTCTTTATTTTTCTGTTTCTTTCTGTATCCTTCTTTATTCTTCTTTGTCTTTATTTATCTGGTTCTCCTCCATAACCGCTGGTAAATTTAAGTATATGCTGCTGTCAGCTGATATGAACATTTCGCTGCCCCTCCATTTGATACGCACGGTTGGGCCAGCCTTAGCGCATCGAGCGCGTCAAAGGACTCCATCCTCGCATTGAGGGAAAGAAGACGAATAACGAAATTCCTGTTTCACCTTCCGCTCGTCACGACTGCGATTCGCACCAGATACCAGGACCTGAGGACCGTCGGAACTGAGTTAAATTTAGTTTCTTCTTGACCGAAAGAGAAGATGGGAATTAGTCCTTTTTGTGAATAAAGCAACAGCAGCATATATCAATATTTATCACCAGCGGAAGTTGAGATGATCCATTTATCTTTCATTATCTTTCCTTTATCAGCCTATGGATGGAGTGGGTCACAGCTGAGAACAGCCGGCACCTTACTTACCGGCACCTATTCCCGGGAATTCAACTTTATGGGGGCCCGGCATCTGGCCGGACTACTGGCCGGGTTACAGGCCGGAGCTAAAAAGTCCCAATAATTTTTTCACTTTTATTTATCAGGTCATATACTTCAATACTCTTTAACTTCTGGCAAACGATATCAGAGCCTACCATTTCCCCTGCCGTATGGCCTATCCGGGAGAAATAAAAATTCAGACGGTCTATTTTCCAGCTCAGAACCTGTCCCCGAAGATCTGCTGTACTATCTTTTATCTGAGAAATCTTTTTTTGAACTGTTTCCTGCTGTATCTCTCTGGTGGAACCGGGGGCCCCTACCATAGTTCCAGTTATATTCATTATTTCATTTAAACCGGAGGTGATATCTTTTTTGGATTTATGTAATCTGTTTTCTCCTCCCATTGACAGGCCCCCTATTCCCTGTACTGACGGTTTTCTTAATCTGATTTGCATTAATAATATTATCATGATATATTTATTTATGCAAAAATTATCTTAATATCCCTTTATAATAGAAAGGAAGACCATGAAAAGAGTACTCTCCTATCTTACTTTTTGGGATAAAATTATAATATCGGTGGTAATTGCTGTCAGTTCCTTTTTTATAATTTTCCCCTTTTTCTCCGCCGGCAGCACGGGAAGTGAAGATATGGATAATATCGTATTTGTAATCCAGTCTGCCCATGAAACCCTGCATATACCGGCTTCAGAAACCTTTACCCCTCAGCCCCAGGAAATTGCCGTGAGAGGCCCTACCGGGGAGACCATCATCGAAATGCATGAGGGCCGGATCAGGGTAAAAGAAGAACCGGAAGAGCACATTTACCGGATAGCAGAAAGGCAGGGCTGGATAGACCACACCAGTTTATCAGGCCACATAATTAATCTGCCCAATCATATATCCATCGAGATTGAAAACCGGGAACAGTCTGAAGACAGGGCTGTAGATGGTGTTACCCAGTAGCCGCGAAAAGATCAGCTAGAAAGTACTTCCCTTCCAGCCCCACATCGAACCGGGAACACTGCGAAAATTTATATAAATCCGGTCTTCGTCCAGACCCAGTTCCTGATTTAGTGTATCACACAGCACCCTGGATAAATCCCCTGTCTTTTCTTCTGTTAGCCCTATACTCTTCAGCTCAACAAAAGCTGCCGGTTCCGCTGTCCCCCCCAGAGTCATGACCACATTATCCTCCAGAGCGGTCATAACATAGGATTCAGGTTTACCCAGTTCAGCGGCTGTAAGGGACGAAATCTTCTGGAGAAATTTCTCCGGTTCTTTAACCTGTCTGCTGGTCTGCACTTTAATATAAGGCATAAAAACCCTCCTCTGCTATTTTGGAAAAATCTAAAAACCCCTGCTCTTTTATTTCCTATTTATAATTTTTCTACAATTGTTTTAATATTCCTTCCTGTAATCTTTATTTTCTGCCGGTTTGTATTACAAAAATTCATTTATGTCCCATTTATGTCACTATATATCTTTGGCTGCACTGCAAAAAGTCAATTTTATTTAATTTAAGAAATAATATTACTGTCATGACAGCAATCATAAACTGACAAATCTTAAAATAACCTTTTATGCAGAAAATCATCTATTTGACAATCATTTTTAATTAGTATAAAATTATTAACAGAAATTACTATTAATATAGGAGGTATAATAATGCCTGAATATCACGAAGAAGACCTGCCTGAAGAAGCAGTTGATTACCATCGTATAATAAAAAGTTTAATTGAAGAGCTGGAAGCAGTCGACTGGTATAACCAGCGAGCTGCTGCCACTGATGACCCTACAGTACAGGGTATAGTTGAACATAACCGGGATGAAGAAATTGAACATGCCTGTATGGCTCTCGAATGGCTGCGCAGACGCTATCCCGCCTGGAATGAAAATCTGGAAACCTTTCTTTTTTCTGAAGGAGATATCACAGAACTTGAAGAGGAAGAAGGAGAAGAAAACGAAAATTCTGAAGGTAGTTCATCACTGGGACTGGGAGATCTAAAATAAGGAGGGTGATTATTTATGACTTTATTAAACCGTTCACTGGCTCCAATAACTGATGAAATATGGGAAGTTTTAGATGAAGAAGCCCGGGATTATCTCAGCCTGCAATTAACGGGGCGTAAAATAGTTGATGTTGAAGGTCCCCTGGGCAGTGATTTTGCTGCTGTAAATTCCGGCCGCCAGACAAAACTGGAAAGTCCAGTTGAGGGTGTGCAAATGACTGAAAGAAAAGTACTGCCTCTGGCCGAAATCAAAGTTCCTTTTACCCTTGATTTAAATGAACTGGAGGCTGTAACCAGAGGAGCAGAAGACATTGAACTTGATAATCTTCTGGAGGCGGCTGACAAAGTAATAGCAGCTGAAGATGGGGCTGTTTTCAAAGGAAAAGGTGCCGAACATTTTGCCGGTATTATCAATAAAGCAGAATTTAATTTAAATATTTCGGACAAACCACAGGAGTTTATTGCTGCGGCTGTAGAAGGTATCAATAACATGAAAAATGCTGGAGTAGGAGGCCCCTTCTCACTTGTATTAAGTGAAGATATCTTTAGAGTATTGTTCAGTTCTCCTGATTCTGGATATCCACTCCATAAGAGGTTAGGGGATATAGATATTGAGAAAGTAATTGTCTCTCCCTTAATGGAAAGTGAAGGACTGCTGCTTTCCGCACGGGGAGAAGACTTCAAATTGATACTGGGACAGGACCTGACTCTGGGTTTTGAAGAAAGGAACGGCAGTAAGCTGGAATTCTTCTTTACAGAATCTTTTGTTACCCGGGTAATCAGTCCTGAAGCAGCAGTATATCTGAATTAATTTATTTTTAGCAGTGGAAATGAATGAGATCCAATGAAAAGTGAATATACATGAAAGAATAAATGAATGAATAAATGGATGAATAAACGGATGAATATAAGATAAATTGGTTAATTTTTATGTGAAATAAAGTAATTTAAATATGTGAAGTGAAGAAATTGAAAAGGAAAAGTTGAAAAACAAAAGTCCGGCCCCTGATGGTAGGTAGGATGTGGGGGCCGGATTTTTTAATGTCTTCTGCGGTCCATAAAAAACAGCTGTCTCATATAATCAATGGTTGCATAAATGTCTGATTTCTGTTCCTCAGAGAAATCAACCTCCTGTTTACCGGTCTGTTCCCGGTAGCCCACTCTTATAAATTCATCCTGTTCAATTATATATAACTGATCCCGGTATAAAATCTGGGGAGCCTCATGCAGAAAAAGAACCGGCCGTTCCTTTTCTTCCAGCAGAGACCAGCCGGCAAATTCATCAGGGATATTGCGTATCCCCAGTAAATCTAAAATAGTGGGAGCCAGGTCTGTAATTGTACCGGTGGTATTAATAATCCCGGGTTCTATATCAGGATGTTTTATTATAAGAGGTATATGATGAGGCTGTTTTATATTTCTTTCCAGATTAAAATCTCTAAATGAGGTATATTCCTCTTCTTCAATGGCGGACTCATGGTCAGAATAAATAAGAAAAAGGGTATCTTCTTTTAGGCCCCGGGCTTCCAGTTCAGAAAAAAACATCTCTAAAGCCTTATCAGTAAAAGCTATAGAGTGGAAAAAATCCTCAACCAGCTGATTATCTATATCTTTAAAAGCCTCAACCTGTTCTTCCGGGGGATAAAAATCAAAAGGGGTGTGACTGGTTACAGTAATAAAAAAACCAAAAAAGGGCTGTTCTGTCTGATCAATGAAATCAAGGGATTGTTTGAAAAAATCATAATCATTTATACCCAGGGTGGTTTTCTCCACCTCCATATAGGTGTCTTCCAGAGAATAATCATCCCGGGCATAAAACCTGTCAAAACCAAGTTCGGGAAAAGCTTTATTGCGGTGAAAAAACTCTCTATCATTTCCGTGAAAGGCAAGGGTGCTGTAGCCCTGTTCATTTAAAATGCGCACCAGAGAAGAAAATTCTTCCAGCCGGTTTTCTCGATAGGCATAATTTCTGTTTACGGGATAAAGAGATGTCAAAAATGAAAAATCAGCATCAAAACTGCCGTTTACATGCTGGGCATAAAAATTATTAAAATACAAACTCTCTTCCAGCAGGGTACTGGTAAAAGGAACCGGCTTTTGTCCATTATAATCATAATTAATCAGTTTCTCATCAAGTGATTCCCACTGAATAACAATAATATTTGGTTTGCCCGATACAACCGACTCTCCATCCAGCCGTCTTTCTTCCCAGGGAGGAGCAGCTTTATCCGGCTGGAGCTGATAGGGTGCTAGATAGGCATACATCTCCACAAAATACAGGGGTATAAAACCATAAACATTTACAAAATATGCAGTACCCTCCCGGTACAGTTCTCCCGGGGTATATCCTCCCAGCAGGCTGCTGGTTATTAATATCTGAGAAAAGATAATTACTATAACCAAAAGCAGAACAGTTTTACGTACTTTATTAAAACCGGAAAATTCTTTTTTAAAGAAATATTTTTTCTTCTTAAAATCACTTTTAATATACAGCCCGGATAAAAGAATTATATCCAGGATGAATAAAATATCAACCAGACTTATGATGTGCCGAAAAAGCACCTCTACAATAGAAAACCTGCCGGTTCCCTGACCCATGATCATATCACTGAAGCTTAAATAATTGCCAAAATAAGCATTATACCAGTAATTAGCCATAAAAATTATGCTGAATAATATATACCCTATAAATACCCATCTCCTGCCTCTTTTCCCCCGGATCAGAGGTAAAATGAAAAATATTAGAACAAGAGCCAGACCTAAATTACGCAGCAGACCTCCCAAAATAGAAGGAACATAAAAAATTCTAAACAAGAGATAGTTGTATTTAAATAAAAACCCAAAAAATACAATCAGGGCCATATATTTTTCTTTTTTGCTGAAATCAGTCCACCAGCCAAACAAAACAATTCCCCCTGTTATAATAATATTTTTTACCAGCGGAAGGTCGAGATGAACCTATTTTTAAAACATATAAGACAAAAACCAGATAAACATGATTAACTGCAGCAGCAGCTTGATCACCGAACTGCTGAATACTCCGATCACAGAAGCTGCGGCCTGTTTAAATATTTGATCCTGATTTTCTCTATTTTGAATTAAACCGACTGCCAGTACACAAAGGAAGGGACCCAGGATAATACCCACAGGTCCCATAAGCAGAGGACCTATCAGCAAACCTGCAATCACACCAACCACCGATAATCTTGAAGCCCCATATCTGTTTGCAAACACAGAACTTACTACATAATCTGAAAGAAGTATAAAAATACTCAATAAAACCATTCCCAGCCAGAAAGTACCGGAAAGCTGAGGTGGAGAATCAAGCAGACGGCTAATTAAAAATGCCCCCCACAGGGGTATTGTATCGGGTACCAGGGGTACAAACACCCCGGCAGCACTGATCAAAAAAAACAAAAATATTAAGATCCAGATCACTATATTCATCACTAACACCTCAGCTCATATCAGCTGGTTATTATTGTTGATCCACCTTGATCATCTCCGGTATCATTTCCGGCTGCTGATCTGCTGTTATCTTCACTCATTAAAACAGACTGCAGTATCTCCATCAGCTTTTCTAACTTATCCCGGTTAATAAATCTGCTGCCCTGCTCATTTAACCAGGAATAAATTGCCGCTGCATTCTCCAGCTGGCCCATGAGTTTTTCTGCCTGTTCATAATTATCCTGCTGTAAATGAAATATTATTTCATAAAACAGATGTTCATCCCGGTCCAGGAGCTCCCGGGGGTCTGCTATTGCTGACCACTCTTCTTGCTGCCCATATTTTAAAACAGCTTCATATTTGACCAAAAGCTCCTGTTTGAAGGAACAGGGTCTGCTCATCATTTCTTCAATTTTTTGTTCTTTCTCCTGCTGTTTAAGTTCCTCAGCTCTTAAAACAAACTCACCATATTCAAGCAGGGGAGTAAGATATGCATTTTCCTCTCCAATTTTTAAAGTTGCCTGAGCTTTTTTCTTAAGTACAGCCCGGGTTATGCCAATATCTCTATCCTCCTGTTCCACAGCATCATACAGTAACAGCAGGCGATAAAAATAATTGACATAAAGTTCTTCCTGATCAAAAATATTCAGCTCTTTATTAACCATTAATAAATTTTCTTCCGCATCCAGCAGCTGCTGAACCGGATAGCTTTCCAGACAGTTCACCACAAGCTCCAGATCATTATGCTGACTGCTGGTATTAGTTCTCAATTTTTCCAGTAATTCAGGCAGTTTTTCATGATACTGCTCATTATTTAAGACAAGCATTAAGTATTCACCAAAAATTGACCAGGGCTCCACCCGGGGAACCTGCTCTAATAACTCTATACCCTCCAGAATAGAGTCCTCGGCTGCCTGCAGCTGCTGCTTTTTCCTGAGAGCAAGGGCCCGATACCGGGCTGAAAATATTCTGGTTTCTGTATTTTCAGCCTGTAAATCAGTGAGCTCAAGCATCTGATCCCATTCTTCCAGCTCACTTAAAGCTCTAAAAATCATTCTCATAAAAATAAAATTGTCATCAGCTAAATCCTTTATCTTTTCAATCTGCTTTTCGGCTTTTTCAGATCTGCCTTCCTGTAGTGCTGTTTCAAAAGTTCTAAATCCTTCCAGGACTCCAATCAGTTTTTTCACGGATTCATCTAACTTCTCGCCCACGACCTCTTCCTCTGAAAAACCAAAACTGGACTGCAAAAGTTTCTGCAGGCGGTCTATAATTCCGGGCCCCTCTGTATCCTGATCTTTCGAGAACTGTGAGCGGTTATTATACCATAATTTCAGTCCTTCCAGAATATATTCTCTGCTTACCAGCTCCTGGAGCAGGGAAACCCAGAGCCATTTATTGTTAACTTCCTGTTCTCTGCTGCCGGCTTGAGAAGCCAGTTTGAGAGCCTGTTCAGGATTATCTTTATATACTTTAACCATACTCAGCTGCAGCAGTAAATCCGGAGTTTTTTCCTCCCCGGTTTTTTGATCCAGAATCTCCTCGGCAGTCTGCAGCCGGCCCTCCATTAACAGCAGTGCTGCCAGAGGGGTCACCAGCCGGGCCGACATTCTGGTTCCTATCAGCTTCCATAATTTAAGAAGCTTCTGGAGGGCCAGATCGGTGTTTCTATTTTCCAGATTATAAACCCCTAAAAGCCAGGTAAATCTGGGATTAAGAGGGTGATTTTCCTCCGCCTGCCGGGCCCGATTGTAAAGCTCCTCCATGTTTTCGGCATCCTTTAATTTGTTCAGGTAATATTCCTCAGAATGATCCGGATTAACCCGGGAACAGCATTTTTTATATTTCTTGCCACTTCCACAGGGACAGGGGTCATTTCTTCCCACCTCTACCAGTTTTCGTACCGTGTCATCACCTTTTTTCTGCCCCCGATCTGAAAAAGCCCGCTCCATCTGTGATAGAAGCCTTCTGGTGGGTGCGGGAGCTGCCGCATCGGAGTTTACAGGCCCGGCATTATTTCTTTCTAAACCATCCATCATATTATATACCTCCATACACTTTTAATATATTAAATAATTATACAGTACTGACATAATGATTCTTTGGCCAGAAATTTTATTTTAAGATTTTCAATTTGTGATTGCTTTCATGACGGTAATGTTATTTCAAAAAATAAATAAAATTAACTTCTGCAGTGCAGCCACTTAATAATTTTACTGTATTTATATAATGATTATCCTGATGATTATCCCGGGAAAAAAGTAATATAAATTTTTTTGATTTAAGATTGATTTAAGAACACTATTATGCTCCCTGAATTTCAATAAAATTACTTGTGAGTATTGAATTCATTGCAAATTTTTTTAAATTCAAAAGCTGAGTTATGAGTTATATTTCATACTCATTTACGGTGACCGATTGATAATACTCATTTACCAGATCGGGAGTTACTTTTCCTGTTTTGTAATACTGTGTATTGGCCGCTCCACAGGCGGTACCCATTTTTAAGACCGCCCGAAAATCTCTTTTTTCAGCCAAAGCTGCGGCACATCCGGCCACAAAAGCGTCACCAGATCCCACCACATTTTTGACCTCCAGTTCAGGAGGCACAAATTGATAAAGAGTGTTACCCTTAACCGTCAGGCATCCCTCAGCACCAAGGGTAATAACCGGCAGTTCAATACCCTGATTTCTAAATTTCTGCAGGGCCTCGATAAAATCCTCCCGACCACAGCTGCTGCGTTTCAGGAAAAATTCTACCTCTTCTTTATTGGGTTTTATCATATAGGGGGCTGCTTTTATCCCGGCCCGAAAAGGATCTCCACTGGTATCCAGTATAACTCTGGTATCCTTTTTTTGGGCCTCAAGAACCAGACACCGGTAACTGTCACGGGGCATACCCAAAGGCAGACTTCCGGAGGCAATAACAATTTCAGCCCCGGAAATTAGTTTTGTAAAAACAGCAAAAAACTCTTCTATTTCTTCGGCCCGGACCTGAGGTCCGGGCTCCAGAATCTCGGTGGTTTCATTTCTCACATTATCAGCCACCTTCAGACAGACCCGGGTCTGCCCCTCAATACGGACAAATTCATCGGCAATACCTCCTTTTTGGAGCTCCGAGGATATATATTCCCCGGCCGATCCTCCCAAAAAACCGGAGGCCGCCGTACTGTAACCCAGATCTCTCAGCACCCGTGAAGAATTAACTCCTTTTCCGGCCGCATTAACCGCCACCTCTTCTGAACGAAAAATTTTACCCACCTGAAAATTGTCAATAGGATAAATACGGTCCTGGGCCGGATTAAAAGTAATGGTTAAAATCATTTTAATATCCTGCCTTTCCCCAGTATCTACCGGTAATCATTTAATCTTTACCCTTATATTACAGCCGACTGCCGTGCTGCCTATTTCCTCTATCCTGAACTATAAACTTTTCGGGGTCCCATCCTCTTTTTCGGGTAGATATCAATTTAGATTATTAAATAACTTACCTGAAATCTCTCATCTAAAATCTCTTATTTGAAAAAAACAACTTTTTTATAACTCTGCTGATTAAGCTCTGCTGATAAAAATAAGGTATCCGGATTTATTTCAGGTTTAAAAATTACGGCTTCTTTTTTTTACTGAAAATTTTTTTCTAAAAAATAGTCCATAAGGTGGTGACCTTCTTCCAGGAAAAAACCGGTCTGAGCGGCATTTTTTTCTGAAAATGATGATACCCGAAACTCCTGTTTGCCGGGCCTATAGCTGCGATATATTAAAAAGGGAACCGGATCCCGGGTATGAGTTTTTTCAGCCACCGGAGTATAGTGATCGGGTAAGATCAGCAGAGAAAGCCGCTCTGTGGAGTCCAGCTTTGCCAAAATTTGCTTAAGGACCAGCTGATCTATTTTTTCAACTGCCCGTTTTTTGGTAGCCACATCCCCCTGGTGCCCGGCCTCATCAGCAGCTTCAAAGTGGAGAAAAACAAAATCATCACCCTCCTGAAGGGCCCTGACGGCTGCCTGAGCCTTACCTGAAAAATTGGTATCAATCCGGCCGGTCACCCCGGGTACATCGATAACCTGCAGGCCGGCCGCCCGACCCAGGCCTTTAATAAGATCTACCGCTGAAATAACGGAGCCCCTCAGCCCATAACGCTCGGAAAACATATCCAGCCGGGGACTGGTGCCCACTCCCCACAGCCAGATGGAGTTACCCGGTAAATCTCCCCTCTCTTTTCTCCTGCTGTTAACCGGGTGTCCGGGCAAAAAATCACCGCTTTTTTCCATCATCCTGCACAGCTGTCCACTTCCCGACCCCTGAGGTAAATAGCCGCCTATAACCTTATCTGAAATATCATGGGGTGGGGTCAGCACTATATCGTTATGCCCACCTTTCCAGACCAGAAGATGGCGATAGCTGACTCCGGCATAAAAGGTAAAGCTATCACTGCCCAGCTGTTTTTGGCATTCAGCTATTAACTTTTGAGCCTCATTACTGTTAATCTCTCCGGCACTGTAATCTTTCATAACCCGCTTCCGGTAGGATCGATTCTGACTGAGAGTGACCAGATTGCAGCGCAGGGAAACTTCATCTTTATCCAGGCTGACCCCCATACTCAACGCTTCAAAAGGAGAACGGCCCGTATAATACTTTTCTGGAGCATATCCAAGTACACTCATATTGGCCACATCACTGCCCGGCTCAAAACCATCAGGCACGGTTCTTACCAGACCCACCTCAGCCTGTTCTGTAATACCATCCAAAACCGGAGTTTGGGCTTCTTCAAGAGGGGTTCTCCCTCCCAGTTCCTCTACCGGAAAATCGGCCAGACCATCGATCAGAAGCACCACAAATTTTTCGGACATCACACCACCCCATTTCGGCAGCTCATTAACTCAGATCTATTTAAGTTCACGATGAGCTTCTTTTAACTTGCTGATAATCTGAATATCCTGGGGACACTGCTCAACACACTGCTCACACTCCACACATTCCAGGATACTAACTTCCTCTTCATCTTCGAGAAATTTCTGATATTCTGATTGAGCATGCTCCTCAAGTCCATATACATTTAAAAAATTATATATTTCAAAAACCCGGGGAATATTTATCTCCTGAGGACAGGGCAGACAGTATTCACATCCCGTACAGTAAAGCTCAGCCAGTTTTTTGTTCTCCTCCACCATTTGCTCTACATTTTTCTTTTCCTCAGCACTCAGAGAACCGGCCCGGGAGGCTATTTCAACATTCTGGTCCACCATATCTTTATTCTCCATTCCGGAAAGGGCAATATCGATATTTTCACTGGCCAGAACAAAGCGGAGAGCTGTTTCCACCGAACTGCTGGAGCCCGGCATCATCTTTTGTAGTTTGGTCGAGGGGCTGGCCAGCCGTCCTCCCCCAACAGGCCCCATAACTACCACTCCCATGCCTTTCTCCCGGGCCAGTTTAATGCCTTCCTCATTATGCCGGTCCAGAAGATTATACTGTACCAGCATTGAGGAGAAATTATCGGTATTAACAATTTTTTTTAGATCTTCACCTGAGCCGTGAAAAGAAAAGGAAAGATGCTTTATCAGCCCTTCTTCCAGGGCCCGTCGGGCCTCCTCCAGGGGGCCATTGCTGACCTCGATTTTTTCCTTATAGGTCTCCCAGTTAATACCCCACATATGATAAAAATCAATATAATCAGTATTCAGTTTTTCCAGCGAATTCTCAAGCCGCTGCCGCCAGTCTGCTCCTGAATCATTTTCAATCGGATTTTTTGTTGACAGGTATACCTGATCTCTCCAGCCCTCTAGAGCCCGGCCGACAGCCACTTCACTCTTCCCTTCACAGTAGTAAGGGGCAGTGTCAATATAATTAACTCCTTTTTTAAAAGCCCGGTGTATCATCTCCACCGCCCGGTCATAATCCACAACTTCCTGACCATCTATTTCCACCATCGGCAGGCGCATGGCGCCAAATCCCAGTCGTGAAACTTCAATTCCCGTATTTCCAAATTCGGTATATTCCATAAATTAATGCCTCCTGCTGCAGTAATAAAGTCCCGTATTTTTTATTTTTTTTGCGATTTTTAAAAAATAGCGAAAAAGCTTTCTGCTTTATTATACCACATCTAATTCACATTTCCAGCCGATTTTTATATACCGGTCCGTACTTTATTCTAACCAGGGTTACCATCCGGCAAAATAACAAAAAACAATCCAGTACCTCATTTCAGTACCTATTAAGAAAAAAGACTGGATAAAAATCATCCAGCCCTTTTTAAAAAACAAAATTATTTTTTTGAAAAAGCTCCGGTCAGGTATTAAAAACTTCATGGATATTATGACTGGTATTAAAAGTTTACAGCTTAAATTAGGTCTTTCAATAATTAATGCCCAGACCCAGATTAAAGCCCCGATAGCTGTTCAGGCCGGAGTAGGTTAAAGAAACAGTTATATTTTCAAAGAGTTTATAGGAAAAACCGGTGCGATATGACAGATTTACTCTTCCGGAATAAATCCCTGCTCTTCCTTCGGTGAGGGCCTTTAATTTTTCATCAACCGGCCGCACCAGAGATATTCCGGTGGTAACTCCGGTATACTTTTCTGTGGTAAGCCGGTCATTAAACCAGCTGGCCCCGATTTCAAAAAAAGCTGCCGTATCCTCCAGCAAATCTTCCGGATAATCATAGATCATGACCAGATTAATATTTTCATAGATACCATCCAGACGAAATCCATCTGCCGCCAGAGACCAGCCCTCTACTGCACCAATTTTAAAATATGCCCCATAACCGGGATTACCATTCTGGCGGGCTATTTGAACACCGGCCTCACCAATTGTGTCCGCCTGTACCTGAATACCCACCACAGTTAAAAATAACACCAGCATTAAAATTATTTGAACTCTCCTGCTCATATACAAGCACCCGCTTTCTGAAATTTATAATTTCTGAAATTTATACATTTAAGAAATAGTATATATTTATTATATTAAATAAAACCTTCCTTTTTCCTTTTTCTTTTTGCTGTTCTTTTTTAGTTTAATTCTGCTGCTCCTCCCTGATACCGGCAAAACAACGGGCTGTGTGTTCCTCACCCGGGCCCTCATCCAGCAGGCTGCCGATCACAAATACCAAAAATGAGACCGGCAGGGCATATACAAGGGGGTCAATCACCGTCCACGGAAACTCCAGCAGGGTCTCACGCCCTACAAGAGCAGCTGCCAGGCCTATCTCCGAAGCCTCAGCGGCATGTAGAAAAAGATAACCCCCAATACTTACTACATAACCACTGACCGCACTCCACAGTGCTGCCCGGCCGCTGGCTTTTTTCCAGTATAGTGCACCCAGCAGCAGGGGCAGAAATCCGGCCGCACAGATACCAAACCAGAAGGCTGTAGCCCGGGCAATAACCCCACCAGGCAGTACATAGGCCAGCAGTACGGCCGCTCCCAGACCGATCAAAACCCCGACCCGGGAAACAAAAGCAGCACCTGCCGGAAAATCAGTACTCCCCTGTTCCGGGGAAGCAGGCTGTGGTTGATCATCTTTTGCATCTCTTCTCAGCAGGCTCAAATATATATCCCGGCCAAAGGCAGTTCCCTGGACATGAATCAGAGAACTTACCGTAGATATTGCTGCCGAGATCATGGTCAGCATAAATAAATATAAAAACCAGGTGGGCATGATTCTGCTTATAAAAGTTGGTATGATTAAATCAGGATTACCGTCACTAACCACCTGCTGGGCAATAGCTCCCTCCTGCTGCACAAAATATAGATTACTTATAGGCCCCACCATGTAAACAGAGCCAATAACTACAAAAATAAAAACACCACCCACTATGACCGCCTGATAAAGTGATTTTGTTTCTCGGACCGTCATAAATCTCATGGACAGCTGGGGCTGAGCCAGCACACCAATACCCACACCAAGTACAATTGTCGAAAAGACAGTCCACCATAGAGAAGAACCAAAGGCGGGCATTGAGGTCCAGCCCTGATGGCCCATCTCCATCAGCTCTGCGGGGACCAGATCCGAAATCCGGGCCAGCTGGCGGTGTCCTGAAATAACCCCACCTACAGAGCGGTAAGCACCAATCAGCAAAAACAGCATACCCGTAAAAATAACCAGGGCACTGAAAGCATCACTGTACATAACCGCCTTAAGGCCTCCGGTAATTACATAAAAGCCCACAATTACTGCCAGAATAAATAAGGCAATATCAAAATTTATGTTCAGAACCTGCTGTATAAAGCGAGCCCCACCAATCAGGATAATACTCGTATAGGCGGGCATGAAAATGAAAATCATCAGCCCGGAAAAAACTGTCAGCCGTTTATTCTGATATCTCTGACCCAGAAAGGAAGAGAAAGTATCACTGCCCAGATTGAGAGACATCCTTCTGATTCTTACTCCCAGAAAGGCAAAAGCCAGAAAGACACCCACAAAAATATTTAAAAAAGTCAGCCACATTAGACTGAGGCCAAATTGAGCGGCAACCCCGCCAAAACCAATTATGGCGGAAGTACTGATAAAAGTTGCTCCATAGGATAAAGCCATGATTCCGGGGTGAATATCCCGGCCGGCCAGCATAAAATCTTCATCTGTTGAGGTTCTCCGGTAACCCAGATATACCAGATGTGTTATTATGCCCAGATAAATCAGTAAGATAACTGTCAGCAGCGGAAGATTCACTCTTTATCACCACTGTTGTTCCATTTTATTGCCCCATAAATAATACATACCAGTGCAGAGCCCAAAGAAAGCAGCCAGGCCAGACCAATCAGCCCATCTTCCATACCCAGCATATTAAAATCCCCCTTTTTGTTAAAATATGATAATATGTTTGCTGTGCCAATAAAAATACCCCGCTCCTTCTCGACAAGGACGGGGTTAACCGCGGTACCACCCTGTTTAACTGAATCCAGATTCGGATCAGTTCAGCTCAGTGTAATATGTACTGCCCGGTGTACCCGTGATAACGAACGTACCGGCCCTTTCTACTGGTCATTCAAAAGAGCAGCTCCCGGGTGTAAAAAGACAGATACTCCTGCCGGTTTTCAGCAGTACCGGTTCTCTGTAAGGAGCTGACCTCTGTCCTCTGCCCGTTCTCAGCTGTTGGTTATGCTGTTTTGAAAATCATAAATCAAAATTAATTACTTGCTTAAAATTATATCCTATAACCTGTTTTCTGTCAAGAATTACACACGCAAAATTTCTGACAGTTATTCTAATTTTTTCTATCTTTCTTTTAATTTAATTATACTCAAACATTTTGCAGTGGAATTTAAAATGATATATTATAATAATACACTTCTGCAAAATTATGACCACTGCTGAAAATATACAGAAAACGTTCTGGAGGAGAACCTTGAGTTTTTAAATTTCCGGGAGGCTAAGGAATATGAAAAATTCAGAGATAAAAACGGTCCTGCTCGATGGTTATCTTGATGAACCCTCCTGCCTGGGAGTACCCCCTTATATTTCCCCACATATTCGCTATCTTTACGGAGCTCTGCTGGAGGCGGGCCTGGACAAAAGAAAAATTACTTATATTACCGTGGACCAGCTTCGTGAAGACAAAAAAATGTATCTGGAAAAAATGGAGGCCAGTAACATGGTAATTGTTCTGGGCGGTACTACAGTACCGGGTAATTATCTGGGGGGACAGCCCATCTCTCTGGCAGAGATAAAAGAACTGGGCCAAAAACTGGAGTATCCCCGAAAATATCTGGCCGGTCCTATAACCCTGGTTTACAGTAAAATGGATGGTTATGACCATTTATGTGAAGAACTCGCCGCCCGGGACCTGTATCAAATTTTAACCGGCAAAAATATTTCGCTGCAGAATTTAACCGAATATCTTACCAAATGGGCCACAAAAGGAGCTCACCTGACAGTTAACCATCCCTCTTTTCCCAATCTGATCTGTGAAATAGAAACCTTCCGCGGCTGCCCCCGGGGGACCCACTGCAGTTTCTGCAGTGAACAGCTTAAAAAAATTACCTATCAGCGGAAACCGGAAGAGATTGCAAAAGAAATAAGTGCTTTAGCCGACCGGGGCAATCACCACTATCGTCTGGGCTGCCAGACTGATCTTATGCTCTATGGAGCTCACCGAATGGATAAAAAGCTCAAGCCCAATCCTGATTATATTGACCGACTGTACAAAGGAATTCACCGGGCAGATCCCCGGCTTAAAGTGCTGCATCTGGATAATATCAATCCCTCCAGTATTGTCCGCTATCAGAAACAGGCAGAGGAAATTCTGCATATTATTGTCAACAACAACACTCCCGGAGACACGGCAGCCTTTGGCCTGGAATCAGCCGACCCGGCTGTACTCAAAAAAAATAATATAGATACTGATCCCCAAAAAACCCTCCGGGCAGTCAAAATACTCAACAAAATTGGTAAAAAAAGGACCCGGGGGCTGCCCCACCTGCTGCCGGGTATCAATTTTCTGCATGGCTTAGACGGAGAGACCTCTAAAACCAAAGAATTAAACTTTCAATTTTTAAAAAATATTTTGGACTCAGGACTGCTCTTAAGAAGAATAAATATCCGCCAGGTGGTAAAGACCGGTGATTATTCCGGAACCGAAATTGATAAGTTCAGCTTCCGGAAGTACAAGAAAAAAATAAACCGGGAGATTAATCTGCCCCTGTTAAAAAAAGTTTTCCCCCGGGGCACCATTCTGGAAAATATACTAACCGAAAAACATAAAGGAAAACTGACCTTTGGCCGCCAGCTGGGAACTTACCCCATACTGGTGGGGATTCCGGGCAAACTTGCTTTGAATCAATTTTTAACCGTCCGGGTAATCGACCACGGATATCGTTCTTTGACTGCTCTGCCCTGGCCTTTCAACCCCCACCGGGCTTCGATTGAACAGCTGACCACCTTTCCCGGAATCGGCCAGAACAAAGCAGGAGAAATATTTGTCAAACAGCCGGACAACATTGATCAGCTAAAAGAAATACTGGCCCCGGACTTTCCTTTTGAGAAATGGGCTGACTGGTTTCAATTTGATTAATATCTTTTATGAGGCCTTGACAAACTGCCCAAAAAAAGCTAAAATAGAAATGTGGATATTTTTTTAGCATTTTACGCAAGTGCTTGCGTTATATTATTATCAGTGTCTAAAGGAGTACCTTATATGCCGTTGACCTTAAAAGATATTGCCCGAAAAGCCGGAGTGGCCGAGTCAACAGTTTCTCGAGCCCTCAATGATAAGCCCGGGGTTAGTGAGGAAAAAAGAAAAGAAATTATCCAGATTGCCCGTAAACACAATTACCAGCCCAATCAGCTGGCTCAGGGGCTGGCCAAACAGGAAACTCATATGATTGCCTTACTGCTTTCTCAGCTGGAAAACCCGGACTACACTGAAATAATTAAAAATATTGAAAGATCGGCCAACCGGGCAGGATATCAGATAATTCTCTGTAATACAGACGGTAAGCCACAGAAAGAAAAAAATTATTTCGAGCTTCTAAAACAGAATATAGTTGATGGAGCTATAATTGTCGGGGGCCGCTTAACAGAAAAAAATATTCTCAATATTGTCTTAAATGAAGAAGCCCCTATTGTATTGTTAAATAGACTTTCAGAAGAAATTACTATTCCGTCTGTACTGATCGACAAAAACCGGGGTGGTTATCTGGCCGGCCAGCATTTAGTCGATCAGGGGCTGCAAGAAATTGCGGCCATAATGGGGCCGGAAGACAATTATCAGGAATCAGAAAAAATTAATGGTTTTGAAAAAGCCCTTTATGATAATGATCTGACGGCAAATCCCCGGCTTATAAAAAGCGGTCCCCTGGAACGGGGACATGGTTATAACTCCTTTCTGGAGCTGATGGAACAGGGAGAAATGCCGGATGGTTTTTTTGTCAGCCACAGCCTTTTGGCTGCCGGACTGACTGAAGCCATAAAAATGGGAGGTTATCATATTCCGGGAGATTTTCCGATCGTCTGTTATGGAGATAACCTGATCTCTTCAATTATTAATCCCTCACTGACCATTATCTCCGAGCCGCTGGCTGAAGCAGCCCATCAGGCCTCCAATAAAATTATCAGCCTGCTGAAGGGAGAAACTATTTCACAGCAGATCAGTGTTCTTAAACCGTCTATAAATGTGCGGGATTCTTCACTCCCGCAGTTTAAAAATAACAAAAAATAAAAGGAGGAAGTTTTAATGGCTAAGGTTGAATTTAATAATGTTACCAAGATTTTTGATAATCCGGAAGGAGAAGTTGTTGCCGTTGATAATGCTAACTTACACGTAAGGGATAAGGAGTTTTTAGTACTGGTTGGTCCTTCCGGGTGCGGGAAAACCACTTCCCTGCGCATGATTGCCGGGCTGGAAGATATCACCGATGGAACTATCGAGATAGGAAACACTGTGGTTAATGATATACCACCTAAAGACAGAGATATAGCCATGGTTTTTCAGAACTATGCTCTATATCCGCATATGGATGTCTTTGGTAATATGGCCTTTGGTTTGAAGCTGCGCAAATTCCCCAAAATGGAGATTGAAAAAAGAGTCCAGAATGCAGCCGAAATGCTGGGAATTAGAAATCTCCTGGACAGAAAACCCAAACAGCTCTCCGGTGGACAGCGTCAGCGGGTGGCCCTGGGGCGTGCTATAGTCCGGGAACCAAAAGTGTTTCTTATGGATGAGCCCCTCTCCAATCTGGATGCCAAACTGAGAGTACAGATGCGCACCGAGCTGAGTAAACTTCATGATGAACTGCAGACCACAGCCGTATATGTTACTCACGACCAGACTGAAGCCATGACCATGGGAGATAGAATTGTTGTACTCCGGGATGGAGTAATCCAGCAGGTTGATGACCCCCTTTCCCTTTATAATGAACCCAACAACATGTTTGTGGCCGGTTTTATCGGCAGTCCGGCTATGAATTTTCTGGATGTCCGGCTGGTCAAAGAAGAAGGGGTCTACTACTTTCTCGATGAATCACTTGAACGCGGGATGACCTTCAGAATTGCTATTCCGGATCGGGTTCTGGAAATGGTGCCCAATATCGATGAATATCTGGGAGAAGATGTGGTCTTTGGAATCCGGCCGGAAGATCTGGTCGACTCCGCTCTGGCCCAGGAATTTGACATTACAGAAGACAACTCCTTCCAGGCCGATGTTGAGGTTGTTGAACCTATGGGTTCAGAAATTTACCTCTACCTTAAGTTTGGTGAAAATGATCTTATTGCCCGGGTTGAAGCCGACAGTGATGCAAAAGTTGGAGACAGGGTCAAACTGGGTATTGATTATAATAAAATGCACATGTTTGATGCTGTTACTGAAGAATCGGTCTTCTAGTATATAACTTGTATATAATATGAAGCTAATAGAAAGCTTCAAAAAAATGGAATACCATCCAGCAAAAAGGCGCCTTTTTAGGGCGCCTTTTTTAAATATAATTTATTATATATCTTAATATTTTCTTTTAAAATACATAAACAGAATTTAATAGGAAAAACCTATATTTAAATTAACTTCTGCGGAACGTGCCCGGTTAAACACACCCAGCAGATCGGATATCTCTGTCTTTAGATGAACCGGTCCCGGTTTCAGCTCCAGACCGGCATCAAGAGTTATATCATTTCTCATTGTAGAATAGGTACCTGCCAGCTGAACGGGCAGCCACTCCACATAATCCACCACACCACCCAGAGTTATACTGCTGTCATTTAACCCATTGTGATAGGAAGTCAGAACATAATCACCATAAATCTGATACCAGTCCTCTCTAAAGCGGACTCCAGCTTTAAACTCGGTCGGCACCTTCCACTTCAGCTCCAGATCAGGGTCATATTCAGGTTCATCCCCATTCTCATCATTTTCATCCTGTTCTCCATTTTCCGGTTCATTGTTTTCTTCAAATGTCTCCTCCATAACATAGACCCCGGTAACACTCATAGAGCCCAGACCTATCAGACTGATCCCGGCTGAAAATCTATCATCAATTACTGAGTACAGACCAAAGTCAAAAACATGTCCTGAAGCTAAATCACCCTCAGCCGGATCATTATATTTCACCATTACCCAGGGATCACTCTCACTGGCCCCGGGATCAATAAAACCCTCTTCATCATACTCTATCTTCAGGTCCCCCCCGGCCTGTATCCGGGCCAGCATACCCATCATATAATGATAACTGGCTCCCAGCCACAGTTCCTGTAGTTCAAATTCCTCTTCATCAAAGAGATCAGCAGTATATTCCCGGGGCAGTTCATAGGAAAAATTGACACCTGTGTCCCCATAAACCGCAAGTGAACCTTCAGTCTCATCAAGGCTAAAATAAACATCATCCTCTTCCCAGCCTTCATTGCCGTAGAGCAGCAATTCTCCGATTTTATAGGGCAGGCTGATCATAGAATCCTCTCTGGCCCGGACAAAACCGGTCACCGGTCCTATTCCCAGATTCAGACCACTGTAAAAATTATTACCGGCCAGAAATCCGTATTTTTCACTCATTTTTTCTACATACCGCTCCGAATCCTGCTGTTCAATATGATCATTAAAAAACAGGTTATTCCAGACTGACATCCCACCCTCCAGATTAAAATTTATAAAATGGCCCTCCACATTAACCGCTGCGGGGTTATTCTGGAGAGCATAAACTCCAGTTTCAGTTACAGATCCCGCTCCTGCTGTTCCATAACAGATGACAGTCAATAAACATAAAACAGGAAATAAAATTGATAAAACCCGGTTCCTTTTATTTGTCATTTTTTATCCTCCTCCCCTATTGGTTTACTCTAACCCGCAGTGCAGCAGAAATTCGGCCCGGTTTTAAATAATCTCCTAATTTCAAAGACCTTTCACCCTTCAGAGATAACTTCAGGCCGATATATACTTCTTCTTCCTGTAATTTCAGGGCATCAGATGTGTCAAGCTTAAGCACATAATCTTCATCAAAATGTTCCCCTTTCTCAAATTCAAGAACTCCGACCCTGTTTTCTTCTGTAAACAGTTCACAGTCCTGTTCATTGCTCTCCTCATAACCTTTACCCAGATAAATTTCTATTCGGGGCAGGAAATCAAATTTATGTGAAAAATCATTTAAATATAATCTAACATTAGCCGTTCCCCCGGTGATTAACTCCGCTTCATCTTCACCCAGAGGTTCAGCAATCTCTTCAGCTATTTTATGGACAGCACCTTCTTCTCCAAAATCAAAAGATAATCCCAGCTCCATATTTCCTTCTAATTCGATAATACTATCCTCTTTAATTTTAACACCAGAACCACTTAATTCCGCTTTCTCGTCCACTTTGATTCTCAATTCTCCTGTCCCCTGGAGAATAAAGTCCAGCACACTATCAGTAAACACATTTTCACCGAACTCAATCGTATCCAGTACTTCAAATTCATCTGCTCCGGCTTCCATTTTTTCAACAACCAGAGGAAGATCAAGCTCCAAATTTTGAGGAGGATCTGCAGCCAGCTTAAAAACCAGATCCTTAAATTGAACATCTGAGAGCTCTTCCGGAATATCCAGATCTTGTACCTCTTCTCTTAAAAGAACAGCATCAAAATCATCTTCATTATTATCCCCATCATTGTCGGAAGTTTTCTCCCTGATAGTCTCCAGACTGACTCCCTCATCAAAATCAAGAACTACTTCTGTAAGCTGCTCAAATTCATAGTTCAAAGCAATTTTACTCTCTTCTTTATCGGAGATATTCTCATTAAATTCAATTCCAATTACATTGAGGTGCTCTGTACCCAGTTTTTTGCCATCCAGATCAACTTCAAGCTTATCCTCCTCATCATCTGTTATCTCCCCATCAATTTCATCACCTGGAAACACATACTGATCCTCCAGGGCTGAAGAACCAAGATATATGCTTTCCACTGCATATTCTTCAGCCAGATCTTTAAACTCAATAATAATTTTAGCCTCAGAAAAAGCAACCTGTTCCAGGATTACCTCCCCCTCCAGCACCACATCGGCAAAACTTATTTCTTCAACTTCATCAAAGCCCTCTTCTCTAAAATCTATCTCCAGTTCATTCTCCTCAATAAAATCCTTATCCTCCAGTACCTGGAATTGCAAAAGTTCTGTTTCCACATCAACATCTAATCCTTCCGCATCTTCCAGCAAAAAATCCAGATTTAGCCCCTCCAGTTCATAGGTCTCCAGCAGCCGAATAAGACCCTCTTCATCAACTTCATATTCCTCTTCAGTTAGTCCCTGATCCTGTAAAAACTCCTCATCAATCTCAAATCTGCTGTCCTCAGCCTCCGAAAAATCGGCCAGAGGTAGATGCAGGTCCGTTTCCCAGGAAGGAAGAACCTGGCTGCAGCCCGCAGCCACCACCAGAACAACCAGTACACTGAAACCCAGAAATAACAGCCTGTTTCTGCCAGTCAATGATCTCACCCCTTTTTATTTTTTGTTTCTTTTTGTTTATAAATATTATTATGTATTATTATGTATTATGTAAAATCAAAAATTATGTACAGTCAAAAATAGGGTTTTTCCGAATACAGTGTTTAACTGCAGCTTTAATTTTTTATACTCCCTAATTTGCCAAAAATTTTAATTTATTTAATATTATGCACAGCAACAAAGCTCTATACTGTACAAAATCAAGCCCAATATATAAAAATATAAAACCAGCCGGAGAAAAATGCAATATTTCCTTGCTTATCACCGGCTGGAAAACTCAATATGAAATTACTGCTTACTATATCCATTCACGCTAAATAAAAATAACACAGTTATGTTTTAAAACTTCATGTTAGCTGATAAAGAAAAGAAAACTGATTCCGAAAAACTGTCATCCACCATCAGGGCTGTGTCCAGATTCAAAGGTAGAAAATTCAGGCCCAGTCCGGTGGTGAAAAAACGATCCTCTGCCCCCTCAACCAGTCCCCCTCTGATAGATAGGGCATTTAAGAAAATATTCTTTTCCATCCCCAAATGAAGCACCTGACCGGACTCTCCTGCCCCCAGAAGATTATCAACATCAGCGGCAATAGTAGCCGCCAGTACAGGAACATAAAACGAAGCACCTGCTCTAACTTTGCGTTCCGGTTTATAGGAACCAAAGGAATAATCATCACGGGAAATTTCAGTCCAGTGGCCCTCAGGACTCAATTCATGAACGGCTTTCTCACCTGCTAGTTCATATTCTGAAGCCAGCAGGTTGCTCACCATTAAGCCCCCCTGAACTAAATCGGTAAATTTGATCATCAGACCGGCATCCAGAGCATAACCGATATCCTCAGCATTAATCCTGATCATCTCTGCATCCTGTTGATCCTCGTCCATAATCAGCTGATATCTGGTCAAACTGCTCTGTCCCATCCTGAGATTTACTCCATATGCCAGAGCTCCAATATCAAGAGCCGGGGTTAATATCTCCTGGCCCATACCCAGGACACCTGTCAGATGAACTGGATTATCAATTAAAATATCATCCTCTTGTCGCTCCTGATCAGCAAAATAAGAGCTGTGATACCTGATAGCGCCGGCAAAACTGCCCAGGGAGACTCCACCGAAAAATTGAGCTCCAGCTGTAAGCTGTGATATGTTTTCCAAATGTGATTGTATTTCTGAAAGGTCATTCTCGGGGTCATCTTCAAGTTCAGAAAGGATATACCACAGATTTTCCAAGTTTTCCGGCTGCAGGGTATACAATCCTCCACTACCGTATACATCCACAGAACTCTGCTGTCCAATACCGGCCGGATTGTACTTCAGAGCAGAAACATCATCTGCTGTCCCCGTAAAAGCCCCTCCCATGCCCATAGCCCGGGAAGAAACATCAGGCCCGGAAAACTTAAATACATCACCTAACTCGGCTTCAGCGGGCATACTGTAAACAGCAGCCATGGTTAAGAAAAAAACAGTACATAATATCACCCTGAAAAATTTTCGATTACCCCAAACCATATTTCCCCTCCTTAAAAGCTGTCAAATTGAAAAATTGATTATACTTTTATACTTCCGAAAGAATCCCCTTGATCATACTTAAAACAGAATCCTTGAACTCCTGCATCTTTTCTGCCGAGGCCTGTGCAGAAGATTCCCGCACCGAAAAATATATTTTCAGCTTGGGCTCAGTTCCCGAAGGCCGAATAGTAATAATACTGTCCTCGGCCAGATAATACTGCAGTACATCGGACTCCGGAAGATCAATCTGCTCCCGGCTGTCAGAACTGTAATCTATCGTTTCTCCCTTTTTATAATCACTGAAGCGAATCACCTGCCAGCCGGCAATTTCCCGGGGCTCTTCCTCTCGCATCCGGTTTAAAAAAGTCTGTATTTTCTGCTGGCCTTCTCTTCCTTCCATATAAATTGATTCCAGAGCTTCACTATAATATCCATATTGTTCTCTTAACTCTGTCAGCCGCTCCAGAACTGAAGAACCCTGCTGATTATAATACAGGGCCATGACAGAAAATAAAGCAGCAGCCAGAACAGCATCTTTATCCCGGGCATAGGTCCCGGCCAGATAGCCATAACTCTCCTCAAAACCGAAAATAAATTCCCGGTCTCCAGTTTCTTCAAATTCCTTGATTTTTTCTCCAATATATTTAAAACCGGTCAGAACATCAATAGTCTCCACCCCATGGGCCCGGGCAATCTCCCTGGCCAGCTCGGTGGTAACTATTGTTTTGATCATCACCCCTTTATCCGGGACTTCCTGGCGAGATAAGAGGTAATCCAGCATCAGAACTCCGGCTTCATTACCCGAAAGAGCTTCATATTCTCCCACTCTGTTTCTCACCATTACCCCCAGACGATCACAATCAGGATCAGTACCGATAATAATTGCCGGTTTTTTATCTTCAGCTTCTTTAAGGGCCAGCTCAAATGCAGAAATATTTTCGGGATTGGGAGATTCCACCGTGGAAAAATCTGGATCCGGTTCAGCCTGGTCGGCCACAACCTCAACATTAAAACCCAGTTCTTCCAGAACATTCATCACCGGTTTATATCCGGTTCCATGCAGAGGAGTAAAAAGGATATCAAAATCTTTTCCCTTATCTGCGGCCATATCTTTATCCGGTATCACATTTTTTACTTCCTCACGATAGCGGCTCCTGATCTCTTCCCCAACATAATTCAGCAGTCCTTCTTTTTCTGCCTCCTCTGGCTCCAGGCGGTCAATAAGAGAAAAATCGTCAACTTCCTCAATTTCGGCCATTACTTTGTGAGCTTTTTCCGGTACAATCTGTCCTCCATCTTCACCATATACTTTATAACCATTGTATTCCGGAGGATTATGGCTGGCCGTAATTACAATACCCGTAGCCGCTCCCAGCTCCCTTACCGCAAAGGACAGCATGGGCACAGGACAGAGCTCCTCAAAGAGATAGGTTTTTATTCCATTCCCGGCCAGAACCAGGGCTGCCTCCATTGCAAACTCGGGGGAACAATGGCGGGAATCAAAACCCAAAGCTACTCCCTTTTTTTTCCCCTGATCAATATAATTTACAATATAATTGGCCAGACCCTGTGTCGCCTTATGAACCATATATTTATTCATCCTGTTGGTTCCAGCCCCAATTTTTCCTCTCATACCCCCGGTTCCAAACTCCAGATCTTTATAAAAACGATCTTCAATTTCTTTTTCATCTTCCTGAATTTCCTGGAGCTCTTTTTTAGTTTCTTCATCAAAATGATCACTTAATATCCAGTTTTTATAGCGCTGCATATAACTCATAATAATCCTCCTTTTTGGAAAACCTATTACATGAATTATTTATTGGCTGTTTTTGAAATTGCGTACACACTCCACGATTTTCCGCAGTTCGCTCTTCGTTAAAGCCGGATGAACGGGCAGGGAGATAACTTTTTGGGCTGTCTTTTCCACCACCGGTAAACTTATATTACCATAACCGCGTTCTTTATAAAGCGGCTGCCGATAAACGGGAAGCGGATAATATATCCCACATCCTATGCCTGATTCTTTAAGATAATCTGCAAATTTATCTCGTGAATTCTCCTTAAGGCTGACAGTATAAAGATGATATACATGAGACCGGTCCGCATCTTCTTTCGGTGTCTGCAGCCAATCAAGTTCCCGCAAATGTTCATTGAGAAAAGCAGCATTAGCCCTGCGTTTCCGGTTGAATTTTTCCAGTTTTTCTATCTGAGCCACACCTAAGGCAGCTTCCAGATTATTCATCCGATAATTATAACCCAAAATTTCATGATAATATTTGTAAGTTGAACCATGCCTTATTAAACTCTCCACCCTTTTTTTTAGGTCTCGGTCTCCGGTGACCACAATACCCCCCTCAGCAGTGGTCATATTTTTGGTGGGATAAAAACTAAAAACAGCCGCCCGACCAAAAGTCCCCACTTTCTTTCCCTGAAAGGAAGCTCCATGGGCCTGGGCACAGTCTTCAATTAATATCAAATTATATTTGTCCACCAGTTCCATTATCCTGTCCATGCTGCAGGGCCGGCCAAAAAGATGAACTATCAGCAGAGCTTTTATATCCGGCTCTGCCTTTAGCTTTTGTTCCAATTTTTCCGGATCAATATTATATGACTCCTCTTTAATATCCACAAAAACGGGCCGGGCTCCACAGTAGAGCAGAGCATTTGTGGTAGCAATAAAAGAAAAAGGAGTGGTCACAACCCGATCACCTTTTTCGATACCCGCAGCTTTTAGGGCAACATGGAGTCCGGCTGTCCCACTGTTGGTGGCAACACCATGTTCTGCATTAAGAAAAGTACAAAAGGCCTCCTCAAATCTGCGAACAAACTCACCTTCAGCCAGCATACCACTGTCCAGTACTTCAATTATATTTTCTTTTTCCTTATTATCCAGTATCGGCTGTGCTATGGGAATCATTATCATCGTGCCTTTCCTGTAATGTAAATATTGTTTTATTGGTTATTTTATGTAGGCAAATATCTAGCGGCATATGCCCCGGGTACTGCTTTTTAAAAAACGCATCAAATGTTCAATCTCTTCACTTGTCTGCAGCTCCTGATCCATTATATCAATAGCCTGGCTGACATTATGGTCCGATCTATATAAAATATTATATGCTTTCTCAATCTCCCGCTCCAGACCTGCCGAAAATCCTTTTTTGGTCAGTCCCTCACTGTTTACTCCCTGTACCTGAGCGGGATGTCCTTCAACCATGATATAGGGCGGAAGGTCCTTAATAACCTTGGAATGAGAACATACCCGGGCCAGCTGTCCGATCTTGACAAACTGATGAATCCCCACCATCGGGGCCAGAAAAGCATCGTTTTCCACCATCACATGTCCTGCCAGATTGGTAGAATTACTTAAGGTAATATTATTCCCCAGATTGCAGTCATGAGCCACATGGGAATAGGCCTGAAGATAATTATCATTACCCAGCCTGGTCTCACCTCCACCTTCCTCTGTACCCCGGTGAATAGTTACATATTCACGAATGACATTATTATCTCCAATATACAAAAATGTTTTTTCCCCTCCATATTCCAGGTTCTGAGGAGGAAGTCCAATAGAAACTTCATCATAAATTGTATTATTTTTCCCAATCTGGGTCCATCCTTCAATTTGCGTATATGCTCCTATAGTTGTTCCGGATCCAATTTCAACATGTTCCCCAATAACACTGTAGGGACCAATTTCCACCCGTTCAGCAATACGGGCCCCACTGTGAATTACTGCTGTTTCATGGATTCTGGCAAACTCATTATACTTCAAGAACTTTCACCTCAATTTAAAAATTAATGTTAAAATCTATTATATCATTACCTATATCATAATTAAAGCCCAGCTCAAAACAATCATATTCTCTGCTGAGACCAATATTTAGTGACTCCCAGGTCCCCGATGTCTGTTCATATGCTATTTCCCCCGACAGCCGCCAGAAGGAATCAGGTTCAGGCAATTCAAAGCTTAAATTAATACCTGTACCCAGCACCATACTGTAATCGATAATTCTTCTAAAATTTTGCAGCTCTATACTGTTTTTTACCGAGAGCTGACCCTGGAGGCTCAAATCTTCACCTATGTTATAATCAGAAGCATATGTAATACCGGTACCCAGCTTTTGGGAAAGATCCACAAAAGACCATTCACTAAAATTATATCTTAAATCACCCGTAAATTCCAGAGTTAAATTATCTTTCGGCAGCCAATTCTGTTTGGTTTCCAGACCCAAATAACCTGCTCCCTGCTGGAAATTATTTTCCAATATCAATTTGTTTTCACCCGGCTCCCATTCCGTCTCCACCATTAAACGGGCCCAGGAACGAATAATCTCATCTGTCAGTAAATAATCAATTTCTCCTTCAAACTGCCAGTTATCTTCTTTATACAATATTTCTGCTGCTAACTTTTGGTCTAAATCATAATTTAAAAGACCGGCTGCTTTAAAATCAGCTGCCTGATATGCAGTATAAAAACGGGAGCCCCATTCCTCCCGAACTTCTAATCCATCATGGATCCGGACCCAGTTGATCCCGGACTCAAATAACAGATCATTGGTGTATTGATACCGACCACCCTGATAGCTGCCATATACCCGGTCACCTTCACTGTTTCTGTAATATTCCAGTTCACTTATGTAAGTCAGCCGGGGGTTTATAGGCCATCTGTTCTGCAGTTTTAGGTCAATCACACCCTGCTGTTCTAACAGCAGCGAAATCTGGCCCTGAATCTCTTCACCAACCTGATAGGGATATATTACTTCCATAGTAAGTCCGGTCTGTGAGCTGTATCCTATTGAAGGTACGGGAAAAGGGTGGCTGATCTCATATTCACCATCTATTTCCTCATAATGAACCACATACCCGGGGAGCTGCAGCAGCCTGTTATCCCTCCACCACAGAGAAACCTCAGAACCGGTGATTCTTTTTTCGGGATAGATGCGCACTTCAGCGGCCCTTATTGAATAATGAGGGTCATCATCAAAACGGCAGGTGGTAAACATCGCCTCCTGCAGATGCAGAGAGTATTCGCGATCCCGGTATATGTTTATTATTCCGCCCGAAAAGTTTACAGCACCAATCTCACTCTCGGCCTCATACAGCTGACCGGTCCGCTGTTCAATGTCAAAATAAAGATAATTTCCGGTTATTTTCTGATCAGCACTTATCAGCATAACCCGTTCCCGGGCCTCGATTATACCCTCCTGAAGATCAATTATCAGACTATCAGTCCGGACCTCAAGATCCTGATATCTAAATACAACATCCCCGGTAGTGGAAATAATATTGTTTTGATAATCATACCTTATATCATCACCTTCCAGAAGATATTCCCCACCGGCCGCAGTATTTGAATATGCTGTCAACAGGATAACAAAAAAAATAATCAAAAAGACAAGCACATTATGAAAAATTTTTGAATGCAAAAAAATCACCCTCTGAAGTGCCAAAAATAACCAGCCTTTACTTACTATCTGATATAAAAAATGATAGATAAAATTAAAACCTATTTAGCACACAGGCCAAATAGGTTACCGGTAAATAATATTTATATAATATTTTTATCTGCCTGAGTCTTACTCAACCCGAAAATTGTATTAGAAGTTAATCTGAAAACTGGCCTCAATATTGGAGCGAGAGGAACCATTCTCTCCTTCAGATTCCTGAATACCAACCGATTCATTAAACTGCTGGTAACCAATGGAAAGACTTGAAATGTTATTGATATTTAAATCAAGCCCCAGATCCCAGCTGGTAGAATCTTCAAACCGTGAAAAAATATCAGGATTAAAGACCTTATAGGAAGCACTTAGAGTAACAAAATCCTGATAACCCACTTCCATACCGGTCACCGATTCTCTCTTCTGGTTTTCTCGATCAATTAAATAACTGGCCCTGATCTGGCCGGCATCTTCAAAATATTCCAGCCCCAGGCTCGTCTGGTAGCCCCCTTCTCGCTGCAGTAAATCTCGCTGCATAAAATCAGCAGAAATAAGAAAATGGCTGGAAGCCTGGTGGCTTATGCCTAAAGCCCCACCTGTGTCCAGGTCGGTCAGCCCCATCTCTGAGAGCAGAACCGGATCATTCTCAACAACCAGATAATCCCGGCCATCAATATTGGCCGTCAGAATAGTGTCCGAATCAAGCTGATACTCCAGGCCCATATTTTTATTTATACCTATATTATATTTATCTTCCCGGTAATCATAGTCAGCTTCCAGGGTTATACCCGGAAAAAGATCAAAATAAAATATATCATCCCGATAACCGGAATTTACATTCAGGTTATTCTGCAGGCCTAAAGATTCAATACCACTTAACTCATCTACCACAGAATCGTCTGGGGAACCCACATCATAACGAGAGGCCAGGTCCTCCAGCTGGCTTAAACCTTCTTCGGAAAAATCCCGCTCGATATTATCAATAAAATCCAGATTATTAAGGGATTCAAAGAAATACAAATTGTTATTGGTGATATTTAGATAAGGGTCTACAGCAGCACGGGCCGGCTGATAAAAGAAAAGAGCTGATAATATAAAAAATATTATAAGTGCAGATATATAAAACCCGGTTTTAGCCCTCATTTTTTTCACCTCTTTAGATAAAATTCTAAATTACCAGCCGTGCAAAAATATCTGAAAAAAACCACCAGAAGCTGTAAACAAATTTTCGGCTGTTTTATATTAGACCGATAATAAACCAAAACTTTGCAAAAATTTTAACTACAGTCTAAAAATAAAAAAGGAAGGGCCCGGGGAAAATCCCCGGAACCCTGTGATTCATGATTGGGAGGCTCTGTTAGAATTCAACGGACAGGCCACCACTTACTCTTCTGATTTCATAGTCTGCCAGATCGTCACTGCCTTCAAAGGCTTCAAACTTAGTGTCTTCCAGACTGAGGTCAGCGTTAATACCTTCTACTACTTCATAATCCAGACCTACATTGTATTCATGCAGAATACCACCGGACTGGAAGATTTCATAGGAACTGTCATCAAAGACAGTGTGACCGAATTCCTTGTTACCATAGCGGTAACCACCGGTCATGGTCAGGCTGTCAGTCATTGCCTTTTCAGCATCGATACCGGCTTCCATGGCTGTACCCATTTCATCTGCAAAGTCACCCTGGTCTGTTATAATACCATAGTAAGCATAGGGCATCAGATCCAGGCCAAAGGGTGAGAGCAGCACATCTTTGTCCATATTAACGGTACCGAATCCAACAAGTGCATTATCAAGCTGATTCAGATATTTGATGGCGGTAACTCCAAAGATTCCCGGAGTAAATTCTCCACCATATTCATGCAGAATAGCATCGGGATCAGCATCTGCATGGAAGTCCCGGGACAGATCAGCCCAGGCCTTCATGTCACCAACTGCATACTGGGCAAACAGAGTACCCAGAATTTCGTCTGTGGTATAACCTGCACCTTTGATATCATCATCAGGATCTACTTCCAGGTCACCAGGTGCAAAGTCATCTCCGCGGTTCACATAATTCAATCCGGTTTCTACGGTCAGATTGGTGATTAAATCCCAGCTTCTAAAGAGATTATATCTGAGATAGGAAGCATCATCATAGTCAACCTGGTTTTCATAAACCAGGGTGTTTTCAAAACCGAATAGTTCTTCATAGGCACCAAATGCCAGATGCATGCTGGTAGCTTCAGGTTCATAATCCTGCAGCATCATTTCGATATTCAGAAGATTCAGCCCACCATAGATGTCATATCCGGTATTCTGATCAAAGGGATCGGATGGATGAACTCCCACCAGATCCTGATTGTTGTGATAGTTAAATTCCAGAGCCTGAATGGGGCCAAAGGCATCACGGGCCACATTAAGGTGCATATAGTACTCGGCAAAACCGATATCACTGACGGCAAAGGTCGGTGTAATGTCAAAACCGGCCAGCTCAATCAGGGTATCCATTCCTACTACACCGTTAAATTGATCAATTCCTGGTTCATTTACTCCATCTTCAACGGCAAAGAGATACTCCGCACCAAAGTTAATATTCAGCGGGTTCTGGAAGGGTGAAATGCCCAGCAGCTGTCCCATGGTGGTCTGACCACCAATTGCATTTTCATGCAGGGCATAGGTGTAATCTTCATCATAAACAGCGGTAACACCATCTACAGGATCGGTGAAAAGATAATCGGTCATACTAATTTCCTGACCAGAATCAATTACGGCGGTTAAGTTATCAGTGGTAATTTCACCTTTAATATAGTCACCAATAAAACCATCAGAAGTATCAACTGCGATTAAATCTTCTAAAGTAACCAGTAAGTCCAAGTTGGCAGCAAAGCTGGGTCTCTGCAGCAGTACATTGACTCCAACTTCATGATTGAAATGGTCATCTGTAGAAATTAAGAAATCACCAACTTCATCCATATCTATGCCAGAATTATAGGGATCTACAAAATAATATCCACCTTCATCTACCCAGCCATCCCACCTGTAATAACTGGCAGAATAGGAAGGATCAACAAACTGAACAGTTGGTTCTTCAGCCAGTTCTTCTTCTATGGCTGTAATTTCAGCACCCAGATCTTCAATAGCATCATTCAGGGCGTGATAGCGCATCTGCTGCAGTCTGCCGGCAGTTTCAACATCAACTTCCAATCTATTCAGACGGTTAACTAAATTATCAACATCGGTCTGAATCTCCTGCAGAGCTTCCATCTGGGCCTGCAGTTCATCAACATCATCCAGCAGTCCACCCAGGCGGGCCATATTGGAGCCCACATGACCCTGAACATTTTCCAGCTGAGTTTCCAGAATTCTTATATCAGTCTGCAGCTCGGCCAGATCATCTTCAGTTACTTCCGGATCTTCGGGAAGCTCATCCAGAGTGGCCTCTATGTCTTCTATAGTAGCAGTCAGTGTATCATAACGCATCTGGCTCATTCTGGAGACTATATCCAGCTCAACTTCCATTCTGTCAACCTGTTCCTGAAGATCGGAAGTCATCCGCTCAACCAGCTGAGCTATTTCTTCTTCATCAACAGTTTCTACTTCATCGAGCATGGCATTTACTATAGATTCTACAGCTTCTGCCTGCTCAACTGTCAGTCCTGCTTTTAATCTATCAACATCATTCTGCAGATCCATCAGAATATCATAAAGATCATCATTATCTTCCTGGATCCTTACCCAGGCCCGCTCAAAAGCAACAGCAAATTCGTAACGAGTAAAGGCCTGATCACCTTTGTATTCACCATCCGGATAACCTTCAATTACTCCGGTTGCTGCGAGTTCCTGAATAGCGTCATAGGCCCAGTGATCGGGGTCTACATCAGGAAAAGTTCCGGCTACAGCAGAAAAAGAGAGTGTAAACACGAGCGCCAAAGCCAACAATATACTTAATTTCTTCATTATCTAATTTCCCCCTTGCTTGTTTTAAATCTCGATTGTTTTGTTTTTGATGTTTATCAACAAACCCGGGGAACCGAACTATGAGTATCCTAGTTTCCTCAAGTTCTATCCCCTGAGCAGAGTTAACAAAACATCATTAATCAGAAACCCTGTCTCAATTACAGTTATGTGTATTGAGTGTATAGGTTCCCTATTATCTCCTTTCGCTCTGCGGTTCGGGGGTTCACCTCCTTTCTCCCACGGTTTAGCTTTGGAGATAATAAGACTTTTGACGGTATTCTTTTACATATCACCTGCAGAAACAGCCCACAAATACGGTAAATATGTAAATGAAACAGGTAAATACTAATTTCAGCTAACATATATAATATAGATAATTTCCGAAAATGTCAAATTTAAATCACCAAAATATTTCATGACCTGTTTACATGATTTATATATTTTTATAAACCAGGGCAAATCAGGGCATAATATATAACCGGTATCTTTATTATTCGAGACAAAAACATTAATTCCTGCAAATAAAACAAATTTTTATGTTTTTTGTATCCATTAATTGTAATTCAAGACTTCCCGGAAAATTCCTCCCTGAAATTGAAATTTATTTTTTCTTTTGCGGACTGCTTAAATTATTTTTTATATATTCTCGGCCCAAAATCACCGCTGTTAGGTCATCTAGCTCCTGATCCGGCCTCCAGGACACAATCTTGAAAAGTAATTTTTTCAAAAAGGAACTGTGCTGCTGCCGGTATAATTTTTCAGCCCTGCGGGTTGAGCCCTGTTCTTCAATAAGCTCTTTTTCTATATCCCTAAGCTGGTCATCAGCTTTCAGCAGCTGCCAGATATTTTCACTGGAGGTACCATCTCCTACAATGATAAGATCAACTTCAAAGTTCTGAACTGTTTCTTTTAATACCCGATCAATATGCGGAGTTTTTATAATATCTTTATAAAGAACAGCAGCATCTTTTTTTGAAATTACAGCAATTCCTGATTTTTCCCGTCCGGGATCAACGGCAAGCAGAGACATGTTTAATCACTCATTCTCTTTTCGTTTTATTTCAAAAGTCAGGTTTGAAGAACCAAGGTTATCCTGACGCCAGATATCTTCGGAGGCATAAACCCCAACTTCAACCAGTTCTTCCCGGTCATCAATCCTGTTCAGCAGCCGATAATACTCAGTAAAATCCAGGGTGCCCACATCTCGCTCTCCATCATTCAGCAGGCCCTGATGTACTGCCTGTTCACTGATCTGGTTTAACAGCTCCTGGAGATGCTCTTCAATCTCCTCCGGGGATAGGGTGGCATCAATAATTTTTGCGGCAATTTTCTCTCCGGACTCAAAAACCACCCTGTCCTCAATTAAATTCATGAAATCTGCCAGAAGCCAGTCTCCGGGAGAAACATTCACCCGGGCCACCAGCCGGACAATCACCCTCCGGCCTTCTTCCATATTATACATTACCCGGGCAATATTAAATATCTCTTCTTCTCTGAGCCGCAGGGCCATACCGGTCTCATCATCTACCCTTATGGGGCGCCTTGAAGCTTTTTGGTCAGCTTCATTAAGAAACTCTTCTATGGCAGCAATAGTTTCTCTTTCCGAACGCCCACCTTCAAGCACATCGGAATGAATGACATCTCCTTTTTGATAAACCAGATTTTCTCCCCGGTAAGATGAATAAAGATCACTATAGGTAGAATATAAACTGCCCAGCAGCTCAGCATCCTGCCGCAGCAGATCATAACGTTCTTCCAGTTCAGCAATATCCTGGTTTAACTCCCTGATGGTAAATTCCAGATTATCTCTTTCATCTCTTAGTTCCTCAACCAGGCTGTTTAATTCCTGTCTCTCCACTTCCAGTCTTTCTATATCGTCTCGAGCTTCAGACAAACTCTGCTCAGCCCGGCCCAGCTCCTCCCGGGTGACAGATAGCTCTTCTTCAAGTTCATTCTTGCTGTCCTGAAGTTCAGACAGCTCAGCCGTTTTTTCTTCTATTTCCAGTCTCCGGGCCTCCAGTTCAGCATCCCGTTCCTCAAGCTGCTCATTTAAATTATCCAATCTATTAAGAACCTGATTAATATTGAAAAGAGCCTGACGTAATCCACTGTAAGTAACCAGTAAAATAGTAATGGACAGCCCGGCAATTAAAATACCTGTGACCACAGTAATAATAATAGAAGAGTAACGGGGCCGGAGGCCAAAAATTGACAGGCGTTTTTTCCCCGCCTTCATACCTATTTGATCACCCAGATAAGCTATTAATCCACTAAGAATAATAACAAGTCCAATTAAAAGACCTCCATTCATGGCCTCCACCTCCCCTGTTTATGATTTCTGAAAACAAATAAGTTAATAATCCTTTGATCAATTCAATACCCATAGCTGCCGAAAAGATCCTGCAGCCCGGTTAGCACATTTCTGTATTCCAAAGTGAGCTGTCCGGTTAACGGCCCACCCGGATCAGCATCAGGCTGCCAGCGGCAAAAAACACCAAATTCTGCATCCAGGCTCCCAGCCAGGGAGGAATAGTTCCTCCGGTCCCCAGGGCTTCTCCCACACTCATCAATATATAGTAAAGAAAAATAACAATAATACTGATCCCCATGCCCACTGCTGAGCCCCCGGATCTCCTCCTCTTAATTCCCAGGGGAGCGGCCAGCAGTACAAATATAAAATTGGCAAAAGGAATAGAAAGCCGCATATGCCATTCAACTTTTTGTTCAGCAGTATCCTGACCCTGTTCCTCTTTTAGGGCTATAAGCTCTGCCAGTTCACCCAAATTCATGTCTTCTGTATCTTTGCTCATCTGGGAAATTCTATCCGGTTCAGCGGTAATCTGACCGGCCTCCCAGCGGGAAAAACTGATCTCCGGAACTCTGGCCCCCGGTTCCAGATGATAAATAACCCCTTCGTGAAAATACCAGGAAGCATCAACCCAGCGGGCCTCCTGGGCCTTAATTAAGGTGGCCGGACGATCCTGATAATAATCATGGAAGAATACATCGCTCATAATTCCCGTATCAGCATTAAAATGACCGGCATAAAGAACATAATCAGGATAACCGGTTTCAGAATCAATAGGAGTCCAGAACAGATCACTCTGAGTTCTTGGTCTAACCTCACCCCGCCTTATTTCGTGCATCATCTGATTAAAGATATAATTAGCCCGGGGAACCACAGCTTCATTTATTCCGATAGTTAAAAAACTCATCAACAGCCCCAACAGCAGAGCCGGGATTAATATTCTGTATATGCTGACTCCCCCAGCCCGGAGGGCCACGATCTCACTATCTCCGGCCAGACGATTATAACACATTATTGTAGCCAGAAGGGTGGCCATAGGAAATGTAAAAACAATCACTGAAGGTAAAGATAAAATCAGCATTCTGATAACACTTATGATCCCAATTCCATATTCTATATATAAATCGGTTAGATCAAAAAGGAGATCAGTACCGATGAAAATTGCCGTAAAAGCAGCAACTCCAAACAAAAACGGAATTAATAATTCCTGTGTGAGATAGCGATAAATAATCTTCATTAAAATGCTGACTCCTTACAGTACAAATTATACAATAAAAATAATATAATACCAAATACAGCTGTTAACATTACATCCTGAATTTTTCACCCAGATAGAACTTTCTGGCCAGCTTGCTATCCGCTATTTCCCGGGAATTCCCGGATAACAGGATTTGTCCTTCATGCATAATATATGCTCTATCGGTTATGGAAAGAGTTTCCCGGACACTATGATCGGTGATTAGTACTCCCAGCCCCCTGTCTTTTAAAAACTGTATTATTTCCTGTATATCTTCAATCGCAATAGGGTCCACCCCTGTAAAGGGCTCATCCAGAAGTATAAAATCCGGTTCTGTGGCCAGAGCTCGCGCAATTTCAACTCTTCTTCTTTCCCCTCCCGACAGCTGATATCCTATTCTATCACGAATATGCTCTATTTGAAAATCCTGGAGGAGATTTTCCAGACTATTCTGCCGCTCTTCGGCAGTCAGATCCTGGGCCTGAAGAATGGCAAGTATATTATCCTGAACAGACATTTTCCGGAAAATAGAGGCCTCCTGAGCCAGGTAACCAATTCCTCTGCGGGCTCTTTTGTGCATGGGTAAAGAGGTCAAATCATCTCCATCCAGAGTTACATACCCTTCATCGGGCTGAATAAGGCCCACCACCATATAAAAGGTAGTTGTTTTTCCCGCACCATTGGGACCCAGCAGCCCAACAATTTCGTTTCTCTGAACACTGAGGTCAACCTGATCCACTACCCGCTGCTTGTTATATATTTTCACCAGGGATCTGCAGTTTATGGTCACTGCTCATCCTCTCCAGTAAAAATTAGACTGGCATTGCCCTGCAGATTAATTACTTCCTCCTGAGTATCAACATCTACCCGATCCGCAGAAAACTCCTGATTATTTCTTGTACCCTCTACCTGTTCTTCCAGCCGGGCTCTTCCGCTGGCCAGATAATAAATCAGACTTCCGGCCCGGGCAGTAAGATCCAGATGCTCAATCTCAACTGCACCCTGCATTTTGACTATTTCCTCTCCCATACTGTAATTCATCCGGTTTCCAACGGCCCATATATCCGGTCCCCTGAACTCCAGGTCCTCATAAATATCCGCTGCTTCTTCACCCAGATTACCTTCCAGACGTCCTCCAGAGAGCACATAATCACCATATTCAATCCGGAGGTTTCCTTCCATCATCAGGTCTTCGGTGTCAAATAAATAATCCAGAATATCACCGAAAAAAACCATATCCCGGTATTGAAAAAAAACACTGCCCCGGGCATTAACACTTTCCTCTGATAATTTTATTTCTTCAGCCTTTAATTCACCATCAAGGCGGGCCTGAGCTTCATTCCCGGCCAGACTGCAGATAGAAAAAACAATAAGCAGTAATGAAAAAAATCCCAGCAAAATTTTGCGATAATTTTGAATTTGGCTTCTCTCCCGATTTATAAAAAATCTCACTCTGTTCCCTCCTTAAACTTAAAATTAGCCCTTTTGTCTCCACCTGTAATCTCCAGTTCTTCCAGTGAAGAGTCACTTTTAAACTCCCTGCCGGTCATCACAAATCTGGGGGTTTCAAAAACGAATCCTCCCCTGCCCTGCAGGGTATCATCTTCCTGATTCCAGGTTATTTTTTGTGTTTTTATAATATTATCACCATGATGTATCTCAATATCTCCTTCAATCTGTAAAAATTCTCTATCCAGATAATAATCACCACTGCCGGCCCACAGATAATATATTACATTATTTTCCCGGGTACTGTCATACACATCTATTTTTACCGGAGAAAACTGAATTTTTCCTGTTGTTCTATCTATGGAAAAATTATCGGATTCCAGAACCCATTTTCTTGTTTTGTTATCATTATATAATTCAAAACTGGTGTTTTCGAGCAGCATAAGCTCCTCAGAATGCTCCTGTTGGGGATGTCTTTCCTGTTCTTCGGAGATAAAAAAATAATCATAAAAAAGCATTACAGCTCCCCCGGCAGTTATCACTAAAACCATTATGATTAATAATATCCGGTTAATCTTTATACCCCTGATTCTCACCTGTAATCGCCCCTTTTTTCAATACCAGATGGGCGGTTCTTTCAACAGCCCCCTTTTTACCCAGCATGCGGGCAATCTGTTCCAGGTCATGCCTCATATTCTTCAGAAGATAAGGCTTCTGCAGATAGGAATCAACTGTTTTGAAAATTTGAGCCGGACTGACTTCTTTTTGAATAAGTTCCGGGACAATCTCCCGGGAAGAAATTAGATTGGGCAGCCCGATAAAATCAACATTCAGCAGTCTTTTACCCAGCCTGTAAGTCAAAGTACTGGTTTTATATATAATTAGCATAGGTGTTTTTAAAATAGCAGCCTCAAGAGAGGCAGTACCTGAAGCAATAATGGCAAAATCTGCCGCCTGAAGTGCTTCCTGAGTTAAACCACGGACAACCTTCAGGACCACATTGCTATCTGTCACTAAAGGCAGAACAGCTTCTTCAGGAATATTTTCCGCCAGTGGGAGCAGTATCTGCAGCTCCTGATTTTTGTTTTTAAGGTGAACAGCAGCTTCCAGCATTGAAGGTAAAAGTCTGTTGATCTCCGCCCTCCGGCTGCCGGGCAGTAAAGCAATTGTCTTTTTTTCAGGTGAGATCTCCAGCCGGGAAAAAACATCCTGCTCCTGTTTTCTGTTAATCACATCCAGCAGGGGGTGGCCCACAAATTCTACTTCCGCTCCTGCCCTCCGGTATACATCAATCTCCATGGGGAAAACAGCGGCAATTGTGGCCTCAGTACGAGCCATCCACCGGGCCCGCCAGCGTCCCCAGACCCAGGCGGAAGGAGGAAAATAATTAACCACCGGAATATCAAGTTTGGCCCCCAGCCGGGCCATCACCATGTTAAATCCCGAATAGTCAACCAAAAACATTACATCCGGCCGTTCTTTGCTTATATAATCTTTTAATACCCGGTAATGTTCAAGATGAACCGAAAAATTACTTACTGCTTCCTGCAGTCCTATGGAATTCATTGTGGTGGGGTCCAGTAAAATTTCAGCCCCGGCCTCTTTGAGTTTTTCAGAACCCATCCCTGAAACTTTAACCCGGGGTTTTAACTTTTTAATATATTTGATTACCCGGGCCGCATGCTGGTCCCCGGATGCTTCTCCGGCAGTAACCAGTATTTTACCCATATCATCGCTCCTTTATTTCACGGGCGGCGACTGTAATCCCTGCCTGTTCAGCTCGACTGATAAACTCTTTTTGATCCAGTAAAAAGGTTTTTTGAGCTTCCAGAATTAATCCTGAGGCCTTAATCTCAGCTAATTTTTTCACCGTCTCCAGACCTACCACCGGAAGATCAAATCTCAAATCCTGTTCCGGCCGGGTAACTTTTGCCATAACAGCCCCTGATCCACCATATTCCCCGGCCCGCAGGATAGTTTGGTCAGTCCCTTCCACAGCCTCTACAGCAAGTACAGACCTGTTTTTGACCAGGACAGTTTGCCCTATGTCCAGTTCTCCCACTTTTTGGGCCAGAGAAAATCCATATTCCATATCCTGTTTAAGTGAATCTGAAGGCTCCCCTGTGGTAAGTATACCCCGCCCCGGAAGCAGTTTCTCCATAAAAGTGGTCTGGGGCAGTACCTCAAATCCTTTGTTTTCAAAAAAATCCATCAATTTTTTTAGAATTATTTCATTACTAAATTCGGGAAGTGAAGCCATAAGCTTCTGCATCATTAAATCGGGCTCAAAATTATTAAAAAGCCTGCTTTTCTCTACTTTACCCAGCATTATTATCTTTTTGACATTTTTCTGCTGAAGAAAATTTATTAGCTCGCCCAGAGCTCCCAGATTAATATCTTTTATTTCAGCTGCATAATCTTTTAAACCTGAAGTCTGCTCTTCAATTATCGGACAGGCCACCACCCTGTGACCCTTTTGAGCAGCCCTTTTGGTCCATATCCCTGGAAGCCGACCCTTTCCGGCAATTAAAACTATTTTTTCCATGATCATCACCTAATCTGATTTATTTCTTACTATTCCCAGCTGCGATTTTTTTAAAAAAGCAATAAAATGATTTATTTCCGGTCCAAAATCACTGCTGTCAATCTGCTCCTGTATATTAGAAATAGATTCTTCAATATTATAGTTCTGGCCAGAGCGATAGACTATTTTATATAATTTTTTTACCAGTTTTCTCAAATGGGGGTCAAATTCATTACGGCGCAGCCCAATGATATTAACCTTTATTCTCAGGGGGTTATGCCCATCAACCAGCATATAAGGAGGTACATCTTTGTCCACCCGAGAATGTCCACCCACCATGGCTATTTTACCAATTCTAACCTGTTCTTTTACCGTACACAAACCGGCAATAACAGCTCTGTCTTCTACTATAACCCCGGAACCAAAACAGACTGCATTGGAAATTATTATATTATCACCCAGCTGGCAGCCTTCTGCAATCCGGCAATAGGCCATAATAAAATTATCAGAACCAATACGGGTAACTTCATTTTTACCCCCGGTATAAATGGTAACATTTTCTCTGATAATATTATTATCACCTATCTCCAGACTAACCCCCTTATTAGTTTTTGTGTTTTGGGAATTAACCCCCAGCACAGCTCCGTGATATATATGGTTATTTTTGCCCACCGTAATATTGCCCTGTAATACAACATGAGGCCCTATTTCGGTATCAGAACCGATCTTAACCTCTTCACCTATTATGGTATAAGGGCCAACTTTTACATTGCTGCCAATCTCGGCCTCCGGATGAATGGTGGCTGTATCATGTACATGGGCCATGTGCAGCAGGTTATCCTGTGCATTATTACTGGATTTCACAACTATCGTCTCCTTTCCTGATTTACTTATCCTGTAGTACAAAAGTTAATATTGCTTCTGCTGCCAGCTCATCCTGAACATAGCTTTGACCCTGAATGCGAGCCAGTGTTCCTCTCAGCCGCAGAAGTTCTCCTTTAATTACCAGGGTATCACCCGGAACCACCGGACGCCGAAATTTGGCCTTATCAACTCCCGTAAAGTAGGGCACTTTACCTTCCGTATCCTCAACACTTTGATATAACAAAAAACCACCCACCTGGGCCATAGACTCCAGAATTAGCACCCCCGGCATAATTGGATGTCCGGGAAAATGGCCCTGGAAAAATTCCTCATTAATGGTCACATTTTTAATCCCGGTAACCTTCTCCTCCGGTTCAAGTTCACGGATACGATCAACCAGAAGAAAGGGATAGCGGTGAGGAATTATAGATTTAATCTCATTAATATCTAGCTTTCCCATTTTTTCACTCCTCCGGTGCTAAATTAACTCACCCATATAATTTATAAATCTGCTGGGCCAGTTTAACATTTAAAGAATGTCCCGATCTTACGGCCAGCAGGTGACCCTGCAGCTCCCCACACAAAGCGATATCACCTATTAGATCAAGCAGCTTATGCCGGACCGGTTCATTATCAAAACGAGAACCATTTACCGAGCTCTCACTATCATAGAGCAAAACATTATTTAGACTGCCTCCCAGAGCTATATCATTGTTATGCAGCTGCTCAATATTTTCCTTAAAACCAAATGTTCTGGCCCGGGCTAGTTTATCCACATAGGAGTCAATATTTTTTTCAAATTCCATAAATTGAGTTCCTATCTGAGGATGATCATAATCAAAAATAAAACTGGCTTTAAAACCATTATAGGGAAAAACAGCCAGAAATCTCTCCTGGTTTTCCCTAACCCACAAGGATTGCTTTATCTCAATAATATTTTTATCTGCTTTTTGGCCGGTAATTCCCGATTTTTTTAACAAATCATAAAAAGGAGCAGCACTACCATCTCCAATAGGTACCTCCGAACCTTTAAGCTCAATGATAATATTATCTATTCCCAGACCCCATAAAGCAGAAAGGAGATGCTCCACAGTAGCTGCTTTTATGAGCTTCCCTCTGTATTTTTTCCCCAGTACTGTACATCTTTCTGTTGATACTACAGAGGTGGGAACAGCTTTTATTTTCACAGCCGGGTCTCTATCAAGTCTGTGAAAAACAATCCCCGTATCCGGGTCAGCTGGTTTAAATCTTACTTCGGTATTTTCACCTGAATGCAGTGTTTTTCCAGAATAAACCGTTTCTTTTTCTATTGTTTTTTGCTTTCCCAGGTTAACGGACAATATGAATCCAGCTCCTTAAAAAATCCCATTGAATATCATTTTATACTATATCACTCCATAGGCCTATTTGCAAACTATGATGAGATATCAATCTCCAGTTCAACATCACCTTCTACTTCAAACCGATCCTCTTCTGCTCCTGTAAAAAACACGGCCCTGTTTCCTCTGATCCAGTCCCCATCTTCCTCTTCAATAAATACATCCTCTGTAAGCACCATTTGTTCTGTTTCTTCGTCAAAATCAGCCTCTCTTGATCTTAGTTTGCGCTGATCATAGTCAATTTCGACTCCATCACGGGCGGCAAAAGTTTTGGCCTCTTCATTCAGCTCCAGAAAAGGAGAACGTATAATGATTAATCTATCCTCCTGTTCACGAGTGAACTCAACATTTTCCCGGAAGATGTAGCGGTTGCTTTCCAGCAGAGCGTTTAATCGGCTGCTGGTAATATTACCATCAGCAAAAATCATTTCCACTTCCTGTTCCAGCTCAGCCTCCCTGGATTCCCGGAAATATTCTCCCCGCAGAGCAGTAATTGTCACCTCACCCCGGATAATGGTTACTCCTTCTCTCAATTCTATTCTTTCATCAAGGTAATTTAAAAAACCCGCTTTCAGCTGTATGGTATCCTCAGCCCGTACTGTGCTCCCTGCAGCTATAAACAGGAAGATCAACAGGCCCAGCAGTATAACAGCAAATTTTTTGCTCATTAATTAAACCTCCTTTTTTAGGATATCGGTCTATTCCAGAAGTTCTGTAATACCCAGATCAAAGCTCAACTCTCTATCTTCACCAAGTCCAAATTCAAAGCCATGTTCGGGCAGCAAATTTATAACATATTCGACAGTAAATTGTCTTTGGGCATGATTATAGCTAAACCACAGCTCCCGACAGTGAAAATTGCGTTTAACAACCGTTTCCAGGTCATATTCAGCTCCCCAAAACTCGTTTTTTTGGCTGTGTAAAATTTCTACATACCAGAGATCCTCAACTTCATATATAAACTGATTATCCCATTCTTTTAATTCATCCCGCAAATATTCATATTTTAAACCACTCTGGAATCTCCAGTTATAATCACTTTCATACTGGCCCTGCAGGGCAATAATTCCTTCCGGAGAAGAGGTGAAATCTCTCTCCAGACCCAGGTTCAAATTCCAGTTTTCCCTTTCCAGCTCTGAGCTTAATTCAAAACTCTGGTAGGCTGCTTTGTAAAAATCATATTCCAGACTGCTTTCAACAGCCCAACCACCCCGTTTATAATCGGCAGCTAAAATTAAATCTTCAGGATGACGGTCTTCAATATTATATGAAGCTTCTGCTCCCAGATTTAAATGGGGCGTAACCTGGTATAGGGCCTCTCCCAGCAGAGGTAAAAATTGTCTGTTCAGAATATCATATCCTGTTTCCAGTTCTAAATCAAAATCGGATGGACTGTAATTATACGCTGCCTGAAGTTCATGTTCCCGATAAATGCGGTCAAAACCAAGAGGGCTTTCCCGGCCCAGATAATTACTGTAGAAATGATCTAATCTACCTGTAGAATTTGCCCCCCATCTGTATTCAAGACCGGTTTCTCCGGTAAAACCAAGCTGATAGGACACAGGTTTTTCTTCTCTTTCCGGAAGGCGAAAAAAATTATTGCTGATATTATAATTTGTGTTTAAATATATATTTTCAGCAGGTGAAAATCTGGTATCATATTCCAGCCCATGGACCATTTTTTCAGCTCTTTCATCCACTCCTTCTTCCCGATAACGGCCCAGGGAAAAATGGTAAATAAAATCAAAAGGTAGATAGTGCTCATAATTTATTTCTGGCCAGCGGTAATAGGTAGTATCAGCACCATTATCAGTGCTGTTAAACTCGGGATCATATCTTTCCATAATCAACCTCAGTTCTCCGGAAGGACTTCTTCTCCTGATAAAATTATTGGTCTCCCAGCGAAAAACTGCCTCCTGTTCGGGCTCCAGGAGGTACTCTCGACCATACTGAAAATTGATCAACCAGTAATCACCCAGGTAGCGCTGATATTCAAAATCCAGCTCCAGTTCCTGTATATCATCAGCTGTTGAATCATCATAATCCTGTCCGGCAAAATCACTATGTAAGAATATCGTTTCTCTCCGCTCCTGATCACTATAATCCAGGTTTGCTCTCCCTTCAACCTCCCGGTATTCATCATATCTGGTGTATTCTGCTTCAATATCTGTATCCCATTCTTCTCCTTCGGTCAGATATGTAAAACGGGTCTGGTAATCAAACAGGCCCCTGAGATTTATTTTATTCTGCTGATTGTAAAAATAGAGATAACTTTCCCGGCCCTCTTCCCGGATAAAATAATGTTTAAACCCCGCAGCAGCACCGGTACGGGTGAAATAATCCAGATATAAACTGCCCGAATTTCCATCTTCTAAAATATAATTGTAAATTATTTTTACAAACCAGCCCCGGCGTTCATTATAACCAACACTGGGAATAATACCTTCATCTTCTTCTTTTAGAGAAAGATAAAGATAGGGCCAGTAAAAAAGAGGCAGACTGCCGCCCAGCTCATAAAAGACAACATGCCGGGCCGTAAGATAATCCCCGGGATATATTGTAGCTTCCCGGGCCTGAAAATAATAATGGAACACTTCTTCATCACAGCCGGACATTTTACCGGTAGTTATGTCAATTCTTAAAGGCCCTTCCAGCTCCTCTGTTTCTCCATCTTCCCGGACCACATTTATCCGGTCTGCCTGTAAAAAAACATTTTTGTGTCGGCCCCTGATGGAGCCGCTTAATTCTATTCCCTGTTCACCATAAGTCACTTTATCAGCTTCCAGATTAAGACGCTGTTCGGCAAAAACTGAAAGGCTAAAAACAGAGCTGAAAAGAAACATAAAAATACAGCTAAAAAATAAAGTTGATTTTAATAATTTAAAAAGGCCTCTCAGCTTATTTAGTTTTGTCTGCACCCTCTGATGTGCGGTACGGAAGTAGATCAAAACCAGACCGGCCAGGGCAAATACTATATTGGGAGTCCAGGCTGCGGCCAGAGGCGGGATCATGCCATTGCGGCCCAGCGAACGGAGCAGAGACTGCATAAAATAATATAAAAATATTATTACAATTGTAAACACAATTCCTGCCGCCCGACTGCTGTTTTTACCCAGGCTTAAGGGAGCCCCGATGAGTATAAAAATCAGAGGTATAAAAGGGGTGGCCAGTTTAAGGTGATAATCAACGACCAGGGAAACCACTGAAATTCCGCTTTTTTGAAATAGCTCAATCTCACTTTTCAGTTCCCGGCGGCTCATTTCCCGGGGGGTCCTCTGCCGCCCATAAAGGGAGCTTATATCCCGGGCCACCTGGATCTCCATGTCTTCAAAATCACCTGCAAGCTCGAGCTGACCATGTTCATCATAGGAATGAATAACCCCTTCGGACAGAAACCAGATATTTTCTCTTATCTCACCCCGCTCAGCTGTGATAATTTCGGGGTACTTGCTCTGAGAACTCTTATTGAAAATAACAATATTAAAGACCCTGCCCAGCTCTTCATTAAACTCATTGACAAAAAACAGCCGCCCTTCAGGGCCTTCAAAAAAAACATCCTCCTGTACATCAGGAGCAGCCTGTTTTAAAATTGAGAGCCGAATAATATTCTGGGCCCGGTGATTGGCCCAGGGAACAACCCTTTCATTTAAAAGAAAGGTCAGCCCACTTACTAAAACACCCAAAATAACGAGGGGAATTACCAGCCTGTATAAACTTACTCCTCCCATCCGCAGAGCCGTAAATTCATTATCACGATTAAGCCGGCCCAATCCATATATGGTCCCAAACAAAATTGCCATAGGGAAAGTTTCCACAATAATTTCGGGCAGCTGATAGATTAACAGCTCCACGACCTCAGCCACCGGTATCTGTTCAATTATAATCAAATCCGCCATTTCATATAAAAAACCGCTCAACATAATTACTTTTATTAGCAAAATACCAATCATGAGCGGATACAGAACCTGTTTAAAAATATATAAATCAATCAATTTTTTGTTCCAGCTGGGGATCATTATTAATCAACACCTTAAAAGATAAAACTAATACCAGATCTGCTTTTTTTATTTATCCGAATTTTTTTCTTTTAGTTTCTGTACTTCCTGTTCCAGTTCCTTAATCCGTTCTTTCAGCTCCGGAAGCCGCCTCAGGCTGGCCCTCTCCTTTAACTCCTGTCTGTGCTTTTGAGCCGGAATACCGGAATAAAAACCCTTTTCCTGCAGATCTTTGGAGACCATACCTTTACCCCCTACAGTAATCTCATCACCCAGGGAAACATGATCAACTACTCCCACCTGCCCGGCGGTTGTGACTCGGTCTCCGGTTTTAGAACTGCCGGCAATTCCGGTCTGACCAGCAATTAGATTATCTTCTCCCAGGCATACATTATGCGCAATCTGAACCAGGTTATCTATTTTTGTCCCCTTTTTAATAACTGTTGTGCCGGAGACAGCTCGATCAATACACACACAGGCCCCTATTTCCACATTATCTTCAATTTTTACTTTTCCCAGCTGAGGTATTTTTACATTTTCTGTTCCGGACCAGACATAACCAAAACCATCACTACCGACAACACTTCCGGGACCAATCTCCACTCTACAGCCCATACTGGTCCCATGACCGATGACTGCCCGGGGATGTATAACAGAAAAATCACCAATTTCAACTTCTGCCCCCACATAAACACCGGGCGCTAAAATAACTTCATCCCCAATAATAGCTCTATCATCAACCACTACCCCGGGATGAATACTAACCTCATGGCCCAGTGAAGCTGAATTGGATACTTCTGCACTGTCATCTACACCGGGGTTATAGTAAGGCCGGGGAGCAAAAAATCTGGCTGCCCGGGCATAGGCCAGCCGGGGATTATCAACTTTAAGAACATCTATTTCATAATCCTCTTCCGAAATCTCTTCCGGGATAATTACCAGTCCCGCTTCCGCCTGAACCGCTTTCTCCAGCAGCTGTTTGTTTTCGGCAAAGGTAAGAATTCGGGGCCCGCTGTGCCCTATTCCGGCAGCTCCTGTAATTTTTTTTTGGGGGTCTCCCTTTAGGGAACCGGAAACAATCTCGGCCAGTCGAGAAGCTCTTATAAATTTCGGATCATTTTCATTCATCTCCCCCACCATCCTCCAGGTGCTTTTCATCCAGAATATTTATCGTTTCCTCAGTTATGTCATTTCCGCCATGAAAAATACTTTCCTGACTGACAATAATATCCAGGTTTTTCTTTTCCTTTATTACCTGCAGAACATCCTCAATTTCTTGATCAAAATCTTTTTCCAGAGCCTCTTTTTGGGACAAATACTGCTGATAGGCTTCATCCTGTTCATACTCATCTGAAAAGTCATCCTGAAGCTCACTGCTTAATTCAGCAAGTCTATCCGAATAATGCCGGGCCCTGCCGCTTTCTTCAAGCAGATAATCCATATCCAGAACCCCAATCAGGTGTTCTTCTTCTGAACCACAGGCACTTAATAAAATAAAAGCTGTCGAAACCATTACCACCAGAACAATTATTCTCAATAACTTCATCTCCCCCGGCCCCCATTTGCATAATTACAGCATAATTATCAAAACTGCTCCATCTCTTCTATTAAATTATGACTTATATCAAGTCCGGTATTTATGTTTTTAGTTATTTCTTCTATTTTATTGGCAATTTCTCTTTCTTTGAGTCTTGTTTTATCCTGGCGAACATTATCCTGTCTCAATCTTATCTCTTCATTTTTTGCTGCTATTTCTGAAGAAATTTGGTTTAAAATCTGATCTTCATATTCAGAAATGCGCCTTTCGTATTCAGCCTCCATGGCAGCAATCTCATCTTCGAGATCTCCTTTTAATTCCGACTCTCTCTCCTGTACTTTATCCTCTATTTTCTGTTCTATTTCTGCAAGCTCATCACGCAGAACATCCCTCTCCTGAGGAGTGAGGTCAAGAACCTCCAGTTTAAGACTAATTTTGAAAATTTCTGTATAATAGTCTTTTAACAGTTCCTGTTCCAGTTCTTTTAGTTCAGGAAAATTAATATTTTTAAGCTCTGAAATTTCCTCCTCTAAAACAGACAGCAGTTCTTCTCTTTTCTGTTCAATCTTCTGGTTTCTTTCCTGTTCTTTTTTTTCTCTAAATGCTTTTAACTCCCGGGCCAGCTCCTGCTCTTTGTCTTCTATAATTTGCTCATATTTCTGATGAATTTTATTTTTTTCCTGTTCAATTAGCCTTTGTTTTTTTTCTTCTGCTGTTTGAATATTCTCTTCTTCTCTTGCAGCATGAACTGGAATAAACTCTCTTTGAAATTTAGCAGCAATCATATCCTCAATTCTTTGTCCTGAAGTCTCAACTTCATCAAATTCGGCCTTTAATTCTGGTAAAGAAACCTGTAATTCAGGTTGATCTGAAGGAGGGACCAGGCCAAAGAAAATTATTATAACCAGCAGCACAAAAATCAAAACAGCAGCTGTAAAAATTAAACTAATACTGCTTTTAAATACTTCTTTCAGCATGCTAATCCCTCCTTTTCTTATTTCTGTCCCTGTAGCTCTTCAGCTTTTTTTAACACCCCGGGAGTGAGATCATAACCCCCAACCCAGACTTCCTCTTCTTTAAAGACCAGATCGACTTCCTTTTCAGCAGCGGTTTTTTCAATTATATCATATATCTCCACCAGCAGCTGGTCTATGAGCTCCTGCCTCTGCTGATTCATTTCCTCCTGATATTCCTTTATTAGCTGACGGTGTTTTTGGGGATCAGTATCAGAAAGTTTTTCATTAAGCTCAGCTTCCTTTGCCCTGAATAGTTCAGCCAGTTTATCTTCTGCTTCTTTTCTGCCGGGATACCGGGAAAAGATTTCTTCCACACTGACATATGCCGCCGTAAATTCAAGCTCGGAATTCTCTTCTGTAAAATGATTTATCCCGTATACAGAAAAAGAAACAATCAGCACCAACATGATTATCAATATAATATATTTTACCGACATAACCGGCCTCTCCTCTCAATCACTTGAGTATCTGTATGTTTTCTCAAAAAATTAAAATGTCTGTCCTATACTGAAGTGAGGTTTCCCCTGAAAATCATCATTCCATCCAAAATCAAAACGCAGCTGACCCACCGGGGTGTCCATTCTAACACCCAGACCGGCCGCAAATCTTAAATCAGAGATATTAATTGCTTCATTATAATCCCAGACATAACCGGTATCAGCAAATAGTACTCCGGTGAAATTATCTTCCAGCAGGAAACGATATTCAAGGTTGGTTAAAAATAAGTGCTCACCTCGAAATTCTCCAAAATCAAAACCACGCAGGGTCTCTGAACCACCCAGAGAAAATTTTTGTCCGGACGGCAGAATCCCATTTGAGGTTCCGGCTCTCGTGCGTACAGCCCAGGCCTGGTCTTCTTCAAAGCCGGGAATATACCTTCTAATATCGGCATCCAGTTTGGTGAATTCCTGGTCACTGCCCAGAATTGGCCCTGCATATTCAAGAGAAAAATCATCCAGACTACCTTCCCGGGGATTGAAAGCATGATCCCGGGTATCCTGACTAACATTGAAGGTTAAACTGCTAATTCTATTTTCACTTATTAGATCATCTTCTGCAGTATATTCTTTAGAATTGAACAGTCTATATCTTAAACTACCATCCCAGATATCAGTAATAGGGTGCCCCAGAGTAAGAGAACCACCTCGCTCATGCCTGTAGGCAATTTCTTCTTCTTCACTGTAATGATCTTTTTCACGATCATATATATTGGCCCCTACAGAAAGATGTGAACCGAGAAAACGCGGTTCCTGAAATTCCAGAGAGAGATCCCGGACTCCTCCAAATTCCCAGAGAAAAGAGATTCTTTGTCCATAACCCAGCAGATTCTGTTCACGAACATTTATTCTTCCGATCCAGCCCTCTTCACTGCTCCAGGAACCACCTACATTAAGCACACCTGTCTGGCGTTCTTTAATATTAAGCACAATATCAATATCACTGCTGCCGGTCTCAGTCTGGACAGGTTCCGGATTTATTTCTTCAAAAAATTCCAGCATATATAAATTCCTGATATTTTCCTGAAGTTCAGGTATTCTAATAGGCTCACCCTGCTGTAATGTTATTTCTCTCAGAATAACAAAATCCTCGGTTTTGGTGTTTCCCTCAAGCATTAATTCATTAAGCACACCAACGGACAGGGGTACTGTTAGTTCACCATCTCTGGTAATCTCAACATTATCAAAATCGATAAAGTGATTGGAACCGGAATACCCATAAACCGGTAGATAACCTTCCTGATTCATATGATCTTCGATATTTCTCAAGCCCTGACCGATCTGGCCCATATTAATTACCTCACCCAGCTCAATGTTCATTATATCCAGGAGAGTTTCTTTATCATAAACTGTTTCTCCAATAAAATTAACCTCCTGTAAAACTGGATTTTCTATAACATTTATTACAAGTTCAACACCCTGTTCATACTCCCTGAGATCAGGTGCAACCCTCTGAAAATAATCAAGATCAAAAATGCTCTGCAGATCCTGACGAAGAAGATCTTCATCCAGTTCATCACCAGGCTCAATTTGCATAACTTCCCTGATCGTTTCCTCAGATATATTCTCATTTCCCGAAAAAGTTATTTTTTCAATTACAGGTTCTTCTCTTTGAATTGTTATGTCCTCTTCTATTTCCTGGTCTGGCAGCTGAGCTGATGTAAAATTAGAAAAAACAAACAAAAGAAGAATACATAACACCATAATATTTATTTTTTTCATTTTTTAATCCTCCCCAAAACTCTGTTTTTAAATAAATGATTAAAACTCAATAATTGTTTCCAGTGATATTCGATATTCATCATCTCCATACCAGGTTCCATCCAGATAAGTATTAGCACCCAGGCGATATTTGAATGAAAACTCATCTTCCCTGTAATCCGGTGTGATTGAAGCCGAGTATTCCATGTAAAGTCTGTCCGACAGATCCTTACCCATTATTACATCAACTCTGTTATCCAGCCCTATATCATAGGCATCAATGGTAAAGGTATCCAGTTCCAGATATTCCCTTACATCCCCGGCAACCCGTTCAACAAAATCCAGCTGAAATGTTTCCTGCAGAAAACGAATAAATTCTCTATTAATCGCCTGCATAATACTGGGATCTTCTTCTGCAAATTCACCCAGTCCACCCCTTCGGACAAGAAGTGACAAAATTTCATCTTCAGCCAGTGGTGGTTGGGATTCAAAAGAAGTCTGCATATTATCTGCCGGACCACTAACCACAGCATATATCCGGTTACCATCAACCACTGTAGAAGCCCGGGCATGGATTCGGGGGATATAATCAAGATGCCGCTGAAAGTTTGCAGAAGCCTCCTGGAGATTAAAACGATTATTATAATAAGCAAAGGTTCCTTCAGTACTGGAAAGATTTCCGTCTATGGAAACATCACCTTCATAATATTGAAGATTGATACTTCCCTCTTCAACTAATATGCGAAGCCGATCATTGCTGGTAAAATAAACTTCGGAACCGGGGTATATATTAATATCTACCGCCGGACTAAATATAGTTTCACTCTCATCAGTGGGCCAGTCAAAGGGAGTACTTACAGTAAAGTTTTTTGTGGTTATATCACCGGCAAAAACAGGCCGGTAAAAGGAACCACTAATTGTTATATCCGGATCAATAAGACCTTCATAGGAACCACGGGCAAAAGGAATATTTTGACCGTAAAGAACCAGGTCCCAGAAATCATCAAAATCAAATATATTAATTTGTCCGGAAAGATTTACCTCTTCCTCCCCATAAACTCCCAAAAAGTCTTCAAAAATAATAGCCTGTTCGGAAAATCTCATAACACCTTCCAGCTGACTTACTGTTTCCGGAAAACCCAGTTCCATATCTCGTCCCTCAAGTTCAACCAGCCCCTCCAGCTGAGGTTCCCGGCGGGTACCGGTCAATTTTATGCTGCCGGTTAAATCACCTTCAAAAATTTTCAGCTCTTCCATTTCTCCGGCTAGAAAATTCAGGGGAACACGATCTAAGTTCACCTCAAAATTCAGCTCCTGAATATCCGCCAGATGAACATCTCCGGTAATATCCAGCTTCCTATCTTCATCAAAATCGATACTCTGTTCCACCGAAAGAGTCCTGTCTGAATTTAACTGCAGATTGCCTTTTATTAAAGGTATGTTAAACTGCATAAAGTTTATATCATTAATTTCACTCTCTATATTTAAGTTAGGTTCTCTGATATCACCATTTACCCGGCCGGAAAAGTTTGCCCGGCCGGAAACAGGTACCTCTCCACCTTCCAGAGCTAAATGATGTTCTATATAAAGGTTATCACCATTTATATCAAGACCAAGCTCTCTACCGATAGAACCCTGAATAATAATTTCTGCTCCCCTCTCTTTACTCTGTTCCTCATCTGCCGGGAGCTCACTTCTGCCTTCACCACCTCTAAAATCCAACTCAGCCCGGGGCTCATTCCAGGGCCCCCTCAGCTGGGCCTCTCCCACCAATAAAAAATCATTCTGGAAATCCTGGAAAAATAGATCTATGTCCAGTAGCCGGACAAAAGAATTCAGATTTCCGTTTTCTGTTCTCATATCCAGAAATAATTCGGGAATATCACTCAGGGAGTGTATTTCACCCTCAACATTATATTCTCCTCCTCCAAATCTTCCTTCAAGCTGCTGAACTGTGATCTCATCTGCTTTATATAAACCTGTTCCCGAAATAGATTTTACAGATATATTCTCATATTTTAGCTCCTCAGAATTTAATTCAAAATCAATTTCCGGATTATCCAGAGTACCTTCCAGTTCACCTCTGGCCTGTACTGTACCCTGCAGATCATATTGATTTATATAATCTCCGGGAGCAAAATTGTCAAGTTTAAAATTGCCTGTAATCATTTCCTCAGTATACAATCCTGTCCCCTGAAGAACTGTGTTCTTTTTTAATGCCTCAAATTTATTGATTTCAAAAACCTTATCCCGGGAGGACAAAAAAGAAAACTGGAGATCATCTATCTCATAATTTTCTCCAAAAATAAGAATAGTTTCTGCCGAATACACCTCACCCTCAATTAGTGGATTATCCGGTTCACCACTGACCTTAAGATCCATATCAAAATGTCCTGCCGCCGGTATATTGATCCCCATAAGCTCCTGTATATTACTATATTTTAGGTCAGACAGGGACAGCACAGCTTCTATCTGATTCCCGGTATCAGCGGTGTTAATCCACCCCTCTCCCGATACATGGCACTCCGACCAGTAAAAACCCATCTTTTTTACTTCTACTTTCTGCTGTTCATATACAATGTTTGCAGTTAAATCCTCTATCCTGTGTTCATTATAATAACCCCGGGATAAATCTATATCCATTGTTACCCGGGGCTGGTTCCAGGCCCCCTTAAGCTGACCTGAAAAAGAGGGACTGCCCTCCAGGCTGTTAACCTCAAACCAGGATAAATTATTATTATCTAAATAATATTCAACCAGAGCAATATCCATTTCAGATGACCGGAAATCTATATTCCACTTTTGGTCACCGGTATTTAAGGTACCATCAAATAAAATATCACCCCGGGGAGTGCTGACTTCTCCTGCACTAAAGTAAAGACTATTTTCAGAAAAAAGCAGATCCGTACTGGCCTCCTGAACGGGATGCTTTAGACCTTTTATATCATATATATTTACATCTCCCATTACCATCATATTTTCCAGATTCATCTGCTTTCCAGTCAGTTTTAAATCCAGATCAGCTTTTCCGTCCAGCTGCTGCAGATAATCATTTCCAGTATAATCTTTAAAAAAATCTAATTGTAAACTGTTCCCTGAAACACTAAAACTGTATTCCTGAGTTCGGGGCCTGTAAACCCCCTCCAGAAAAGCATGACTGTCCACACCCCTGTATAAATTCATATATTCCAGAAAAACCAAATTGTCTTTATATAACATTTCCAGCTCCAGGGAATCCACTTGTTCATCTCTTATCAATACCTGATTAAGGTCTGCGGTAAGGTGAATATCCGGGTTTTCAATTAAACCCTGCAGATAAAGTTCCATTTCACCGGTTCCCCTGATCTCAAAAAGACCATAATTTTCCAGCTGAAGTCCTCTTTCGCCCAGTACCAGATTTTCTGTGGCTAAATTAATACTATACCGGGGTTTATCAGAAAAAATTTCCCTAACTGCACCTTCCAGATTTAATCTGTTATTTTGATATATAAGATCTATATTTTCTAAAATAGCAGTCTCCAGTCCGGAATCAAATAAAAGCCGGCCCTGAATGTCTTCCAGTGAATGACTGTCTATGCTGTCCCGGTAACTAAAATTTAGTCCCACCTGCTGAAACTCTGCTGTACCCCGATACTCAGAAGCTTCAAAACCACTCCCTCTTAACAAAAATCTTAAATCGGTGGTCCCTTTTAAATCTGTCACCTGAATGCTGTCACCTATGATAAACTCTTCTTCAGCAATAATATCGGCCACAAGATCTACAGCAGCAGATTCAAGGGCAAAAACACCCTCCCAGCCCTCATTATGCAGGGCAAAATTAAAGGAAATGTTATCTAAAGATAAATGGGATATTTCCAGATCATTGTATGCAAAATTATCCAGCACTAAAGAAGAACCAAGATTGATATCCACTTCCCTATCCCTGATCTCAATTATACCTTCTGTATTAGTTAGTAAAATTTGGCTTTGTACCTCTTTCTGGTGCAGATGATAATTCAGCCTGCCATCCTTAATATAAATATTCAGACTGCCCAGCCGGGATAAAATATCATCTTCTCCTGATTCAGAAAAAAAGTTTTCTCCCGTATCAGACACTGGCTGGAGATCAGGGCCTTTTAAAGCAATATAATTAATTTCATGCAGCCAGTTATCCGGAGCACGGAGCAGATCCAGAAAATTATAACTTACGGCCAATTCATCGGCCGTAAGAACATTTCCCTCCCAGCCAATTTCTATATCATGAAATACAATTTCATTAAGCGGCCAGTAGTCAACTTCCTGGAATACCAGTTCCAGATCAAGCTCCTGTTTTAAATCTTCAATGAAATTTAGCCTCAGCTCTTCCAGAGGCTCTCTGAGATAATTTTCTATAAATTCTGGTATTTTATCTGAAGCCTGAAAGGAGGGTATTTCTATTTCCTTGAGATCAGCAGTATAGCCAGCGGCTTTTTCCCGCAGGTCAGACCATAATTCCGTCCGGGAAAAGTCAAAAGACAGGTCCAGAGAAAAATCAATGTTCTCCGGGGAAAAATCTTCCTGCACTGCCTCCCACATACTGGAGACATCCTCTCGAGCCTCAGTAACCATATTCATTAATAACAGGCCACCTTCTCTTATTATAAAGAATCCGGCCCCACTTATTATAAAAAATAAAATTACCAGTACAGCTATTCTCCACTTCATAAATTAGTCCTCCATGAAACCTGTTATTAATGATATTATAGATTTATTATTTCTGCAAATAAAATAGGGCTCTATAAACTATCTTAACCAAATATTAATATTTATTAATAATTTTTAAATCAATAAATCAAAGTATGTTTTTTGCTGGTTTTTTTGTTTTCTATTATTGCCCCTTTTTCATTCCCCGGTTTCTTGATTGTTCTGTTTATTCTCCTGATCATTGGCTCCTTTTTCAAAGTTTTCCTCAAAATTCTGTGGTTCTTCTATATCATCTGTCTTTTGATTTTCATCTTCATCAGGAGATAATATTTCTAAATCCAGCTGCAGACTGCCTTCCATCACAAAATCAGTTTCGATAATTTCAATAATATCATCCTCAAAAAAATCAAAAACTTCCGGCTCCTCTTCATTTTCATCTCTATGATCAAGGGGCATGGAACCATAACGGGGTGCTAACTGCACAATTATTTCATCATTTCTGGGCAGTTCCAGGAAATCATTCAGCATTTCTGATAGGTTTCTATAACCCTCCCGAAATACTTCATAATCATTTTCTTCACCATTATCATCCGGTATATTATAAAAATCACCATAGGGTATTGTATAACCCCCATCAATCATTAAAATCATCGAACCAGGTTCGATATTTTTGGGCAGCTGAAGCTCAATATTTTTTGATATCTGTTCCCGGCGATAGGGCAGAAAATCAATTTCAATATCCAGTGTATCCCCCGGATATATTTCTCTATTTAAAACTTCAGCCCTTTGTAAAATGGCATTTCTCTTTTCCCTGTAAATATCAATATCAACTTTTATATCAAAAATACGCACCCGGGAAAAGGGATTAAAACTGATTAAATTTAATAACTCAGCTGCATCATAAAGACTGGCAGCTGCAATATCATTCTGACTAAAATACACATTTTCTTTCCTGATTCTGTTATTCGGAAGTCCTGTACCCAGTATTTCTATTTCAACCCGGGAGGTACCGGCTCCAATGCGGTCAATTGTGTTATCCATACCCTGAAGCAGTACACTGGTTCCCAGGGAAGTTAAATAATCCTGGTCATTAATAAGATTCATTTTCATCTGCTGATCTATCCCCCGGCTCATATCTTTAATATCCAGCCGCAGGGGGATTATATGGGGAAAATTATTTATTTTACCGGCCAGACCGGCCCTTCGGTCCTCCTGAACTACACCAAGCAAATCAGGCAGAGGAGCCCCCAGCTTAAAGGGAATTGAACCATTTCCGGGTATAATTTGATTAATTTTAGCTCCACTTAACATTAAATTAACCACTCCCCGGTTGGTAAAAGGATGTCCCAGGGCTAATATCCGGTCTTTTTGGAGATGGGTCAGAGTTCCCAGAGCCGAAACATTAATATCCCCTTTAACCAGCTGAACGGCAACTGCACTACCGGGTACAGCCTCATAATTGGCTCCAGATTGGCCATCACTCCTGCTCCCGGAGATGACTTTATAATCCTGGAACTGCAGAAAATCAATTTCTTCTCTGAATTTTTCCAGAGCACGTCCCTCAAGACCATCGACCAGCAGAGGGGTGCCCAGGGGCTGAGCATCTTCAGGTGTATCCTGTCCGGGCCCTAAACCGTTTTCTTCGGACAGTAGATTCAGCATCTGCTTAATTGGTGTTACCAGGGCATATTCAGCACCTGTTTCCCAGCCATAACTGATTGCTCCAATTAACTCATCTTCAATATAAACCGGGCTGCCGCTCATGCCGGCAGCTATACCACCAATCTCATCTATTTTTTCTCCGGATGCTTTAATAAGAATTAAATCATTTTCCATGTCTCCGGCCACTGTATCAACTACTTCCAGTGGAAATTCTTCTACTTCTGTGCCCGAAAATACAGTCCGAGAATAGCCTTCAGCACCGGATTCTATCTCATCAGCTGCTCTCATTGTTATATTTTCCGCTGCTGCTGTAATGGGAAAAAATAAAATTAACACTAATAAAAGAACCGCAAATCTGTTCTTGTTAATCAATATCTCCGACCTCTCTTTCTAATACAAAACAGGACCTCTGCCTGTTCTCCTTTTTATTATTATAGCATACATTTCTTTTTGAAAAAAAATAATCCGTAGGCCAGAATATTGTTTACCCTGTTTTTCAAATTTTATTTAGCTCCCGGTTTCCTTTTTTTGATTATTATGTAGACTGACCTTCTGTATATCCGCTCCCAGCCCGGACAGTTTATGCTCTATATTTTCATAACCTCGCTCTACATGCTGAATATCATTGATTATGGTTACTCCCTCACCTGCCAGTGCGGCTAATATCAGAGCTGCCCCACCCCTGAGGTCAGTAGCTGTAACTTCAGCACCACTTAAGTTTCCGGGTTTTATTAATGAACTGTGACCATCTATTTTGATATCGGCTCCCAGCCTCTGCAGTTCGTCAACATGCATAAATCTATTTTCCCAGACCGTTTCAATGACCAGGCTGGTGTCATCGGCCTGAGTTAACAGCACCATTATCTGGGGCTGAAGATCAGTGGGAAAACCCGGGTAGGGTAGAGTCTTTATATCCACAGATTTAAGCTGATCCTTCTTTTCCACTTTTATACCGGTGATATCCTCCTCTACATCAACATTCATCTCCTTCAATTTAGCAATAAGGGGTTTGACATGTTCGGTTAAAACATTTTCAACAAAAACTTCCCCTTCGGTAAGGGCTGCAGAAATCATAAAGGTGCCCGCTTCTATCCTGTCCGGTATTATTCTGTGTTCAGCCCCTTCAAGCTGATCAACACCCTCAATTTTGATTGTATCAGTACCAACACCCTTAATATCAGCTCCCATGATGGTAAGATAATTGGCCAGATCAACCAGTTCCGGTTCCCGGGCTGAATTTTCAATTACTGTCTGACCTTCAGCCAGAGTTGCGGCCAGCATTATATTTATCGTAGCCCCTACACTGGGGTAATCCAGATAAATTCGGTCTCCAGAAAGAGAGTCAGCTTTTACTTCCACAATACCATGATCCATATTAACCTCAGCACCCAGAGCTTTAAAACCCTTTAAATGTAGATCAATTGGACGATTACCTATATTACATCCTCCCGGTAAACTTGTCCTGGCAAATCCTTCCCGGCCCAGCATTACACCCAGTACATAATAGGAAGCCCTGAGTTTACGGGCCAGTTCAAAATCCACGATCGGATTATTAACAGAAGAAGGGTCGATATATACCTGACCATCTTCTCTCTTTACTTCTGCGCCCATTTTAGCAATGATTTGACATAGATTATCGACATCTCTAAGTTCGGGAATATCCTTTAAAGTACTTGGTGTCTCAGCCATTAAAGAAGCGGCTAAAATGGGTAAAGCAGCATTCTTGGCTCCACTTACCTTAACCACGCCCTCCAGTTTTTTGCGGCCTTTTACTCTAAATTGAGTCAACTTTTTAAAGCCCCTTTCCCGGTGTTTTAACTTTAGTTTTATACTTATTTTATTCTTATTTTATTCTTTTTTATACTTATTTTATACTAATAAAGATGGCTGCCCTGCAAAAAGTCAATTTTATTTAATTTTAGAAATAAGATTACTGTCCTGAAAGCAATCATAAATTATAAAATCTTATAATAACACTTTTTGCAGGATAACCAAAGATATGAAAGATAAAAAATTAATAATAAATATTCTTTTCTGTATATTTATTCCTGTGCTGCTAATAATATACTCAACATTAATATTTATATATTATTATATCCTCTGCTCAAAGGCATGTTAATAGTCCTTTTTAACCTTTAATGTTCTAATCGTCTCCCCGGCAGACACATTTGACTCCGGCTATTTTATCAAAAATATTCATTTTCTTATAATTCCTGAGTTCTTCTGGAGCCTTTTCTTTTAGTTCACTCCAGCATTGATCACATAACTTACTGCCAACATTCTTGATAATTTTATCAGATATACCCTGTTTTTTCAATTTCTCTCTTCTATCCATCACTTGAATTTTATCGGTCTTTACGGCCTCACCACTGACCACAACCAGACCCACATCTCCTTTAAAATTTGGGGAATCAATTCTTTTAAATTCCAGGCCATTTTTTAGGGCCAGGTCTATATAATCACGGGCTCTTTCATCATTAACTTCCCGGTCAATAATAAGTTTATCTGCCTGAGGATGATTTATAGCATCCAGTATTTCGGAATAGGTACCGGGTTCAACAACCTGTTCATAAGTCAGGTAACGAATGACCCGTTCCTTAAATTCCCCCAGAAAACGATTTTTTTCATCTTTTTTTATCTCCGGAGGTCCACTTACCCCCTGTTCTACAGCTTTTTCAAGTTCGCTTTTTCCTCTTTGTTCTTCAGACATTATATCACCACCTAAAAACACCACACTACTTTATTTATATTTTAACAGATAATCAAATATAAATCCAAAAAAATTTAACCCCTGGATACCCAGGGGCCGGCTGCAGTCGATAATTTAATTAAATATAATTGAATAACTTCTACTTCCATTGATGAAAAATGGATGGGGAAGAAAACTAAATAATTTCAGCCACAGCAAAACATACATCTGAGTTTGGTTACTTTATCAGCCGATAACACTCCAGCTGATATTTTAAATATTGTCATCCTGAAGAATACTGCTTACTATATACCTGAATAATTTTCAGCTGCTTCAATACGGGCCTCTGCCCACTCCAGGTCTTCTTCAGCCTGCTCCCTGTCTTCATCATTGTTCTGTATAATTTCTTCAGCTTTTTCCCGGGCCGTTCGGGCTTCTTCCAGATCAATATTATCCGGTAAAATTGCCTTTTGAACAACCACATTGATAATATCTGGTTTTACCTCCATAAAACCCGAATCCACGGGGATGGAAAGCTCTGTATCCACAGCCTTAACTTTAAGTAATCCGGTTTTAAGAGCTGTTACCAGAGGTGCATGCCGGGCCCAGATCCCTATCAGACCATCAACAGCAGGGGCCTCAAGTGCTTCAATATCCTCATTGTAGGTCACTCCGGCCGGAGTCACAACCTCCAGCCGGATTGTGTTCTTCTTTTTTGCCATATTTATCAGCCCACATCTTCTTTATTGGCTTTTTCTACTGCCTCATCAATTGTACCCACCATATAGAATGCATCTTCCGGTAGATCATCGTGTCTACCCTCAATAATTTCTTTAAAAGCACGGATAGTTTCGTCCAGCTCCACATAGGTTCCCGGCTGACCGGTAAACTGTTCGGCCACAAAGAAAGGTTGAGATAAAAATCTTTCAATTCTCCGGGCCCGATTAACAATTGTTTTATCCTCTTCTGAAAGCTCATCCATTCCCAGAATAGCAATTATATCCTGCAGTTCTTTATATTCCTGCAGAATCTCCTGGACCTGACGGGCCACTTCATAGTGCTCCTCTCCGACAACAGTAGGATCCAGAATCGAGGAAGTGGAATCCAGAGGATCAACCGCCGGATAGATTCCTTTTTCAGAAATTTGCCGGGAAAGAACCGTAGTTGAATCTAAATGAGCAAATGTAGTCGCCGGTGCGGGATCAGTAAGGTCATCAGCAGGTACATATATAGCCTGTACAGAAGTGATTGAACCTTTTTTGGTGGAAGTTATCCTCTCCTGCAGTTTCCCTACATCATAAGCTAGAGTGGGCTGATAACCTACAGCCGAAGGCATTCGACCCAGCAGGGCTGAAACCTCCTGACCGGCCTGAATAAATCGAAAAATGTTGTCAATAAAAAGCAGTATATCCTGACCGACTTCATCACGAAAATACTCCGCCATTGTTAGGGCTGAAAGACCGACTCTCATCCTCGCTCCCGGAGGTTCATTCATCTGACCGAAAACCATAGCAACTTTTTCCATAACTCCTGCTTCCTGCATTTCCAGCATCAGGTCATTACCTTCCCGGGTTCTTTCACCAACACCTCCGAAAACAGAAAAACCACCATGCTCCAGAGCAATATTATTTATTAGTTCCATAATAAGAACCGTTTTTCCTACTCCGGCCCCACCAAAAAGACCTACTTTACCGCCTCGAGCATAGGGGGCCAGCAGATCAATAACTTTTATTCCCGTCTCAAAAATCTCCGTTGAGGTTGCCTGTTCCTCATAACTGGGTGCAGACCGGTGAATAGGCATTGTAGTTTCAGCTTCTATTTCACCTTTTTCATCAATTGTTTCTCCCAGTACATTGAAAATACGCCCCAGCACACCTTCCCCAACCGGTACACTTATGGGATCACCCAAATCATAGGCTTTCATCCCTCTAACCAGGCCATCTGTGGAATCCATGGCCACACAGCGAACCCGATTATCACCGGTATGCTGCATAACTTCTACTGTTAAATCTATTTCACCAATAGTATCCTGATTGTCTGCAGATAACTGTTCTTTTTGGTTTTCTTCCTGATCTGGTTCTTCTTTATTTTCTTCATTTTCTTCTTTATTTTTCTGTGGTCTGCCTTTAATTTGTAAGGCATTTAAAATTCCCGGTAATTCTCCTTCTGGAAATTCAACATCAACTACAGGACCGATCACCTGTACAACACGGCCCACATTTTCTGCTTCAGTCACTCCAGATTCCTCCTTCTTTTATATTCCTATTTTAAAGCTTCTGCGCCCCCGACAATTTCTGTTATTTCCTTGGTTATTTCCGCCTGCCGGGCTCGATTATATTTGAGGGTAAGATCCTCTATCATCTCCTCAGCATTATCTGTAGCAGAATCCATGGAAGTCATCCGAGCCCCAAATTCACTGGCCTTAGATTCCAGCAGAGCTGAATACAGTAAATTATTAATATACCTGGGAAGTACCCTGTCCAAAATATCAGCAGGAGAAGGTTCATATATATAATCAACCTGTTCTTTCTCTTCATCATATCCTTCCGGAAGACTAACCGGCAGTAAAGTTATCATTCTGGTTTCCTGGCTTATTGCCGAATTAAAGTAAGTATATATGAGATTTATCCGGTCCACTATCTCCTGTCTAAAGAGTGAGATAACTTCTGATCCTATCCGGCGGGCAAAATCAAAATCTGGATAATCTTCCAGATCTATATATTCCGAAATTATATTATAACCATTTTTACGGGCAAAATTTCTTACTTTACCCCCGACAGCCATTACCTTTTCCTGTTCTTTATTTTCAATTTCCAGGGACAATTTTTTGTTAATCCGGCTGTTATAGGCACCACACAGCCCCCGGTCTCCGCTGATAGCAATGTACAGTGTTTTTTCACCCTCTCTTTTTTGAACCAGAGGATGATCCTGAGCATCTCCACTAAAACGAGAAATATCTGCCAGAACCTCACGGGTCTTATTGAAAAAGGGCCTTACTTCCTCGGCCCGGTCCTGGGAATTTCTCAACTTAGCAGCAGCCACCATTTTCATAGCCCGGGTAATCTGCTGAGTGTTTTCAACACTTTCAATTCTCCGTTTTATATCCTTCATGTTTTGCATACTTTCTCACCTCAAACCTCGACTTCTTCTTCTATGTCCTCTTCTATCTCTTCTTCTGATAACTCATCTTCTTCTATATTTTCCACTATACTCGTTTCTTCAACTTCAAACTGATCAACAAATTCAGCAATCACTGCCTGCAGTTCTTCTGCTGTCTGTTCAGTAAGCTCCTGTTCTTCTTTTATGTTTTTACCTATTTCTTCATAACTGGCATCCACATACTGCAGAAATTCTTTTTCAAATCTCTGCAGATTATCTACAGGGATATCATCCAGATATCCATTGATAACTGTATATATAATCATTACCTGTTCCTCAACAGGCATGGGAGAATACTGGGCCTGTTTCAGAATTTCCACAATTCTTTCTCCCCGGGCCAGTTTCTCCTGAGTCGCCTGATCGAGATCAGAACCAAACTGGGCAAAAGCTTCCAGCTCTCTGTACTGAGAAAGATCAAGCCTCAGAGAACCGGCCACCTCTTTCATAGCATTGATCTGAGCCGCACCCCCCACCCGGGATACGGAAATACCAACATTTATAGCCGGTCTCACCCCGGCAAAAAAGAGCTCACTCTCCAGATATATCTGTCCATCAGTTATGGAAATAACATTGGTCGGTATATAGGCGGATACATCACCGGCCTGAGTTTCAACTATCGGCAGAGCGGTCAGGGAGCCACCACCCAGATCATCATGTAGACGGGCCGCTCTTTCTAACAGACGAGAGTGCAGATAAAATACATCACCGGGATAAGCTTCTCTGCCCGGAGGTCTTCGTAAAAGAAGAGACATGGCTCGATAGGCCACCGCATGTTTGGAAAGATCATCAAAAACTACCAGTACATCGCGATCTTCTTTATACATAAAATGTTCTCCCATCGCACATCCGGCATAAGGGGCAATATAACGAATTGGAGCCGGATCACTGGCCGTAGCCGAAACAATTGTAGTATATTCCATAGCCCCTTCCTGTCGCAATTTTTCAGCTATCCGGGCCACAGATGAAGCCTTCTGGCCGATAGCAACATATATACAAAGTACATCAGTGTCTTTTTGATTTATAATAGTATCAATCCCAATAGCAGTCTTACCCGTCTGACGGTCACCGATGATAAGTTCCCGCTGACCTCTTCCAATGGGTATCATTGAATCAACTGCCTTGAGACCGGTCTGTAAAGGAGTATCAACCGGCTGTCTTTTCACCACTCCCGGGGCCTTATTTTCAACCGGACGAAATGTATCACTCTCTATACTGCCTTTTCCGTCAAGAGGCTGGCCCAGGGCATTTACCACCCGGCCCAGCATATTCTCGCCTACGGGAACTTCCACAACCCGGCCGGTTCTTTTTACCGTATCTCCTTCTTCTATCTCAGTCTCATCCCCCAGCAGCACACAGCCAATATTATCCTCTTCCAGATTCAGTGCCATGCCATAAACATCACCGGGAAATTCCAGCAGTTCACCGGACATGGCATCCTCCAGTCCATAAACATGTGCTATTCCATCTCCCACATCCAGAACAGTTCCCACACCCACTGATTCAACTTTTTGTTCATAATTTTCAATTTCATTTTTGATAACTGAGCTAATCTCTTCCGGCTTAATTTGCATTATAATTCCACCCCTAACTCACTTACTGGAATTCGTTTTATTCTGTTTTTCATGGATTCCAGCCCATTTTTTAAACTACCATCAATAACCTGATCTCTTATTTTCAATTTAAGACCTCCGATCAAACCGGGATCACATTTATTGTTCAGAATAATTTCGTAATCCAGCAGCCCATCCAGCTTTGCACGAAGTTTATCCTGCATATTTTCACTCATTTCTATGGCTGATAAAACCTCAACTTCCAGAACTCTCCTGTCCTCATTAAGCAGCCTGGTGTACTGTTTGATGATCTTTTTGATTATGAAAACTCTGTGTTTATCAATCAGCAGAAACAAAAAGTTTATGATATATTGGTCCAGTTGCCCGGAAAGTATTTTTTTAATAACCTGTTTCTTCTCTGCAGGAGATATTTTCTGGTGCAGCATTACCTTTTCAAAATCAACATTTTCTGACATCAGATCTTCTATTGTGTCCAGATTATCCCGGAAAACTTCCAGTTTTTCTTTTTCCAGAGCCAGCTGAAATAAAGCCCGCCCGTATCTTGCCGCCAGTTCATTTTCTATCACTGCACTTCACCCAGCATTTCGCTGTCCAGTTCCTCAATATATTTTTCGATAAGCTCCCGGTGCTGCTCTTCATCAAGCTCCTGATGCAGCATTTTAGAAGCAGCTTCCATACTTAAATCTGCAGCATAATCCCGGAGCTCACGGGCTGCATCCCTTTTAGCTGTTTCTAATTCCTGCATCTTGTTTTCTTTGACCTTTTCCGCTTCTTCTTCAGCCTGTTGTACTATATCCTGAGCTCGTTTTTTTCCTTTTCGTTCCGCTTTAACTATTATTTCCTGGGCCTCATCTTTAGCACCCTGCAGCCGGGACTCATATTTTCCCTTCAGCTTGCGAGCTTCTTCTTTTCGCTGAGAGGCTTTCTCAAGATCATTTTCGATTTTACCTTCTCTTTTATCCAGCATATCAAGCACCGGATGATAGAGAAATCTCTTTAACAGATACATGAGAATAAGAAAGTTTAATATCTGCCAGAAAATATTCCAGTTTATTTCAATCATACAAACCTCACCTCCTGGATTAAATACAGCTAAATAAAAAGTAAATACCTTTAGTACCCCAGCCAGAAAAACATATTAAGCAGCTTTATCACAAATAAATTCAATATAATTTATAAAAATATCAGGCAATAATTTCTCTGTTTACCGGGAGGATACCTCCAGGCACCCTCCCGGAATTTTAAAAAAGTTATACTCCAAAGACCACAAATATTAAATAGAGGGCAATTACCAGTGAATAAATACCGGTTGACTCAGCTACAGCCTGACCCAGAAGCATAGTTGTAATGATATTACCTCTGGCCTCAGGATCACGGGCTACAGACTCAACAGCTTTACCGGCGGCAAAACCCTGCCCAATACCGGGACCAATACCGGCTATCATAGCAAAACCTGCTCCCAGAAGTGCTGCTGCACTAACAATAGTATTAACAACTTCGGTGGAAAATTCAACCACTGTATTTCCTCCTTTCTCTTAAAAGATATAAAATAACTAAAAATTAACAGAAGGATCCTATCAAACATCTAACTTTATATATATGAGAAAAATTTAATGGTTATCCTGCCAAAAATGTTATTTTAAGATTTTTCAATTGATGATTGCTTTCAGGACAGTAATCTTATTTATAAAATTAAATTGACTTTTTGCAGGGCAGCCATTTAATATAATCCTTGAAAAACAATAAAAATTAATATAAAACACAGCCCATTTTAAAATTATATTACTGTAAGCTCTCCAGTTTATCCTGCCAGGCCTTCTTTATCAGCTCCAGAATAACCCAGCCCAGTACAGTAATCTTAAGTAAGAATAAACCCGCCGCTGCCGCCCAAACATTAAGAGAAGAACTTTGATAGGCTACAGCCAGCCCGACAAATGAAATTACATATTCAACAAAATAGCGGTTTCGAATAAAAGAACTGGCCCTGGCCTTTTGCATGTCTACAGCACGACGTATGTTAATCAGATTTAGCCGGAATAATAAAAAACTAATAACCAGCCCAAAACTAAGCCCCAGAAAAATTGTCCTATCATGTATTAAAGAGGACAGCAGGGGCAGTAAGGCCACCAGCAGGGTTTTTTTCATAATCTCAAGCTGTACTTTTTCGGGATGATCAATATATTTTAGCATGAACACCACCTGTTAAAAATATCACATGTCAGGAAATTGCAAAAACAAAATACAGAGCTACTATCAGGGAATAAATACTTGTAGAGGCTGACACCACCTGACCGAGAAGCATAGTTGTAATTATCGGCCCCCGGGCTTCTGGCTGTCGGCGAACGGCCTCTGTAGCCTGACCGGCAGCATATCCCATGCCCACACCGGGACCCAGACCGGCAATCATTGCCAGACCGGCAGCAACATAAGCAGATATATTTATTATGGCCTCAATTACAGCGGGATCAAATTCTATCAAATTTTCTCCCTCCTTTACCAGATATAATAAAGCAAAAAACCTTCAGCATTAACAGATAAAATAAAAAATATGATACCAGAAATAACTCCAAACAGGCTGCCAAAAAATCAAAACAGTTAAACAGCAAAAATTAAATTAGTCCTTGGCCACAGAGATATAAACAATGGCAATCATGCCATATATAAAAGCCTGAATCACTCCCACAAACAGATCAAACCAGGCGTGCAGAGGTACGGGTATCATCCAGGGTGCGGCCATATAGATTAAGCCCAGAATAATACTGGCTCCTACCATATTCCCAAAAAGACGGAAGGAATGTGATATAGGTTTGGCCAGCTCAGAGACAACATTGATAGGCAGCATGAAAATAACCGGTTCAGCAAAACCTTTTGCATATCCCAGAATACCCTTTTCCTTCATCCCATAATAATGACTTACCATAAAAACTACTGCCGCCAGTCCCAGAGTTAGATTCAAATCAGTTGAGGGACTCGGCACTCCGGGAAGCAGTACCACCAGATTGGAAAAACCTATGTAGACAAATATGGTGGCAATAAAGGGCAGCAGGTTGCGCCCCTCACCCGGCAGCATATCTTCAATCTGATCCTCAATAGTACTGACAATCAGTTCCGCAATATTCTGTGCTTTGCCCGGTTTTAAGCTCATATTACTGGTTATCCACCTGGAGACTAGCACCAGCAGAATGAGTAAAATCCAGCTAACAATCAAAGTATCGGTTATGGGCAGGCTTTCATTTCCCATAAAATAATAAAGCTCCTGTGGGCCCGGTTCCAGCATCTGCAGTATCCTCCTTTCTCAGCTAACATATCTCACATACATATCTTACATATCTCAACTAACAAAAATAAAAATATCACCTGCAGCTTACTGTCAGCTGCATTAAATGAAAAAAATAACTAATGAAAATAACTGTTCCCTATTTTTGAACAATGCTCATTATCAACTTATAATTGGTGTAAAAACCAGCAATAATACCAATTACAAGCCCCATAGCCTTAAATATAAGCTCCCTTTCCAGCCAATTGTCCAGAAAATAGCCGGCCCCAAAACCAATACCAACACTGGCCAGCATAACGAAACCGACCTGGCTTAAAAGACTTAATGAATGAAGGATCTGGCTCCATTTATTATCACTCATAATCCTACCCCAATCTCGAATTAATTGAGCAAACAGGCCGCCAGTAAATATCCAGAAATCATTATAACATAAAACCTGTAATTTTCAAGCAATATTTATAAATAGTTCGTTAATATTCCTGCAGAACCCAAAATGACACTTCTCCTAAATTCCTGACTTACCCAAAATCTTAGTAATATAAGACCTTACACTCCCTTAATATCCCAGATTATATAACAGCAATGACCTCCTGAGTTATCAGCCGGCAGTGATTTGTATTTTATACCACTAAAACCATATTACTCCCCTTCTCAGCCTTAGCTATTCTGTTTTACCTATCTTATCCACTCTCCGCTGATGTCGGCCCCCATCAAAACTTTCTTCAAGCCAGACTCTAACTATCTCCCGCGCCAGTTCAGGTCCTATGATTCTGCCCCCCATGGTCAAAACATTGGAATCATTATGGCGTCGGGTATCCCGGGCTGATACAGTATCATGACAGTGAGCCGCTCTTATACCTTTAAATTTATTGGCCGCAATTGACATTCCTATACCGGTACCACAGATCAGTATACCCAGCCTTCCCTCTCCGGCAGCTACCTTTTTGGCCACTCCGGCTGCATAATCAGGGTAATCAACTGATTCTGTACTATCAGTTCCTATATCCTCATAATCAATATTTTCTTCCTCAAAAAATTTAACTATCTCTTCTTTCAAATGATAGCCTGCATGGTCGGCTCCAATTATGACTTTCATGTTATCTCCCTCCTGAGGATTATTCGGGTTTAAGCCTATTTTTTCGCTTTCCCGGGCCAGCTGCTCCAGAACCGCGAGTACTGCCTGTTTTAGTTGATCTCTTGTTGAGCGGTAGGTCTCCAGAGACTGCCCCCAGGGGTCCCGGATATTTGAAATTTCCGCCCCTGTAAGTTCATTAAAAGAATAAATATAGTTTTTCTCAGGCCCCCATTTTTCTTTTAAGATGTCCCTCTGGCTATCAGTCATGGTGATAATTAAATTCACCCGGTTGATTAATTTTTCATCAGCCGGCTGACAGCGGTGACCCTCTGTATCAATATTCACTTCTGACATTACCTTAATCATCCTGTCCTGCCCCTGTCCCCCGCTGTAAGCACTTAATCCTGCCGAAATAGCCTGCCAGTCATCAAGATTATATTTCTTTTTCAAAAATTCAAACCAGTATTCTGCCATTGGACTCCGGCAGGTATTACCGGTACACACAAACAGCACTCTGGGCATTACCTGTCTCCTTCCTTTTTATCAAATTGTTCCAGAAAAACTTCTTCTTCTGCAGCCTTATATAACCTATTCATCACGGCCCGGCCAATTCCTTTTTCCGGAACAGCCTCTACAATAATATAATCCACACCCTCATAATCCATGTTTCGCAGACAGGCAAACAAATTATGAGCGGCCTGGGATAGATCTTTAATAGAACCCATTTCTGCTATTTTGAAATTTTCAAAAAACCCCCTGCCCCTGATTTTCTGTGCTGTTTCCGTACTAACAATCAGACCCGGTTCTTTAGGTTTTCGGCTGTGAATATAATTTTTTAGATTATCGGGCTGACAGTTATGGACTAAAATAACCGGGGCTGCAGGTGAATAATGTCTGTATTTCATACCCGGGGCCGGAGGAGTCATTGCCCTGTTATCTTCAGCCTGCCTGGAACTGGGGACCGGTTTGCCTAAAACAGCTGATATATCATGACCCGTAATGGCTCCCGGCCTCAGTATTTCCGGGCCAGAGCCGCTTAAATCCAGTACAGTGGATTCCACCCCCACCTCACAGGGCCCACCATCAATTATCAAAGAGAGTTTCCCCTTCAGATCACGGTAAACATGTTCTGCCCTGGTAGGACTGGGGCCCCCGGATATATTGGCACTGGGCGCCGCCAGGGGAAACGAAGCTCGGGCAATTAAAGCCCGGGCCACCCGGTGAGAAGGCATCCTGACCGCCACCGTATCCAGTCCGGCGGTGGTTATATCCGGTATAACTTTCTGGCGTTGAAAAATAACTGTCAGGGGTCCCGGCCAGAAAGCAGAAAACAGTTTGTTTAATTCAGGCACCTCAGCCCCCTGGACAACTTTTTCCAGCTGTTTTTGGTCTGCAATATGCACTATCAGGGGGTTATCAGCCGGACGACCTTTAACAGAAAAAATTTTTTTTACAGCTTCAGAATTATTTGCCTCAGCCCCCAGTCCGTAAACTGTTTCTGTGGGAAAGGCAACAACCTCTCCCTTTTTCAGAAGCTCAGCCCCTTCATTAATTACTTTGTTGTTCAGAAGTTTTTTGTAATCCAGATCAGGGTTTACCTTTTTTATGTGGGTAACATAGGCCATTGTTTTTAGCTCCTTCAATCCTCTATCCGGGCCCGGATAATTCTATCCTGCCCCCTATTATCTTTTATAACCTCTACTTTTTTCCATTCAGCAAGCATATCACCCACATCATCAGCCTGCTGTGAGCCTATCTCCAGCATTAATACTCCTCCCCGGTTGAGCACTTTCCGGGCCTGGGGAATAAGTCGGGTATAATAATCAAGCCCTTTATCTCCTCCCTCCAGGGCCCGCCGGGGCTCCTTTTTTACTTCTGGAGGCAATTTTTTCATCATACTGTCTCTGATGTAGGGGGGGTTGGACACAACAATATCCACATTGGCCTTGCCCCTCTTTATCAATGAATTAAGCAGATCACCCCGGATAACTTTCAGTCTGGTTTCCAGTTCATATTTTTTTATATTTTCACGGGCCACCTGGACTGCAGCCCGGGAAATATCAATACCCAGTATCCGGGACTCTTTTAAATAATAACCCAGGCTGACCATTATGGCACCACTGCCGGTCCCCACATCTACAATATGAGGAGCCGAAAGTTCTTCTGTTTCACAAAATTCAATTACTTCTTCAACCAGGTTTTCAGTCTCCGGGCGGGGCAGAAGAACTCCCTCATTGACCATCAATTCCAGAGACATAAATTCTTTTTTCCCGGTGATATAAGCAGCCGGTAATCGTTCTGCCCTTTTTTTAATCCGGGTCCGGAATTCATCAAGCTCATTTGATTTTAAAGGATAATCATAATTTACATATAATTTAATCCTTTCCATACCTAACAGATCGGCCAGAAGAACCTCTGAATCAAGTCGGGGAGTTGAAATATCATGTTTTTTTAAATATTCTTCTGAACGATCAAGTACCTCTTTTATATTCATACCCAACCCTCATATATAATATTTATCAGCATCACAGCTGCTCAAGTTTCTTGAGATTATCCTCTTCAATAAGAGGCTCAATAATAATATCAAGCTCCCCATCCAGAATATCTTCCAGCTGATGTTCTGTTAGATTTATACGATGATCACTTACCCTGTTCTGCGGAAAATTATAAGTTCTAATTTTCTCACTGCGGTCTCCAGAACCAATCTGGCTTTTTCGGGCTTCAGCTCTTTTGGCCTGTTTTTCTTCCTCTTTTTTCTCTTGCAGGCGGGCCCTAAGAATCCTCATCGCCCGGGCCCGGTTTTTGTGCTGGGATTTTTCATCCTGGCAGGATACAGTAAGACCGGAGGGCTCATGAGTAATTCTAACTGCAGAATCAGTGGTGTTTACACTCTGACCTCCGGGTCCACTGGATCGAAAATAATCTATTTTTAAATCATTCTCATCAATATCAATATCAACTTCCTGGGCCTCCGGGAGCACGGCCACGGTGGCTGTCGAGGTATGAATCCGGCCACTGGATTCAGTTGAAGGTACACGCTGGACCCTGTGTACTCCACTTTCATATTTTAATTTTTCATAAACATTTTTACCCTCTACAGAAAAAATTATTTCTTTAAAACCACCCACCTCAGAACGGTTGGCACTCATAACCTCAGTTTCCCAGCTGTTGTCTTCAGCATAATGAGCATACATCCTGTATAAATCTGCGGCAAATATTGCCGCCTCATCCCCCCCGGCCCCGGAACGTATTTCTACAATAACATTCTTTTTATCATCCGGATTATCCGGCAGCAGAAGGAGGGGAAGCTCCTCCTGCAGTCTTTCTTTTTTGGGTTTTAATTCTTCCAGTTCCATCCGGGCCAGTTCGACCATTTCTTCGTCATCTTCTTTGAGCAGTCCTTTTAGTTCCTCTATTTCGGAAAGAACCTCTTCATATTCGTGATATTTATTTACTATTTCCTGAAGCCGGGACTGTTTTTGCATTAATTTTTGATATTCCTCTGAACCCCGTTCTATATCCGGCTGACTGAGTTTTTGGGTTAATTTATTATATTTTTGTTCTATTTCAGACAGTTTTTCTCTTAAATCAAACACTTCTTTCACCTTCCTCTTTTTCTAAAACATGTTGTAGGGCGGTGATTGCCACCTCAAGCATTGAATCATCAGGTTCACCTGTGGTCAGTTTTTGGATTAAAAGTCCCGGCCAGGAGAGAGCTCTAATCACCGCAGGAGCCTGCTCTCGACCGGCCAGTTTAATAATTTCATATGAGGTCCCTGCAATTAAAGGCAGTAAAAGCAGATGAAAAAATATTCTGTACTGCAGGGGAGGTCGACCAAAAAATGAAAAGAAAAATATACTCAATAATATTACCAGAAAAATAAAACTGGTTCCACACCTGGGGTGCAGGGGAGAAAAGCTGCGGGCATTTTCAACAGAAAGAGATAGATCGGATTCATAGTTGTTTATCACTTTGTGTTCAGCCCCATGATAGCGGAAAACTCTTTTAATGTCTTCCAGCCGGGAGATAAAAAATACATAAAGTATAAAAGCCGTAATTTTAATAAATCCTTCAATAATATTTAAAATCAGATTCAGCTCTATATAGGGCTGAATTAAACTAATAATAAAAGCGGGAGTGACCACAAAAATCAGAACAGCCAAAACAAAAGCCACCACAATGCTGAGCAGCATCTCCCATATTTTTATTTCTTCTCCCTCTTCTTCTGCAGCCTGATCGGCAGAATAACTTAAAGCCCGGATACCGATATACAGCATCAAAACCAGGGAGACCACACCCCGCACAAAAGGCCAGGAGAGAAAAGAAAATTTTCGGTCCGGAAAAGATATCTTCTCCTCCTTAATGGCAATATCCTCCTGATTGCGGCGCACGGCAACCGCTATATTCTTTTCTCCCTTCATCATAACCCCTTCTATGACAGCCTGACCACCATACTGTTTTTTCTCCATAACAGGTTCTCCTTTTTAAAAAATAATAGCTATAAAAAAAGCAGAGCCCGGGCCCTGCTTTCAAAAAAAATCAATTTTTTTATTTCCCTACTCGGTAACTTCTTCCTTTTCTTCACTTTCCTCTGTTTCTGAAGCCTCTTCCTCTTCTTCAGCTGCAGAACCAACTTCACCTTCCTCTTCGGAGAGACCATATTTTTCCCGGAATCTCTCCACCCGGCCTCCTTTGGCCGATTTCCTTCTTTTCCCTGTGTAAAAAGGATGGCATTTGCCGCAGACCTCAACCCGCATATCCTCACGGGTGGACACGGTTTCATATTCTTCACCACAGGCACAGGTTATTGTTGTTTTTTTTAAATCGGGATGTATTTCCTCCTGCATTTATTTCACCTCTTTCTATATAATTGTATTGATCATTTTATTGACTGTAATTTTATATGAACATATCATAAAAAGCAGCATTAATCTCTCTTCATTTTAAACAACTAATATTATAACACAGCCCCTGAGACTATGCAAACAAATCATTTGAAGATCTTACTCAGAGCTGCCAGAAGCTCCCGGTTATCACCGGTGTTTTTTATCTGTTTTATAAAAGTCCGCATCACCTGGGTTTTATCTGCATCAGCAATTTTTGTTCTCAGATTCCACATCGTATTCTGCTCTTCTTCATCAAACAGCAGCTCCTCTTTTCTGGTCCCGGAGCGGGGAATATCAATAGCGGGAAAGATTCTCTGTTCGGCCAGCTTACGATCCAGATGTATTTCCATGTTCCCGGTTCCTTTAAACTCTTCGTAAATTACATCATCCATCCTGCTGCCGGTTTGAATAAGTGAAGTTGCAATAATGGTCAGACTGCCTCCTTCTTCAATATTGCGTCCGGCCCCAAAAAACTTTTTGGGAAAATGCATTGCGGAAGGATCCAGGCCCCCGGACAGAGTCCGACCACTGGAAGGAGTTGTTACATTGGCCGCCCGGGCCAGGCGGGTGATACTATCCAGCAGAATAACCACATCATACTTATGCTCAACCAGCCTTTTGGCTTTTTTAAGCACCAGACGGGCCACCTGCAGATGATCTTCCGGAGGTTCATCAAAAGTAGAGCTTATCACTTCAGCATCAACCGAACGCTTCATATCGGTAACTTCTTCGGGACGTTCATCAATCAAAAGGATCATCCTTTTAGTTTCCGGATAATTGGTTTTAATACTGTTTGCTATTTTTTTTAAAAGAACCGTTTTCCCCGCTTTAGGAGGTGATACTATCAGGCCCCGCTGTCCTTTTCCAATAGGACAGATTAAATCCATTAGTCTGGTGGAAACTTCATTTTTTTTATATTCCAGCTTAAATCGCTCCCGGGGATACAGAGGAGTTAAATCTTCAAAAAAGGCTCTATCTTCGGCTTTTTGGGGATCCTGAAAATTTACCGCCTCTATCCTCAGCAGAGCAAAATATCTTTCATTCTCCTTTGGCTCCCGCACCTGACCGGCCACCACATCCCCGGTGCGCAGGTCAAAACGGCGAATCTGGGAGGCAGAAATATAAATATCATCACTGGAGGGTAAATACTGAGAAGGACGCAGAAAACCATAACCTTCATCTTCAATTATTTCCAGCACACCTTCAGCAAAAATATTGCCCCCTGCTTCTGTTTCTTTTTTTAAAATAGCAAAAATAAGATCTCGCTTTCTCATCTGACTGTATCCCGAAACCTCGAAATCCTTGGCCAGATCATGCAGCTCGGTTATTGTCTTTTTTTCCAGATCACTAATATTTAGCAATAATATTCCACCTTTCTTTTCCCGGGCCTCAAGTAATAGACACAGGGTTGTTCGACAACTTTTATTGCCGCTTATTTATTAGACAGCGTAAAATTTAGACAGCTTGAAATTAGAAAAACTGGATTGTTCAGGCAGGGATAACAGTAATTAAAATAAAAAGGAAAGAAGGGCTGAGATGAATAAAAGGGTACTATTCCCGGCCGGAATAATACCCTGATTGCTGACAGGAAAAACTATGCCTTATTTTTGCTGCCCAAAATTTCTATTTTTTCTTTAACCCGCTCTTTAATGGCCTCCCGTCCCGGTCCACAGTATTTGCGGGGATCATAAATTTCCGGATCCTCAGCAAAGATCTTTTTAACCCGGTCGGTAAAGGCCTGCTGAAAGTCAGTATTAACATTTACCTTGTTGATACCATTCTGTACTGCCCGGCGTACATCATCATCAGAAACTCCGGAAGCACCATGCAAAACAAGCGGAATATCGGTCTTTTCATTGATTTCTTCCAGCCGTTCAAAATCAAGCTCAGGCTCTCCACTGTAAACTCCATGAGCGGTTCCAATGGCAATGGCCAGGGCGTCAACACCGGTCCGGGCCACAAATTCTACCGCCTCATCGGGACGGGTATAAGTGGCATCAGCTTCATCAACTGTCACATCATCCTCAGTACCTCCCAGCTGACCAAGCTCAGCTTCTACACTGACTCCTACACTGTGAGCAGCCTCCACCACTTTCGCTGATTGGGCTATATTCTCTTCAAAAGGATCATGTGATGCATCTATCATTACTGATGAATATCCCAGACGAATACACTCCATTGCTTTCTCAAAACCACTGCCATGATCGAGATGCAGAGCTACCGGAATACTTGCATTTTTGGTGGCCGCCTCCACCATACCTACTACATAGTCTTTACCTATGTATCTCATTGCACCTTCACTGGTCTGAAGAATAAGGGGTGCTCTGCTTTCCTCAGCGGCTTCAATTATTCCCTGTAAAAATTCCAGATTGTTTATGTTGAATCCTCCTACCGCATAATTTTCTTTGTTGGCTTTATTGAGTATTTCGGCCATTGGTGTTAAATTCATATAGTTTCCTCCTCATGTAATATGGTTAAAGAGATTTTAAATCTATTTAATCTATTTCTATTTTTAAATCTTTATTCTGCTGTTTTATGTTAATACTGTATTTTAATACTGTATTTTAATACTGCAGAATCCATTATATTTTTAGCTAGTGATTAACTCCCGTTCCATCGGCCTCCCGGAGTATTTCCCTGAGGAAAAATATATTATTTACCAGTTTTAACTCGGTAAGTTTGCGCAGGTTCTTTAAATCCTGTCTCCGGGCCGTGGGAATAATTACGAAATTACCACAGCTGGCACACTCCAGTCTGATGTTCTCCCGGGACAGGTTAATATCAATATGCAGGGCCTGACACTCACAATGCAGACTGCCTTCAGCAGCCAGGTCATGAATGTAATCAAGGGCTTCCAGGATAACCTCCGGATTGGAAAAATCATCACTGCCCAGTTCCCGGGTAAGAAGTTCCATTTCCTTTTTTTCTTTGATTTCTTTTTCTTTTAGTTTATGGTAGTCTCCAAAATAACCCAGATTAAGCCCGGTAGATTTGCATATGAGAGGGTTTTCAGAATCCGAAGCCCAGAAACGAGATGTTTTCAGGATTTGAGTATGCTGTTTTTCACATACCGGACAGTAATAACATATCTCCAGATTAAGTTTTCCCAGCCGGGAAATAACCGCCTTTTTTTGCCCACAGGGGCAGATGATCTGGCAGCCCCTTTTATCTGACAGCTGAAAAACATTTATTTTTTCCAGATAAAAAGGACCACAATCCAGGCATCTCAAGGCAACTGCGGTTTCTTTTTTTAAAATCATAGCTGGCAAACCTGATGACGGTTCAGGCTTTTCCCCCTTCATTTTATTATAAATATAAAACAGTAAATTTGTCCGGAATCTGAACAGCATTTTAATTTATATCTGAACAGTATTTTAATTTTAAACAGCAGATAATTAACTATATTTATTTTATTCTTGAAAAAATCACAAATTCCTTTAATAAAAACTGGAGTAAAGTGACCGGCCTGGCTTTTATTCTTTGTGGATTATTTTTTTAAGTTCTTTAATTCTTTCGAGATGTTCATCATCCTCAAAACAGAGACCAAAGGCCCTGGTTTCAAAATGACTGCTGGTATCTGAATCCACCTGACGGTTAATTATCTCCTTGATCAGTCCTACAGCTCGTGCCGACTGGTCGGTAATATCCCGGGCCAGTTCCTCACTTTTTTTCAGCAGGTCACGGGGAGTAACCAGTTCATTAACCAGCCCAATTTCATCCGCTTCTTCAGCATCAATGATATTACCGGTATATAATATTTCCTTGGCCTGACCGAGCCCAATTAATTTTGGAAGACGGTGGGTACCACCAAAACCGGGAACAATTCCCAGGCTAACTTCCGGCTGCCCCAGCCGGGCTCTGGTGCTGGCAATACGAAGGTCACAGGCCAGACAAAATTCCATTCCTCCTCCCAGGGCATAACCATTAATGGCGGCAATAATAACCTTTGAACTCTTTTCTAGCATATCGCAGAGAGACTGACCTTTGCGGGATATCTCCCGGGCGGCTCCCGAATCAAGCTTTTCCAGCCAGTTAAGATCAGCTCCAACAGAAAAAGATTTGCTTCCCCGGCCCGTGAAAATTACAGCCTCAACATCGTCATCCTCCAGTAAATCGGCAAATGTTTCCCGTAAACCATCGAGAACTTCCTCATTATAAGCATTTAACACCTGAGGGCGATTAATAAAAACCCTGGCCAGAGGCCTGGAATATTCAACTTCAACCATATTTTTACTCATTATTGACATTAAACCTCCCGGTAATCTCTCATTTTAATCTTAGCCCGCATTTATATCATTCAATATTTAATGAGAAATTCCTTTAAAAAAATAAATGATATTAACCAATGTTAAAATTTTTTCTGGAGTTTACTTTCCTTTGCTGTGAGTTAAATAATTAATTGCAGCCTCCACAAAATCAACAAACAGAGGATGAGGGCGGTTGGGGCGGGATTTAAATTCCGGATGAAACTGGACGGCTACAAACCAGGGGTGGTCGGGAAGCTCAATAATCTCTACCAGTTTCTCATCAGGGGATAGACCGACCATTGCGATTCCGGCCTTTTTTAGTTCACTGCGGAATTCATTGTTCAGCTCATAACGGTGGCGGTGGCGTTCATAAACAATTTCTTCTCCATATGCTCTGCGGCATATAGTTTTTTTGCCCATCCGGCAGGGATAAAGGCCTAATCTCATGGTCCCCCCCATATTTTCAATATCCTTCTGTTCCGGCATTATATCAATTACAGGATAGGGGGTGGCCGGATCAAATTCAGTACTATTTGCTCCTTTTAGATTCAGAATATTCCTTGCATATTCAACAACCGCACACTGCATTCCCAAACAAATCCCAAAATAAGGTATTTTATTTTCCCGGGCATATTTTATGGCCTCTATTTTGCCTTCAATACCCCGTTCACCAAAACCACCGGGTACCAGAATCCCGGATAAATCGGCAAAAAATTCTTCATAATTATCCTGATCCTCAAGGTCTTCAGCATATATCCATTTTATATTAATTTCATATTCATGCATAATTCCGGCATGGTCCAGAGCCTCATTAATGCTGATATAGGCATCCGGGAGTTCTACATATTTACCCACAATTCCGATTGTCAGTTCCCGGGTTCTTTTTTTCATTTTTCGAACCAGCTTTTCCCAGTCCTTGAGATCCGGTTCATGTACTTTATCCTTGAAACCGAGTTTGTCTATTACAATATTGGCCAGATTTTCATTTCTGAGCATCAGGGGAACCTCATATATATGATCGGCATCCACCACCTGGATTACAGCTTCTTTTTCAATATCACAAAACAGAGCCACCTTATCTTTTACCTCCTGGGTTAAAGGACGATCCGAGCGGCAGAGCACAGCATCCGGCTGGATACCGATACCCCTGAGCTCTTTAACACTGTGCTGGGTGGGCTTTGTTTTAAGCTCTCCCGCATTTTCCAGAAAAGGTACATAAGTACAGTGCAGATAAAAAACATTGTTTTTACCAAGATCACTTTTCAGCTGCCTGATAGCCTCCATAAAGGGTAGACTTTCTATATCCCCCACAGTTCCGCCAATCTCCGTAATAACAATATCGGCATCCGTCTCCCGTCCTACCCGGGTGATCCGGTCCTTAATCTCATCTGTGATATGAGGAATTACCTGTACTGTGGCCCCCAGGTAATCTCCCTTTCTCTCTTTGCGGATCACTGAACCATAAATCATACCGGTGGTTACATTATTGTTTTGACTCAAATTTTCATCAATAAAACGTTCATAATGTCCCAGATCGAGGTCAGTTTCCGCTCCATCATCAGTAACAAAAACTTCACCATGCTGATAGGGGCTCATAGTACCGGGATCCACATTTATGTAAGGATCAAACTTCTGGATACTGACTTTCAGTCCCCTGCTTTTAAAAAGGCGTCCCAGAGAAGCAGCAGTTATACCTTTGCCCAGAGCGGAGACCACTCCTCCCGTCACAAAAATATACTTGGTCATTTTAAGTATCTCTCCTTAATTAGTTTTTACCTAACAGACAGCACAGCAGACAAAAAATAAAAACCCCCGGCCCTTTACATCTGCCTGGGGGCTTCCATACCCATCAGCGACAGTACATTTTTCAAAACCTGTCTTACAGCTTTAACCAGATAAACCCGGGCTGCACTAAGCTCTTTATCATCCGTAATAACCCTTCTTTTATTGTAAAAAACATGAAAGGCTTCGGCCAGTTCAGAAGCATATGATGCTATATGATGGGGCTGGCGGCTGACAGCACTAAATTTAATCTCTTCGGGAAAATGGGCCAGTACTTTCATAAGATCAATTTCTTCAGCAGAATTGAGCTTTGTGGGATCCACAGCTGTCTGTTTTATCTCCTGTTCATTCTGCAAATTTTCCATTATACTGTGAATACGGGCATGAGCATATTGAATATAATAAACCGGATTGTTCTTTGATTGTTCTAAGGCTAAATCCAGATCAAAATCAAGATGACTGTCCGAGCTGCGCATAATGTAGAAAAAGCGGGCCACATCACGGCCCACTTCCTGCAGCAGATCCCTGAGGGTCACAAAATCACCGGATCTTTTGGACATGGAAATCTTTTCACCCTTCCGCATCAGGCTGACAAGCTGAACAATTATCACTTCCAGACTCTCCGGATCCTCTCCCAGAGCCTCAATTACAGACTTGATGCGGGGAACATAACCATGATGATCAGCCCCCCAGATATTTATAAGAGAATCAAAACCACGCTCCAGCTTATGGTAATGATAGGCTATATCCGCTGCCAGATAAGTGGGAGTCCCATCAGATTTAATGACCACCCGGTCCTTCTCATCAAAAAAGGCTGAAGCTTCAAACCAGACTGCCCCTTCCTTTTTATAGATATAGCCCCTGTCTTTGAGCATATTAACCGCTTCCTTGATTTTTCCCTGATGAAGCTGATTTTCTTTATACCAGCAATCAAAATTAACACCAAGACTTTTCAGATCCTCTTCAATCATCTCTAACATAGTGTCCAGAGTATATTCCCGGCATATTTCCAGGCTTTTTTCTTCGGCAAGGTCATTTAATTCAGAACCATATTTCTCCTGCAATTCACGGGCTATATCAACCAGATAATCTCCGGCATAGCAGTCCTCCGGCAGGCTGACATTTTCACCCAGTTCCTGTTTATAACGGATAAAAGTTGAACGCGCCAGTATCTCTATCTGGTTGCCCACATCATTTACATAATACTCTTTATGAACATCATAGCCTGCTTTCTTCAGAATAGCGGCCAGCACATCACCGGTTACCGCCCCCCGACTGTGCCCGATATGTAAAGGTCCGGTGGGGTTGGCACTGACAAACTCCAGCAGCACAGACTCCCCCTGACCGTAGTTTAAGGAACCATAATCCTCCTCCAGCTCTAAAATTAAATCCAGTACTTCATAAAGCCAATCATTTTTCAACTTAAAATTTATGAATCCCGGACCGGCCACCGAAATTCTGTCCACATACTCACAGGTGAAAAAATCAGTAATTTTCTCGGCCAGTTCCCGGGGGCTTATTCCAATCTGTCCACCCATAATCAGGGCCAGATTGGAAGCATAATCCCCATGTTCTTTTTCCCGGGGCCTCTCAATATCAAACTCAGGTAGTCTATCCTCATTTAACTCCAGTTCTTTTTGTTGAGCTGCCCGCAGAAGAGCTTTCTGCAGCTCATGTTTTAAGGTTGTTTTGATTTCTTTTAACTTATTCATATTCACTACCCCGTCCTGTAATTTAGTACCCTTCTTATATAAAATAAAAATCCTCACTCAACATAACCTGCTTTAGTCATCCATACTTTAGACATTATATCACCTGAAAAAAACAACTGCAAACCAGATATAAAAGCATTAGACCTGCTGTTTTTGTCCGCTGTTTTTAAGATAATCACTGATTTCTGCAGATATTTATATCTTGATGAATTAGATGCTTCCCGGGTTTTTCCCGTCTCTTTATATAACCACTCTTCTCTTAGAGAGGGAAAAAGAAAATAATCAGCAGGGGTACCACCACCGGAGACAATAATACAGGTCAAATATATCAAGCAAAAACCCCTATCCCTTTATAAAAGATAGAGGCCTTTTTATGTAAATTTTGTTATCCTCTCTATCAGGGACTCCAAACATCTTTTACAGTTTTCTGCTACAGCTTTCTGCCAAAATCCACACCCTGAGTGTGTCCGGATAAACTTCGAAAATCATTAACAATACAGCCCAGTTTTTCCAGCTCGGACATTAATTTTTTCAGAGCTCTGGTGGTTGCAAAAAAACTGGGAGTCACAAAAACAACCACCTCCTGGCCCTGAGTTCGCTTACAATCTTTTAAAAAACCGGGCAGGTCTTCAGCAATCGAGCCCCGGAAAAAACCATGGGTAGGACTGCCCACCACCACCAGATCATAGGGGTGAAAATTCAAAGGTCTGCTCTGCCGCTCTGTATTTTGCAGGTCAACCTGGTATCCGTTCTGTTCTGCCCCTTCTTTTATTCCCTCAGCTATTTTGCGCAAATCTCCTTCCCGGGAGTAAATAACCAGCAGTTTCTTCAATTCTGCACCTCCTAGTAAATACATGTATAATGTATTATAACATATAATATTTATAATTTACAAAAACTGCCTGCAGTAATAAGAGATGATTTAGAAGCAGAGAACACCTGACCGAAAATCTTATAGAAATACAGAAATTAAGTTAGAAACCCAAAATAAAAAAACAGTGAGAATAAATCTCACTGAAAAAATATCTGTCCTCTGATATTTTCTTTTTTATCATTCATAATCTGATCTTTCTTCCTTTATCTTCCTTGATCTTCCTTGATCTTTCTTCCTTTTTCTTACTTATTGATTAATATTCATTATTAACTCATTGATTATGAAGATAAAGCTGTTCTTTAATTATAAAGATAGAGCTGCCCTAATTAAGATTAAACTGCTTCAATAAAGACTCCTTGGGCTGATAGCCAATAACTTTAGCTTCCTGTTCCCCATCTTCAAAATAAAGCAGGGTGGGAATACTCATTACTTCAAATCTGGAAGCCAGTTCCTGTTCCTGATCCACATTAACTTTACAGACCTTAACCTGATCCTCATATTCTTCAGCAATCTCTTCCAGCAGGGGTGCTATCATTTTACAGGGACCACACCAGTCAGCCCAGAAATCCACGATAACGGGTTTCTCAGAATTAAGAACTTCTTCTTCAAAACTGCCATTTTTGATCTTTACGGGTTCAGACATGTTAAAACTCCTCCTCTTATATTTGTTCAGGCCACTTAAACAGCAATAACAATCATTAATTATTTCTTTTTCCAATCTATCAAATCTTTGCTTATGTTTAAGTAAACTGGATTACAATAACAAAAAACTAATTTTCCAGAAAAAGCAGATAGGCCAGATAGGTATTATACAGGTCGATCTTACTTACCAGCTCATAGGGAGCATGCATGGACAGCAGTGGTGGTCCGGCATCAACCACATCCATGCTGTAATTGGCCAAAAACTGAGCAATAGTACCGCCCCCACCCTTATCCACTTTTCCTATTTCTCCAATCTGCCACAGAACCCCATTTTCGTTAAGCAGACCCCGTATTTTACCCATAAATTCAGCACTGGCCTCCGAAGCTCCACTTTTTCCCCGGGCTCCTGTGTATTTGGTTAAAACAATCCCTTTGCCCAGATAGGCAGAATTGGTTTCGGAATACTGGCCGGAAAAATCGGGATCATAACCGGCATTAACATCACCGGAGATCGCTTCAGTATTGCGCAGCACCTTTCTTAACAGCAGATCAGAATATTCATCATAATATTTATCAATTATTTCAGCCACCTGATTTTCAAAAAAACGTGATTTCATCCCGGTACTGCCCATACTGCCAATCTCCTCTTTATCAACAAGTAAGGCAGCTGCCGAATAACGGGGCCTTTCAGCTTCCAGCACAGCTTTGAGGGCCGCATAACTGCAGACCCGATCATCATGGCCATATGCCGCCAGCAGACCTCGATCAAAACCTACATCCCGGGCCTCAAAGGCGGGTACCACTTCCAGGTCGGCACTGACAAAATCTTCCCCCTCAATATTGTATTTCTCTGAAAGAAGATCAAGGACTGCGGCTTTTACCTTTTCATTTTCATCATTATCATCCTGGAGGGGAATACTGCCCACAACAACATTGAGCTTTTCACCGGTTATACCTTCCGACATCTTCTTTTTCATCTGATCCCGGCTGAGATGAATCAGCAGATCAGTGATATAAAAAACGGGGTCTTCTTTATTCTCACCAATATTAACCTCAATTCTGGTACCATCATCTTTAACCAGCACCCCGTGCAGGGCCAGGGGAATAGTAACCCACTGATATTTTTTGATACCCCCATAATAATGAGATTCTAAAAAAGCAAGCTCACTTTTTTCATTAAGGGGATTGGGCTTCAAGTCAAGACGGGGAGAATCAATATGAGAACCTAAGAGGCGCATTCCTGAAGTAAGCGGTTCTTTGCCCACCACCAGAGCCAGCACTTCCCGCTCCCGGTTCACACTATAAATTTTGTCCCCCTGCTTAAGATCATCCATCTCTTCTAACTTTTCAAATCCTTCCTTTTCAAGCATCTCTACAGCCCGGGAAGTAACTTCTCTTTCGGTTTTATTCTCGGTAATAAATTTGGCATATTCTTCACTGAGATTAAAAGCTTCCTGCTGTTCATCTTCTTCCATTTCCAGCCATGCATTTTTGGGATTAAATCCTTTTTTCTCACTCATGTATACTAACACCCTCTCCTTATTATTTTTTGCTATTTTTTAAAAAAGCAGTAATAATTATACATTTCTCTGCTTTTAAATGCAATATATCACTTTACAAATAACTGCAGGACTTCAATTTTGGTTTCTTACTTAAAAAGACCCGGGTTTGACCTTGCTTAACTGTCTTTCCGCTGCTCCAGAAGTCTTTGTATCAGCTGACAGTTTTTCTGGGCCGCCCCTTCGTTATCTCTAAACATATGAGCTATGTTATCCGTCATCCGGGAGAGTTCTTCCGGATTTTTCAAATAATAAAGCATTTTTTCAGTAAGCTCTTCTGTATCTGATATCTGGATACCGGCACCATACTCCAGCACAAGCCGGGTATTGTTTTTAAAATTAAACATGTGGGGGCCAAAAAAAACCGGGCGCTCCTGAATAAGTGGTTCCAGAATATTGTGTCCCCCTTTTTCAACCAGACTTCCGCCCACAAATGTCAGGTCACCAAGAGCATATATCTGAGCCAGCTCTCCAATAGTATCCAGTAAAATCACCTGCTGTTTATTTCTTTCCTCAATCTCGCTGCGTTTAATTACCGGGAGCCCCTGGTTCTGGTAAAGCCTTTCAATTTCATCAATCCTGCGGATATGCCGGGGAGCCAGGATCATAATCAAATTTGGAAACTCTGATTTTACTTTTTTATAAACCGGAAGCAGCTGTTTTTCTTCATCGGGATGGGTACTGCCTACCACCCAAACCGGCTGATCCGGAGAAATTTTAAATTCGGAATACAGCTCTTTTTTTTGTTGGGAATCACATTTTTCATATTTTCTATCAAATTTAGTATTCCCGGAATTCATTACCCGGTCAGCATCAGCCCCCAGCCGGGTTATGTATTCAACATCACGGGGGGACTGCATACTGAAGATATCAATTTTATCCAGCATATCAGACAGAAAAGGCCCCAGATATTTATACCTCTTATAACTCTGGTCACTGATTCTGCCATTAACCAGTATAATCTTAGTGCCCTGCCGGTGAGCCCTGTGAATAAAATTGGGCCATAGTTCAGTTTCCATTATGACCACCAGGTCCGGATTAATCTTCTGCAAACTGCTGTGAACAGAAAAGGAAAAATCAAGGGGAAAATAAATTAAGGAATCATAATTGATTATCTGCCGGGCCATATTTTGGCCGGTTTCAGTAACTGTGGAAAACACAATATTGTATTCCGGATGTTTTTCCTTAAGTAAAGAAACAACTGGTTCTGCGGCAGCAGTTTCCCCGACCGAAACAGCATGCACCCAGATAACCTTTCTGTTATCTGTTTTCGGGAGCTCTTTACTATCAGGGAAACCCAGCCGTTCCTTTATGTCTTTATTAAAGCTGCCCTTAATTTTTTTATACAGGATAACCGGTATATATACTATTAATAAAATGAAAAGTAAAATATTATATAAAATATACAAAAATATCTCTCCCCACCAGGATTTTTTAATATGATTTCCAGCGCCGGTGCAGCCAGAGCCAGTGTGATTTAAACCGGGTAATCATTTCTCCACATATATCAGTAAGCTCCTGCAGCCTGCTGTGCAGCTCTTCAGGATCCGCTTTTCGGTCAACAAAAATTGGAGGCTTAATAATCAGCTGGTGGTATTCCAGTTTTTTTCTAACCAAAAATACCGGAATAACCGCAGCTCCTGTCCGGGCTGACAGCTGTACGGCACCTTTGAATGCAGAAGCCGGCCTGCCCAAAAAATTAACCTTCCAGCCCTTATGGTGGGCTTCCTGATCACCAAGGATCAAAAGGCATTTACCCTCCTGTAAGCATCGATAAGTTTTTCTTATTGCCCCTTTTTCCCGGTATATCAGGTCCAGTCCGGTTAACTGTCTGATTTTTTCAATCTCTGAATTCAGAAGTGAAGATTGGGAACGGGCCACAGCAGTAACCGGATATCCCATTTGGGAGAGAACAGCCGCCAGCCACTCCCAGTTTCCAAAATGAGCTGTATAAAATATTATCCCCTGACCCCGGGCAAAAGCATCCTTCAGATAATCCTCACCCTTAATCTCCACATATTTTTCCAGAGGACCGGCAGCCAGCTTATCAGTCCTTAAAAATTCCATCAGAGTAAAACTCAGCTGTAAATAGACATCATTTAAAATAGAGTTAATTTCATTTTTTCCCAGGTTCGGAAACGATTTTTTTATATTTTCACGGGCTACCGTGCGCCGCACCCGGAAAACTCGTCCGATTAATAATGCTGTCATTCTGCAGATAATTTTCCGTGCTTTATATGGTAATATATTAACCAGATGATAAATTGTTTTAAAGATAATTTGTGAAAATCTAAATTTCATCACCCAACCTCCCGTTTAGAACACCCGGGCCCGGAGCAGATCCTGAAAGTTAAGCATACCCACCGGACGGTCTCCTTTTACGGCCGGCAGATCATTAATTTCTTGTTCTTCCATTAAATTCAGAGCTTTTACCGCCAGTTCCCCTACAGCAATAGTTATAGGGTCTTCAGTCATAACCTCTTCCACCGGATTTTCAAGAAATATTTCTTCTTTTTCCAGATGTCGGCGGATATCACCATCAGTTACTATCCCGGTAAGCCGACCCTCCCGGTCAACTACTGAAGTTGAACCCATATTCGAATCAGTCATGGTAAATAGAGCCTTTTTAACTGAAGTACCTTCACATACAGTGGGATTCTTCCGGCGTATTTCCAGAACATCGGAAACTTTGGTCAAAAGTTTTCGACCCAGACTGCCTCCGGGATGAAACAAAGCATAATCTTCAGGAGTTATGCCTTTGAGGGAAGAAAGAGCGACAGCAAGGGCATCCCCCAGAGCCATCGCCGCAGTAGAGCTGGTTGTAGGAGCCAGCCCCAGAGTACAGGCTTCCTCACTTACTCCTGAATCCAGACATATATCAGCATATTCACCCATAGTTGAATCACAGTTACCGGTAAGCAAAACCAGGCTGCTTCCCATCCGGCGCAGAGAGGGTAAAAGTTTTATCAGCTCTTCAGTCTCACCACTGTGAGAAAGGGCAACTAAAACATCATTTTCTGAAATCATGCCCAGATCACCATGTAGAGCCTCACCGGCATGTACAAAAAAAGCACTGCTCCCCAGGCTGGCAAATGTAGCAGCCAGCTTTCGGGCCACATGACCTGATTTGCCAACTCCGGTAAAAACCACCCGCCCCTTGCACCTGATTAAAAGTTTTATGGTTTCTTTAAAAGAACTATCAATTAGCTCCCGAATATCCAGCACCGCCCGGGCTTCTGTTTCCAGAACATCACGCGCCCGCTGCAGGCTCTTATTTAGTTTTTGGCCATTAATATTTACATTTTCTTTCATTATGGATTCACCCCATCTGCAGAACTGCTGATGGACTTTAATCTTTCCAGTATATCTTCCAGATCATTGAGCCGAATCATGTTGGGACCATCACAGAGAGCCTCCTCCGGCCGGTCATGAACTTCCATAAAAAAGGCCTCAACCCCAATACCGGCCGCCGCCCGGGCCAGAGGAAAGGCCAATTCTCTCTTTCCTCCGGAACTATCACCGGCACCACCGGGCAGCTGAACACTGTGGGTGGCATCAAAAACAACAGGATAACCCGTCTGCCCCATGATAACCAGGGACCTCATATCCACCACCAGGTTATTATATCCAAAAACTGTTCCCCTTTCCGTTAACAGAATTTTTTCATTACCTGTATCCTCTATTTTTTTGACCACCTGTTCCATATCTGCAGGGGCCAGAAACTGTCCTTTTTTCACATTAACCACTTTCCCTGTTTTCCCGGCCGCAGTCAGCAGGTCAGTCTGCCGGGATAAAAAGGCCGGTATTTGAATTATATCCACCACATCTTTTGCCTCCTGAGCCTGAGAAGGAAGATGAATATCGGTAATCACGGGCAAACTGAACCGATCCTTAATCTCCTCCAGAATCTTCAGTCCCTCCTTTATACCCGGGCCCCGGTAGGAATCAATCGAGGAGCGATTGGCTTTATCAAAAGAGGACTTAAAAACATAAGGAATATCCAGTCTGGTGGTTATTTTTTTAATTTTTTCTGCTATCATCAGCATCCTGTCTCTTTCTTCCAGCACACAGGGACCGGCCAGCAATACAAAGGGGTTGTTCCTATCTCCAAAAACAATTTCCTCATTTACTTTTACTTTTTTTTTCATCTACAGCAGCTCCTTTTCTACCCGATCTATATCCTCGGGTTTATCCACACCTACTGTTTTATATTCGGTCTCCACCACTCTGATTTGATAGCCATTTTCTAAAGCTCTGAGCTGTTCTAGAGCTTCAAAATTTTCCAGAGGAGTGGGAGCCAGCCGGGCAAAATTCAAAAGAAAGTCCCGCCGATAAACATAAAGGCCAATATGTTTATAATATTCAGCCTCCTGATTAAGATTTCCGGGAATCGGAGATCGGGAAAAATATAAAGCATCCCCCTCACAATTACAGACAACTTTTACTGTATTCGGGTCTTCAATTTCACTCTTCCGGGTTATCCTTCTTTTAAGAGTACTCATCGGTAATTCTTCTTTTTGGTGAAAAGGTTGAACAGCCTGTTTTATCATTTCTCCTTTGATCAGCGGTTCATCACCCTGTATATTCACCACCAGATCACAATCCAGTCCGGCGGCTGCTTCGGCTATTCTGTCTGTTCCCGAGGTATGGTTTGGAGAAGTCATTACTGCTTTTCCACCAAAAGATTCAACCTTCTTTTTTATCCTCTTATCATCAGTGGCTACAATTACTTCTGCCAGTATTCCCGACTCCCTGCTGCCCTCCACCACATGCTGGATCATCGGTTTCCCGGCAATAGAAGCCAGCGGTTTACCGGGAAAACGAGTAGAGGAATAACGGGCCGGAATCAGGCCATAAATTTTCATGTAAACCCTCCTAGAAATTCAATCAAATATTTAATCAATTTGCATCTGTACTGTTAGAACCAAAAATCGAACTTTTTCATCTAACTGAAAATCCTGCTTTTTTTCAAAAACCAGATCAGCTAATTTTACCGCATCCTTTTCTGTGGTAATTATCCACTGTATATTTCGTTTACTGGCTTCTGTAAATAATAATCGAATATCCTGTAAACAGTAATTATGATGATCCGAAAATATTTCTTGATGTGCTACCCTGGCTCCCAGATTAGTTAATTCAGCCAGAAAAGAAGACGGACTCCCAATCCCGGCTGCTGCCACAATTTTTTTTCCTTTAATATCCCGGAAAGAAACTGAAGTTTCCTGTTCTTCAGCTGATGAGGCATAATTTCTGAGCGGTTCCAGGGCTTCAGCTTTTATACAGGCCCCCGTAATCGGAGCCCGGGAATTATATTTTCTTAATTTCTCAGCTATGTTATTATATGTTTTCTGAGTAATATGTTTTTTATGTGAAATAATAAATTTATGGGCCCTATCCAGAGAAGATAATGGCTCTCTCAGATACCCCCGGGGCAGAAGCCTATTATAACCGAAAGGACAGAGACCATCTATGATGACTATATCCTCATCTCTGTATAGGCCTCGGTACTGAAAACCATCATCAAGGATAATAATTTCAGGAGAAAATTTTCTGCAGGCCAGTACTCCGGCCTGATAACGATCTTTGCCAATGATCACGGGGATCCCTGCAAGTTTGCGAGCCAGCATATAGGCCTCATCTCCCGCTTCCTCCGGGTCCAGAAAAACTTCTTTCCCGTCAGAAACCACCACCGGGCAGTCTGCACTGGATTTATATCCCCGGCTGACAATAACCACTTTTTCACCTGCCCTGCTTAAATCCCGGGCTGTTTTTTCCACCAGAGGTGTCTTACCGGTTCCCCCCACTGTTATATTACCCACACTAATTATCCTGGGAGAAAGCCTTTTTATACTAAAAATCCCTCTATGATATAAAAAATTGCGAATATAAATCAAAACATAATAAACTCTTTCCAGCAGAGAAAGTAAAACAAGAACAAACCTGCCGGAAAAATTATGGGCTTTACCCTTAATTAAATTTTTAAGATATGTTTCTATTTTTTTAAACACTTCTTTTTTTTTAAGCATTCAAAAACCATCCTCTGAACCGGACATAAACATTTCTAAATTAATTCTTCAGCCTTCTGATTGGCTTTCTTTATTTCCTGTTCAAGGAGAAGACAGCGTTCGGTTATCCCTGTTTTAGGAGACAGCTTAACAGCTCTACCAATTACCAGTACCACCCTTGTAAATGGATAGGGAAGTATAAATTTATCCCAGCTGGCAAATGTTTTTTTCCTTTTAGCTGCCAGACCAATCGGATATACCTGAACCCCTGTTTTGGACTGCAGATATATTACCCCGGGCTTAACCTCCCTCAGGGGTCCCCGGGGTCCATCAGGTGTCACAATAACCTTTTTATTTTTATTTAAACTGCGGTATAACTTTCGCAGAGCTGAAGTCCCGCCCCGGGAACTGGAACCCCGAACCACCTTGTATTTTAACTTATCCAGAACCCGGCTTATATACTCACCATCTTCACTGCGGCTGGCCAGAGTAATATAACCCCGCCTTCTAAAAACATAAGATGATACCCATATATGCCGGTGCCAGACACAATACAGGCCGGGTATGTCAAAATTTACTTTATCTGCTTTTTCTCTCAAATCAACAATCTCCAGTCTATATGTCTGGTTAAAGAGATAAATTAAAAAAAGAGCTGATCCGGACAGGATCCTGAGTTTCAATCGGGCCCCAAGCTCATTCATCACAGATTACACTTCCCCGGCAGGTGATTTGTTCAGCTGATTTTCATAGAGATCATAATAAATACTTTGATTTTCTAAAAGCTCGCTGTGTTTGCCCCGCTCATGAACTTCTCCTTCAACAATTACTAAAATTTTATCCGCATTTTTAATAGTGGAAAGTCTGTGGGCAATAATAAAGGTGGTACGGTCCTGCATAACCCGGTTTAGAGCTTCCTGTACCTGGTTTTCTGATTCAATATCAAGGGCTGAAGTAGCTTCATCAAAAATTAAGAGAGCCGGGTTTTTGAGAATAGCACGGGCAATAGCAATTCTTTGTTTCTGCCCTCCGGACAGTCCCACACCCCGTTCACCAACCTCGGTCTCATATCCATCTTCAAAATCTGCAATAAATTCATGAGCATTAGCCATTTTGGCCGCACGAATAATCTGATCTTTTCCGGCCTTTAAATTTCCATATGCTATATTCTCCTGAAGAGTGCCGCTGAAAAGAAGTGTCTCCTGGGGGACTATACCGATATGTGATCTTAAAGAAGATAATTTAATATCTCTAATATTGATACCATCAAGCAATATCTGGCCGGAGGAAGGGTGATAAAAACGAGGAATAAGATCAATTAGCGTAGTCTTCCCCGCCCCACTGGGACCTACCAGAGCAACAGTTTCACCCGGGGCAGCTGAAAAATTAATGCCGGAAAGAATCTGCTCCTCTTTTTCAAAATAGGAGAAACTGACATTTTCAAATATAACTTCACCTTTCACTGTGCTCAGCTCTTTTTTCTCTTCTTCATCAGAATCAACAGCAAAATTATCCACATCCATAGTTTCAAATATCCTTTCAGCAGAAGCCAGAGCCTGCTGAAGGGTGCTGTTCAAATTGGTTAATGATTTTAAGGGATTGGTGATAGTCAACAGAAGTGTGAAAAATGCAATTAATTCCGAAGGAAGCATATTGCCTCTCATTACTTCAAGTCCACCAAACCACAGAATAGCTGTAATTGCTATAGAAGCTAAAAATTCTATACTTGGTGTCAAAACAGCACTATACTGGGTGTTCTTCATTTTAGCCCGAAAATTGGCATCATTTTGCCGGGCAAAGCGGTCATATTCAAAATCCTCTCGCCCAAAGGACTTTACTACCCGAACTGCTGAAAGTGTTTCCTGCAGAATATCGGAGACATCGGCAATTTTTACCTGAACCCGGTGGCTGACTTTTCTTATCTTTTTATTAAATCGGGAAATAATATAACTCATCAGAGGTAAAACCAGAATCAGAAGAAAGGTTAATCTGTAGTTCAGATAAAACAAATACCCCAGGCCCCCCACAAAGGTAAAAAACTGGTAAACGGTACTCACAGCCCCCTTTACAATAGCCCCCTGCAGCTGGTTGACATCATTAGTGACCCGGGAGATTATCTCACCGGTTTGATGCTGGCTGTAAAAATTCAAGGAAAGATTCTGCAGATGTTTATACAGATCATCCCGGATATCTCTAACTGCTTTCTGAGCCACATAAGATATCAAATATTTTTGTCCATAATAAGAGAGCCCTTTCAAAAAATAAACCACAATCATGGCCAGGGCTATCCAGGTCAGGGTGGTAAAACCTTCCTCGGTCTGCGCTATATCAGAAATAATTGTTTCAATCAAATTCTGGAAAACCCGGACAAAAAATACCGTGAAAAAAGAATGAAACAGCATAGAAATAATACCCATTATCAGTCTTTTTTTATAGGGTTTTAGATATTGATAAATCCTTGTAACAAGATCCAAAAATAATCATCTCCAGAAAAACAAAAAATATATGTTCTATACTTATACCCTGATCTTTAAGGAAAACATAGCCCATAATTAACTTCACTCTGTGTTGTTTTCTGTATTATCTTCCAGACCATAATAATGAATACCCATCCCCGATATCTCATGATCCACATCAAGACCGGGAATTCCCAGTTTTCCATATAAGGATACAGAAAGGTGCTGGCCCCGGCTGACAATACCGATTTTTATTCCTGCACCGGAAATACTGGACATAGGCCCTTCAAAATCTACCATTGCCCTTTCCACACAGCGGGTTAAAACACGCTGGTCCTGAACTGTATCATCAATCACATCCCCTTTAATTGCTGCCCCCAGACAGTTGCGCAGGATCTTATTTTTCAGCTGTTCTCCTTTACCTCCGGCCCTGGTAATAACACATTTAAAACCTTCTTTTTTAAAAGCCGCTGTCAGATCATCATCATGTTCATCAGCCACCATAGAAAGCAGGGTAGCTACCTTACCCAGTGAATGTTTCCCTTCTATATTTATAAAGTCACTAATCCGAAAGTCTGTTAGCTCCATTTCTGCCCCTCCTGATTTATTATTTTACTTTTTTTGATTATACTATATCTCCGCTTTTGGAGTTGAAAAATAACCTTGAATGATAACCACCATTACTTTTTTTCATAGAAACTTATATTTCCTAAATCAGAATAAAAAGATTTGCTCCAAAAGTTGAAATTATATCCTCTGCTTTTCTTGAATAACGGCAAAATATTTTCTCTCTGCAGTTAATTTTAACTTTCCCCTTCCAGATAATCTCGTTCCGGGAAAGGAATGGGCTGGGTTTTATGAAGATTTCGGTCCTTCAATTCCTCAATTTTATTTCTGATATCAGCTGGAACCTCATCACCCAGTATATAGCGATCCAGCTGTTCATAGGTAATTCCCATCTCCTTTTCATCGGTCTGGCCCTCCCAGAGTCCTGCTGAAGGAGGGCGGTTGATAATCCTTTCCGGGATATCAAGATTTTGGGCCAGCTTACGTACTTCTGTTTTAACCAGTCTGCCCAGAGGTGCCAGATCCACCCCTCCATCTCCATATTTGGTAAAATAGCCCACCTTAAACTCACTCCAGTTATCAGTACCCAAAACCAGATAATTTTGACGGGCGGCATAATAATAAAGCACGGTCATCCGCAGGCGAGGCTTTATATTGGCTACTGCCAGACTATCTTCCCGGGCTTTTTCTTTATCCTGTTCCAAAATTTTCATCATTTCTTTAAGCAGAGAATCCAGGTTTTTTATTTTATAGTTAATGGCAAATTTTTTGGCCACTAATTCCGCATCCCTTAAATCCTGATCACTGCTGAAACAGGGCATTATAAGGCCCAGTATATCATCCCCAAAAGCTTTCCTGGCCAGTACTGCTGTTACACTGGAGTCCAGGCCTCCACTTAAACCAACAACCACCCCCCGGGCTCCGGCTGAAGAAACCTTATCTTTAAGCCAGGTAATCAACTTCTCTTCAATAACTTCATAATTTAGATGCCTCATTTAATCCACCCCTTTTTCCAGATTTAACTCTCCTGACAGCAATTTTTCAAAACTACCCCACACTTCTGTAATCTGCCAGATTCCTTTCTCTTTTTCTAATAGCAAAATATCCTCCATGGCTTCGGACTGCTGCTCTCCATTAGGATTCAGGAAAAAAACATACTCCCCCCTAAAAAGAGGTTCTTCCTCATTTTCCAGCTGTTCTATCTCCAGATTGCGGAGCCCAAAAACCATATCCTCTTCCTCTAAATCATACATACCTCGAACTCCCAGAGGCAAACCTTCACTTTGCCTTCTCATCTGCTCCATAATATAAGCTTCTGAAAGAAAAACCTCCAGCTCCTGCAGATCAGTTACCCCGGAAGCTTTGATTTTCTCTTCATCTTTTTCCTGAAGCCCCTCATAAAAAACAGCCACAACTTCACCGGGAGGGGTTTCATCTGTTATATACTCGGTCTCACCGGTCATAAAATTTAACATAACCATCAAAAATACCATAACCAAAACAGCTGTAAGCGGCTTCCAGTGCCTTTTTATCGAAAAAAGAATTCTGTCCCGTACTGCAGTATAACCCCTAATGAATTTTCTTCTGCGTGTATTTTTTCTAACGGTTGAGTTATCAGCCTGATAGCCGTTTCTGGAACACAGTTTTTCCAGATCTGCTCTGGCTTTCTGCCAGCTGTGATATCTTTGTTTGGGGTTCCTAAAAAGCAGTTTTTTAATAAATCTATTAAGCCGCTTTGAGATATTAGGATTCATATAGCAGGGGTCTATGAAGGAGGAAGTAAGAATTTTGTCATATGTATCAGCCTTGGTATGAACCGAAAAAGGAGCTGCTCCTGTTACCAGAAAATATAAAAGAACACCCCAGGAATACAGAACACCTTCTGTAGTCCAGGAACTCCCTTCAATAATCTCAGGAGGTGTATAATTCTCACGGGGGATCAAAGGCTGTATATCGGGGCGATATTGACCCAGAACCCGGACGATTTCAGGAGGTAATATTTTTATTTTATTATCATCTGTCAGGCGCAGGCACATGTCATTAAGGCCCGGCCAGAGATGATTTTGGACTTCGGCGGCTTCTCCGGCCCGGGCAATCTGGAGTCCCCATTCTACCCTCTGAGCTAAAGAAATATCATCCCCATTAAATACCCCGGATATTGGTACCTCCCGGGGAAGACCATTATTATAATCACGGAGCAGATAATACTCTTCATCTCTTTTCTGCAGAGAAAGATAATCGATAATAAAAGGTGAACCAAACCGGGGTGCCCGATCAATATAGTTCTGAATTTCATTTACTATATCTTTTTTCACCCGGGAGCGTGGTTTTTGTTGAAAAAAAAGTTTTTCCCCCACCCGGCCCTTTATCTCCTTCATCTCAATTTTACTACCCCTCTTCATGCAGTAAAGCCTCCTTACAGCTTATATAAATCACTT